>Ga0070708_100000082_pt1 | contig 61560 bp, 42 predicted proteins | sample KBSK5503metaG_FD_65469 | JGI IMG/M metagenome (GOLD analysis project Ga0070708, IMG submission 65469) | Corn, switchgrass and miscanthus rhizosphere microbial communities from Kellogg Biological Station, Michigan, USA - KBS K5-50-3 metaG | ecosystem: Host-associated > Plants > Roots >... | reverse complement strand
GAGATCGCGCACCTTCGGCCGGCCGACAAACGAGGCGTCAACGTGTTCGAGTCTCCGAAGGACGACGTCGTGCCGTTTACCGGCTTCGCGCTGTCGTTCGGCGGCGCGTTCAACCAAGAGTTCCAAGGGCTCGACCACTCCAACAGTGCCAACCCGGTGCTCGTGAGCGGCGTCAACACGAACCAGCTCATCACCGTCGGCCACGGGTTCAACAACGCGGTCGCCAACCTGAACGTCAACGCCCAGTTGGCCCCCGGGATCCGCGTCGCCATGACGTCGTATCTGTCGGCCCGGCATCACCAGGAGTCCTGGGTCAAGGACGGCTACCTCTTGATCGACGACAGCCCGATCGACAACCCGCTCTTGAAGCGCATCATGCAGGTGACGACCCTCCGGGTGGGGCATTTCGAGATCAACTACGGCGACAGCCACTTCCGTCGGACCGACAACGGGAACGGCATGTACAACCCGTTCGTCGGGAACTACATCCTCGATGACTTCACGACCGAGATCGGGGCCGAGGCGTATCTGCGCGCGAAGGGGCTGATCGCGATGCTCGGGGCGACGGGCGGCGAAGTGCACGGGCAGGTGACGAACCCGACGGGCCGGTCGATGTCGGTCCTCGGCAAGCTCGGCTTCGATGAGTCGCTCGACAACAACGTGCGCGTCCGGTTGACCGGCTCGTTCTACGCCAACAACAAGGCGGCGAGCAACACGCTGTTCACCGGGGACCGGGGCGGCTCGATGTACTACGACATGCTCGAGAACTCGACGTCGACCGAGACGGCGAATGCGTGGAGTGGGCAGGTGCGCCCTGGGTTCTCGAACAAGGTGAATGCGGAAGTGATCAACCCCTTTATCAAGATTGGGGGCGCGGAGTTCTTCGGGAACTTCGAGACGGCGACCGGTGGGGCGTTCACGGAGCCCAAGCTGCGGACGCTGCACCAGAACGTGTACGAGGGGCTCTATCGGTTTGGGGACAACGACTTCTACCTGGGCGGGCGCTACATCACGCTCAAGGGGCAGCTGATCCCGAAGACCTCGCTGGACGTGTCGGTCGATCGGTATCAGCTGGGGGGTGGGTGGTTCCTGACGCCGAACGTGTTGGCGAAGCTGGAGTGGGTGCATCAGACGTACACTGATTTCCCGCTGACGGACATCCGGCGCGGAGGCCAGTTCAAAGGGTTCATGGTCTCCGGAGTCGTTGGCTTCTAAGTGATCGAGCGTCTCGATGCACCGCCGCCGCCGGGCAAATGCCCGGCGGCGGTTTGCCCGTGAATCGGCATTAATACGGAGGAGAACATGCGCACGCTGCCTGGAACGAACATGACGATCTTTCTGCTGTTCTTCTCGCTATCGTTGCTCGAGGCGATTGGGTCGAGGAACTGGGTGCTGGCGGCGCTGTGGTTCGCCTGCGGTCTCGTGTTCGCGCGGGCGGATCGGCGCGTCTCGCGGCACGGCTGAATTGCGCAAGGCCATATCCATTGACATCACCATGTGGCGCCGCATGTTCACGACACCTTCAGGCACGACCTTACCTACCCGAGGAGCCAAGCATGAGGAAATCCATGGCGGTGTTCGCGATGCTTTCTGCTCTGACGTTGCCGGTCGCAGCGCAGACGAAAATCTCGGGAAAGCTGAGCTGTGGTAAGCCGGACGTGAATTCGTCGGCGGAGGTCCCTGACGCCGCCGGTCACGTCGTCGCGCTTACGAAAGCCGCGTGCACCTGGCCGACGGCGCTGGAGATCGAAGGCGCCAAGACGAAAAGCGCGGTCGACGTCGGCGTTGCCGAGGTGCACGGCTCGTCAGTCAAGTCTCACGGGTACAACGTATCGACGATGGACAACGGCGACAAAGTGAGCGTGAGCTACGAGGGCACGGCGACCTCGAACAAGGATGGCTCGGGCACGTTCAAGGGCACGTGGAAGTGGATCAGCGGCACCGGCAAGTTCAAGGGGATCAAGGGCGGCGGCACGTACAAAGGAACGCAGGCCGCGGACGGCGCGGGCATGGCTGACATCGAGGGCGAGTACACGGTGACGCCGCCCGCCGCGAAGAAGGCAAAGTAAAGAATTGGGGTCAGACTCCATTTAGCTCTGAGCTAAATGGAGTCTGACCCCAATTCTTGTTCCCAATTCTTGTTCGGGTGCGCTGACTACCGCTCTTGTTGTGTCGTCACCGCGCCCTGAGCCTTCGTGCTGTACTTGTCGAACCAGCTCCGCAGATACAGCTGCGTCCGCAAGAAGTTCGACGGCGTGCTCGATGTCCCGTGATACTCGTTGTTCATGCGGATCATCGCCGTTGGGATGCCGCGCTTCTTGAGCGCGCGATAGAACTCCTCGCTCTGCGGGATCGGCGTCCGAAGATCCAGCACGCCCGTCATGAGCAGCGTCGGCGTCTTCACGTTGCCAACGTACATGATCGGCGACCGCTTGAGGTACTCGCTCGGATCTTCCCAGAACGGCTTGTCGAAGTTCTCGTACCAACTCGCGCCGTCCGTCTCACCGACGAAGCTCATCCAGTTGATCACCGGACAGAGCGACGCCGCGGCCGCGAAGCGGTTCGTGTGGCCGACCGTCCACGCCGTGAGCACGCCACCGCCTGAGCACCCGTACACGAACATGTTCTTCGTGTCGATGTAGCCGCGCCCGACGACCGTGTCGACGCCCGCCATCAGGTCGTCGAAATCCTTATCCGGATACGCGTTCTTGATCATGTTCGTGAACTTCTCGCCGTAGCCGGTCGAACCGCGCGGATTCGTGTAGAGAATCACGTAGCCGTTGGCCGCGTGATCCTGACGCGAGAAGTTGAACGCCACGTTGTACATCGACTGCGGGCCGCCGTGGATTTCGAGGATCAGCGGGTACTTCTTGGTTGCGTCGAAGCCGGCGGGCTTCACGATCCAGCCTTGGATCTTGAGGCCGTCCTTCGACGTGTACCAGATCTCATCCGTCTGCGCGAGCTGCTTGCCTGCCAGTACGTCGTCATTGACCGACGTGAGCTGCGCGAACGTGGACGCCGTGCCCGTCTTCGGCACCGAGAAGCTGACAATGTCGTTCGGCTTGGTCGGCGTCGAGCGGATGCCGATGCCAAGTCCGTTCTTCCCAACGCTCGACACGGTCAACACGTGCTTGCCCGTCGTCACCGGATGGAATTGCCCGGCGTTCGAGGTGAAATACAAGTTCTTTGATCCTTCGCTCTCGACGTTGAAATACACACCGCTGTTGTCGGTTGCCCAGACGACGCCCGAGATCGGACGGTCGAGTGTACCCGAGACGAGATGCGCTCCCGAGCCGTCGGCGTTCATCATCCATAGCTTGCTCTCGGCCCACGCCGAGTGGTCGGTCGAGTCGGCGGAGATGTAAGCGATCAATTTGCCGTCGGGCGAGAATGACGCGCCACCGTTCGTCGCGTTCGTGTGCGTCAACTGGCGAATCTCGCCCGTCTCCAAATTCGCGGCGTAGATCTGCGACTTGCGGAACGCGCTCTCGGCGTTCGGCTCGCGCAGCGACGAGAATGCGATCCACTTGCTATCGGCCGAGAATGACGCGCCCGAGTGGTTCCAATCCCCGTTGGTGATCTGGCGCGGCGTGCCGCCGTCGGCGGGGATCAGGAAAATGTGTCGATACGATTCGTCGGTGTAGCCGACGCGATCGGAGCGATAGTTGAGGCGCGTGACGACCTTCGGTGCTTCGGTCCATTTCGCGCCCTTGGGCGGTGTTGGCATGGCGATGCGCCAGGTGTCGCGCACGGGCACATTCATCGTAAACGCGATGGACTTTCCGTCGGGCGACCACTCGAGACCCGATGGCGATTCGGTCACGTGCGAGATCTGTGTCGTCGCGCCCTCGGCGTCCATGTATCTGACGAACACCTGCTGGCCGGCCGGCTCGCCCTTCCCGATGTAGGCGATCCGCTTGCCGTCGGGCGACCAATGCACGTCTGATCCCTGAGTCAGCGTCCGCGGATGCGTGCCGTCGGCGTTCATTAACCAGATCGACGACTCCCACTTGTCGTTCATCTTGTCGACCCAGCGCCGGCTGAACAGGATCTGCGTCCCGTCGGGCGAGAGTTGCGGTGCCTGCACCTCCTCCCAATCGAGATACTGCTCGAGCGTGATGCGGTTTTGCGGCGGGGCGTTGGCCGCCATCCCACGCTGCTGCGCCGGAACGGTGGTGGCGAACGTGATGGCGACGGCAGCGACGGTCGCGCGGCCGAAGATCGTGGAACGCATGGATCCTCCGAGGTACGGGCGGGTCGTGAGCACTCTATCTTGTGACGGGCGCAAGCCCCGCGGTAGTACCGGGTCGGAGAGCCGAACCGAATCGCAGGCTCGGTTGTCCAACTGAGACCATGCATCCACTCGCACGCGAGCTGGTACAGGACCTCCGATACGCCGCACGGACGCTACGCTCGTCTCCTGCCTTTACGCTTGCCGCCGTCGTTACGCTGGCGATCGGCATCGGAGCGAACACCGCGATTTTCAGCGCGGTCGACGGCGTACTGCTCAAGCCGCTACCGTTCGCCCACGCCGATCGCATCGTCACGCTCTGGCAGACGGATCCGGCGAACGGGGTGACGCGTGGTGCGGTGGCCCCGGCGAACTTTCTCGATTGGCGTGAACGCTCCCATTCGTTCGACGCGATGGCCGTCGCCGAGCCGTTCGGCTTCTACTACCAGGGCAAGAGCGGAACGGAAAATATCCAGAGCTGGAACGTCAGCGAGGATTACTTCCCGGTTTTCGGCACTCCGGCGTTCATCGGCCGCGCGTTCCAACACGCCGACTATGAGACGGGCGCCGCGCGAGTCGTCGTTCTATCATATGGAGTCTGGCAGCGACGATTCGGCGCCGATCCGACTGTCGTCGGCCGACACGTGACCATCTCGCGCGCCCAAGCGACGATCGTCGGTGTGATGCCGCCCGGCTTCATGTATCCCGATGGCCGCGAGGCCTGGGCGCCGCGCGTCTTCGACGAGATCGATCGGCGCTCGCGCGGCGCGGCCTACCATCAGGTGGTCGCGCGTCTCAAACCGGGCGTCTCGATCGAGCAGGCGAAGGCCGACATGGACCGCATTTCGGCGCAACTCGCCGTGGAATATCCGCGCACGAACGCGCACGTCCGCGCCGAAGTCCTCACCGTTCGCGACGGGATCGTTGGTCGCGTTCGCGCGGCGCTCGTTCTCTTGCTTGGTGCGGTCGGGTTGCTTCTCCTCATCGCCTGCGCCAACGTCGCCAACCTGCTCCTTGCCCGCACGAATCGCCGTGCTCGCGAGTTCGCCATTCGCGTCGCACTCGGCGCCGACCGTGGCCGCGTTGTCCGTCAGCTGCTGACGGAGAGCTTGTTGTTGGCGATCGTGGGCGGCGCGGCCGGCGTGCTGCTCGCGCACGCCGGCATCGACGCGATCCGAGCCCTCAGTCCCGGCACGTTGCCGCGCATCGACGAAATGCACGTCGATTGGCGAGCATTGGCGTTCGCGCTCTCACTTTCCATCGGCACGACGTTGCTGTTCGGTGCCGCGCCCGCACTCAACGCGGCTCGCACGAATCTCCACGACACGCTCAAGGCCGGTGGACGCGCACTCGCGAGTGGTGCGGGCAGCGGTCGCCTCCGAAGCCTCTTCGTCGCGACCGAGGTCGCGCTTGCGGTCATCCTGCTCGTCGGCGCTGGACTGCTCGTGCGAAGCTTCGTGTCGCTTCTGACGAGCGATCGTGGTTATCGCTCGGACCACGTGCTCACGGCGACGGTGTTCGTGTGGAGCTGGGATTCGACCGCTTCGCAACGTGTGGCCTTCACCAAGGAAGCCATTCGGCGCGTCAAGACGATCGCCGGTGTCGTCGACGCCGGCGCGACGTCGTCGCTGCCGGTTCATGCGACGATCTTCACCGATCGCGGAATTTTCACCATTCAAGGCCACGCCACGCCGGCGCAGGGGGAAGAGCCGAACTCACACGTCACCGTGCTCACGCCGGGCGTGTTCGAGGTGCTTCGCCAGCCGTTGCGCCGCGGTCGATCGTTCACGCAGTTCGACGACACGTCGAGCGCGCGAGTGGCGATCGTGAACGAGGCGCTGGTTCGGCGCTACTTCCCAGGCGAAGATCCGATCGGCAGGCAGATCACGCTCCGCTTTTTCGGACCGCCCGCGCTGATGCAGATCGTCGGCGTCGTCGGCGACGTGCGACAGCAGGGCCTCGACTCCGACATCGAGCCGAGCGTGTTCGTGCCGCACGCGCAAGTTCCGCTGGGAAGCATGAGCATCGTCGTGCGAACGAAGGGCGATCCTGCGTCGGGCACGCGTGCGGTGCGCGAGGCGATCGCATCGTTGCATCCCGACCTTCCAGTATCGATCTCGACGCTCGATGAGCTACTCGCCAACGAGCTCAAACCTCGGCGGTTCAATCTGCTGCTGCTCGCCGCGTTCTCGGTCGCGGCGTTGGTGTTGGCAATCGTCGGCGTGTACGGGCTGATGAGCCATGCCGCCACTGAACGCACACAGGAGATCGGCGTACGCATCGCACTCGGCGCGCGCGGCGTCGACGTCGTGGGCATGGTAATGATGCGTGGACTCGCGCTCGCGTGCGCGGGAATCGCGGGCGGAATCGTTGCGTCGGCCGCGCTGACACAACTCTTGCGGCAGATGCTATGGTCCGTCAGCCCGCTCGACGCCGCCAGCTTCGCGGCTGCGGCGGCGCTGATGCTCGTGACCGCGGCGGTCGCGTCGTTTCTCCCCGCGCGTCGCGCCGCTCAGGTAGATCCGCTGATCGCGCTACGCGAAGGGTAGCGCCCCTACGGCTAAATGGGGTCAGACTCCTTTTAAGAAGGGTCAGACTCCATTTGTCTTTCGCAACCGATAGTGGAGGCGCAGCACCGAGTGTCCCCACAACGTGAGCGAATGGTCGGCGCGCACCGTGTCAGACTCCGCCGAGTAGACATGGATCGATTCGCGCAAGGATCGAACATATCGCGCCCACGCGCGATGCTTGCCAGCGCGAACGGTGAAGTAGAACCCGGGATCGCCAAACGTGCCCCCGCTCGAGATGACAGATACTGAGCCGTCGGCTTCGGACGCATCAGGACCATGGCGTTCCCGTTGGGCAGCGGAAAGACGACCCGCACGCACGAACCGATGCGCCCCGGGATCTGGGTCACGGAATAGCATCCCGCGTAGAGTACGTTGTCGGTATGAACCAATCGGCGGAGCCAGACCGCGAATCGCGGGAGCTGCGTGCGCGGATCGATCAGCTGCACGACTTCACTCGTCACGCCGCGACTGGTGTCGAGACCGGTAAGCGGGACGTTCAGTTGTTGAAGCCGACGACTGAACATGTGCGCTAGGAGGCCGCCGAAAGGACGAAACCGAGCGCTCCACTCGGCCCATGAATCCAATTCGTATTGGGCCGTCCGCGTGTAGAAGTCGACCACTCCCGCGTCAGCTGCCGCGGGATCGAAGTCCGCGGCGGCGAACATCGTGAAATCCGGAACGAGCCCGGTGTCGGGAAGCGCGCGCGCGACGAGACCTTCGGACCGAGCCAGATCCGCGACGAAATCGGGCCCGATCCCCGTGGTCGCTCCGATCGGGCCGTCGAGCCAAGGTGCTCGTTCGAGGTCAACGAGTCGCCCGGTTGCTCGAACCCATCGCTGGGTGAGCCAGTCGGTCAGGTAACCGCGCCGATCTCCGAGCCACATGCTATGAGGATTGTCTAAAGGCTGAGATCGGACCTCGACGCCACGCATCGCGCGACCTAGGTCGCCCGTCGCTCCGACGAGACCACAAAGGTGAAGCCGTCCGGGTCGCGCACCCGAAACACGCGCACGCCCCACGGCATATCGGCAGGCTCGGATGTCAGCGTGCCGCCGGCTTGTTTGATCCGGTTGGCGATGTCATCGATATTCTGCGCCGTCGTGATTTGCAACGAGAACCCTTCGCCCTTGACCCGGTCGAGGCCCTTGGCTCCATCATCTTGATTGATCAGGATCCTCACTGCTCCGGCTTTCAGCGACACAGCTCGCAGCTTGCCGTCGCGCTCATGCTTCTGGTCGACGGTGAAGCCGACGACATCGCGATACCACGCCAGGCTCTTCTCCAGATCCTTCACCGTCAGTGACGCCGAGAGCGCGCGCGCGCGAAGTGACTCAGGTTCCGCGCGCCGGGTGCCGGCCACAGGTACTTGCAAATCGCTCATGGAAATCCCTGTTCGGAGGGTCAATAACCGTCACGAGGCGGCCCCGGCGACCCGAGGCCGATAAAGCTGAAACGCCACAAGGGCTCCCGCGAGCAACACGAGTGGCGCCGTATAGGTGCCAGGAAAGTAACCACCGGCACGAAGCGCCAGCAGAGTGTGGCCGAGTCCATTTCCGACGCCTCCACCCAACGCAAGAAAGAGCGCGATCACGTACGCTGGACGCCATGCGCGCGCGAGACCGATGCCGGCAAGCATGAAGACCGCGAGCCAAACCAAATTGAAGACTAGGAACTGACGCGCCGACCAGGCGACGCTTCCCATGATGGCGGGGAAGGCCTGGTAGAACCCAGCGCGATACTCCTCGATCAAATGGGCGCATTGAATGAGGACGGCTAGGCTGTACATCGGGAGGATACGCCTCGGCGACGGCCAGGTTTTTCGCGAGAGCCACAGTGCGTACGAGACGAGTAGCGCGACGGCCAGCAACACCACGGCGCGACCCATCGTAGCGAACATGAGCGCGCAGGCAGCACCAACGACGAGTCCCGTCGTGACGCGATCAGTCACTCGGTTGCCCATCATACGCGTTCGTTCGTCCGCGTTTTCTCGAGGCGAGATATGCGTCGGCTCTCGCCCAAACGACATAGCGCGTTTTGCCGTCGCGGTCGGTCGCGGAGACGTCGTGTGACTCCGACACGTTCGCTCGGATGAAGGCGTCATGCGTCGCCGACAGCGCGGTGAACGGGACGGGTCCAACGATCAGGCGACCACCCGTTTGCACCACGTCGCTGAGCACTCGCGAGAGGAGAGCCGCGTCCTGGCCCGGCGGGGCGTACTCCAGCCCCATGCGGACATACATGAATCGATGAGGCGGTTCCCAGTCGCTGATGTTGCCCGAGTAGATGCCCTGAGATAGGGCGGGCAAGCGCCGGCGCGCGGCGTCGGCTAACTCCGGGTTGAGCTCGAGACCGGACAGCGTCAACGTGAGGCCGCGCTCGCGCGACCAGATGTCGAGGCACTCGAGCAGATAACCGTTTGCGCAACCGACGTCGAGGAATGAGCCGGGTGCCGACACAGCGTCCAGAACCAATTCCCGAGCCTGGCGCCACAATTCAACATCACCGTCAAAGCCCGACTGCCAGCGGGGATCGTCGTCGCCGAGATACGCGGTCGCGAGCGCGGCCGAGACGCGCCGTTGCCAATCGCTCGCGGTGATGGTTCCGCGCTCGAAGTCTCGCGACGCGGCGTCGATAATCGATTGCGCCTCAGCTTTCAGTGCAGAGCGCGACGCCGTTGAGCGGTGCATACCATCTCTGCATGTTCGAGATCCAGGGTCGGTCGAGTCTCAGGCCTGATAGACCGTGGAGCCACCGACGACCGTGCGAACGACCTTGATATCCTTCATCTTGTCCTTAGCGACCGTGTGCGGATCGTCGGCCAGAACGACGAAGTCCGCGAGCTTGCCGGCCGTGATGGATCCCTTGAGCGTTTCCTCATGTGAGGCGTACGCCCCGTTGATCGTGTTGACCTTGAGCGCTTCATCAACGCTGATGCGCTGATTGGCACCCCAGGTGGTCCCGTCCCAGCCTGTCCGCGTCACCATTCCTTGAATGCCCATCAACGGCGCGAAGGGCCCGGGACTGAAATCAGAGCCCGCCGCGGCGGGAACGCCGGCGTCGAGCAGCGTGCGGTACGCCATCGACCGCTTCATGAGGTCTTCACCGTAGAACGGGAACTTGTCGCTGTTGTAGTAGGCGTACGTCGTAAACATCGCCGGCACGGCGCCCAACGCCTTGATGCGACGCACGAGGTCGTCGTTGACGAGCGTGCAGTGCGTGATCTTGGGACGCGCGTCGGCGCGAGGAAACACTTTCTGCGCGCGCTCGAACGCAGTGAGATACATGTCGATCGCGACGTCGCCGTTCGCGTGGCAGTTCACCTGGATGCCGGCACGATGGACTTTCTCGACCCACGCGTTGAGGTCGTCCTGCGTCTCGGTAACGTTGCCTTTATATGGTGGCTCGACGCCCGGATAGGGAACGCTCAAGGCCATGGTGCGCTCGGAGAACGAACCGTCGACGGTGTGCTCGGAGGTGGCGCCGAACTTGATCCATTCGTCGCCGAAGCCCGACATGATGCCGCCCGAGATCATCGAGTCCAGCACGCGGCCGCTCGCCTCGTAGCTCACGCGGTGATGCAGATCGCCGCGTGCACGGATCTCTTGCAGCGCGGACAAGTCACCGCCTTCGTGGTGGACGCTCGTGAGTCCGTAGCGGACGAATTGTTTCGAGATATGCGCGAGTCCGTCGCGTTCCCGCTGGGCGCGCTGCTCCGCGGTAAACGTTGGCCGCTGCCCGACGCCGTTGAACGCGCTCCGCGCGCGATCGGTGACGCGACCGCTGAGCTCACCGTTGGCGTCGCGATCGAACGTCCCTCCTGGCGGATTCGGCGTGTCCTTGGTGATCCGCGCGAGCTCGAGCGCTTTGCTGTTGTAGAACGACGTATGACCGCCACGATGATGGACCACGACCGGATGCTCTGTCGACACCTGATCGAGATCGCGCGCGGTAAGCAGTCGCTTGTCCTTGAGCTTCGTGTCGTCGTGGAAATATCCTTCGACCCAGGTGCCCGGCGGCGTCGCGTGTGCTTTCGTCCGGAGCTTCTCGATGATGCTGGCGATGGTGACAAATTCCACCTCGAACGGATTGCCGACGAGCACCTCGTAGAGGAGCGTGGTTCCACCCGCGTGGTTATGCGTGTCGGTGAATCCGGGCACGATCGTCATCTGCTTTGCATCGAACGTCTGTGTGCGTTTCCTCACGAGTGCTCTGATATCTGCGGAGCGCCCGACCGCGACGAATCGTCCGCCGTTCATCGCGAAGGCCTCGGCCCGCGGCGCAGCGGGATCCATTGTGTAGACCTTGGCGTTGAACACGACCAGATCGGGGTCCGCATTCTGCATCAGGGGAACGACTGGCGCTATCGGCCAGACGCCAGCGGCGTCGCTGCCATGCGCGTCACCGATCCACGGCCGGGCGAGAACGCCGGCGATGCCGGTCGCGGTGAGACCCATGAATTCTCTGCGGCTGTGGCGGTCGTTCATGACTGCTCCTGGTTGCGGGCCGTCACCCTGAGGAGAGTATGGAAATAGACGCCGCTTCGATGCATGTCGATAGCCGCGCGTCGCTATTCGTCGTCGTCTTCCGCGCTCTCCGACTGGGCCGCCAGAAACGCCGCAGGATCGCTCGCGAATCGCCACGCAGCCGAACTGCGGAGGGCGCCGGCATAGGCGCTGATCGTCGGTTCGACGACAAGGCCGTCGGCCCGAACCAGAACCGCGTCGCCGGTGCGCGCAAAAACGATGAGCGCGGCCCCGAACTTCGAGTCGAGACGGCGCACATCGACGCGCACCATGACGCGAGAGACGCGACCGCCGGCGGACCAGACGTCAACGCGGTTGCCATCGTCATCGCCCCACGATTCGACATTAGGACTCGAGGGACGCGCGTTCGCGACAATGCCGGCCAGTCGGGTCCGATAATCCGGCGGGAAGGAGTTAGTCGCCCACCAGTCCGTGTCGCGCAAGACGGTCGGCGTCAGCGCAATGGGCGTCGCGAGTGCGCGGCGGGGAATCAAATAGAACTCGACCTGCCAACCAGCCATGTCCCTGCTTTCCCTCCGTTAGCCCGCCCGCGGCGAGAGACCGCCGCTGCCAGAATCCGACCAAGCGGCTGAGTCGGGCATACTCGAGCTCGTCCGCGCGGGTTATTGCCAAGTTCGTCTGGTCGATGATCTTAATCGTAGCGTCTCATGCTACCTGCAGCGGTGTCTCCATGTCTGAAAGTCGCAAGCGCACGCACCTCGGCGTCCCGCACGACGTCGCCTTCGGAGGCCTGTCACTTGCGACGCTGACTCCACGGTTGCTCAACAGAGACCTTGATTTCGAACGGAGCATGGCACATGGCTGATCGCGAAAAAACCCACAACGGTAGGGATATCGACGGCCGCTTCCGCGTCCGTCAAGCCGATGTCGATGATTTGCTCGAAGATCCCGAGGGAGTCGATCTCGTGCGCGACGATGTTCGCCTCGGCGGCGCCGTCGCTGACATCGGGCCGCAAGCGGGCTTGCACGCGCTGGAGATCGGTCAGATGATTGACGAGAATCGCGAGGACGTGTCGCGCGCGACCGGGAAAACGGAGAACCATCGTGGGAAACGGCGGCGCAAGCGTTAATCTCGGCGTAACGAAAGACGTTTCTTCAACAGCGTTGCGACACAGTAAGAGCGTGCTTGCAACGCTGTTCGGCGCGCCGGCCCGGCGTCGCTTCGACGTGCGCTACTGGGAAGGAAGCGTCGAGCCAGGAAATCCGGACGACCGAGCGTTCACGATTGTGTTCACTCGCCCCGGAGCTCTGCGCCGCATGCTCCTGCCGCCGAGCGAGCTGTCGATCGTCGAGGCGTACCTGTCGGGCGACGTCGACGTCGAGGGCGATCTCTCCGCCGCTGTGACGATCGCCGACGCGATTAACGGGCAGCTTCGATCGCCGCTCGTGCTCGCGTCGGTCGTGCGCGATCTCCTCGCCCTCCCGAAGGACGACACCCGCGCCGGCGATGTACGCCGTATTCGCGCCGGGGAAAAAGTTGGGTCGAGTGGACGACCTCACGAACCACGGCGCGATCGCGCCGCCATTCAGTATCATTACGACGTCGGAAACGACTTCTACCAACTGTGGCTCGACGAGCGCATGGTCTACTCGTGCGGCTATTTCGCCTCGCCGACCATGACGCTCGACCAAGCGCAAGAGACGAAGCTCGATCTCGTGTGCCGAAAGTTGCGGCTCCATCCGGGCGAGCGATTCCTCGACGTCGGATGCGGCTGGGGCGCGCTGGTCATGCACGCTGCACAGCATTACGACGTTCAGGCGGTCGGCATCACGCTGAGCGAGCAACAGCTCGCGCTGGCCCGCGACCGAATCGACGCCGCCGGGCTTGCGTCGCGCTGCCATATCGAGCTCTGCGATTACCGTGACGTCTCGCGGCTCGGAAACTTTCACAAAGCCGCGAGCATCGGCATGGTCGAGCATGTCGGCGTCGATCATTTGTCCGGCTACTTCACCGCCGTACACGGCGTGTTGCAGACGGGCGGACTGTTTCTGAACCACGGCATCGTCAGTGTCGAGGCGTCTCACCCGCTGTCGCTCGGCCAACAGATCGAGCGCAAACTTTGGCGTCGCGACGCGTTCATCGACCAGTACGTTTTCCCCGACGGCAAGCTTGGCCCGTTTCATTCCGTCGTCGGTTCGGCGGAAAGCTCGGGGTTCGAGACGCGCGATGTCGAAAGCCTTCGCGAGCACTACGTGCTCACCCTCCGCGAATGGACAAGACGCCTCGAGTCGCGCGAGGCCGAAGCCATCACGCTCGTTGGTCAGCATACCTATCGCGTCTGGCGGTTGTACATGACGGCCGCGGCGTACGGTTTCGCCCAGGGGCGGCTCAACGTCCTGCAGACCGTGTTCGCCAAGCCCCGCAACGGCGACGCGATGCTGCCGCTCACCCGAGCCGACCTGTACCCCACGAAGGAGGCAAGCGTCGGGGCGGGAACATTTGCCCGGTCGCCACGTTAAATGAAGCGATGACGGGCTGGGTTGTCGCGTCCGTTATTGCTTTTCTTGCTTCGACTCGAGGGTGAGATGTCAATCACTGGGTGGTTGCGGACGGCCTGCTTGATTGCGCTCCTGCCGTCGCTGGCGCCAGCGCAACGCGGAATAGGCGGCATGGGAGGCGCGGGAGGTGGGGCGGGCGGCATCGGCCGTCGACGTCCCGGCAACATCGAGCGGGAGCCCGGCCTGGTCGTTCCCAAGGTCGTCAACGGGGTCAACCTGCTGATCGAGCACCGGCAGGATCTCACCCTCAGCGATTCGCAATTCGCTCGCGTCGTCGTGATCAAGCGCGCGCTCGATTCGACCGACGCGCCGCTCACCCGCAAGCTCGATTCGCTCCAGCGGGTGTTCAAGGGCGGCCCGATCTTCAGCGAACCGAGCCCCGCCCGGCGCGACTCGCTCGCCGAGGCACACGCGATCGTCCTCGAAGTGACGGCCACCGTCCGGGACAATATCTCGGCCGCGCGCGACCGAGCGTTCGCGCTCCTGTCGCCAGGGCAGCTGACCAAGGCGCAGAGCCTCGAGGCGGCGACGGAAAAGGCGATCGACGAGGAGAACAAGCGAGAGGGCGGAGGCGGCAGGCGCGGCCGGGGAACCTAGGTCGTCTGCCATCCTGACCAGCTAGTCTGGCGAACCGACGGTCACAACGCGATTATTGCGTTGCTCCTCACCCCCGAGCGTTCGCCAATGGCGACTGGCAGCAACAGTTCGGCCGCCGAGCCGGCAACAAAAGTCCTTATCAGGGTTGTCATCTACTACGCGGTGCTGGCGCTCGCCGGCTTCGTGGTGTTGCGGTATTTGCCGCGCACGAGGATGATCACGGCCACGTCGCTCGACGCGCTATTCGGGAACGCCACCGAAACGGTGCGCGCCGGCAAGACCACCGTGCTCGCCCCGGTCGATCAGGGCACGCTCGCCATGACGGAGATGCTCGCCATGCTCGCTGCCGCCCTCCTCGCGTTGCCGGTGGCGTGGATCTATACACTCACGCGTGCGCGGCGGGGCTATCAGCAATCGGTCGTCCAGCTGTTGCTGGTTCTACCCGTCGGCGTCGCGGGCATCGTCGTGCTCGTGAAATACAGCATCACGTTGGCGTTCGGGTTGGGCGGCATCGCCGCCGCGGTTCGATTCCGCAATTCACTCGAAGACAGTAAGGACGCGGTCTACGTCTTTCTTGTCACCGGCATTGGCATCGCGGCCGCGGTCGATCTCCCAGTCGCGTGGGTGATGTCCGTGATGATCAACGTCATCGTCGTCGCGCTGTGGGTAACCGACTTCGGCCGCACCCCGGTCGCGCTCGATGGCAAATTGGCCGATCGTCGCCTCGCGCGCGCACGTCAGCTCGCTCGGACCGGTACGTTCGTGGCCCGCATCGACGACGAAGTGCTGCGCGACATGACAGCCGAGCAGCTCGAGGGCGTGGCCCAGCGTGCCTGGCGTCGCGCGCGCGAGCACAATCCCGAGGGCGAAGAGGCGGGGCCGCGAGCTGACGCCGTCGTCCGCCTCAAGACGCGCAACCCCAACGGTGTCCGCCCGCTGGTCGAGGAACGGCTCGAGGAATCGACGAAAAAGTGGCGTCTCACGAGTGTCGTTCCAGCGGAGGATGGCATCACCATCGTGGAGTACACCGTCACGCCAAAGAAGAGCAAGAATCTCGACGACATTCTATCCGCGGTCCGTGCGGGTGGGGGTGTCGAGCTCCTGTCGGCCGAACTGGTCTAACTCTCGTACGTCTTAATCGGAGGCTGCGATGCAAAGCCGTGTTTTCCAAACTGTGACTCGCGTCGCTCTTCTCGGACTGGTCGCGTTCTCGGCCGCGAGCGCGCAAGCAAAGAAGGACGCGAAGAAACGAACAGAGCCCAAGTTCAAGCCCGACACGACGGGCAAGATCACGAAGTTCTTCATGAGCGAAGACCCGATCGACGTAACGCTCACGACGAACATCAAGCGCATTCGCGGCGACAAGGGCGAGAACTCGCCCTGGCGTCCCGGAACGCTGACCGTGAACGACAGCGCCGGTAAGCCGGTCATCATTCCGATCCGCCTCAAGACCCATGGCATCTGGCGGTTGAAGAACTGCGACTTTCCGCCGACTCGGCTGAATTTCAACAACGACTCGACCAAGCACACGATCTTCCACGGGCTCGATCAGCCGAAGCTCACGAGCTACTGCCGCGACAACACCGAGTACGAGCAGTACGTGCTGCGGGAGTTGGAGGCCTATCGGATCTATCGCCTGCTCACGCCGGCGAGCCATGCGGTGCGGCTGCTCCACCTCACGTACGTCGATAGTGCGACTGGCAAGCCACTCACCACGCGCTATGCGTTCATCGGCGAAGAGGGTGGTCCGATGGCCGCGCGACTCAATGGGAGAATTCTCAAGTCCAAGGGCGCAACGCCGGACGACCTCGAGCCTCAAGCCGACGTCGTGCTCGGTATGTTTCAGTATCTGATCGGCAACACCGACTACGCGGAGAGTGCATTACACAACATCGAGATCGTCGGCCAGGAAACGGGGAACTTCATTCCGGTCGCGTACGACTTCGACTGGTCCGGCACCGTCAACGCGCGGTACGCGTTCCCCGACTCCCGCCTCGGCACGCGCACGGTGCGCGAGCGCATTTACCGCGGCTTCTGCCATCCCACGGACGAGTTTCCAAAAGCCGTTGCGCTCTTCAACGCCAAGAAGGACTCGATCTACGGACTGTACCACGACCAGATCGGCAAGCTTCTCCAACCAGACATCGTGAAAGAAACCCTCGAGTACTACGACGAGTTTTATAAGGTCATCAACGATCAGCGCCAGCTGAAGCGAAACGTCATCGAAGCTTGTTTGGGGGGCGCACGCCGGTGACGGGTCGCCGAAACGCGCTGACCAATTGCCGTTGACCAAAACGGAATTCCGCTGCGAGTTGCTGTCCGCCGATCAACTCGCCGCGCTCGCGTCCGGGCCGTTGCCCTCGGGCGTGCCGGCCGATGAATCGCAACGCTCGCTGCATCGCGACCTCTACCTCGATACGCCCGAAGGCTCGCTACGACGGCGAGGCATCGTCTGTCGCATGCGCGTCGGAGCCGACGGCCGCAGCAGCATGTTGTTGCGTATCGCCGGCTCGAACGGCTCACCGCCGACGCGCGTCAGCGCGCCGACGCGCTCGAGCGAGGTCGCCGAGGCGATCGCGTCGGGCAACGCGGTCGTCCACCGGCTGCGCGGCATCGTCGATCCGGAGTTGCTGCAAGTGCAGCTCGATCTACAGGTCGACCGGCTCACCCGACCCGTCGCTCGCGACTGGTTGCGTCGCCCGCGTGTTGCCGTCCATCTCGACCGTGTGAGTGTGCGTCGCGGGGGGAAGGACGGCGGGGCAAACGCCGCGAGCTTTTTTCAGATGTGCGCGCACCGCTTGCGCGGCGATGGATCGGAGCTCGACGCGCTCGAGCGCGCGCTGGAGCAGGAACACGGTCTGCGTCCATCGACCGTCGCCACGCACGAACGGGCCGAGCTCGCCGTCAAGTGGGCGCGCCTCGAGGACGTTCCACGCGGCGCGGGCTACTCCGACTCGGTTCTCCGCGCGGCGATCGATCGCGATGCCGATCCGGCGCCGGAGTTCATCAACCCCGAGCTCAGTCTGCTCGCGTTCCAGCATCGCGTGCTGAGCCTCGCCGAGGATCCGGCGACGCCGGTGCGCGAGCGGCTTCGCTTTCTGTCGATCGTCAGCGCCAATGTCGACGAGTTCTTCATGGTCCGCTTCGCCCGCCTGGCGGTGTTTGGCGACACCGCCCCACCCGAAGAGCCGAGCGACGACGGGCTGATGCCCGCCGAGCAGCTGGCGGCGATCACCGAGAGTGTCGCGGCGATCGCGCTGCGAGAGTCGCGCTGTCTGCGAGACTGCTACGACGTACTCGCGGAGCGCGGCATTCGCATTCGTGCCTGGTCCGATCTCACCGACACGCAGCGCGAGATGCTCCGCGGACGCTTCCGTACCGAGATCCAGCCGCTGCTCACGCCGTTCGCCATGACGTTGAGCCCCGGACACCCGTTGCCGCGGCTCAGTCATTTGTCGTTGTCGCTCGCGATCGTGCTGCGCAATCGCGGCGGCGGTCCGCCGCGATTTGCCGAACTGGAGTTGCCGGCGAGCGTGCCGCGTTTCTTCGACGTGACCGAAGGCCAGGAACATGAATACGTCGCGCTCGAGGACGTCGTGCGCGGAAACCTCGATGCGATTTATCCAACGGACGTCGGCGTCGAGCAGAGTTATGTCTTTCGCGTCACGCGGACGGCGGAGCTCGCGCTCGACGAAGCGGCCGCCGACGATTTGCTCGACGAAGTGGAGCGAGCCACCGCGGCGCGCGGGCAAGGAATGGTGGTGCGGCTCGAGGTCGAGCGCGGTATGCCTCCCGTGCTGCGCGCGCTGCTGCTCGAGGACGTCCGTCGCGAGCACTTGGGAGTGGACGCGCCGTGCCTCGTGAGCGACGTCGACGAGATCGAAGGCTTGGTCGATCTCCGAGGACTCGTGGAGCTCGAGCTCCCGGTCGATCCGCGCGCGAGCTATCCGCGTCTCGACTCACGTCGTCCCTTCGCCGACGCCGGCGGCACCGGCTCGGCGTTCGACGCGGTCGGATCGGGCGACGTCCTCGTGCACCATCCCTTCGATTCGTTCACCGACACCGTCGTGCGGTTTCTGCACGAAGCCGCTCGCGACCCGGCGGTGGTCGCGATCAAGATCACTCTGTACCGCGTCGGCAATCCATCGCCCGTGGCCGACGCCTTGCTCGAGGCGGCGCGACAGGGCAAGGCCGTCACGGTGTTCGTCGAGCTCAAGGCCCGCTTCGACGAGGAGATCAACGTCGGTTGGGCTCGCGCGCTCGAGGCGGCGGGCGGACACGTTGTGCGTGGACTCGTTGGATTCAAGAACCACGCGAAGGTGGCGCTCGTCATCCGTCGCGAGAACGCCGGACTTCGCCGCTATGTCCACATCGGCACCGGGAACTACAACGCGCGGTCGGGCGAGCAATACACCGATTTGAGTTTCTTCACGACCGACGACGCGATCGCGAGCGACGTCTCCGATCTGTTCAACGAGCTGACGGGAATGTCCGAGCCGCCCAGACGCCGGTCGCGCGCGCTGCTCGTTGCGCCGCACCATTTGTTGCCGGCGGTCCTCGAGCACATCGACCGAGAAGCGGCGCACGCGCGCGCCGGACGCGAGGCTCGCATCACGGCCAAGTTCAACGGGCTGTCGGACCCGGACGTCGTGCGAGCGCTGTATCGCGCGTCGCGCGACGGAGTGGAGATCGATCTCGTCGTGCGCGGCATCTGTACGCTGCGTCCACGCGTATCGGGCCGCTCGGATCGCATCCGCGTCGAGTCGGTGGTGGGACGCTTCCTCGAGCATTCTCGCGTGTACCGTTTCGCCAATGGCGGCGACCCGCGCTACTTCATCGGCTCGGCAGATTTACGTCCGCGCAATCTTCGGCGGCGCGTCGAGTTGCTCGTACCGATCGTAAACCCCGCGCACCGGCGTCTGCTCGACGACATTCTCCGCCTGTACGCCGCCGATCCGACGGCGTGGGATCTCCAACCCGACGGCAGCTACGTCGCGCGTGCGGGCGCGGGCCCGTCGACGCAAACAACCCTCGCGCGGCTTTAGTCATTTCGAGCAAACCGTCATCCTGCGCTCTTCTCTGGTATCCTGAGCGATGCTCCCGCGTGTCACGCTGAACGAAACGAAGGATCTGATTGGCGCGACGGTTCGCTCCCATCGCGTTCTGTGTTTTCTGTTGTCCGCACCATTCACGGAGTTCATCTCACTCAAGATGACAAGCGCACGGCTCACTCGGCTCGAAGGGCGACGATCGGCGACACGTTCGCCGCCCGCAACGCGGGGGCCAGTACCGCCGCAATCGCGCTCGCGACGAGCGCTGACACCGCGACGAAGATCGAGATCGAATCGGCGCCGTCGGCGCTGTGAAGTCGCGTCGCAAGCAGTCGCATCGCCAGCAGCGCGAGCGGAAGTCCGACGATCACGCCTCCCGTCACCACTCGTAGCGCATCGAGCAGCACTAAGCGCATGACGTTGCGCCGCTGCGCGCCGAGGGCGACCCGCAAACCAATTTCGCCGGTGCGCCGCGTGATCGCGTACGACATCACGCCATACAGCCCGATGGCCGCGAGCGCGAGAGCCAGAGCCCCGAACGCGGTCGCCAAGCGGGCAACGAGTCGCTCTTCGCGAATCGACTGCCGCATCAGCGTCGTGAGCGGATTGATTCCCCCGATGGGGAGAGACGGATCGACCGATGCAACGGCGCGTCGCAACGACTGCACGATCGCCGACGGGTCGCCTGTAGTCCGCACCTCGAATCGGAGCGAGCCGGGCGCGCCGATATTCTTAGGGTCGTCGCGGTGAATGTAGGGGAAGTACACCCGGCGCGCCGGTGCTTCGTCGAGCGCGTGGTCTCGCGTATCGGCGAGCACGCCAATGATTTCAACGGCGATTGAATCGTCGAAGCGCACGAACTTTCCAACGGCGTTCTGTCGCGGAAAGTAGAACGAGGCGAGTGATTGATTCACCAACGCCACGCGCGGCAGCCCGGCTTCATCGCTCGGCGCGATGTCTCGGCCGGCGATCAACCGGCCGCCGATACCCCGTGCATAGTCGGGCCCCACCATGTCGGTCGCGACCGACGAATCCTCCGGCAAGCTCGCCGTGAATCCCGGCACCTGGACCGACGTATGCCATTCGGTTCCGGAGAACAGCCCGTTCTCGGAGAACGTCACCGCTGCTACACCCGGCACGGCGGCCAATCGATCACGTATCGCGTGCACCACGCCGGCTAATCGCTCGCCTTCGTATCCTCGCGCCCCAGCGTCGAGACCGATGATGACGAGATGATCGCGATCGAGTCCAACGTCCACACCCTGCTTATGCCGCAGGCTGCGCACGAGTGTCGCAGCCCCAATGAGCAAGACCATCGACAAGGCGACTTGGCCGGCGATCAGCACCGCGCCGAGAGGCACGCGCCCGCCGCGCGGCCCGACGTTGCTGGCGATCGATGTCATGCTCCCTCGCATCGTCGATGCGAGGTCGACGCGCGCCGCGCGCAGCGCCGGCGCTACGCCGAACAACACGACCGCAATCATTGAGACAATGAGCGTGAAGGCGAGCACCGCGCCACGAAGCCCGAGATTCACCGACAGCGGCGTGCCGTCGGCGGCCATCGCAAGCAACGCGCGACTACCGGCCGATGCGGCGAGCAACCCGACGCCCGCGCTCGCGACCGCGAGCAGCGCACTCTCAGTGAGCAGCTGGCGAACGAGACGCCAACGGTCGGCGCCGAGTGCCAGACGCACGGCCATCTCGCGCCCGCGCGCTACCGCTCTCGCCAGCAACAATGTCGCGACATTCGCGCAGATGATGCAGAGGAGGAGAACGACGCCGATCATCAGCGCGAACAGGGGCGCCTCGAACGTGGCGCGAACCTCCGAGAATCCCCGTGCTCCGGACGACACCAAGTATCGATGGTGGCGCGCCAGAAATCGCTGCACCCCCGCCGAGCTGCTATTTGCGATAATGCTGCGCTCAAGGACCGCCGGCACTTCTTGTGACGCTTGGGATAGCGTCGCGCCGGGCTTGAGACGGCCGAGCAACAGCAACCAGTTCGCGCCTCGATCGTTGAGAACTTTGTCGTTGGGCCGCAGCGCGTCTCGCATACTGAGCGGAAGCCAGATGTCGGCCGCGTCTCCGACGACCTCTCCTGTGAACGAAGGTGGCGTCACGCCGACGACCAACATCTTGATACCGTTGACGAGAACCGTTCGCCCGATCACCGACGCGTCGTTCTGGAATCGGCGCGTCCAGTAGCCGTAGCTGATCGTCACGATGGGAGAGGCGCCGGCGATCGCGTCCGTGCTCGCGTCAAAGGTGCGGCCGGCAATCGCCCGCACCCCGAGGACGGAGAAATAGTTGCCCGATACGTATCGGCCGCGCGGATGTTCGACGTCGCCGGCCGTCGTCTCGACCTGTACGTCGAGTCGGCCCGAGGAGCCTGAGCCAAGGACGTCGGTGAACGAGTTGCTCTGCTCTCGCACGTCGCGATACAGCGGATACGACAGGAGCTCCGTGTGCGGCGAGCCGCGGCCGTCGGAACCCGGATTCGTCGCGTCCCCAATCGCGACGAGCCGCTCCGGATGCTCGACCGGTAGCGAGCGGACGACGACGGCGTCGATGAGCGTGAAGATCGCCGTGTTCGCGCCGATCCCGACTGCCAATGCGCCGACGATCACCGAGGTGAAGCCGACGTTGCGCCGCAATGTACGCAGGGCGTAAGACGTGTCCTGCCGGACTTGTCCAATGACGTCGACTCGCCGAGTCGTGCGCTCTCGTTGCTCATCGAACGCGATGCAATCGTGACGGACGGACTCGACGTTGCCGAACTGGCGAAGCGCCTCGTGGCGCGCGGCATCAGGTGTCAGCCCGGCGGCGAGCAGGGCTTGCACCCGCATCTCGAGGTGGAACGACAACTCGTCGTCGACCTCAGCGCGAAAATGTGCACGCGAGAACGGGATTCTGAATACGCGGCGCATCAGAAAAGTCACTCCGCCCGCAACGCCACAATCGGTGACACTCGCGACGCGCGCATCGCCGGAAGCATCACGGCCACCACCGCGCTCGATACCAGCACGCCGACGGCCACGCCGATCGAAATGGGATCGGCAATATCGACGCCATGCAGTTGAGTACGCAGAAATCGCATCGACATCACGGCGACAGGTAGCCCGACGATGAGCCCGAGCGCGACGAGTCGCAGCGCGTCGAAGAGGACCATGCGTACGACGTCGACCCGCTGCGCGCCGAGTGCGACGCGGAGGCCAATCTCGCCGGTGCGACGCGTGATCGCGTACGTCATCACGCCGTACAAGCCGATTGCCGCCAGTAGGAGCGCGAATGCGCCGAACGCGCTCGCTAATCGCGCCACGAGTCGTTCTTCGCGAATCGACTGTCGCATGAGCGTACGGAGCGGGTCGACGCCATCGATCGGCAGCGACGGATCGACCGACAGCACGGCACGACGGATTCGTTGCACCACCGCCGATGGATCGCCGGTCGTCCGCACCTCGAAGCGCAGTGAGCCCGGCGCGCCCAAATTCTGCGGATCGTCGGCATGAATATAGGAGAAGTACGCGCGACGGACCGGTTTTCCTTCGAGATCATGATCGCGCGTGTCGGCGAGCACACCGACGATCTGGACGGCAATTGAATCATTGAAGTGCAGATACTTCCCGACCACATTCTGCCCCGGGAAGTAAAATGTGGCGAGTGTTTGGTTGACGAGCGCGACGCGCGGCAGTGTCGGCTCGTCGCTCGCGGCGAGGTCGCGTCCGCCGATGAGTTTCGCGCCGATCGCGGCGGCGTAGTGTGGTCCAACCACGTCGTACGCGATGGTCGTATCGTCCGGCGTTCGCGCCGTGAATCCCGGCACCTCAAGCGTGGTCGCGGATTCGGTCCCGGAAAAAATTCCGTTCTCCGAGAAGGTGACCGCAGCCACTCCTGGTACCGACGCGATGCGATCGCGCATCGCATGCACCACGTTCGCCAGTCGATCACCGTGGTAACCACGCGACCCGATGTCGAGGTCGACCAGCACGAGATGGTCGCGATCCATTCCGACGTCCACCGCCTGGACGTTGCGCAAACTGCGAACGAGCATCGCCGCGCCGATGACCAACACCACCGACAGCGCGACTTGTCCGGCGATGAGCAATTTGGCAAGTGGAAGGCGCTCGCCGCGCAAACCACTCGCGCTCCCAGCCACTGAAGGCGATTGGCCGCGCATCGCGGTCGCGAGATCGACGCGCGACGCCCGCAGCGCCGGCACGACGCCGAACAACGCCACCGCAAGCCCCGAGACCGCGAGCGTGAACGCGAGCACGGCGACGTCGGTCCCCAAATTCAGCGATACGGGCGAGCCGTCCGACACGATCGCCAACAACGCGCGACTCCCCCACCATGCGACGAGCAACCCGACGCCGGCGCTCAGCACCGCGAGGACCGCGCTCTCCGTCAGGAGCTGTCGAACGAGTCGCGCGCGGCCGGCGCCGAGTGCCAAACGCACAGCCATCTCGCGGCCACGCGCGATCGCCCGCGCCAACAGCAAGTTCGCGACATTCGCGCAGATGATGCACAGCAACAACCCGACGCCGATCATCAACGTGAGGAGCGGCGCCTGGAACGTGTCGCGGACGCGCGAGAACCCCTTTGTACCCGACGAGACGTAGTACTTCGGGCCGCGATCGAGAAACGATTTGGCAACCTGCGGCCCGGCGTTGGCGACAATGTTCTGCTTGAGCAGCGCCGACACCTCTTGCGTCGCGTGCGCGAGCGTGACGCCCGACTGCAAGCGGCCCAGCACGAGCAGCCAGCTCGTCAGGCGGTCGTCGAGCGCTTTCTGATTTGGGCGCAGCGCATCGTGCATGCTCACCGGCAGCCACACGTCCGTCGACGAGCCGACGATCTCACCGCTGAACGACGGCGGCGTGACACCGACGATCGTGATCTTGATGCCATTGACCAGAACGGTTCGGCCGATGGCCGAGGGATCGTTGTGAAAGCGTCGCGTCCAGTACCCATAGCTGATCGTGGCGATGGGAGACGCACCAGGGCTGGCGTCGGCGCTCGCATCAAACGTTCGACCGGCAAACGCACCCACGCCGAGGAGAGAGAAGTAGTTACCTGACACGAACCGGCCGCGCGGGTGCTCGAAGTCGCCCGACCCGCCGTCGATGCGCAGGTCGAGACGATCGGTGCGGCCAGAGGCCAACACGCCGGAGAAGACATGGTTCTGGTCGCGGAGGTCGCGAAAGAGTGGGTACGACAAGATGTCGGTGCGCGGCGAACCGCTCGACATCGAACCCACGCGCGTCGGGTCGCCGATCGCGACGAGCTGCTCAGGATGCGAGACCGGGAGAGACCGCACGAGCACCGCGTCGATCAGCGTGAAGATCGCGGTGTTCGCGCCAATGCCGAGCGCCAGCGCGCCGACGATCACCGCGGTGAAGCCGAAGTTGCGACGCAGCGTCCGCAACGCGTATGAGATGTCTTGTTGCAGCTCGCCCATCACGTTCGCTCGTTGCATCGCTCGCTCCCGCTGTTCGTCCATGATGACGCAGTCCTGGCGCACCGCATCGAGGTCTCCGAACTGGCGCAGCGCTTGCTGTCGCGCCGCATCGGATGTCCACCCGGCGGCGATCAAGCGTTGCGCGCGCATCTCGAGATGGAACGAGAGCTCGTCGTCCACCTCGCGCCCGATGTGCGCGCGCGCGAACGGAATTCGGAAGACGCGGCGCATTCGCTCAGGCGGGCAGCGGTGACGCCGCGGCGAGCGCTTTTCCCACGGCGCGCGCGTAGCGCTCCCACGACGAGACCTCGGCGCGGAGCTGCGCGCGTCCGGCGCGGCTCAATTGGTAGTACTTGGCGCGACGATTGTTCTCAGAGTAGCCCCACTCGGCCGTGAGCCATCCGTTGCGCTCGAGCCGGTGCAGGGCGGTGTAGAGCGGGCCTTCTTCGACGAGCACATCCCCGTCGGTGATGACGTTCACCCACTCGGCGACGGCGTATCCGTGCCGCGGTCCCCAACTGAGCGATTTGAGGATGAGCACGTCGAGCGTGCCACGGAGCAGGCCGCCATCGCGATCGAGCATGACTCGTCCTATCCCTCTGAGTTAGAGGGGAACGTACGGCACGGACGCGCATTTCGCAATAGGATTGCTATGCCGCGCACGGGCGAGACGGGATGCGCGCTACGGAATGTTGAACGCGTTCGACGCCGTTTGTGTCGCGTCGCTCAGATCCTCCAGCTCGCCGACGGGCGTCACGAATCGAAATCGCCCCGGAATGCTCAGCACACGCACGACAGTGATACTCTCTCCCGGCGCAAGGCGGACCGGCCCCGGCGCGGGCGGTACCACACAGGCGAAGTTCTGAACGCCGCCGGTCCAGACGTTGTCCACCAGCTGCTGAACGAGGAGAAGCGGGGTAGCGCCGCACCGGCTGAAGAATTCGAGGCGTGTACCAACGTTGCTGATTTGTATCGTGACGCTGTCACCGACCGATGTGCGCGATTGGACGCTGGCCACCATCGAGATACCGTGCGTCGAGCCGTCGGGACCACCCGCCGTCAGCGTGGCGCTGCACGCCGTTGCGAAAAGCAAAGTTGTCAGAACGCAAATGGATCGCACGACTGCTCCAGTGTCTCTGCCTGCTCAACTGGCGACATGGACCGTTGGTCATCCGGCCGCGAGCCTGGCCAGAGCGGGGAAGGGCCATTACCTCTAGTGATCCTCACGGAGTTCCGTGACAAGTGACGGGGATTACTCAAAAATCTCGGCAGCCCATGCGCAAACAATTCATCCGACCATTCGCGATTGCGACACTCACGTTCGGCCTCACGCTGCCTGGCCGGAGCTCTTCGCAACAGAGCCCGTTCAACAAGCAACGCGTGACCTACTCGAACGACGCGCTGACGCTTGTCGGATATATCTATAAGCCGAATGGGCCCGGACCATTTCCCACGATCGTCTGGAATCATGGCAGCGAGCCGAACCCCGGCGGTGGGCCGCAATTCGACTCCGTCGCGGCGATCTTCGTGCCGGCCGGCTACGTCGTCGTCGCTCCCATGCGTCGTGGTCACAGCGATTCGCAGGGCAGGTACATCCAGGACACGATCAGAGCGACCAATCAGAGATCTGGTGAGGCGGCCGCCGAGCGCCTCATGGTGGCGCTCATGGGAAGTGAACAGCTCAGTGATCAACTCGCGGGGCTCGCCTATGCGAAGACGCTCACCTTCGTCGACACGAACAAGCTGGTCGTTGCCGGCTGTTCTTACGGCGGTATCGAGACGCTCCTCGCCGCGGAACGCGGCGCCGGCTTCAAAGCAGCGTTGCCGATCTCGCCCGCGGCGCTGAGTTGGCGTGGACATGAAGTTCTTCAGAATCGTCTCATCGAAGCCGTACGCCGTATCCAGATTCCGGTGCTGTTGATTCAACCGCCCAAGGACGCCAGCCTCGAGCCCGCGAACGTCCTCGGCGCCGAGGCGAAACGACTGGGCAAGAAATCATTCGCGGCGAAGGTCTACCCGGCGACCATGCCCGACGATCAACAAGTCCACTGTTTCGGCGGAGCAAAGGGGATGCACAACTGGGCGAAAGACGCCCTCGATTTCTTCGGCGGAGTGCTCGGCACGCGCCGTTGAATAGGCTGTAGAAAAACTGGCTCTTGCGTCGCTGAATTGAGCGGGTAGTTGTCGCATGAATGCTACAGCTCGGTAGCGCCGCCGCCTCGCAGAGTTGACGCACGGCGCTGCAAACCCCGATTAACTCGCGGATCGGTGTGTTAGCAAACGTATTTTTGTCGGCACAGTCGGTACTGGGCTTGCCTGCCTAGGCGATACTGCCCCCCACCTCGCTTCGATTCTCCCATCGGAGTCTTCATGCGTTACCAACTCGCCGCGGCCGTTGGGTTGATCTGTCTGGCTACTGCTTGCACGGATGATCATCCAAACAAGTCCTCCTCCCTCGTCACCGCGCCGAGCAAGCCCGCGCTGACGATGAGCAATCTTCCAAGCGATGCCTCGACGGTTTGCGTGGCGAGTGTGCGCCAGCGCGACCAATTCCTCGCCAAGCCAGGCACCGCGGGCGCGGCCAACCTCGACGCACTGAACGCCGTGATCGACGACGTCTGCCAATAGATAGCGAAGACCCCTCCCTTCTCTAAAAAACCATGCGTTACACAGGCTTGACCGCCGCGTTTGCGGCGGCAATAGCGCTAGCTGCGTCCGCTCCGTCGGCGCATGCCCAAAAAGCGCTCGTCTATTGCCCGGTCACGATCGACGCGGGCGGCTGCGATCGAATCGTGTCGGCGCTCAAAGCAAAGTTTGCTGATAGCGTCGATCGCGGTTACGACGGCTCGAGCGGCACGGTCGATCTCAAGAAGATCGACCTTCAGCATTATGCGGTCTTCATTGTGCCGTCGTTGGCCGACGACGCGAACAAGCAGCCCTACGCGTTGCTGCGTTCCGTGGCGCCCCGCCTCCACATGGCGATCAACGGGCGCGTGGCGGTGTATTCGGGCGCGCCGGACCAGGGCGCAAGCAATCGCACCGATAAGGATGCGCTCATTCAGAATCTCGCGCGCTGGGCGGCGAATGGACACACCCACCAGTCAGGACTCGTGGGTCTTGTTGCGTTCCTCGACCTCTCGGAGAAGACGAGCGACCGCTACTCCTGGGTGCGCGACATCTCGCTAGTCGACGTCTCGGCTGATGAAGAGCTCCAGGCGTTCGGCGACATCACGCCGGTCACGAGCCGCGGCGGCGACATGTTCTCGGCGGGTGGAAAGCCGGTGCGATTCTCGAACATGGCGTCGTATGGTCTGCACATCGCCGGGCACGGCGCGGCGCGGACGGAAGTGAGCGCGTCGGGCGGCGGCACGAGTCGGCAGAGTGTGTTGGTGCAGTACTCGAACGCTGACGGCGCGTCGGAGTCTGTATCCGGTGGATCGACGGGTCGGGTTGGATCGAGTGGAGCGTCGTTGAGCCTGTCTGGGACGTCGGCGAAGATGTCTGCGACTACGAGTTCGACGACGTCGGGGCCGACGATCGCGACCGATAAGCCTGATTATATGCCGGGCGACACCGTGACGTTTAGTGGCTCCGGCTGGGTTGCTGGCGACACCGTGACGATCACGATTCACGAGGATCCGCATTGGACGCAGGAGGATCGGACGGTCGTCGCGGTTGCCGATGGCACCGGGAGTTTCACGAATCACACGTTCGTTGTAGATCCGCACGATCTCGGCGTCACGTTTACGGCGACTGCGGTGGCGAATCCCTCGGGACTCGTCGCGCAAATGACATTCACCGACGCCCAACCCCAGTTGGTCACCATCACGTCAGCAGCCAGCGTCACGGTCATCGCGGGAACGAACGCATCCTACGCAATTAGCGTCACAATCAATGGCAACGCGAACAGTTGCACGGTGACGCTTTCTGCAACAGGCCTCCCGTCTGGCGCAACCGGAAGCTTCACCAATAGTCCGTTCACTGGTACCGCGAGCTACACGAGCACGCTGACTGTTACAACGACCGCGGCGACGACTGCCGGAAGCTATCCCTTCACGATTACGGCGACCCGCGGGGCTGACTGTCAGGGCAACGGGAACCTGACGGCAAACGGCACGCTCGTCGTTACAGTAGCCAACACACCACCCGTTGCAAACGCTGACTCATACAGCACCAACGAGGACGTCGCTCTCACAGTGAATGCGGCAACGGGCGTCTTGAGCAACGACACCGACGCCGAGCACAACTCACTTACAGCCATTCGCCCCGCCGGTCCCTCGGCGAACGGCGGAACCGTCACGCTCAACGCGGACGGATCGTTCACATACACGCCGCCTCCCAACTTCAACGGCTCCGATAGCTTCACGTACAGCGCGAATGACGGCACGACGAATTCAACCACCACCGCGACGGTCACGATTACCGTCAACGCCGTCAACGACGCGCCCAGTTTCACGAAAGGCGCCGACCAGACAGTGCTCGAAGACGCGGTCGCTCAGTCGGTGGCGACGTGGGCCACGGCCATCAGCGCAGGCCCGGCCAACGAGAACACGCAGGTCGTAGACTTCGTTGTCTCCAACAACAACAACGCGCTCTTTAGTGCTCAACCGGCTGTCGCGGCGAACGGTACGCTGACCTACACGGCGGCGGCGAACGCGAATGGCGTCGCGACGGTGACGATTCACGCGCACGATGACGGTGGCACCGCGAGTAGTGGTGTCGACGCCAGTGCCGATCAGACTTTCATCATCACCGTCACGGCAGTCAACGATGCCCCAAGCTTCACCAAGGGCGCCGACCAAACCATCAACGAGGATGCCGGCGCCCAGACCGTTGCGACCTGGGCCACGGCGATCCTTGCCGGACCGCCGAACGAAGCGGGACAAACACTGACGTTCTCAGTCACAAGCAACACAAACGCGGCCCTCTTCTCGGCTGGCCCCGCGATCAGCGCCACCGGCGATCTCACGTACACGCCGGCCGCCAACGCCAACGGAACCGCAACGATCACGATCAAGCTCACGGACAACGGTGGCACCGCGAACGGCGGCGTCGACGCGAGCGCCGAGCAGACGTTCGTCATTACGGTGAACCCGGTGAACGATCCGCCGAGCTTCACCAAGGGCGCCGACCAGACGGTGAACGAGGACGCTGCCGCACAAACAGTTGCCGGTTGGGCTACAGCCGTGAGTGCCGGACCAAATGAGACGCAGGTCGTCACGTTCACCGTGACCAACGACAACAACGCGCTGTTCTCCGCGCAGCCCTCGGTCGATGCAACCGGGAAGCTCACATACACGCCCGCCGCAAACGCGTTCGGGTCGGCCAACGTCACGGTCACACTCAAGGATGACGGTGGCACGGCGAACGGCGGCATCGACACGAGCGCGCCACAGACTTTCACCATCACGATCAACCCGGTGAACGACGCGCCGAGCTTTACGAAGGGTGCCGATCAGACGGTCAATGAAGATGCGGGCGCCCAGACCGTGGCCGGCTGGGCGACGGCGATCAGCGCTGGTCCGGCCAACGAGAGCGGACAGGCAATCGACTTCGTTGTCTCCAACAGCAACAACGCGCTGTTCAGCGTTCAGCCGTCAGTTGCCGCGAACGGGACACTTACTTACACACCAGCTCCCAACGCGAACGGCAGCGCGACCGTTACGTTGCACGTGCATGACAACGGCGGCACCGCGAACGGCGGCGTCGATGCGAGTGGACCGCAAACCTTCACGATCACGGTGTCTGCGGTTAACGACGCGCCGAACTTCACGAAGGGAGCGGATCAGACCGTCCTCGAGGACGCGGCCGCCCAATCTGTCTCTGGATGGGCAACGGGCATCAACGCCGGCGCGCCGGACGAATCCGCGCAGATTCTGACCTTCAATGTCACGGGCAACACGAACACCGCGCTGTTCGCGGTGCAGCCATCGATCGACGCAAGCGGGAAACTGACCTTCACACCAGCGGCTGACGCATTCGGTACGGCGACGATCACGCTCACGCTCTCCGACAACGGCGGCACCGCCAACGGCGGCGTCGATACGAGCGCACCGCAGACTTTCACGATCACCGTCACGGGAGTCAACGACGCTCCAAGCTTCACCAAGGGCGCCGACCAAACCGTGAATGAGGATGCCGGTGCCCAATCCGTTGCCGGTTGGGCAACCGGAATCAACGCCGGGCCCGCCAACGAGAGTTCGCAAACTGTCGCATTCCACGTTACTGGCAACACGAATGCGTCGCTGTTCTCCGCGGCACCGGCGATTGGTTCAAACGGAACATTGACCTACACGCCGGCCGCCGACGCAAACGGTACGGCGACGATCACGATCGTTGCGCAAGACAACGGTGGCACGGCGAACGGCGGTGTCGACACGAGTGCGCCGCAGACCTTCGTCATCACAGTCAACGCTGTGAACGATGCGCCGACTTTCACTTTGATCACGTCGCACACCGTGCTCGAGGACGCAGGCGCGCAATCGGTTGCGGCGCTTACGAGTCCGAGCGCCGGCCCGTCGAACGAAAGCACCCAAACGCTTACGTTGACGGTGACCAATAACAACAATGCGCTGTTCAGTGCTCAGCCCTCCATTGATCTGAGCACGGGCCTTCTCACATACACGGCGGCTGCCAACGCAAATGGCTCGGCGATCGTCACGGTGAAGTTGATGGACAACGGCGGTACAGCGAACGGTGGCGTCGACTATACCACGAAGACGCTTACCATCACCGTGACACCCGTGAACGACGCACCGAGCTTCACGAAGGGCGCCAACCAAGCGACACTCGAGGATGCTGGTGTGCAGACGGTTGCCAGTTGGGCAACGGGCGTAAGCGCTGGGCCGCCGGATGAATCGGGTCAGGCGCTCAACTTCGTCGTCACGAACGACAACAACGCACTTTTCTCAACGCAGCCTGCGGTGAGTGCCAGCGGTCAGCTCACGTACACCGCGGCACCGAACGCAAATGGCGCGGCGACGGTCACCGTCAAACTGCACGACGACGGTGGCACGGCAAATAGCGGCATCGACACGAGTCCAGACCAGGCATTCACCATCACGATCACGGCCGTGAACGATGCGCCGAGCTTCGTCAAGGGTGCCAACCAGAGCGTGCTGGAGGATGCTGGCGCGCAGACAATTTCCGGTTGGGCGACCGCGATTAGCGCCGGCCCGCCCGATGAAGCAGGTCAAACGCTTTCGTTCACCGTCACGAACGACAACAACGGCTTGTTCTCGGTGCAGCCGGCGATCGATGCGAGTGGAAAGCTGACCTATACACCGGCGCCGGACGCGAACGGAACGGCGACGGTCACGGTCACGCTCAAGGACAACGGAGGCACGACGAACGGTGGCGTGGACACGAGCGCGCCGCAGACGTTCACGATCTATGTCACTCCGGTCAACGACGCGCCGAGCTTCACCAAGGGCGCCGACCAAACGGCCAACGAAGATGCCGGTGCGCAGTCCGTCACCGGCTGGGCAACGGCAATCAGCGCGGGGCCGGCGAACGAAAGCTCGCAGACAGTCGATTTCGTCGTCACGAACGACAACAACGCGCTCTTCTCCGCGCAGCCGGCGGTTGATGCAACAGGCAAGCTGACGTATACGTCCGCGCCCAACGCAAATGGCTCGGCGACGGTCACGATAAGAATTCACGACACCGGGGGTACGACGAACGGCGGCGTCGATACGAGTGCGCCGCAGACCTTCACGATCACGATCAACTCCGTCAACGATGGGCCGACGTTCGGCTTGATCGCGTCGCACACGGTGCTCGAAGACGCCGGCGCGCAGTCGGTCGCAAACGCCCTCACGAGTCCGAGCGCGGGTCCTGCGAACGAAAGCGGTCAGGTGTTGACGCTGACGGTTACGAACAACAACAACGCGATGTTTAGCGTCCAGCCGGCGATCGATGGTAGTGGGACGCTGACCTATACACCGGCAGCGAACGCAAACGGGAGTGCGACCGTCACGGTCACGCTCAAGGATGACGGCGGCACGGCGAATGGTGGCGTCGATGCGACGACGAAGACGCTCACCATCACAGTCACCGCCGTGAACGATGCGCCGAGCTTCACCAAAGGCGCCGATCAGACATCGCTCGAGGACGCAGGTGCCCAGGCGGTGGCCTGGGCAACGGCGATTAGCGCCGGACCGGCGGATGAATCTGGGCAGGCTTTGAACTTCATCCTATCCAACAACAACACCGCCCTCTTTGCCGTGCAGCCGGCGATTAGCGCGAGCGGTCAGCTCACGTATACGGCAGCACCGAACGCCAATGGCTCGGCGACGGTCACCGTCAAACTGCACGACGACGGCGGTACGGCGAACAGCGGCGTCGACACGAGCCCTGAGCAGACCTTCACGATTACGATCACTGCGGTGAACGACGCTCCGAGCTTCACGAAGGGAGCGGATCAAACAGTGCTCGAGGACGCCGCCGCGCAAACGGTTGCCGGTTGGGCGACGGCCTTGAGCGCGGGTCCCGCGGATGAGAGTGCGCAGACAGTGAGCTTCATTGTGACGAACAGCAACAACGCGCTGTTCTCAGCGCAGCCGGCGATCGATGCGACCGGGCAACTGACCTACACGTTGACGCCGGACGCCAACGGCAGCGCCACGGTCACGGTCAAGATTCATGACAATGGCGGCACAGCAAACGGTGGTGTGGACACGAGCGCACCGCAGACGTTCACGATCACGGTCAAGCCGGTGAACGACGCGCCGAGCTTCACCAAAGGGCCGGATCAGGCGAAGTTGGAGGACGCTGGTTCCCAATCGATCGCGGGGTGGGCGACTGGCATCAGTAAAGGTCCGCCGAACGAGAGTGGTCAGGCGCTCACGTTCAACGTCACGAACAGCAATAACGCGCTGTTCTCGTCACAGCCCGCGATTGACGCGACGGGCAGGCTGACCTACACATCGGCGCCGAACGCGAACGGTTCCGCGACGGTGACGGTGGTGCTGAAGGATGACGGCGGCACCCTCGATGGTGGAATCGACACGGCACCGACGCAGACGTTCACCATCACGATCACACCGGTCAACGACGCGCCGACGTTAGGCCTGATCGCGTCGCACACGGTCGGCGAGGACGCGGGTGCCCAATCGGTCGCGAGCGCCCTCACGAATCCACTTCCTGGCGGCGGCCCAGACGAGAGCGGGCAGACGCTTACGCTCACAGTCACGAACAACAACAATGCGTTGTTCAGCGCGCAGCCGGCAATTGACGGAAGCGGGACGCTCACCTATACACCCGCTCCGAACGCGAACGGCGTCGCGACGGTCGCCGTGACGCTCAAGGACAACGGTGGCACGGCGAACGGTGGTGTCGACGCGACAACCAAGATGGTGACGATCACAGTCACCCCAGCTAACGACGCACCGGTGATCGCGGGCTTCTCATCGCCGTTGGCACCGAATGCGGTCAACACGACAGTGTCGGCAAGCGGTACGTTCAGCGATGTCGACCTCGGCGATACACCTCCCGACTCGCATACCGGGACGATCGACTGGGGTGACGGCAGCGCACCGGCGACGGTGAGCATCACCGGCACTGGCCTGACCCGAAACTTCAGCGGGTCGCACACCTACACTTCGCCAGGCGTGTACACGGTTGTGACTCATATCAGAGACTACGGCGGCCTGTCCGACGCCTCGACGTACCAGTACGTCGTCGTGTATGACCCGAGCGCCGGCTTCGTGACCGGAGGCGGTTGGATCAATTCACCTGCCGGCGCGTACGCCGCGAACCTGTCACTGACTGGTAAGGCGACATTCGGGTTCGTCTCCAAGTACAAGAAGGGGCAGAGCGTTCCGGACGGAGATACCGAATTCCAATTCCAGTCGGCGGGATTCAATTTCAAATCCACGTCGTACGAGTGGCTTGTGATCGCCGGAGGAAAGGCGCAGTACAAGGGGTCCGGTACGATCAATGGCAGTGGGGACTATTTCTTCATGCTCACGGCTGTCGACGGCGCCATTAAGGGCGGGTCTGACACTTTCCGAATGAAGGTCTGGGACAAGACCACCCTTGCAGTCATCTACGACAACGGACTTGGCATATCTGATACAGCCGATCCGGTAACTACACTCGGCGGTGGCAGCATCCAGATCCATGACAAGTAGCAAATGACCAGTCAACCCTGCGAGTAGGCAGCACGCGCTGCTCGGCGCCGGCAGCATCGAGTCGAACGAATGCCGCCACAAATTCAAAGCTGGAAATGACGACGGGGCGGTGGCCATTGGGCCACCGCCCCGTCGCTTTCCGCACGATTCACTACTTGTCGTACTGCTGCGCCAACCGGAGCTGCTTGATCGCCGCATCCACCGCCCGCATGGCCGCCACTCGATGCCCGCCGAAATCATGCGCCGCCGTTTGCAGTTCCTTCCGCGCCTCCACCAGCTCGCCGATCGCGCTCCGAATGTGCGGATGCGGCTCGATCGTCGCCGGCGTGAACGCGAGCGAGCCCGCGATGCCGGCTGCCAACAAGAGTGATCTCACATAGTCTCCTTTGAACTGAGTTGTCCAAACCCGACACGACACTCGTAGGACGACCGCCCGCCACCCGATGTTAAGCCGTTGATTGCCCCGTGCGGCTGCGTCCGATACAGGGACCAACGACGCGGCGCATCGGCGAATCGAGTCGAGTCACGCGCGGTCGTCGGCCCGCGCATCGACGAACGACCGCGTGACTCCCGCGCGACCGTCGCGTGGCCTCGCGCGCTGGCAAAATCTGAGGCACGTTTACTACTGAAGATTGGGCCCAACGACAGGAGACGTCCCAATGCGCGCCCCGATTCTCTCCCGGACGATTCACTTCCTCCTCGCAATCACGCTCGTTGCACCGCCGCTCATCGCCCAAGGCCGCGGCGGCGCGCAAGGCGAGGGCGGCGCAGGACGCGTCACCTGGGACGTCACCCAACCGCGCGGCCAAACGCGCGACATCGACTTCACGACATCCGAAGGCACCTGGATGTCAGCCGACCTCTCGCCCGATCGCACCTGGATCGCGTTCGATCTCCTCGGCCACATCTATAGAATGCCAGCCGCCGGCGGCGAGGCAACCGTCCTTACGCAAAACTCTGGCGTCGCCCTGAATTTCCAGCCGCGCATCTCACCCGATGGCAAGACGATCGCGTTCATCACCGATCGCCGCGGCCAATACAACTTGTGGGTCATGAATGCCGACGGCTCGAACCCGCGCGCGGTGTTCAGTGATCTCAACTCGACTGCGCTCGAGCCGGCGTGGACGCCCGACGGCAACTTTATCGTCGTGCGCAAAGGCGGGCGCGGCGGCGGCGAAGGCGGCGCACCAGCCGGCGGAATCTGGATGTACCACAAAGATGGCGGGCAAGGCGTGCAACTCGTCGGCACCGCCGCCGGTGGACGCGGCGGCGCGGGCGGCGGCGGTGCGAACGCATCGCCACAGTGGCCGAGTGTGTCGGGCGATGGCAAGTATTTGTATTACCAAGTCAGCATGCCGGTCGCGGACAAGGAGCCGCTCTCGGGATCACTCCAACTGCGACGCTTCGAGTTCAAGACTGGTGAGACAGTCGACGTCACCGCCGGCGAATCGAGCGGCGCGGCGGCAGGACGATTCTCGAGTGGCGGCGGTGCCGCGCCCGAGATCTCACCCGACGGACGGTGGCTCGCGTTCGCGCGACAGATTCCCGACGGCTTGCTGGAGTTCAAGGGACACAAGTACGGTCCGCGCACGGCGCTCTGGATCCGCGACATGAAGACCGGCGCCGAGCGTTTGGCGATGGACCCGATCGACCCGATGGTCGCGTCGGGCTCCAAGACACTCGGCATTTTGCCTCGGTATACGTGGTCGAGCGACAATAAGAGCATTCTCATCACGCAGGGCGGTAAGCTTCGGCGGCTCGACGTCGCGACGCGTGATGTGGCGACGATTCCGTTCACCGCCAAGGTGCACCGCACGATCTCCCAAATGGCGCGGAACCAGTTCCGCATCGACGACGGTCCGCTGGCGATCAAGTTCTTCCGCTGGCCAACGTCGACGCCCGACGGCGGCACGATCGCCTTCCAGGCGGCGGGACACATCTACGTGCAGGACAACGAGAACCGCACTCCGCGTCGCGTCACGCCCAAGTCGTTCGATCAGCTCGAGTACGCGCCCGCATGGAGTCCGGATGGCCGCACGCTCGCCTTCGTGACGTGGGACGATACCGGGCGTGGTCACGTGTGGAAGGTCCCGGGCGCGGGCGGCGCGCCGACTCGTCTCACGAAAGACGCCGGCGACTACGTCGACCCCGTGTGGAGTCCCGATGGGCGTTCCGTTATCGTCGCGCGCGGTGAAGGCGCGACGGCGCGCCAACGCACCCTCACACACAATGCGTGGTACGAGTTGGTTCGGGTGTCAGCGACGCCGCCAGCGGCCGGCGACACCGGCGTTGCGCTGGCGACCATCACACGTCCTTCCGGCTCGGCGATCTCAGGCGAGTCGCGGCGCCAGATGGTGCGTCCTTCGTTCGGCCCCGACGGACGTGTGTTTTGGATCGATGAGAAATCTGGAACAGGCGGAGGACGTGGTGGCGGCACCGCGCTCATGTCGGTCAAGGCAGACGGCAGCGACAGGCAGGAGAACGTGAGCTTCCCCGCGGCCGACGAGATCGTTCCCTCGCCCGACGGCGCGTACGTCGCGTTCCAGGAAGGTGACAACGTGTACGTCTCCGCGTTTGCATGGAACGGCATCGGGAGCGAGGTACAGCGCGTCGAGAAGCGTCGTGGAGAATTTCCCGTTACGCAGCTGACGCGCGACGGCGGCCTGTTCCCCCGGTGGCGCGACGCCAAGACGCTCGAGTACGGAAGCGGGCCACACTACTACGTCCACCACATGGAGACTGGCCGTACCGATACGACGCTGCTCAAGTTGAGCGTGCCGCGCGACGTGCCGTCGGGCAGCGTCGCTCTCACCAACGCGCGAATCGTCACCCTCGATCACCGGAAGGTCATCGAGCGCGGCACGATCGTGGTGAAAGGAAGCCGCATTGCCTGCGTCGGCGAGTGCAGTACGTCGGGCGTCGACAAGGTCATCAGCGCCAACGGCAAGACGATCATTCCCGGTTGGGTCGACATGCACGCGCACCACTATCGCGAGTGGCGCGGCATGCGGCCGAAACACGATTTCGAGCAGGCCATTTATCTGGCGTACGGCGTCACGACGACGCTTGATCCGAGCATGTACAGCCAGAACATGTTCCCAACCGCCGAGCTGATCGAGACGGGCGACCTGATCGGACCGCGCGGCTTCAGCACCGGCGACAACATCACCGCCGGCGACGCCGCGCGCGCCAACGAGATGAACACCCAGGCCGACGCCTTGGCCGCCGTGCGTAAGATGGCCGATTGGGGTGCCGTCGCGATCAAGCAGTACGCGCAGCCGCGTCGCGACCAACGACAGTGGATGGCCGAGGCGTCCCGGACGGTGGGATTGAACGAGACCTCCGAGGGCGGGCATTTCATGGAGGACTTGGGCTTCATCATGGACGGCCAGACTGGGTGGGAGCACGCCTTCAGCGAAGTGCCGATGTATTCCGACGGGGCAAAGTTCTTCGGCAAAGCCGGCGCGACCTACTCACCGACGCTCGTCGTCGCTGGGCCGGGTGCATGGAGCATCGAGTACTGGTTCCAGCAGAGTGACGTCTGGAAGGATGCCAAGCAGCGTCGTTGGTTCCCGTGGCGCGCGCTCGTGCCGCAAACGCGCATCCGCTGGCTCCGTCCCGAGACCGATTATTCGTATCCTCTCATCGCCCAAGCGATGGCCGACATCATCGCCGAGGGCGGCTTCGGGGCGATCGGGTCGCATGGCGAGCACCACGGCCTTGCGTCGCACTGGGAGGTGTGGATGGGCGCGAGCGCGCTCGGCAACCACGGCGCATTGGAAGTCGCGAGTCTCCACGGCGCGCGCTTTCTGGGCGCCGACAAGGACTTGGGGTCGATCGAAGTCGGCAAGCTCGCCGACCTCATGGTGCTCAACTCGAACCCGCTCGAGAACATCAAGAGCACGCTCGATATGAAATATGTCATGAAGGGCGGGAAGCTCTACGACGCGATGTCGCTCGATGAAGTGTGGCCCAAGGCCGTGCCGTTCGGGCCGTACTATTGGGTCAACGACGACGTGCTGCAACAGAATACCAAATCGACGACGACGTTCGACAAGGCGAAGAAGCCATGATATCGAACCCTCACCCTAGATAGTTCTTGATCGGCTCCCAGTAGTTCGCGTGCCAGCCTTGGGCGAGATGTTCGCCTTGACTAGCAGGGAAGCCAGTGTGATCGAAGATCAACGCCGTCTTCCCCGCGCGGTCGGCGAGCTCGAACCTGGCGATCGAATAGAGCCCCGGCGTCCAGTCGACGACGCGCCACGCTTGAACGATGCGTTGATCGCGCAGGAGCTCCAAGTGTCGTCCGATGATGTGTCCGCCGAACAATGAGAACGTACCGCCGAGGTCGTGGGCGATCTGCGCCGGCGGCGCGTTCTTCACGCTCGAGAACGTCGTGACTTTCGTGAACTCCTTTGCCTCGGTGAGCGCGTCGTAAACGCGCTTTCGCGTCGCGTTGAATACGATCTCCTGGTGGATCGCCTCGGCGGTCTTCGTCACTTCCGCGGAGACACCGCCTTGGAGCATGCCTAGGCCCTCACCACCGATCAATCCGAGTCCGACGAACGAGGCAACGCTTGCCGAGAACTGCCGGCGGGTGAGGCGATCGAGCATGGTCGTGCTCCTGGAGTGAATGGTGCGACTTGAATAGTTAACAACATTGTTTACCATTAGACCACGATGTCAAGCCCCACACGCAAACGGCCCGCTCGAGCCTCACGCGGCGACCGTCTCGATCTGATTTTTCGTGCGCTCGGCGACCAGACACGCCGGGCGATGCTCGCCCGTCTGGCGCGGCAATCGTCGGCGACGGTGACGGAGCTCGCCGAACCATTCGGCATGTCGCTGCCGGCGGCATCGCGCCACATCAAGGTGCTCGAGCGCGCGCGGTTGCTCTCGCGAACAGTGGATGGGCGAGTGCATCATTGCACGCTCGACGTCGAGCCGTTGCAGACGGTCGACCAATGGCTCATGGGTTACCGGCAGTTCTGGAATGCGAATTTAGAGGCGCTCGCAAAATACGTGGAACGCTCGCGGTGACGCCTCTCATTGTTCGGCGGACGATTCGCGCAACGCCGGCCGTGTTGTTCGCCGCGTGGACGCAACCGTCGCAGCTCGTCAAATGGTGGGGGCCGGCGGGCGTGGAGTGCGTCGAGGCCCAGGTCGACCTTCAAGTCGGCGGCGCGTACCGCATCGCGAATCGTTTCCCCGACGGTCGCGTCGTCTGGATCAGCGGCGAGTTCGAGTCGATCGAGCCACCGCATACGCTTGTCTACACCTGGCAGGTGGAGCCGAGTGTGGGGACGCCGGAGCGGGTGACGGTTCGCTTCGACGCGCGCGGTGACGCGACCGACGTCGTGATTCTACATGAGCGCATTGCCGATCCCGACGCGAGGCGTGGGCACGAACTGGGATGGGAAGGCTGCCTCGATGGGTTGGCGTCGTACGCAGGAGCCGGGACTACAGCGTGAGCGCTCGGCGGTGCAAGATTACAACAATGGAACTGCTCACCGACGCCGACGTCCGCGTCCTCGGCTCACTCATCGAGAAAGAGCTGACAACGCCGGAGAACTATCCGCTCTCGCTCAACGCGCTCACCAACGCGTGTAATCAATCGTCGAATCGCGATCCGGTCGTTCAATACGATGAGGCGACGGTCAAAGCCGCCGTCGACCGACTGCGCAAGTATTCTCTGGTGCGGAGCATTCAGCGGAGCGACGCACGCGTGATGAAGTACATGCACTTGATGAGCGACGCGATGAATCTCGAGCGGCCGGAGATCGCCGCGATGTGCGTGCTCATGCTGCGCGGACCGCAGACCGTCGGTGAGATCCGCACGCGCACGGGGCGGCTGTTCGAGTTCCAGAGTCTGGAGGAGGTCGAAGCGACATTGAACGTTTTGGCGACGCGGTCGCCCGCCCTCGCTACGCGTCTCGCGCGTCAACCCGGGCAGAAAGAAGCTCGCTATGCCCATCTGTTGTCTGGCGAGCCGCCGGCCGACACGCCGCGGTCGGAGTCGGTCGAGTCCGTTGCTGGGCCCGATCGACTCGCTACGCTCGAGAGCATGGTCGAAGCGCTCCGCGGCGAGGTAGCCGAGCTACGCGCGCAGATCGGCGAAATCAAACATCTGCTCGAGTGAGCCGACTTCCATGCGTCGCGCCAGCGAACCAACTTCCGGTCACATCGAACCTAGGGTATTCCATGTTGTTGGCTCGCACATTCGTTCCGAGAGTCGTGACGCTCGCGGTCGCGTCCAGTTTGGTATTCGCCCATCAGACAGGCGCGCAGGATTCCGGCGGCGAATCGTATCCGGCGCGTTGTGGCGTGGGTGGCGTAGCCGCCGACCGCGGCGGATACATTCCGCTTCCGCGCGGCGACGTGTTCTGTCCACTCATCGCCGACCCGAAGGCGACGCGGTCCTTCGTGGCCTATCAACGCGGCAACGAAACGGATTTGGCGACGGACATCGCTGCCATCGGTATCGCGGACGCGTTCCCGTTCTTCCGTGCCGGAGCGAGTCGCCTGGGGAATGGCGTGCAGCTCGGGCTTGCGGGCGCCGTGTTCGCGCAGTTCGATCTTGGTTCGCCGACGTACGATTTGCTCAATGCCGATTACATCATTGGGCTTCCGCTCACCTTCAGGACGGGCTGGTTGTCGGGCCGCGCCCGACTCTACCATCAGAGCTCGCATTTGGGCGACGAGTTTCTGTTGCGCACGAATCCGCCGAAGCGCGAGAACCTCTCGTTCGAGTCGGCGGAGGCGTTGCTGTCGGTCGACTTCTCGGCGCTTCGCCTCTATGGTGGCGGCGAGTCGTTCATTCGCCGCGATCCGGTTGACCTGCCGGATCATTTGTGGCACGGCGGCGTCGAGTTACGCCCTCATGCGGCCGTCAACTTCGGCTCACTCGCGGTCGGCCGGTTCGTGGCCGCGGCCGATGCGAAGGTCGTGAGCGACACGACGACGCGCACGGGCGTGAGCGTTCGCGCGGGATTCGAGTTCGGCCGTCCGCGTGAAGGCGAAGTCGGGAGTCGGCGCTGGAGCTTGCTCGCCGAGTACTACGATGGGCCGTCGCCGTACGGGCAATTTCATCGGCAGGAAGTGCGGCTCACCGGCATTGGGTTCCACTTCACTCTGTAGCGCACGGTGAGGATTCTCGCATTCCTCCTCGCTGTCACGGCGTGTGATCCGCGCGGGCCGGCTCCGCGGTCGCCCAACCCGAACCCGGTTGCCGGAGTCGTCGCTGTAGACACGATCGCGCGCGGCCTCAGCAATCCATGGGGTCTGGAATTCCTCCCTGATGGCCGGATGATCGTCACCGAACGTCCCGGGCGCCTTCGCATCATCGATCGCGCCGGAATGGTGTCCGAGCCGTTGAACGGCGTTCCGCCCGTGGCTGACGGTCAGGGCGGGCTACTCGATGTAGCGCTCGATCCGGCGTTTGCGACAAATAGCATTATATATCTGTCATTCGCTGAACCCGGCTCCGACGGCATCGCCGGCACGAGCGTCCTCCGGGCGCATCTCGGACCCGTCGGGCTCGACGACGTCCGTGTCATTTACCAGCAACAACCGAAGGTCAAAGGTGGAAATCACTTCGGCTCGCGCATCGTCTTCTCGCGCGACAGCACGATGTGGATCACCCAGGGCGAGCGCTTCGACTATCGCGAGCAAGCACAGGATCTCGGTAGCGACTTGGGGAAGATCGTCCGCGTGAATCGCGACGGATCGATCCCGCGCGACAATCCATTCGTCTCGCGTGCCGGCGCGCGGCCGGAGATCTGGTCGTATGGACATCGCAACGTGCAGGCAGCGGCGATGGACCCCGCGACGGGCCAACTATGGACGGTCGAGCACGGGGCGAAGGGCGGCGACGAGTTGAATCATCCCGAGGCAGGCAAGAACTACGGATGGCCGGTGATCAGCTATGGCCGCAACTACAACGGCAGCTCGATCGGCGAAGGCGCGGTGAAAGCGGGAATGGAGCAGCCGGTGTACTACTGGGATCCGGTGATCGCGCCGTCGGGGATGGTCTTCTACACCGGCGACAAGTTTCCGCAGTGGAAGGGAAACATTTTCGTCGGCGGACTGGCGTCGCAGGCCCTCGTGCGGTTGGTATTGGAGAACGGCGTGGTCGTGAAGGAGGAGCGGTATCTACACGAACTGCACGAACGCATCCGTGACGTGCGGCAGGGCGACGACGGGTATCTCTATCTGATCACCGACAGCGGCAACGGGCGCGTGCTGCGGGTGAGACCATTCACTCAAAAATGAAGCGAGTGAGCCGCGAGCGCCGCCGCCGGTACCGGTCCGGCGTCGATCAACGTCTTGCGGACGGGGTCGATGCGGAGGTTGAGCCCCTCGAGCGACCGCGCGCCGAGGAGGACGAGGTCGCGCGGTTCTCCGAACACTACGTCGTCAGTGGCGGAGGTGCCGCCGGCATAGACGAACGCCGGTCCGGTCCACCGTGTCAGGATGCCGCCGTCAGCTTGTCTGAACTGTAGCTCCTTCCGGCGCGGGATGCTCAACGCTTCAAGAACAGCCGCGGGGAACCATGACAACTCGGCTCCCGTGTCGACCAAAACGCTGCGCAGAAGTTCGCGGCGTCCCGGTGCCGCGGGGTTCTCGATCTCGACGTCGATTCGAAAGGTTCCCATTTCGTCGGACACGATAGCTCCTGACGAGCGCGCCCAGAGGGACTCGAACCCCCAACCTTCTGATCCGAAGTCAGATGCTCTATCCAATTGAGCTATAGGCGCGGTACCAGTAACAAACCTAAACACCGATGCCCCAGCGCGGGAGGAATGGCCGTGGCCCTGGACGGCCAATCTCCGGATGCCGAGCTTCAGTCTCATGGATGCCGCTTCGACGCTCACCGCCGCCCTCTTGGAGGAGCGCGGGCCCGTGTGTGCCGAACCACTCTCCCTCACCATGGAGCCTCGATAGCGTGAGACCTCGTGCGTCATTTGTGCTCATCGCGGCGATCGCACTCGGCGCCTGCCGCGCGACCATCGCCACGGGTCCAACGCCCGTTGGCGATCATCTGCCGACTCACGCGGTCGTGCCGGTGCCGGTGACGATCGAGGTCTCGCGCGCCGACAGCTTTCTCGTCACGCCGCGGACGATCGTGTTCGTCGCCGCGGACGCAAGTCCCGAGGTCGAGGCGATCGGCAGCTATGCGGCAAATCTCGTTGCGCCGCGCGCGGGCGTGACGGCGCAACGCCTCGCCCCCGGCGCGACGATTCCCGACTCGAGCATCAGCCTTTCGCTCGATCCCGCGCGAACGCAACTCGGCATCGAGGGTTACGAGCTCACCGTGACGAGAACGCAAGCGCGGATCGTTGCCGCGCAGCCGGCCGGGTTATTTCACGGAGTGCAGACGCTGCGCCAGCTCCTTCCGGCGTCGGTCGAGCATCAGGCGGCGCTCGATCGCCGGCTCATCATGCCGACGGTGCACGTCGTGGACGTGCCGCGCTACGAGTGGCGCGGCGCGATGCTCGACGTCGCGCGGCACTTTCTCCCGCCAGAGGACGTCAAGCGATTTGTCGATCTGCTCGCGCTCTATAAGCTCAATCGATTGCACCTTCATCTCGCCGACGATCAGGGTTGGCGCATCGAGATCAAATCGTGGCCGAACCTCACCGTGGTTGGCGGACGAATGGCGATCGGTGGCGCGCGCGGCGGATTCTACACGCAAGCGGAGTACGCCGACATCGTCGCCTATGCGCGAACGCGTTACATCACGGTCGTCCCGGAGATCGATATGCCGGGACACATTAATGCGGCGCTCCGATCGTATCCCGATCTGAAATGCGATCGTGCTCGACCGGACCCATTCGCCGAAGTCGGCGGATCGTCGAACACGCTGTGCGTCACGCGCGACAGCGTTTATACGTTTGTCGCCGACGTGGTGCGCGAAATCGCCGCCGCGGCGCCGACGCCGTACTTCCACATCGGCGGCGACGAGGTGTCGTCCCTCAACAAGGATCAGTATCGCGGCTTCGTTCAGCGGGTCGACACGATCGTCAACGCGGCGGGGCCGCGCATGATCGGCTGGGGTGAGATCGCGCCAGCGAACATTCAGCAGCGGACGATCGTGCAGCACTGGACGCGCGACTCGAGCGTTATGCATGTGCAACGCGGCGGCATGGTGATTCTCTCGCCGGGGCCGCACGCGTATCTCGACATGAAGTACGACAGCGCGACGGTGCTCGGTCTCCGCTGGGCGGCACTGATCGACCTGCGAGCGGCGTACGACTGGGATCCGACGACGCTCATTCCCGGCATCGGCGCGCCGTCGATCTTGGGACTCGAGGCACCGCTCTGGTCCGAGACGCTGATCACCCGTCAGGACTACGAGTACCTCGCCTTCCCGCGACTGGCAGCGATCGCCGAGCTGGCGTGGTCGCCGCCGCAGCAGGTGAGCTGGGAGAGCTTTCGCGCGCGCATGGCGGCGCACGGAGCGCGGCTTGCGGCGCTCGGCGTCAACTTCGCGCGGGTACCCGGCGTGGAGTGGCGATGGTGATGCGTGGTTCGACAGCCTTCTACAACCTTCCTGAGGCGGCCGCTGGTCTCGCTCTAGACGTCGCGATCTAGCGTCGCCCGATCGTACCAGAGCCGGGCCAACTTTGTACGGCTCATTTGACTTTTCCAGTCGTGGTGAGGTGCGGCTTGAGGAATCTCCCGGTGTGCGACGCCTTGCACGCCGCGACTTGCTCCGGTGTTCCAGTTACCACAACCTCGCCGCCGGCGTGCCCGCCCTCGGGGCCCAAGTCGATCACGTGATCGGCCGTCTTGATCACATCGAGATGATGCTCGATCAGCAGCACCGTGTGCCCCGCGTCGACGATTCGATTCAAGGACTCTAACAGCCGCTCGACGTCGGCAAGGTGCAACCCGGTGGTCGGCTCGTCCAGGATGTAGACCGTGTGCTTGGCCCGCTGCAGCTTGCTCAACTCCGTTGCGATCTTGATGCGTTGCGCCTCGCCGCCCGACAGCGTCGTCGCCGATTGGCCGAGGGTGAGGTAGCCGAGCCCGAGATCGCGCAGGACTTCGATCTTCTTCCCGATCGCGGGCTCGTTCGCGAAGAACTCAACGCCTTCTTCGACCGACATGTTGAGCACGTCGTCGATCGTCTTGCCGCGCAACGTGACTTCCAACGTTTCCGCGTTGAAGCGTGCGCCTTTGCACGCGCCGCAGGTGACCTCGACGTCGGGCATAAAATACAGCTGCGTCGTGATCGATCCTTCGCCCTGACATTCCTCGCAGCGCCCGCCCTTCACATTGAAGCTGAACCGTCCGGCTTTGTAGCCGCGCTCGACCGACAGCGGCGCCTGGGTGAAGAGATCGCGGATGTTGTCGTAGAACCCGATGTACGTCGCCGGATTGGAGCGGCTATTTCGGCCGATCGGCGACTGGTCGATGTTCACGACTTTGTGAACGTGCTCCATGCCCTCGACGGTGTCATGCTCGCCGGGAAGCGTGCGGGTATCGATCAGCTTCTTCCAGAGCGCCTTGTACAGAACGTCATTGATCAGCGTGCTCTTGCCAGACCCCGACGCGCCTGTGATGGCGACGAGCGTCCCCATCGGCAACGCGACGTCGATCGACTTGAGATTGTTCTCTCTCGCGCCGCGCACGACGAGTCGCTTCCCGTTTCCTTTGCGACGTGCAACCGGCGTGGGGATGAATCGCTTACCCGACAGAAACTGTCCCGTCGGCGACGCCTTGCACTTGAGAAGGTCCGATACCGCGCCTTGGACGACGACCGTCCCCCCGTGCACACCGGGTCCCGGTCCCATCTCCACGATGTGATCAGCGGCGCGGATCGTGTCCTCATCGTGCTCCACGACGATCACCGTGTTGCCGATGTCGCGCAGGCTCTCCAGCGTCGCGATCATCTTCACGTTGTCTTTGGGATGCAATCCGATGCTCGGCTCGTCGAGTACGTAGAGCATGCCCATGAGCCCCGACCCGATCTGCGTCGACAGTCGGATGCGCTGCGACTCGCCGCCCGAAAGCGTCGCTGAGCGGCGATTGAAGCTCAGATAATCGAGACCAATGCCGAGGAGAAGCTCGAGACGTCCGACGATCTCGCGGATCACTTGTCGCCCGGCGTCAGCGCCGCGGCCCGACGGTTTGATCCCGCGCAGGAACGCGAGCAGCTCGTCGAAGTGTAGTTGTCCGACGTCGAACAACGTCTTGTCGCCGATCGTGAACAGGAGCCGCGTCGCGCGCAGTCGCGCTCCATTGCAGTCGGGGCAGATGTGCTCGACCATCACTTTGTCGAGCCAGGCTTCCATGCCCGAGCTCGTCTCACCGCGCTGGCGATATCGGCGATAGTGCCGCTCGATGCGCGGTGCGACTCCGTGGAACCCGACCTCTTTGCCTTCCCAGTCGGGTCGCCGAACCTTGGCGCCGGGAGGGAACATGAGCCGAATCTTCGCCTCTAGCCCATAGAGAATCGTGTGGCGCACCGATTCCGGCAATTGATTCCATGGCGTGTCGAGCGAGAAGCCGATCGCCTGCGACAGACTGTAAATCATGCGGCCGTCCCAGTTATCCGGATCGTATCGCAACGCCTCGCGGACGAAGCAACCTTTGGCAATGCTTCGCGTCGGATCGGGAACGAGCAGCTCGGGATGCGTGAGCTTGTACACGCCAAGGCCGCCGCACGTGCGGCAGGCACTCTCAGGCAGGTTGAAGACGAAGTATTCCGGGCCAATGCCGCCGTACACGAAATGATGCTTCGCGCTGCACAGGCTCTTGTAGAATCGCTCGGCATCCGCTTTGGACGCGGCTTTCATCACCTCGACCTGCATGAGTCCATCGCCGACGAGTAGCGTCGCCGCCACGGCGGCTTTGATCGACTTCTCGTTTCGCCGTCGTACGACGAGCCGATCGACGATCGCGTCCATCTGTCGGACCTTCGCCTCGTCGAGCTCGACTTGCATCGAGATGTCGATCTCCTTGCCGTCGACGATGAGTCGCCGTATGCCCTTCTTTCGCAGCTCGGTGAAGACGAAGTCCAGCTCCTCGCCGTAGACTTTGAATACCGGTGCGCGCAGCTCGACCTCGGTGCCTTCATGCAGCGCGAGAATCGCCTCCACGATCTGCACCGCCGTACGACTCGGCGTCACCTCTCCGCAACGGGGGCAGTGCGGTTCACCAATCGTCGCATAGAGCAGATTCAGATAGCTCGCGATGTCGGTCATCGTGCCGACCGTCGATCGCGGGTTGCTCATGAGCGTTTTCTGCTCGATCGAGATCACCGGCGACAGCCCGAAGACGAAGTCGACGTCGGGCTTTGCGACCTGGGCGACGAAGCGCTTCGCGTAGCTCGACAGCGATTCCATGTACCGTCGTTGTCCCTCGGCGTAAATCGTATCGAAGGCCAGACTCGACTTCCCGGAACCGGAGAGGCCGGTGATGACGATCAAGCGGTCGCGCGGAATCTCGAGCGACACGTTCTTGAGGTTGTGCACCCGCGCGCCTTGGACGGCAATCGTCGTGCGCGGCGGCTTCGCGGTCCGCGATTTCATACGTGAAAGAACGCCATCTCTTGGACCTCGATATTGCTTCGGCGCGTGAGCTTGACGGGCACCGACGCCTTGCCGAGCAATCCGCGGTCGGCGAGGTACTCGCAAACGGTCATCACCTGGCTGACGCCGAAGTTGCGCGAGAAATGATCCTCAATCTCGGTCGCCGAGCGCGCCTCGCCGACGTCGCGGAGATGTTCTTGAACCAGACCGTAGAGCATCGTCGTTCGCTCGGCCAAATAGTCGTCGATGGCATCGATCGCGGCGCCGACCGCCTTGAGCGTCTTTCGCTCGTTGAGCAAATCGTGATAGATGGTCTTGAAGAATGTCGGGTTGATCGTCATCGCTTGCGGAATGACCTCGCGGTCGGCGAGCTGGCCGGCGCTGATCACCTCGATACGCGCGAGCGGCGTCGCGGCGTACAAGATCCAGAGCGCGGTGTAGTCGGCGTCCTTGCGCGTCACGAACCACTTGCGGGCTTTGTAGAGCGACGGAAGGACGTGGGCCCCCGCGTTGAGCAATTGAAGCTGACGGTCGCGGTCGCCCATCGCATGCAGACGCTCGCAGAGCGCGGTGATCGTTTCATCGTGCGTGTAGAGCAGGCGCCCCTTGGCGAGGAGCGAGTGCATGAACGAGTTGGCGACCGATCCCTCGACGAGCTGGCGGAACTCCGTGCGTGTCAGGAGGAACGCGTGCGTGTTCACGCCATCGGCGAAGAGGCTGATGCCGCGCTCGTCGCGTTTGCGGTCGTCGATCGTCACGAGCCCGAGGTCGATGTCCGATTTGTCCCAGACGATGTCGTGCGACAGGCTCCCGCAGAGGATCGTCGCGAGCACGGTGCGATCCCGCTTGATCTCGGCGACGAGGGATTCGAGGGCCTTGGTGAATTTCTGGTGGGCGGAATCGGGCGTCATAGCCTGCAGATTCTAGCTCTCGACATGGAGGTCAGTGTTGTCACAGGTCAGTCACCGGCCGCGACCGGCACGAGCCGCCGTCGCTGCGCCGCGATGAGAATCGCGGCGCCCACGACATTCGCGCCCACGATGACACCCGAAATCTTGAGCGCGAACGTGCTCACGCTCGCCACCTGGATGATCGGAAACGCCGACAGCACCACATAGAGGAGCGTCATCAGCAGTCCCGAGAACGACGCAGCCCGCAACCAGAGCGGCGGCCGCGGTGTTACGCCACGCAGACCGAACAGTGGGATGGCGAACATCACCACGTAGGTCAGCGCGTAAAACATTCCGCCGGCGTTGAACAACAACTGAAATGCCTCGGCCTGCCCGACGCCGATGAGGCTCAACAACGCGATCACCAGCGCCGTCACACCGACGGCGAGAATCGAGTTCACCGGCGTCCGGTAGGTGGCGTGCAGACGCGTGAACCACTCGGGCAACAATCGATCCCAGCCGGCGACCATCGGCAGGCGCGCGATGCCAGTGAAGTTCACGCTCGTCTGCGCCACGCGCATGGCCAGCGTCATTAGAATCGCGACGGTCACCAGCTGCGACGCGATGCCGAACGGACCGAATCCGACGCGCAGCACCTGTGGCAGCGGTCCAACGAGGTCGATGTCGTCCCGCGGGATCAGCGCGACGACAGTGCTGGTGCCGAGCACGAACATGAGCGCGATGATCGGCGACGCGATCCACACCGACCGACTCACCGATCGCGCGGGTGCCTTGGTCTCACCGGCGAGGATCGCCATGTACTCGAACCCGCCGAGCGCGCCGAAGCTGAGCTTCCCGAGAATGTTGAGATTGAACAGGGTGAATGCCGGCATCGCCGTGCGCAACGGGTGGTACTCGCGCAAATGGCCGGTGACCAAGTCGAGGTAGGGCAGGAGCACCAACGCGCCGAAGATCATGAGCATCATGATCCCCCCGACGTTGTGCACCCACTTGCCGATCGACAGCCCGACCGTCGACACGACGACCAACATGCCAAGCAGAACGGTCGTGGCGAGGGCGACGAACCACGTGCTCGTGGTCATCCATGCCGCGCGTGGACCGAGTGCGTAGGCGAGATACGTCGCGGACTGCAAGCCGATCTCCGACGTGTTCACGATCACATACAACCACAGATTCCACGCGAGCATGAAGCCCACGGTCTCGCTGAACCCGAGCTTCGCCCATTGGTACAAGCCACCTTCGAGCGGCATCAAACGGTTGAGGTAGATGACTACGGCCGCCGACGGCAAATAGAACAGCACGATGGCCAGCACCCACAGCACGACGTGCGAGGGTCCGAGTTTCCCCGCGACGCCGATCCACGCGAGCCCGACGATGAACAGAATCTGCGTGAGGACGAGGTCGCGCACGCCGAGCTCTTTCCTCAGGGACGCGCTGTGCGCCTCGACATCAGCTTCGGCTTCGGCGAGCCGCATCAGTCCGGGCGGTACGGAGACTTGATTCGAATCGGCACCGCCGTCTCACCCCAATGGACGCGCATCGTGGCCTCGTCTCGCAGCACCACCGGGAAATAAATCGCGAGGCTCTCCATGTGCGACGCGGACTCCGGTGTGACATCGAAGCGGAGCGCGTCGGACGACTCACCCGGATACGGCTTGTGAAACGTGTGCGCAGCGCGGCTCAAGATCACGGTCCACGGGCGCTTGTCGTGCGGAATGAGCCAGAGCGAGTACTCGCCCGCTTTCACCTCGTGCCCCTCGAGCAGCACGTTGTGATCGAACGAGACGAGCGTTGCCGAGTCGGCGCCGGGATGCCAGATGCTGTCCCAAGGAACGAGCTGGCCGAACAGAGCGCGGCCGCGCGCGACGGGGCGTCCGTACGTCACGCTGATTGTCGTGAAGGCAACAGTCTGTGTGACGCTGCCGCGTTGGCTGAACGGATACCCCTGTGCCTGTGCCGTGCGCGGCGAGGCTAGCGAGGCGACGATGAGTGCTACGGAAATGAGAGATCTCATGGGCTTATGGGGCTTTGGGAATTCGTCCGCTCGTCCACGCGACGCCCGCTGCTTCCGCCGCTTGTTCGAGAGTCTTCAAGTCGACGTCGACGAGCTGGCGCGTTCGTGCAAGCACCGCGTCGAACTCGCGCTTGACGATGTCGATCTGCGATTGCTGCGATGGATTGAGTGCCGAGAGTGAGCTGGTCCACGCGTTCCCGATTGCGCCCTGAAGCCGCCCCTGGAGCGCGGGCGGCGACGCCTCGTTGCGCCGAGCCAGCGTCGGATCGCCGGTGAGCGACTCCCTTGCATCGCGCAGCCGGTTATCGAGAACGCGCACGCGATGCGCGAGCGACGTATCCGCGCCCGGCGCGTCGTCGATTGCGCGCTTGAGGAATCCGATGCGTGTCAGGGTCTCGTTGATCAGCGCCGACGTGCCAAGCACTGCTCGCTCGAGCTCCGCAATCTTCCGCTGGTCGGCGAGTGACGCCATCGTCCGGCCAGGGATGCTGTCGACATCTACAACCTGAAATCGTTGCGGTGCACCGAGTGGAGTGAACACACCGTCAACGCGCTTGGAGAGCGCGACTTGATACGATCCCGGCGGCGCCAAGGGTGCCAGCGGTGGCGAATTGAATGGGTAGTCCGGATCGGGCTTGAATGGTGGACCGTTGACGGGGTCGGCTGGCTGCAATCGAAGATCCCACGCGGCGCGATTGATTCCGGCTGCCGTCGGCGCGGTGAAGCGTCGCACGACCTGTCCGCTCGCGTCGCTTACCGTGACGACCACCGCCGGATCCTCTTGGCGATCCTCGGCCCGGAGTGAATCCCACGGCGGATAGAATAGGTCCGCTCCCTTTTTCTCCGCGGCGGCTTCCGCCTTCAATCGCTGCGCGCGGCGAGACTCGATCGCGTCCTTGAGATAGTAGGTGAACACGGCGCCGAACGGCGGGTTGAGCGCCATGAAATAGTTGTGTCCTTGGAAGGATCCGCCGGGGAGTCCGAGCGGCGACGACTCCACGTAGAGTGGTGCGGCCTTGACCGGGAAGAGCGTAGCCGTCTGCGCCACGATCTGCTCGCTGATTGTTCGCAGCGGCGAATAATCGTCGAGGATGTAAAAGCCGCGACCGAACGTGGCGACGACGAGATCGTTCTCTCGCCTCTGGATCGCGAGGTCGCGCACCTGGATGGTCGGCAGACCGCCCTTGAGCTGCACCCACTTCTTGCCGCCGTCGTTCGTGAAGAACAACCCGAACTCCGTGCCGACGAACAGTAAATTTCGATCGACATGATCCTCGGCGATGGCCCACGTCGAACCGCGCGTGGGGAGGTCGCCGGTGATGTTCGTCCAGGTCTTGCCGAGATCGGTGCTCTTGACGACGTACGGCTTGAAGTCGCCGGATTGATGATTCTGGAATGTCGCATAGATCGTGTTCACGTCATGCTGCGATGGCACGACGTGCGACACGACGGATGTGTCAGGCACGCCGGTGAAGTGATCGATCGGGCGCCAGTGCACGCCGCCGTCTTCGGTGATGCTGATGCGCCCATCGTCCGTCCCGGCGAAGAGCAATCCTTCTTTGATCGGCGACTCGGCGATGTTGAGGATCGTACCGAACAGCGTCGTCGAGACGTTCCGGCCGACGGCGTCGACGCTCCACACGCGGTCCATCGCTTTGAGCTTGGTGCGATCGATCTGTCGCGTGATGTCGGGGCTGATCGCGCGCCACGAGTCGCCGCGATCGTCGCTCCGGAACACGCGGTTCGCCGCGAAGTAGACGCGCGTGTGCGAGTGCGGACTCACGAACAGCGGCGAATCCCAATTCCAGCGCAGCGCCTCGCCGGTCGAGTCGAACGGTTGGATGCCGACCACCTCGCCAGTGCGCAAGTTGAAGCGTGACAGATTCCCGAACTGCGACTCGGCGTAGACCGTGTTCGGGTCGACCGGATCGACGACGCTGCCGAAGCCGTCGCCGCCAGACGTGATGAACCAGTCGGCGTTGCGGATGCCGTTGTTGGTGCGTGTGCGACTTGGCCCGCCGACGGAGAAGTTGTCCTGCGCGCCGCCGTACACCCTATAGAACGGCGCCGAGTTGTCGGTCGAGACGCGGTAGTACTGCGTGATCGGAAGGTTCGCCGAGTAGCGCCAGGTGCGCCCGCGGTCGAACGTCTCATAGACGCCGCCGTCGCAGCCGACGATGAGATGTTCGGTCGCATCGGGATCGATCCACACCGAGTGATTGTCAACGTGCTTCAGGTTCTCGCCGACGCGGTGAAAGGTTTTTCCGCCGTCCTCGCTGACCTGGAGGTTGACGTCGACGGCGTACACGCGATCGACGTCTTTGGGGTCGGCGAAGATCTCGTTGTAGTAATTGCCGCCGGTTTGATAATCACTCATGCGCTCCCAACTCGCGCCGCCGTCGCGCGAGCGGAAGAAGCCGCCCTTGCTGTTGGCGGCGTCGGCGACCGCGTAGACGACGCTCGGATTCGCCGGCGACATCGAGAGCCCGATCCGGCCGAGGTCTTCCGTAGGAAATCCTGATTGCGACTTGTTCCACGTTTTCCCGCCGTCGGTCGAACGATAGACGGCAGAGCCTGGCCCGCCGGCGATGAACGCGAACACGCGACGGTTGCGCTGCCACGTCGTGGCGACCAGCACGTCGGGATTGCGCGGATCGAGCTGAATGTCGTTCGCACCGGTCCAATCGTCGACGGCGAGGATGCGCGTCCACGTCTTGCCGCCGTCGGTTGTCTTATAGACGCCGCGGTCGCCGCCTTTGCGCCAGAGCGGTCCCTGCGCGGCGACATAGATAACGTCGGAGTTGCGCGGGTCGATCGCGATGCGCGCGATGTGCTCCGATTCCTTGAGTCCCACGTTCGTCCAGCTCTTGCCGCCGTCGACGGACTTGTAAATTCCGTCGCCGTACGCGACGACGCGTTGTGCGTTGTTCTCACCGCTACCAACCCAGACGACGCTCGGGTTGCGAGGATCGATCGCGATGGCGCCAATCGAGAACGATCCTTCGCCGTCGAAGATCGGCGTGAATGACGTGCCGGCGTTCGTTGTCTTCCATACGCCGCCCGCCGCCGACGCGACGTACCAGATCGACCGGTCGGTGGGATGGACAGCGATGTCGGCGACGCGGCCCGACGTGAGCGCCGGTCCGATCGAGCGGAGCTTGAGGCCGGAGACGACGCTGCTCGCGAGTCGAGCGGAGTCTGTGCGGGCCGTGGTCTGGGCGGACGCGGTCGCGCCCACGAGCAGCAACAGAGGTCCGAATTGGCGCATGCTGAAAGGGAGAGGAGAGCGGGAAGATCAGTCCACAACGCTCCAAGCTCGCTCCTAATCCAGCCCGAGGACAAGTCGACGTGCCGCGTCGCTCGGCTGCCCGGATCTCTGGCCGCCGGCCGCCCGACCGGTCATAGTTAGTGCGAACCCTCGGAGATCGCCATGTTGACTCGAGTCATCGCCGCGACCGCGCTGTTCGCCGCCTCGCCTCTTCTCGCCCAAGCCGACAGCGCACAGCGGCCGGCCCGCGCAGTCGGCAACGCTGACCCGCGCGCGTATGCGACACAAAAGCCTCCACTCCACGCCAAACATTGGCTCGCCGTCACCGGTAAGCCGCTCTCCGCCAGCGCCGGCGCGCAGATCTTCGTCAGGGGAGGAAACGCGGTCGACGCCGCGGCCGCTATGCTCGCCGCCGGCTGCACGATGTGGGACACCCTCGGCTGCGGCGGCGAGACGCAGGCGCTCATTTACAACCCGATTACAAAAAAAGTCATCGGCGTGAACGCACTCGGCGTTGCGCCGACGGGCGCGACGGCGGCGTTCTACAAGAGCAAGGGCTACAACTATCCGCCCGAGTACGGCCCGCTCGCGGCGGTGACACCGGGCACTGTCGGTGGTCTGCTGACGATGCTTGCCGAGTGGGGGAAGCTGTCGCTCAAGGATGTGTTGGCGCCGGCGATTCAGATGGCCGACGGCTATCCTGTCGAAGCCCAGCTCATTCGCTCGATCACGCGCGACAAGAAGTGGATCACGCAGTGGAAGTATTCGCCGGCGGTCTTTCTGCAGAACAGCGGCGAGGTTCCCGAACCCGGTCAAGTCTTTGTTCAAAAAGATCTCGCCGCGACGTGGCGCAAGTTGGTCGAAACCGAACAGCAGGCCCTCAAGTCCGGCAAGACGCGCAAGCAGGCGATTTACGCAGCCTACGATCGCTTTTACAAAGGAGACATCGCGCGCGAGATCGTTCGCGGCGTCCGTGAAGACGGCGGTCTGTTTACGGTCGAGGATCTCGCCAACTGGAAGGTGAAGATCGAAGAGCCGATGTCGACGACGTACAAGGGCATCACCGTGTACAAACTCCAGCAATGGCAACAGGGTCCGGCGATGTTGCAGGCGCTGAACATCCTCGAGAACGCGGATGTGAAAGCGATGGGCTACAACTCGCCCAAGTACATCCATACGATCTATCAGACGATGAACCTCGCGTTCGCCGATCGCGATTTCTACTACGGCGATCCCGCGTTCCCGCCTGAAGAGCCGATGAAGGGTTTGTTGTCGAAGGAGTACGCGAAGAAGCGATATGCGTCGATCGACTGGACGAAGAACGATGTGAGCGCCAAACCCGGCGATCCGTACCCGTTCCAAGGCGGGGTCAATCCATTCGCGACGCTGCTGGCCGACTGGCGCCCGAGCAACTTCGCGCCGAAAGACACGGTGAGGAGTGGCCAGCAGGACCGCCCGCCCGTGGATTCAGCATTCTATGAATCGTTCCACGCCGGCACGACGTCCATCGAGTCAGCCGACGAAGAAGGATGGGTTGTATCGGTGACGCCGAGCGGCGGCTGGGTGCCCGCGGTGATCGCGGGTCACAGCGGCATCGGGTTGAGCCAGCGCGCGCAGAGTTTCGTCACCGACGCCAAGGACGCGCCGTTCAACGTCATCGAGCCGGGCAAGCGTCCACGTGTCACGCTGACACCGACGCTCGCGCTCAAGGATGGCGCACCGTATCTCGCGTTCGCGGTGCAAGGCGGCGACTCGCAAGATCAGAACTTGCTGCAGTTTTTCTTGAACGTCGTCGAGTTCGGCATGACGGTCCAGCAGGCGGTCGAGGCGCCGAACATCAACAGTTTCCAGATGCGCTCGAGCTTTGGCGCGCACGAAGCTCGGCCCGGTGCGATGGAGGCCGCGACGTCGCTTCCCGCGGCGACGCGCACGGCGCTCCGATCGATGGGCTACACACTCCAGCTCGTCGAGCGAAGTTCCGGACCGATCAATGCGATTCTGTTCGATCGCAAGCACGGGACGATGTGGGGCGGCTCGAGCAATCACGGCGAGGATTACGGCATCGCGTGGTGAGCGGCTCGCAATTGGGGTCAGACTCCATTTGCTAAATGGAGTCTGACCCCAATTGCGGTGCCAATTGCAGCGTGGTGATTCCATTTGCAACGATTCTGCAAGGACAGTTGCCCGATGGGCCGGACCTTGCCAGCTTGTTCACCCCCAATCACGACTTGGCGTAAGGAGGAAGAATGGCGACCACAGCGACTCCGGCCACGGGCACCGCGGCCATCGGCACGAAAGGTCGATTCGTCTGGCACGAGCTCATGACGACCGACCCAAAAGCCGCGCAGGACTTCTACACGAAGGTCGTCGGCTGGAAGACGAGCAAGATGGAAGGTGGGGAGATTCCGTACGACTTCTGGCTCACCGGCGACACGCCCGACACGATGATCGGCGGGTTGATGGGAATGGCACCCGGCGCGACAGCCATGGGCGCTCCCCCGAGTTGGACGGCGTACATCGAAGTGCCCGACGCCGACGCAACCGTGGAGCAAGTCGTCAAGCTCGGCGGCAAAGTGCTGTTGCCGGCGAAAACCGTCGAGCAAGCCGGTCGGTTCGCGATACTACAAGATCCGCAGGGCGCGGTCTTCGCCGTCATCACGAGTGCAACGCCCCTGCAACCGGAGAACGACCCGCAACCGCGCGAGTTCTCGTGGCACGAGCTCACGACGACCGATCTGCCCGCCGCGATCAAATTCTACGAGCAGATCTTTGGTTGGGAGAAGAAGAGCGAGTTCGACATGGGCGAGATGGGCATCTACTACATGTTCGGTCGCGATCGCTTCACCTATGGCGGCATGATGAAGAAACCGCCCGAGGCGCCAGGGGTGTACTGGCTGCACTACATCCGCGTCTCCGACACCGCGGACGCCGCCGCCGAGCGGGCGCAAAAGGCCGGCGCGACGTTGATGGTGGGGCCGATGGACGTGCCGGGAGAGGATCGGATCGCGGTGTTACGCGACCCGCAAGGCGCCGTATTTGCCGTGCATTCCAAAAAACCGTAAGAGCGCAACCAACTAGAGAACCGAACTAACCAACTAAAAGAGCGGGACTGGCAAACGGCGTGAACTGCGGGTCAGTTCGCCGTTTGCCAGTCCCGCTCTTCGTCAGTCCCGTTCTTTGTCAGCCCGCTCTTTGTTAGTTGCGCTCTAAGGTAGTTCCGGCGCCTTTCGCCTCTTCGTCGCTTGCTCGAACGCAAACGCCAGCTCGATCAACTTCGGCTCGGCGCACGCCGTCCCAGTGAAGCTCACATTGAACGGCGCCGGCTTCGGCTCGAAGCCGGCCGGAAACGCGGTGGCCCCGGTCCCCGCGGGCACGGGCACGAAGGCATAGGGCACGGTGACCGTCGGATACCCTGGCCTCGCTCCGATTCCCGCGCTCGACACGCCGGGGAAGAGCAGCGCGTCGAGCCGATTCGTCTTGAGCGCGGCGTCGATGCCGTTCGTCGCCGAGAGGAGGATGTCTTTGCGGCGGTCGGCTTCGTAACGGGCGCGGTCGAGTTGGACGTCCATCTCGTCAGAGATGTCTAAATTCGCCTGACCGTATTTGATCGCGCCAGCTCGCTGATGGGCGATGTTCCACTGGCGAAGCTCGGTGAGCGTCTTCACGGGCGCTTTGGCGCCGAGTGATTGGAGCCAGGCGTTGAAGTCGCGCTTCATGCCGTACTTGAAGGCGATCGAGCAATTGGCGTCGAGCCCTTTCGCATTCTCGAGACCACTGCACGGATTCCAGTTGATGAAATTGTTCGCGGCGCTCGTGTCGACGACGCTCGGGATGTCGGCCGGGTCGACGATCGTCGCGCCTTGTTGTTTGAGGACGGCGATCACCTCTTCCATGATCTTGCGCTGTGCGTCGCTCAATCCGCCGCGCGGCGTCGTGCCGCCGGCGGACGTGCGCTCGTAGAAGAACGCGCGCGGGACGCCGATGCGAGCGCCCTTGAGGCCCGCGGGGTTTAGAAACTTCGTATAATCGCGACCCGCGGGCGGCGGACACTTCTTGGTCGCCGAATCGTGCGCGTCGGGCGTGGCGCCCTCGAGGGCGCCTAACATAATGGCCGCGTCGGACACCGTGCGCGCCATCGGGCCTGGCGTGTCCTGATCAGCGGTGATCGGAATGACGCCGTACCGGCTCACGCGCCCCACCGTCGGCTTGATGCCCACGAGCATGTTTTGATTCGACGGACTCAAAATGGAACCCGACGTCTCGGTGCCTACGTTCGCCGCCCAGAAGCTCACGTTCGTTCCCACACCGGAGCTCGAGCCGCCGGTGGTGAGCACCGGTCGCCCGTCGAAGAATTGTTCGCGCGGTTCGCGGCGCGGATCCCACGGGTTCATGCCGTAGCCGTTCAAACCGTTGTAGTTGCCCGGCATTCCACTCGCCACCCAGTTGGCGAGCTCGGTGAGTTGCGTCTTGGCGATGATGATCGCGCCCGCGTCCTCGAGATTCTTCGTCAGCGTCGCCTCGTACGGCGGGACGAGGTCGGCGAATGCGAGCGCACCGCCGGTCGTCGGCATATCCATCGTATGGATGTTGTCCTTGAGCGCGACCGGAATGCCGTGCAGCGGTCCGTGAATTCGTCCTTGCGCGCGCTCGCGGTCGAGTGAGTCGGCGATGGCGAGCGCGCGTGGGTTCACCGTGATCACAGCGTGCAGCCGATCCTCATACGTCGCGATGCGCGCGAGCGATTGGAGCACCAAGTCGTGCGACGTCGTGCGCTTCTGCTGCAGTGCGGTGCGCATGTCGGCGATCGTTGCCTCGACGACCGAGAACGGGCGCGACTGCGCCGAAAGCGGCATCGCCGCGCCGGCGAGGAGAATCAATGTGAGTGTACGCATATCGCTACTGCGGCCGGCGGAACAGTCCCACGTAGACCGCTTTGCCGAGCACGTGTCCTTGCATCGCCTTCATCACGTTCGCGCGCGTCGCGACGGCCGCTGATACCGGTTGGGCGTCACTCGACGGCGTGACGTCGATCTTCGTGTCGAGCGCGTAGACTTCGATCGTGTAGTGATGCAACGGACCATTCGCCGCCGCGCCCGGGCCGCGATACTGCGGACCGGATGCGCTGATCTGATGCGAGCCGTCAGGGAGATCCGCGCCATGCGGCACGTTCTCAGCCAGGCCAGTGGCCGTACCCGGAATGTTCCAGACGATCCAGTGCGGCTGCGTCTCCGTCCCACGCTGCACCGAGACGTCGGGATCGAGCATGTTGACGACGAAGCTCACGGTGCCCGCCGGGACGTTGGTCCACTTGAGCTCCGGCGACACCTGCTCGCCCGCTTGCGTGTACTTCACCGGGATTTGTTGGCCATCGGGCCAGGCGCTCGTCGTGAGAATCATTGGCGGTGTGCGTGGGGGCGCCGGCGCGGGAGTGGCCTGCGCGCGCAACGGAAGCGTCGCGGCGAGGCACGCGAGCGCGGCGATCCTGAGAGTTGTCATGTTGGTCATGAGTGTATCGTAGCCCCTCGGATGTGTACCGACCAGGGAAGCCGCCGCGACTACAGCGTTGGCCTCCCGCCATACAACCCCAACGCATTTCCTCGCAACACCATCCGCGCGATCTCGAGCGCGCGGGGGCGCGTGATCTCTCCGTCGTTCATCATCCCCGTGAGCGCCATCGCCAACGCTTCACGCGCTGACGTCGTCGTCTGCCAGCCGATTTCTTCCCAATCGATCTGCGGCGATCCCGGCGACAGGTCCGTTCCGAACAACACCTTCTCCGGATACCACTCGAGCCAGTAGCGAATGTTGTTACTCAACTCGCGCGTCGGCAGGAGCCACGTCTGCTCGGAGAAATCGGTGAATACGTTGGGCTTCATGAGGAGCGCTGCGATCGACTGCGAGTACGGGCCGGCGCCGCCGTGCAGCAACACGAACTTGGTGCCGCGCAGCGTCGCGTCATCGAGCACGGGTTCGAGCAGCAATGGATTCGCGCCGGCCAGCTCGAAGTACCCGCCGCATCCATATCCCGTATGGATGTGGACAGGCAACCCAAGTCGTCCCGCCTCGGCAGCGATGTGATGAAACACGATGTCTTGGAGCGCCGTGTATTCGGCCGCGCTGGGCACGCCTCCGGCGACGTAGCGCGCGTACGCCTGCGCCGCGGCGGCGCGATCGCCGCGCGTGAAGTTCAACGAACGCAGGTACGCCGCCTCGAACTTGACCGCGACGGCGCCTGTCCGTCGTTGACGCTCGAGCGTCGCCGTGACGACTTGCGAGAGATAGGCCTCGAGTGTCGGCGGAAGCCGGTCGACGTTTAGATCTTTCAGATAACGCCGCAACAACGCTTCCTCGCGGGCGAAGAAGATTTTGCGGTCCGGCGTGAACGCGGCGATGTCGCGATTGTCGAGCGGAAAGAGCAGCGCGTCCTCGAACGGCACCCACCGAAAGCGCGGCGCCGCGAGGCCGCGACCGATGGCGACGCGGTTCGCGAGCTCGGTCTCGATGCCGAGTTGGTCGAGCACCCAGGCTGGGTAGGCGTCGCCCTTTGCTGTCTTCATCCGCTGTTTCGCGGCGATCAGTTCGCGAACGTGTGTCGAGTCGGCGTCGTTGTACTTGTAGCCGAACATTGCCTTCCAGGCAGCGATGAATCGCGGATTCTCCGGACGGCCGCTGATCGTGGGATTCGTCGGCTCGAGTGGATCGCACGGTAGGGCGTCGAAGTCATCGTCCTTCTCGCCGGCCGCGAC
>Ga0070708_100000081_pt1 | contig 61675 bp, 62 predicted proteins | sample KBSK5503metaG_FD_65469 | JGI IMG/M metagenome (GOLD analysis project Ga0070708, IMG submission 65469) | Corn, switchgrass and miscanthus rhizosphere microbial communities from Kellogg Biological Station, Michigan, USA - KBS K5-50-3 metaG | ecosystem: Host-associated > Plants > Roots >... | reverse complement strand
CGCGCATATCTGGCCAACGCGCGATGGATCAACAACTGGGATCTGGTGGACTCGTCAGCGGAGCATGTCGTTGGTCCGCATCTCGAGGCCGGAGACATCTCGCTGCTCGAGCGACTGGCGCGGTCGAAGAACATCTGGGAGCGACGGATCGCGATCGTCTCGACGTTTCACTTCATCAAGCGCAATGAATTTCGTCCGACGCTGAAAATCGCCTCGATCCTCCTGCGCGATTCGCACGATCTGATTCACAAAGCTGTCGGGTGGATGCTGCGCGAGGTGGGCAAAAGAGATCGGAAGACTCTCGATGCGTTCCTGAAGAAGCACTATCGAGAGATGCCGCGCACGATGCTGCGGTACGCTATCGAGCGTCACCCGGAGCGGACGCGAAAGCGGTACCTCGCCGGATCCGTGTGATCGGATCAGCCGTTGTCTACACCGGTCTCCTGATCGCGGCGGCTGGATTGATGTTCGTCGTCAAGCCGATCCACCGTTTGCACGTTACGACTCGCGGTCAGGGACTGGCGATTCTCGGAGCCGGGGTGCTCGTGGTGGGAATAGGCCTCAATCTTCCAACCTCTGAGTCACGCGCCGACAAAATCGAGACTCGCCTCGACGAATTCGTCCCGGTCTGGCAGTTCAGCGAGCGTCACACGATCGAGATCGACGCTCCACCCGCACGCGTCTTCGACGCCATACGTCGCGTGAGGGCGGACGAGATCTCGCTCTTCCGCACATTGACCTGGATCAGACGAGGCGGTCGTCCGCTGCCGCAGACGATTCTGGACCCCGGGAATCGAGAGCCGATCATCGACGTCGCACTGAAAGGCGGATTCGTGAGATTAGCTGATGATTCAGTGCGCGAGGTCGTTGTCGGGACAGTGGTTGGCGCGCCATCGGGGGCACGCGGTCAGATCACGCCGGAAATCTTCAAGAAACCACTTCCGCCCGGATTTGCGCTGGCGGCAATGAATTTCCTCGTCACTCCCGAAGGCCCGAACAGGTCCATCGTCGTGACCGAGACCAGAGTCTACGCCAACAGCCCGGGGGAGCGCAGGAATTTTGCGGTTTACTGGCGACTGATCTATCCCGGCAGCGCCCTCATTCGCCGGATGTGGCTGCGTGCTATCCGTCGGAGGGCGACGACTCCGACAGCTCCGTAAAATCGGTCTCGCTGGAGCGCCCTCTTGCAGGCAGCGTTCCATCAGGATTCGGCGTGCCGGTCCCAATGTGCGATGCGGAAGTAGATGTAGAAGGGGAGACCCAGCGCCATCAGGATCAGGCCGGCTGCTGATTCAACCGGCGTCGCCGACAGGCTGTTCACGACCACCCATACTGCAACGATCACGAATAGCGCTGGAACGACGGGATATCCGAGCGCGCGATAGCGCCGTGGCGCCGCCGGCAGTTTCCGGCGCAGAACGAAGAGCGACGAGCCGACAAGCGCCGTGAACAGCCAGACGGCAAAAATTACTGAAGTCGTGATCTGGTCGAACGTCCCGGAGAGCGCGAGCAGGCACGCCCAGATTCCCTGGAACCAGATCGCCTTCACGGGAGCACGCGTTTCGGGGTGGAGATCGGCCAGCGGCCCAAAGAAGAGCCCATTACGCGCCATCGCATAGGGAACGCGCGCGTTCATCAACGTGATGCCGTTGAGCGCGCCGATCGCCGAGATCATGAAGGCGAGTGAAACGAGCTGGGGTCCGTACGACCAGAACGACTGCGCCACCTTTGCTGCCACCGGCAGGGCATCGCGATAGGCCGTTGAGTTCGCGGTCAGAACCTCGCCAAACGGCAGCGCGTAGAAGTACGCGAAGTTGGTGATGAGATAGACGAGTATCACCAGCAGCATTCCGTAGATCAGCGCCCGCGGAATGTTTCGCTCGGGCTTGTCGATCTCACCGGCTACCATCGGCACGTTGGACCAACCCTGGTACGCCCAGAGTGCTGCCACCATCGCCGCGCCGAATGCACCGGCTCCCGAGGGAGCGATCTGGTCAGTTATGGGTTTCGCGAGATTCGCCCACGTGCCCGTGCGCGAGAGAAGGAGCGCGCCGAGTACGATGATCGCGATGCCGCCCATCTTCGCAACGGTCGCAGCCCACTGCACTTTTCCACCGACGGCCACGCCGCGCGCGTTGATGGCGCAAAAAAGCAGAATCACTGCGACCGCTACCACTTGCTGGATGCCGAGGCGCCAGTGCACCACCTGGCCGAGGATATGGAAATCGTGCGTGATCCATACCGCGCCCAGTGGGACGAACGACGCCAGAAACGACGCCAGCGCAGTGGACACCGCGGCGAGCCCGCCGCTGGCGATCAGCATCACCGACGTCCAGCCGAAGAGAAATGCGGGAAGATCACCGTACGCTTCTCTGAGGAACACGTACTCTCCGCCTGCTTCCGGCATCATCGCGCCGAGCTCGGCGTACGTCAGCGCGCCGGCGAGAGACAGGAGTCCCGCCGCTAGCCACGCCCATAAGACTTTAGAGGGAGATCCAACGAGCTGCGCCATCGGCGCCGCCTTGAGGAAGACGCCGGTCCCGATGACGGTAAGTACCAGCGCGATCGAATCGCGGAGCGAAAGTGCTCTCGCGAGCCCTCTGGGCGCGGACGTCACTTCTGGTGAAGCCGCGACGCCGGAGGGTGAGCTCACTCTGGCGGTCTGACTACGTCGTGTGGGCCGGTGTTCCGAATGCCGTACGTGGGCCGCACGTACTCTTCGGTGGTGGTGATTCCTTCCTGTCGATCGAGCTCGCGGTTGTCACGCTCGATGGCGTCACGCTCTTCCTTATAGCGGCGGTACCAGTTGCGGGTGATCTCTCCGGCGAGCTCGCGTCCACCGATGCCGAAGGCAAGCGAGAGCGCGAGAGCGACTGCACCAAACAGAATCGCAAATGCCGTGGTGACGATTTCAGTGGCGACGCCGAGCTCCTGGAGAGCCATGAAGACGGCGAGGACGATGACGCCGCCCTTCCCCACTCGCGCCAGCGTCGGACCGCCGTGCAGTCCACCGGCCGAAGCCATGATCAAGCCGCCGACGAAGCCGCCGAGCACGATGCCGACGATCATGATGACGATGGCGGCGATGACGCTCGGGATGTAGCTGACCAGCTCCGAGAAAACGTTGGCCAGCGATTGGAGGCCGAGTGCATTGGCGGCGACGAGCATCACCGCGAACATCACGAACCAGAAGACGAGACTGCCCGCAACGCGCGTCGGGTTCACCCGCGAGCCCGATCTCTCCACCGCCTGCATCACTCCACCGCGCTCGAGGATCTGATTGAGGTGGATGCGCCGCATCAATCGATCGGTTCCTTTCTCGAGCAATCTGGCCAGCAGATAGCCGGCAAAAAGAATTACCAGCGCGCCGAAGAGCGCGGGCACGTACCGATAGAGCTGCTCGAAACTTCCTTGCAGCCGTTCGGTGAAAGTGAGTGTTGTCGTGGTGTCCACTAGAACCTCACGGTGAGGAGCGGGTGGTTCCCCGGGGCGTGGGCCGCCGTCAGAAAGATACTCTCCGGATTGAAGGTTAGCCCAATCCGACTGCGTCCGGCGTCGGGGGAGGGCCGGAGATAGAGCTCGGTACCGATGATTCCCGCCAGGCCGCCGACCGCGGCCAGGGCAAATACTGGCTCCGGATTGTGATGGGCGTTGGTGAAGATATTGGCGACTCCCGCCCCCATCAGCGACCCCGCGACGGTACCGAGGAAAAGCTGGGTGGCGTCCGTCCGGCCGTGGTCCTTGCGCTGAACGAGGAATCGGTCGGCGAGAATCACACCAAGGACACCCCCGCTCGTCACCGCGGTAGCCGCAACGCTTCGTTTCGGACTCTCGGGAAGGAACGCGGCGCCCGTCAGAGCACCGACGATCGCGCCCGACCAGAGAGTATTTACGTCGCCGGCGGTGACGTGGTACCTGGCGTTGCGCGGATAAAGCAGTCCCATTGGATAGCCGACGATCCCCGAAGCAAGGATGGTCGTGACTTGCGCCCGACTCGCCTTACAGGTGTCGTTGCCAAAAAGGTCGGTGCTGCAGCCTCGCTCGCCGCGAACGGCGACCGTGACTCCGTACCCGATTAGGGCGCCGAGATCGGAGCCGAAGCCGGTGGCGACAGCGTCGGCTTCGGTCCATTTGCGCGCCATGCCCAGGCCGAGTCCAGTCCCTACCAATCCACCGATGAAAGCGCCCGCGGATTGTCCGCGCGTGTGGGCCTTGAAGATGTACATCGTCGCCAGGCCGGCCAGCGCGCCGTTGTGACCCATGTTGAAGGCGAGGTCGCTCTGCGGCCGCGAGATAACAGTGCGTCGCGAGATTTCTGACGCCGCGAAAAAAGAACCGCCGGCAACGACGAGGTATCCCGCCACCTGGCTGGCACCGTTGTCGGAGATCGCCGTCGCGAACGCCGGCCCGTAAGCGGCTAGACCTAGAAGTGTCTGGTTGCGCACGAACGAATTGCGTGCGTCGACACGCGCCGCGATCACATCGCGCGGCAGACGCGACACGATGGCGCGAATCGCCTCGCGGTCAGGCGCGGAGAGAGTGTACCGCTCAACGACGCCGCTGCGGCGTCCCACCGTCAGCACGTACGTCGAGTCGTTGACGGTGTACAGTCTCGCCTCGGTGAAATCTCCCGCGACCGGCCACCACGGTGCGCGCAGCGCTGCGCGGTCGGCGATGTACGGTGTCATCACCATCACTTGTCCCGCATTGTCGAACGAAACGGGACGCTCCACGACCTGAGTGTGGAGATTGGTGACCGCGAATAGAGAAAGGGCGCCGGCGAAAGCCAGGCGTCGGCATTGGATCATGAGTCGAATGGGGTGCGTTTATCGAACACCAAGATAACGCACGCCGCATCCGCTACGGCATCAACAGTCTCGCGAAATCCTTGAGCTCGGCCTCGTTCAGGTCTGAGACGATCCAAACGTCCAATCCGTTATGTCGGGCTCGAAGGAGATGATAGCCGTTGGAGCTCGATGACTTTGCAACCTGCTCCGGCGCGCCCGATGCCGGCCACGAAAAGACATTGATCACGTGCTGCCGCCGCATGTAGACGACCACCGCTACGTTGCGCCCATCGATGTAATCGAGCCGTCCGCCGATGAGCGGAAATCCGAGCGAGTCCAGCCGCGGCACATCGGGCGACATGTTCACGCGACCGTTGAACCACGGCTTGACGTTGTGCTGGTTGTTCGACGCGACGTCAGTCAGATGTCCTGGAATGAGAGAGCGGATGTGACTCGCCAGAACCTGCTGCTCCGTCGAATTCGACGGCGCTCGCTCACGCAGCGCGGCGAACGTCAAACCGCTGCTCACGATCGCCACCACCGCGGCGGCGGCGACCATGCGCGGCCACGCTCGGCCGCCCTGGAGAGGCACGAGCGCACGCTGATCTGGCGCCTCGCGCGTGTCGGCGAGGCTGGCGCGAATGCGCGCCTTGAGGACGTCGGGTGCTTCGTAGCGCATGAGTCCTGCCTTTATTCGTGAAGATGTCGCGATGAGCCGGCGATGCGCCGCGGAGCAATCGGCGCAGGTCTCGAGATGCTGCTCGATCGCGGCTGCTTCTTCGGCCGGTAATTCACCGTCGATGTAAGCGCCGAGGCTCTCCAGACAATCCGCGCAAGTCATATCAGCCCACCTTCCGTGAACCATCGCCGAGCGCGGTGGCCAGACGATCCCGCGCGCGCGACAGACGCGACATCACTGTTCCAATTGGAGCGCCGACGACGTCGCTGATCTCGCGATACGACAGCTCGTTCAATTCACGCAGCACCAATACCTCCCGCAATTCGGCGGGCAACGTGTCGACCGCCGACTGAATCCGCTCGCGCTCCGACGCTTCGATCGCTCGATCATCGGTTGCGCCTGGCTCTTCGATGCCTTGCGCCGCCTCGTCGGTGATCGAAACCGTCGAGCGCTCCCATCGATGTGACTTGTGCCAGCTGTAGCAGCAGTTTCTGACGATCGTCAGCAGCCACGCCCGCGCATCCCCCTGACGGAATCCGTCGAAGTGACGCAGCGCCCTCAGCACTGCATCCTGCACCACGTCCTGCGCGTCGTGCTCGTCGCGCAGGAGATAGCGAGCGAGAGTGTACGCATCGTTCAGGTGCGGTAACACCAGCTTCTCGAATCGCTCGACCTGCTGATCGGCCATGCTCAGCGCCCTACGTGACGATGATTTTGCCTTTCATCACCGGGTGCAACGAGCAGAAATAGTCATACGTACCTGGTCTGGTAAGGGTCGTCGAGAACCGCTGGTCGGTGTCAAGAACTGGAGACTGCCTGAACTTGTTCTGAATGTTCACGATCAGGTGCGGCACATCGTCATTGTTGATCCATACTACTTTAGTCCCCGCTTTGACCGTCAGTGTCGGCGGCGTAAATCTGAAATTGTCGATGCCGATTTCGTTGGCAGCGAGGGGTGCGCTCTTTCGTGCCGACTGGCGCCGCATCATCGCGTCGTGAGACGCAGCCTCGAACGCCGGCGGCAGTCCCGAGAGCGTTGCGTCGACGACAGCCAGCGAGCTACGGCCGGGAATGAACGTCACGTCGGTGACGCCAAGCACGCTCTTGAGTCTGTCGGGCTCGACTTTCATCGGTCCGGGCGCTGGTGCCGTGCCCGGCGCCGGTTGCGGAAACGCGGTTGACATCGCGGTGTGGAACGAGATGTTCCCTTCCACCTTCTGCATGATCTGATGGATGTGTCCGTTCAGCACCGTCACCGATCCGAAGCGCTTGAGCAGGCCCAGCGCCTGCTCCGAATCGTCGGTTCCCCAGCCCCACTCGGGGTAAACGGTCCACAGCGGCACGTGCGCAAACAGAACGACCGGGGTGCTGGCGGACAAGCCCGACACGTCGCGGCGGAGCCAGTCAATCTGATCGGCGCCAAGCGACCCCAGTCCGCCGGCTTTGAGATTCATAACGTTGACGAGACCGATGAAGTGAACGCCCGAATGGTCGAAGCTGTACCAGCCATTGCCTTTCGTGCCCTTTCCGTAGCGCGAGAGATAGGATGCTCCGTTGTCGGCGGCGACGTCGTGTTCTCCGGGAACGTAGAAGATGCGGTCGGTTCTCACGCCCTTGAGGATTTCACCGGCGGTGTCGAACTCGTCGGGCTTGGTGAGCTGAGTGATGTCGCCGGTGTGCAGCACCAGCGCCGGCGATTGCGGCAGCGAGTTCAGCTTGGCGACGGCTTCCGTGAGCGTGGCCGTGACGTCCTTGTTCGCTTCCTTGCTGAATCCGATGTGGCTGTCGCTGATCTGGGCAAAGAAGATGCTTTTCCGCTGCGCCTCGGTTAACAGCTGTCCCGGATTCAGCCTGAAGGAGGTGGGAATTCCTCCCGCGAGTGCCCAGACTGTTGCCGTCCCCGCCCAGGCCATGCAGCGCAGAAATCCGCGCCGGTCCAGGCCGTCCTCACTAATGCTGGCGATGTAATTGGAGCCCGTCGGGCGAGTGTTGCCTTCCTCGTCGAACCTGGTGGCATCACGGTCGGTATGTCTTTCCATTGTCGCGGTCCTCTAGAAGTCGAGTGCTCGGGCGCTCACGACTTAGTAGACCGCGGGTAGTCGGGTTTTATTCCCGATGATCCTTTTGGGCAACTACAGGCATTCTACCGTAACGGGTTGCGGGGTACCGGTAGCACGGTTGCCTGTTCCCGGTGACTACCGCAAGACCGTCCTACTGGCGTGATGGCAAAGGCAACTGCAGTTGATTGTGCCGTAGGCGCAACCCAAACTTATCAGAGTCATCGCGCCATTTCAGAGATGAAGAGTAAACAGAGGGTGGGGACCTCATGGAAGTAGTCATCAGGCAGAATTACAACGAGATGAGCAAACTGGCGGCGCAGATGGTCGCCGAGCTGCTCAACACCAAGCCCAACGCCGTGCTCGGCATGGCGACGGGGTCGACGCCGCTCGGGCTGTACCAGGAGCTGGTGCGAATGTACAAGCAGGGGCAGCTCGACTTCTCACGCGTGATGACGTTCAACCTGGATGAGTATGTCGGCCTGCCCGGCAATCACCCGCAGAGCTACGGCTACTTCATGCAGGAGAATTTCTTCCGGCACGTAAACGTCCCGGCTCAGAACATCAATGTCCCGTCCGGCACGACCAGCAACTATCCGGCGTTCTGCGATTGGTACGAAAAACGTATCGTCGAGTGCGGGGGGATCGACCTGCAGATTCTTGGCATCGGCAGTGACGGCCACATCGCGTTCAACGAGCCGACGAGCTCGCTCAGCTCGCGCACTCGTCTGAAGACGCTGTCGAAGCAGACGATCGACGACAACGCTCGCTTCTTCGACCGCCGCGAGGATGTGCCCGTGTATGCGATCACGATGGGAGTCGGCACGATCCTCGAGGCGCGCCAGCTGTTACTGGTGGCGAGCGGAAAATCGAAGGCGAGCGCGATTGCGCAGGCTGTAGAGGGACCGGTCACGAGCATGGTGACGGCGAGTGCGCTGCAATTGCATCGCGACGCCACCGTTATAGTGGACGAGGATGCGGCATCCGAGCTGACGATGCGCGACTACTACGAGTTCATCTACGCGGCCAAGCCCGCGGCGCCCAGGGCGTAAGGATCTTAAGCCGGGCAACTACACGCATTCTACCGTAACGCGTTGTGGGTTGTGGGTAGCACCGTTCCCGGATCCCGGTTAACTACTGGGCGAACCTTTCTGCCTGCCGTCTCTGGAAAACCGATGCGCCGGGCTGAATCGAAACGATGGCGAATTGATACATTCGCGCGATCAAGATCTGGCGTGAGCGATTTTCGGAAGCTCGACGTTTGGCGATTGAGCCACGCCCTCGTCCTCAACGTACATACTGCGGTGAAGAAGATCCGTGGCTCCGACTACGTGCCATTGCGTAGTCAGATGCTGCGAGCTTCGATGTCGATCCCAACCAACCTCGTTGAAGGCGTTGGACAGAAAAGTAAGCGGGAGTTCAGTCGCTTCATCCGCATTTCACTAAACTCCTCCAACGAGTTGGAGTACCACCTTATTGTCGCTCGCGATTTTGAGGTTATGGAGCCCAACGAGTACGCAACGCTCCGGAGTGAAACCATACAGGTGAGGAAAATGCTTCACGGTTTACTCAGAAGCATGGGAGGGGATTCTCGTGACGGCGGGCAGAAAGGTTCGCACCGTGGTTAACCGGCAACCGGGAACGGTGCTACCGAGAACCCACAACGCGTTACGGTTAAACGCGAGTAGTGCCCTGTCCCAGTCATGTCCTCGTCCCGCGATGGATATCGAAGATTGCGCTGCGACGACACTTCCCGCAGATCAGCCAATCTCGCTGCCGCGCGTAACCTAGGCCGAATGAGCCGCCACCGATCTCGCGACGTGTCATCGGCACCAAACACCGCGGGCACGTTGGCTTTTGACCGGCTGTGAATTCGTCGCGAATCTGCTGCAGCTCGCTCTGGCTGTACTGGGCCGAACTCTTGTCCGTCATCAATCCGGAATCCGCACCACGATCTTTCCGAACTGCTGTCCGCTCTGCAGCCGCTCGAACGCCTGACGCCCCTGAGAAATGTCGAAGACCGAATCCACGAGTGGGGTGAGCCGCCCTGCGCGAAACTCGTTGGTCACCGCATCGAACTCGGCCTCGTTCCCCATCGTCGACCCCATGATGTCCCATTGATTCCAGAATAATCGGCGCACATCCATCTGCACTATCGGACCCGACGTCGCACCGCATGTCACGAGTCGGCCACGTCTGCCGAGTGCGACGAGTGATTGCGTCCACGTCGCTTCCCCAACCGTATCGAGCACGACGTCGACACCGCGCTTGCCGGTGCGCGCCCGGATCTCCTTGCCGATGTCCGTCGTCGTGTAGTTGAGAGTATTGTCGGCGCCGAGTCCCCGGGCGAGGGCGAGCTTCTCATCGCTGTGCGATGTCACCCACGTTTTGGCCCCGATCAAGCGGATGATCTCCAGCGCGGCGAGCGCGACACCACCGCCAATGCCCCAGATCAAAACGTTGTCTGTTTTCTTCACTTTCGCCCGGGTCACTACCATCCGCCACGCCGTCAGTGTCGAGAGCGTGTACGCCGCCGCTTGCTCCGGCGGCCTGTCCTTGGGGATACTGCGCGCGTTGCGGGCAGGGATCGTGATGTACTCGGCGAGCGTGCCCGGAAGATGTTCACCGAGCATCTTGAACTTGACACAGAGCGATTGTTCGCCGGCCTTGCAGTACTCGCAGGTGAGATCGCTGATGCCGCCGTTGATGACCACGGTGTCGCCGACTTTGAGCTGATTGTCGGCGACGCCACTAAGGTCGCCGATGGCATCGACGACACCGCTGGCGTCGGCGCCGAGCACCCAGGGTGGCGTTATCGTGACACTGGGCAAGCCGCTGAGGACGAACAGGTCCAGATGATTGAGCGCGGCGGCTCTGACGCGCACGCGGATCTCGCCGCGTTTGGGCTCGGGCTTGATTAGATCGGTGCGGTACTCGATTTGATCGAGCCCGCCGTGCGCGGAAATAGTGAGTCCTCGCACCGGTTTATGAGAGCGTTATATTCAGTCGAAACATGGAATTACGGCTGTTTTGAGGCGGCCGACCTGCAGTTCTCGCTGCCGCAGCCGGAAGATACCGACTTTGATTTTCATCTGCTTCGGATCAGGCTGAAATGCTCCCCATAAAGGTTCCCCCACTCGGCGAGTCGATCGTTGAGGCCACGGTATCGCGCTGGCAGAAGAAGGAGGGCGATGCCGTTGCCGCTGGCGACACGCTTGTCGAGCTCGAAACCGACAAGATCACCGTAGAAGTTCCGGCGCAGAAGTCGGGCGTGCTCTCCAAGCGCGCCAAGAACGAAGGTGATGTCGTGCACGTCGATGATGTCCTCGGCGAGCTCGATGAAACAGCGGTGCCGGCGACCGCTGGCGCGACACAAGCGGCAGCGCCCGCCGCAAAGGCAGCCACACCGACTCCGGTTTCTACGCCGACTCCTTCGCGCAGCGCACCAGCACCGACGCCAGTGGCAGCCAGGCAGCCAGCGCAGAGCGAGACGGTCAAATCGTCACCGGCTGCGCGTCGCGTCGCCGACGAGCGCGGGATCGACATTGCCGCTGTCACCGGCACTGGTCGCGGTGGAGCGGTGTCGAAGCCAGACGTGCTGGCAATCCCGGCCGGTGGAGAGCGTACGGCAGCGCCTTCGCGTCCGTCGGCGCCGTCTATCACTCCGTCACGCGGCGGAAACGGTGCAATACCCGGCGAGCGCGAGACGCGCGAGAAGATGTCGACGCGCCGCAAGAGAATCGCCGAGAACTTGTTGCAGTCGCAGCACGCGACGGCGCACCTGACGACGTTCAACGAAGTCGACATGTCGGCGATCAACGCGCTGCGCGACAAGTACAAGGAGAAAGTCGAGAAGGAGCACGGCGTCAAGCTGACGTTCATGCCCTTCTTCGTGCGGGCGACGGTGGCGGCGCTCAAGCAGTTCCCGCTGGTGAACGCGTCGATCGATGGCGACACCATCGTCTATCACAACTACGTCAACATGGGAATCGCGGTCGCGTCGGAGCAGGGACTCGTCGTTCCCAACATCAAGGACGCAGATCAGAAAGGGACGATTGACTTAGGCCGCGAGATCTCGGAGGTCGCCAAGCGTGCGCGGGATGGCAAGCTGACGATGGATGATCTCACCGGCGGCACGTTCACGATTACCAACGGCGGCGTGTTCGGCTCGCTGGTTTCGACGCCAATCCTCAACTACCCGCAGGTCGGCATACTCGGCCTGCACAGGACTCAGGACCGTCCGGTCGCGATCAACGGTCAGGTCGTGATCAGACCCATGATGTACATCGCTCTGTCATATGACCATCGTTTAGTCGATGGCCAGCAGGCGGTGTTATTCCTCGTACGCGTGAAGGAGCTCATCGAAGATCCGGCCGCGATGCTTATCGAGTAAGACGTGCCGGACTGCGATGTAGCAATCATCGGCGGCGGGCCCGGCGGTTACGTCGGCGCGATCCGCGCCGCCCAGCTTGGCCTCAACACAGTTTGCATCGAATACGACAAGACGCTCGGCGGGACGTGCGTCAACGTCGGCTGCATTCCCTCGAAGGCGCTGCTCTCGTCAACTGAGCACTACGAGTTCGCGAAGCTGCACGCCGCCGAGCACGGGATTCAGCTCGGCGATGTGAAGCTGGATCTGGCGACGATGATGAAGCGCAAGGACGACGTCGTCGGCAAGAACACCAAGGGCATCGAGTATCTGTTCCGCAAGAACAAGATCACCTGGGCGCGCGGTCGCGGGACGCTCAAGAAGGGGAATGTCGTGGATGTTGCGCTCTCTGATGGAAAGTCGGAGACGTACAAGGCGAAGAACGTCATCATCGCCACGGGCTCGGTGCCGATCGAGCTGCCGTTTCTCAAGATCGACGAAAAGCGGGTGCTATCGAACATCGGCGCTTTAACTATCCCGGAAGTGCCGAAGCATCTGATCGTGATCGGCGGCGGAGTAATTTGCCTCGAGCTCGGCTCCGTCTGGCGCAGACTCGGCGCGAAGGTGACGGTGGTCGAGCTGATGCCAACGATTCTGCCCGGCAACGACGAAGAAATCATAAAGGAAGCCGACAAAGTCTTCCGCAAGCAAGGGATGGATATTCGTACCGGTACGAAAGTGACGGGCGCAAAGATCGAGGCGAAGCGAATCGTCCTCGATATCGAGAAGGATGGAAAGAAGGAGAATCTCGACGGTGATTACGTGCTCGTCTCGATCGGGCGCAAACCAGTTCTTACGGGAATCGATGCGCAGGCGCTCGGTCTGAAGCTCGGCAGGCGCGGGGAGATCGAGGTCGACGCTCAAATGCGCACCAATCTTCCGAACGTGTATGCGATCGGAGATGTCGTCGGCGGCAAGCTGCTGGCGCACAAGGCGCAGGAAGAAGGCGTCGTCGCTGCCGAAGTGATCGCCGGCCACAGAGCGCGTATGGACTACAAGTCGATGCCGTCTGTTGTCTACACCTGGCCGGAGATTGCCACCGTCGGATTGGCGCAACACGAAGTGGAAGCGAGCGGAAGGAAGTACAAGGTTGGTCGCTTTCCCTTCTCTGCTAACGCCCGAGCGCGGACGGCCGGCGAGACGACCGGGTTCATCAAGTTCATCGCCGACGCTGAGACCGACGAGTTGCTCGGCGCGCACATGATTGGGCCGACGGTGTCGGAGCTGATTCAGGAAGCGGTGCAGGCGTTTGAGTATCGCGGCACCTCTGAGGACATCGGCGTGGTGGTGCACTCGCATCCAACGCTGAGCGAGTCGGTGAAGGAAGCCGCGCTCGGCGTGCTCGGCCGACCCATACATATATAGATGGCGCCCAATCGGATCATCAGGCCGCTGGTGGCGGCCGATCGCAGCGGCGTCTTCAGGATCCTGGAGGGCGCGGGGAATTTCACGCCCGAAGAAGTGGCGACGGCGCTGGAGCTGATCGACGAGTGGCTGGAGCTCGGCGAGCACAGCGGGTATCTGACTTACGTGATGGAGTCACAAGCGGAAGGAGATTCCGAGGTGCTCGGTTACGTCTGCTTTGGTCCGACACCGCTTACTGAATCGACGTACGATTTGTATTGGATCGCGGTCGACAAGTCCAATCACCGCGGCGGAGTCGGCAAGCGCTTGTTGAGATTCGCCGAGGAGGAGATGGCGCGTCGCGGCGGGCAGATGCTGCTGGTGGAGACTTCGTCGCAGGAGACTTACGGCGGGACGATACAGTTTTACGAGAAGTCGGGATACGAGCTAGTCGGAAAAATCAAAGAGTACTACAAGCCGGGTGACGACAAGCTGATTTTTGCGAAGAAGGTGCAGGCACCGGCGCCGGTGACGACGAGTGAGACCGAGGCGGAGCGTCCGCCGACGGTGGTGCGGGTCGAAGCGCCGGACCCAGTGTTGAGCGCAAGCTAGATATCCCCCGCATTTGGCTCGCCGCGCCTGCTTTTGATTGTGCGCCGCGATGTGAAGCCATCGAACGTGTTGCATGCAGCGGTCGCACGTTCCCTCGATTCCGTTATCGCATCTCGGTCTCCGCGCTGAGCCCTCGCGAAAGTTCCGGCTGCTCGAGCAGGTACGGAGGGGACTGAGGCTCCGCCACTATAGCAGGCGAACGGAGACCGCTTACTGTGGCTGGATCCGTCGGTTCGTGATCTTCCATGGTCGTCGCCATCCGGCGACAATGGGAGAAGAAGAGATTGCAGCGTTTCTGAACGAGCTCGCGACGAGGGGACGCGTCAGCGCGTCTACGCAAAACCAGGCTCTGCACGCGCTGCTGTTTCTTTATCGGCAAGTCCTGAAGCGTGACATTGGGCTCGTCCCCGGTCTCACGCCGGCGAAGCGCGGGCGCCGGCTGCCCGTCGTTCTCTCCGTTAACGAGGTTCGATCGATACTCTCGCGCATGAAGGGGGTTCCGCGGCTCTGTGCTAGTCTGATGTACGGGAGCGGGTTGAGACTGTCAGAGTGCACGAGCCTCCGCATCAAGGACGTTGACTTTGAACTTGCGGAGATCCTGGTGCGCGGTGGCAAAGGCGACAAGGATCGCCGCGTTCCACTCCCGCGACTCGCGATCCGCGCCTTGAGAGCGCAAATGGATCGCGTACAAAAGCAATTCGAGCGCGATTTACGCGCAGGGGTGATGGGGTCGCCGTTGCCTGGTGCACTGGGCCGAAAAATTGTTTGTGCTGAGCGAGATTGGCGGTGGCAATACTTCTTTCCGGCCGCGCGGGTGCATCTCGATCGCGAAACCGGGCGGCGCAGGCGGTACCACATTCACGAGTCGGCGATTCAACGTGCATTGCGCCAGGCGGCTCGGGCGAGTGGGATCTCGAAGCGAGCATCCTGCCATTCGCTGCGCCACTCCTTCGCCACGCATTTGCTGGAAAGCGGGTCGGACATTCGCACCATTCAGGAACTACTCGGCCACACCAGCCTTCAGACGACGATGATATACACTCACGTCCTGAACCGTGGCGGTTTGGGAGTGACGAGTCCAGCGGACCGTTTGTAGTGAGTCGCTGCCGCGATACGCCTCAGGTCATTTCGATTGCTATGACCCTACCGCAATTCTGCGCATTGCTACACTGCATTTTCTTCGCACGATAACTCTTAACCAGTCGCGCCCATTCCTGTCTCAACATTTGGATTCGCAGCGACTTAACCGCGAGACGAAACCATCGTCGAATTGTTATGTTGCACGGTGGTTGTTGGTTTGTCATTTCTCCGCAGCATAAACCAGCAGCATAATTACCAGTTAGGCGGACAAATATGCGCGGGTACCTCGGGGTTCTGTTGCTTGCTGTTATTTGCGCTTGCGCATCCTCAGCCCCCCGATCAGAAATGCAATTCGAGTTCGGAAACATGAGAGCGGAGGTTAACGGGAAGGCCTTCACCGGCGGCTTCGGCCCGAACTCGACCATCGCAGTGTGGGATACATCGGTTGGACAACTGCAGATCCAAGGCGAGAAACACCAGCCAGGTCGCCGAACTGAATCAGTGCGAGTTACAATGAGATGCGGCGCGTTGCCAGAGCCAGGCACTTATGCGATTCGAAATCCGTTTTCTCCCGTAAGCTCAGATGCTTTTATCGCACCCACTGGTTGGGCCCGGTTCTGGCCACTACGGGGAAAGGCGGTCCGCCCCTTTCTGAGCGATTCGATGCCGCCTGGTAAACTCATACTTGAGAGAGTCGACTCGATAATAAGAGGCCGCTTCGAGGTATCCCTACGGACCTTTAACCGCGTTCCTGCAGAAACGTTGCATGTGCGCGGAACTTTCTTTGGCCGACTTGCCATACACCCCTACTCTCCTCGGCCACGCGAGCACTGGGGGCCTAATTTCCAAACCGATTGCGAAAGGATCCGCAATGCAGTTTCGATGTAACTCCCTGCCGCCTAACGGTAGTTGCAGCAGACGAGCGCGTGATAGTCGTCGGATTGTGCCCTGTCGAACGTTTCGTCAGTGCAAGTTTACTGCGCTATGCTGTTAGAGTCGCTCGCAGCTGAACTTGGGGGTTAGGCGGACGAATATGCGCAGTACAACTTGGGCCTTGGCCGGAGTTTCGGCCATCGTGATAGGCTGTATTCATCGCGACCCAAGCGCGTCGGTATTGTCCCCCTTCGGCCAGTCCGTCGGTAACGGGGTTCTCGGTGATTCGATTCCGCCCCAGTTTATCGGATTCACCGATGATCTGACGGAATCTGTGTTCAAAAGCTTAGCGCGGAGCGGCCGTTACAAGATTGCTCCCCGCGGGACCCCATTGTTTTGTCCATCGAACCCGACTCCAGGGCGGCACGGTTATGTGCTATGGGCACACGTGAACACGTTGATGGGAGACAGTGCGCTGGTGACAATGAGCTGGAGTTGCAGCCAACCCCATCGAGCGATGGAACAAAGGGTAGACTATCTGCTCCGCCGTCGAAACGGAAAATGGCAAATCGAAAGAGCTGTTGGCGGGGGAATCGGTGTACTAGGTCTCGGCCCGCCGCGCCGTCTAACGAACGTTGCCGCTGACAAGCACTTTTCGGATGCGGCTTCGCCGCCATGATGTGATACTCTGCTCGCAGCTGAACTTGGGCGTTAGACCACAACGAGACTTGCTTCCTATACTTCTTCAATGACGACTCGGGCCGGAGACACAGACAGCTGCCCACACTGCCGGACAGGGGTCCGGTTCGAAGCTGTGGCCGTCGACGGCTTGGCTCGGAATGTGTCCGTGGTGACGGTGCGCGCCCTCAGCAACCAGTGGTTGGAGGTCTTGCTTTCTAGTTGCCCGGTGTGCGGACGCCTGATTCTTGACGCGCCTCGTCGGGGCGACGCCAGCGGTTCCCAATACGCGGGCCCGGGTGTGATTTATCCCCAAGGTGCGACTCGACCTCTTCCAGCAGAGGTAGCGGCTAGCGCGCCGAGCCTGGCCACCGACTTTTACGAGGCGGTGTCAGTCCTTCCCAACAGCCGCAAAGCATCTGCCGCACTATCTCGTCGTTGCCTACAGTTTATTCTGACGAACGCGGCCAAGACAAAAAAGCGAGACCTCGCTGATCAAATCGACGAAGTTCTGCCGAGTCTTCCGCGCCAGCTCGCAGAGAACGTCGATGCCGTGAGGCACGTTGGTAACTTTGCTGCCCATCCCATGAAATCAACTAATTCGGGAGAGATCGTGGAGGTCGAAGACGGTGAGGCAGAATGGCTACTAGACGTTATCGAGGAACTATGTGACTTCTACTACGTTGCGCCAGCGAAAGCGGCGGCCAAGCGTGCTGCGCTCAATCAAAAGCTTTCTGATTTGGGTAAGCCCCCGTTAAAGAAACCGTAGCCCCTGGCACCTCGCGCGTTGCGGCCTAACGAACGTTGCAGCCGACAAGCACTTTTCGGATGCGGCTTCGCCGCGATGGTGATACTGTGCTTGCAGCTGAACTAAGGCGTTAGGTAGCCGGACGCATCGAGGGAAGAATGTGGTACTATCTCCGCGAGACCCAAGAAAAGGCTTTGGCTCTCCTCGTACTGTTCACTCCTGCCGTTGGGTCGGGGCAAGCCAATAGGTCTGTCATCGTTGTAGGTGTCGCCGATGCGATGACCGGGGCCCCCATCACTGACGCCACTGTTCAAATACCCGATCTCCACAGAGTCGCACGAACTGATTGGATTGGAGAAGCGAGTGTCGGGAACGTAACCCCGGGCGAGCATCGGATTGAAGTTCGTCAACTCAGCTACGAGCCGGCCGAAGCGTCAATACTAGTGCGCGGCGACTCGATCGGAGTTGTTTTCAGGCTTGTTCGCTCGGCACAATTTCTCGACACTGTTCGAATCAACGGTGTCATGATCCCCAGCTACCTCGAAGAATTCGAGCGGCGGCGCCGTTTGGGTCTTGGGCACTACCTGTCGAGTCGGCAACTAGACAGCATCCCAACCGAGCCGGTCGCCGACTTCGTAGCCCGTCGATTCACTGGCTTGCGTGCTCAATGGAACACATCGCATACGGCGGTCGGCCTCGGCAGCACTCGTTCCAACCGCCCGTGCGCGCCGCAGATATATATCGACGGCTACTTTGTCGATAAGCCTGAGGAGATTGTTGGCTCTCTGGCAGCGGTCGACGTCGCAGGAGTCGAGTACTACTCGATAGCTCCTCCTGTTCAGTACTCGCGAGCGGGACCGGGATGCGGGACGATCCTCATCTGGACACGACGATGGTGATGTATTGGGCCAGATGACGAGTGACATTGCTCGCTATCTAACGAACGTTGCAGCAGGCAAGCACTTTTCGGGTGCGGCTTCACCGCAATGGTGGTAACGTGCTTGCAGCTGAACTAAGGCGTTAGGCGGCAACCATAGTGAGGACGCACGCATGAGTACTCATTCTTTACTGTTTGCGCCGGTTACCCGCACGCTTGGGGCTTCGGCGCTTCTAGTTGTTTCGAGCATGGTAGGCGCTGCCCAAGGTGTGTCCATTCCCAGAATAGACCCTCAAGTGCTTAGTCGTTTGAATGCCATCGCACTCCCAGAATATCGCGCGCGATGGCGTGATACTAGTGAGGGTCCGTCGTTTAGTCGCCAACGCATCGCGGTTTTGATCAGTAGCACTTGGTGCATTGGTGGCCGCGATCCCCGCTTTGTGCCTGCATTGCGAGCAGCACTGCGATTGATGGCCGATCAAGCCCGCCGAGACAGTTCTTCTTTCACAGCAACCGGAGTCGCTCTGGATTGGGACTTGGATTCCGCGGTGGCATATCTACGCAAGCTCGCCGACTTTGATCAATGGATCGTCGGCCAGAATTGGGGCAACGACGCTGTCGTGCGGCTCGTTTGGCGCGACTCGACGGCGATGCCAGCGATTCCGCAGCTTATTGTGCTCGAGCGGAGCGTTGGCGAGCGGTCAAGAACAGATGGGCGCCCCGGAACAGTTCCCGCATTTGGCGATGAGCGGGTTGTGCAACGGTTTATTAGCGCGGATGCCATAGCGAAATGGGTTTTTGCGCGGGCCGATAGCGCGACAAATCTGACGTCTCGGCCGCGAAGTGTTCCTTAACTCCGACGCGCATTGGTGCCAAACTGTAGTTGCAGCAGACGAGCGCGTGATAGTCGTTAGGTTGTGCGCCTATTGAGAGCTTGGGTCCCACAAATTTCATAGCGCATGTTGAGTCGTGCGCTCGCAGCTGAACTCGTGCGTTAGGCATCTCCGACTAGCGATAGACCCATTCTCAAAGTTTTCGCTTCGCGCCACGCTCAAGGCAAAGCGCAGGTCTCATGGCTTAAGACAATGGACCAATCGTCAGACGAAGGTGCGAGACTCGAGATGGTCATATCGAGAATCGAGAGCAGGATCATGGGCTCGTTGGAGTTCCCGGACGAGAAGGCTGCTAGCGGAGCAGCTACGCTCTTGTTGCTTCGAATCATGGTTGCACACGCGCACATAGTTTCGTTTGCAAGCACTCAGCCTTTCGCCGAGGCGAGTAGTGCGAATGTGCGCGCTATGTTCGAAGCGTGGGTCGAGATCTACAGCATCCTTCACCCAGGTGACCCAGAAGAGAATGCGCGTCGCTGTGTCATTTTCGGACTTCTGGAATTCCGCGAACATGCATTGGCGGTTGGCACGCTCTCGCCAGAAGAGGAGGCTCAGGTTGAATCCCAGCTCGTTCCATATCGTGAGAAGTATCCGTGGGTAGTCGCCGACATTGAGACGCAGCGCACAAACAAAGATCCACGAAACTCCCACTACTGGACGGGAACAAGCCGAAGTGAGCTCATTAGACGGATGGAAGAGCGCGGCGTGGCCTCTACGCTTCGTCGGATATACAAACTCCTGTCATGGGACGCACATCACGTAATCGCCGTTGCGTTGCAAACGACGATCCGCACGAACGAACTCGGCAAAATTGAAATTGACTTCCACCCGCTGCAGCTACCCGAGGATACTGGGGCTTTCAATCGCGTCCTTGCTACAAAAATGCTAGTTAAAGCATGGTTCCAGGTCGCGACTCATCTCGGGATAAAGAAGGATCCGTAGACTCCGATGCCTAACGGTAGTTGCAGTAGACGAGCGCGTGACAGTCGTTGGGTTTCTCGCTTGGTGAGTACATTGCGTGAGGAGATCCTAGTGCGCCTTGAAAGCAGATCGCTCGCAGCTGAACTTGGGCGTTAGATGGACGCCGGGCTGTTGGGCGGAGGACTAGTCATGTCAGTTCAGTGCGATGTTTGCCGGCAACGAGAGGCGACAGGCGGGAATGTTCGCCGGGTAGACGGCAAGGAAGTCACAACTAACTATTGCGACGACTGCCGCTCGAAGGTTCCGTTGGGCCATAGCGCCTGGGCGACAGCCACAGCACGTGCCTATCCCTGGGTGAGATTTGGTATCCCACTCATTATCGGTAGCCTACTGGTCGCCCTCGCGATCGCGATACTGTGGTGGCGCGGTCAGTAAGGAGGCTCAATGAAGCCAGAGTGCGCTGCCATCTAACGAACGTTGCAGCAGGCGGGCGCGGCCGAGTCGTTTGGTGGTGTATCTCCAGGATGAATCGCCCGCAGCTGAACTAAGGCGTTAGGCAGCACTCACAGGACGCAATCGGCAAAGTCGGAGGAGACATGAACAAGGCATCCGCAATCGCTTTGACTGCAATTGCGCTCGCGATGCCGGCGAACGGGCAGGACGTAATCGCCAAGCAACTCGCTGCAAGGATAGAACTGCATTCGATTCCAAGCCTAACGCTGTCCGACGAGCAGTTCCTTAAGGGCGATAGCGCGGCTGGCAAACCAGTCGTCGTTTCGGGGGAGTTACGAATCGCTCAGGGCTCGGGGCGCCTTCCGGTTGTGATCTTGATTCACGGTTCGGGCGGAATGGGAGCGAATATCGATTTCTGGACGCGCGAATTGAATGCAATGGGCCTGTCCACTTTCGCGCTTGATGGGTTCACGGGGCGCGGACTCACGAATGTGAATTCGGAGCAGGCATCACTTGGGCGCCTCAACATGATTCTCGACGCCTACCGGATGCTGGATGTGCTCTCGAAACACCCGCGAGTCGATGCCTCGCGCATCGTACTCATGGGCTTTTCGCGGGGAGGCCAAGCGACACTCTTCGCCAGCCTGAAGCGATTTCAGCAGATGTGGAACAGATCGGGGATCGACTTTGCCGCCTATATCCCGTTCTATCCCGACTGCATCACGACCTATCGCGGCGATACCGACGTCGCGGACCGCCCGATCCGGATCTTTGGCGGCGTGCCCGATGACTACAATCCGGTTGCGGCGTGCAAAGCATACGTGGAACGGCTCCGCCTGGCCGGTCGCGACGTAACGTTGACCGAGTACCCGAATGCCCCTCACGCGTTTGACAATGCGCTCTTCGGCCCTACTCCGGTTGTGTTGAAGAACGCGCAAACCGTACGGAAATGTCGCATACGCGAGGACGAAGCGGGCCGGCTGGTAAACGCTGCGACTGACCGCCCCTTCACCTATCAGGACCAATGCGTCGAGCGCGACCCACATGTCGGCTACGATGCAGCCGCCACAGAGGCAGCGCGGCAATCCGTTCGCGCCTTCCTGAGAGCGTTGTTCAAGCTGGGTTGAATCCGCGCTGCCTAACACGCGCTTGAAGCTGTCGGCGCCCGTGCCCAACGAGTCCAGTTGCAACCTCGAGCTCTGTGGTGATAGGCTTTCGTTTGTGAGTCTTCTCGTTCGGCGCCGCAGCCCAAGCGCACCCCGTTAGGTAGCTCTTACTTCTGGACTGCCGACCCGGATGCCATGACCGTGAAATGGAAATCGGTTGAAGCACCGCTCCTGCGGATTTTCGCGGGCATGTTGGGACTCCTCTGTACTGCCCTCGTCCTGTGGAATGTCGCGACGCTTCCTCGAACCGCTGAGTACAATTTATTAGGCGTTATCGCCCTGCCCTTCGGAATAATTGCCTTCGTTTGCTGGCGGTACGCCCTTCGGGGTGAGATCGGTTCGCCGATGCGTTCAGGCTGTGCGGGCGGTCTGATAGTTGGTTCGATCGGATTCCTTTTTGGCTTCATCGGCCCGCTCGTCTTCCGACCGGAGGCGAACCAGGGTCCGCTATTGGGAATCCTGATAACCGGCCCGCTTGGCATGGTCGTGGGATTCGTCGGCGGCCTGATTGTCGGTATCCGCCGAAGATTGCCGTCGCTTCATGAATAAGTCCGTGTGTCAGTTGGTCGAAGCGCTCGCCGAGTAAGCTGATCCCGCACCGCTACCTACCGCTACCTAACGTACGTTGCAGCTGCCAAGCACTTTTCGGATGCGGCTTCGCCGCAATGGTGATGGTGTGCTTGCAGCTGAACTAAGGCGTTAGGCCCCGGGTTGAGTGTTGCCAGCGCCGGGCTCGTCACGCGTGCAGTTGCCGCGGCGTCGCAAATGACACAATTGGAGTACTGGATGCATCATGCATGAGAAATTGGGTGCCGCGCTGCTTGTGGTCACGATGCTGGTTGTCGGCGCTTGCGTTGGGGGCGGTGGCACCACGGTCCCCGCGCCAGAGGCGATACCTGACATCAACAATTACCCGCCGCTGGCGAATGACGTGGCGCCCGGCGCATCGGCCAGCGCCGCGGCAGCCGCCTCCGCAATCCGCCGAGGCGTGAACTTCGGAAACATGCTCGAGGCGCCTACCGAAGGCGCTTGGGGCCTTACGGTGACGGACGATTTCATCGACAAGGCATCGGCTGCAGGCTTCACCTCGGTAAGGCTGCCGGTACGCTGGAGCAATCACGCGAGCGCCGATGCCCCTTTCACGATTGATGCGGCGTTCATGATGCGCGTCGAATCCGTGATCGACAAGCTGCTGGCCAAGGGTTTGGTCGTCATCGTCAACATGCATCACTACAGGCAACTCGATGGTGACGGACTCGATCCCGGCGAGTTTGCCGTTGCTGATGCAGCCGTGGACGTGCGCTTCGTGATGTTGTGGGAGCAGGTGGCGACACGCTTCCAGTCGCACAGTGCCCGGCTGGTGTTCGAGCTCTACAACGAACCGCACGGTCGGCTCAACGGCGACACGTGGAACGTACTCGCGGCCCGCGCGTTGGGTGTCGTTCGCAAGACCAACCCTGATCGTCTCGTCGTAATCGGGCCGACAAGCTGGAACTCCGCGAGCGACCTGCAACTGCTCAAGATGCCTAACGACGCCAACCTGATCGCTACCGTGCATAACTACTCCCCCTTCCATTTCACACACCAAGGCGCGGAATGGGTCAGTCCCGTGTTACCGGTTGGCGTGACTTGTTGCAGCGCGTCACAAGAAGCCGAGATGACAGCTCCGCTGGATGTCGCGAAGGCGTGGTCGGCGGCAAAACGTTACCCCGTGTTCGTTGGCGAGTTTGGTGCGTACAGCATGGCCGACGACGCCTCGCGAATCGACTTCAACCGCAAGATGCGGCAGGCAATCGAGGGGCGCGGCATGAGCTGGACGTATTGGGAGTTTGCTGCCGGATTCGGGGTGTACGATCCCGTTAAGCTCGCCTTCCGTCAGGGGTTACTTGACTCCTTGCTTGGCCCTTAGGCGCGGGCGATCGGTTTTCGCAGACCGTGACACACACTGCAGCGCACTACGGGTTGATCACACGCTCTCGACCTTTCTTGTTTACCAGCTTCACGCTGGTCTCTCCGCCTTCCGCCAATACCTGGACGTACGTCGGATTGAGCTCGCCACCAAGCACAAGACCCGCTCCCATCCTGGACGCGCCGAGCTTTACATGCGGACTTCCGTCCGCGGTGATCAGGCGCAGTAACACGGTTTCTGGGTAGGGCTTGCCCTTCCAAAGGACTTTGGGATCCTCGGCAATCACGGACAGGCTTGCACGAACCTTTCCCCGGTCATCGACGATCTCGAGAGCGCGTCCGCGGAGTACGCCGGGGACGTCCGCCGTCGCCGCCAGACTGGGACGAGGCAGGGCGAACTGATACACCAGCAAGCTCAGATTTGCGGCGGTGAGGACGATGAGAAGTGGCTGAGTTTTCATGATCTTTGCTCGCTTGCTTGGAGTTGACCGGGCTAGCCCCCCGCTATAGAAGGGCTGAGATCCTTCGGGCGATACTAACAGTAGATGCCGCGCAACTGGGAGGGGTTGGAAGGAGGTCGTATGGACCGTGTTTCCTTGTTGCAGCCAAAGGCGAAGGGCAGTAAAACAGAGACGTGAGTGTCGCGCGGCCGCCAACAAAACTGCAGTCGACGGTCGCGACAGAGTCGTTAGGAGGATTACATGACCGCACGATCTACACGTTCGGGCATCTCCGCCGATAAGAACACCGACGTACCTGCGGCATCATTGAGTCGCCGAACGTTGCTTGCCGGGGCGGTCGGCGTGATCGGCGCAACGCTCCTCGACAACGCATCCGCTCTTCACGCACAGGCGAAAGGTCTCATGCCGTCTCCTCGGGCGCTGGATGATCCCGGCAAGGTACAAGGGCACATTCCAACCGAGCTTGGCGAACGCTCGCCGTTTGAACACCCGCGCCGTCGGGTAAATCGGGCGGCGCCATCGGGGGAATCCGAGAGTCCACTCCAGGATCTGTACGGCACTATCACACCCGCCGATCTCCATTTCGAGCGCCATCACGGCGGTGTGCCCGTCATCGATCCGGCGCAGTACACGCTCCTGATTCACGGCATGGTGGACCGCCCGCTCAAGTTCACACTCGCTGATCTCAAGCGATTCCCCGCCGTGAGCCGCGTGTGCTTCATCGAATGTTCGGGCAACGGCTATCGTGGATTCCAGACGACTACCATGAAACGCGAAGCTACGCCTTCGTGGATCGATGGGCTGTTGAGCACGAGCGAGTGGACCGGGGTCCCCCTCACCACTCTATTCCGCGAGGTGGGGGTGAAACCAGACGCAAAATGGTTGCTGGCGGAGGGATCGGATGCGGCACACATGACGCGCAGCATCCCGGTGGAAAAAGCGCTCGACGACGCGATGATCGCGTACGCTCAGAACGGGGAGGCGATTCGACCCGAGCAAGGCTATCCTGCGCGGCTTCTTCTTCCAGGTTGGGAAGGAAATAGTCAGGTGAAATGGATCAAGCGCATCGAGCTGGCGAAGGATCCTTTCATGACTCGTGAAGAGACATCCAAATACACCGACCCCCTCGCCAACGGCACGGCGCGGATGTTCAGCTTCGTCATGGACGCCAAGTCTCTGATCATCTTCCCTGCGTATCCGAATACCGTCAGCAGAGGCTGGTGCATTATCACCGGTCTCGCCTGGAGCGGACGCGGCAAGATCACGCGTGTGGAAATCAGCACGGATGGCGGGCATTCGTGGCAAACCGCCGAACTTCAGGCTCCCGTTCTATCGAAGTGCACGACGCGTTTTCGATACCCCTGGAAATACAATGGGGGCGAAGCCTTGTTGATGAGCAGAGCAGTCGATGAGACCGGGTACGTACAGCCGACGCGTGCAGAGCTCGTCGCGGCACGCGGTGCGGGCACGTTCTACCATATGAATAGCATCCGTGGCTGGAAGGTCGAGCGCGGCGGCAAGGTTTTCTTTCACGTGGAGGCCTGAGCGATGCGCCGTGCAGTCCTCGCTCCGGTCGTTCTGTTAGCACTGGTGGTGGGCGCCGCCATCGTCGACGTCTGGCCACGTTTGCGGCGATCACAGATGCCGGAGCGGTTCGGATTTGGAACGCCGGCGACGAGCGAGGAAATTCGTCAATGGGCTAACGAGATAACACCGGACGGCAGAGGATTGCCGCACGACAGCGGCACGGTGGCACAAGGCGAATCCATCTACAGATTGCGTTGCTCCGGATGTCATGGAGTCACCGGCACGGAAGGACCATTTGACCGGCTCGTGGGACGAGAGCCGGGGGACAGCTTCAACTTCGGCCGGGACCCGAACTTTCTGGCTAAGCGAACGATCGGAAACTACTGGCCGTACGCGACCACGTTATACGACTACATCAATCGGGCGATGCCCTTCGATGCCCCGGGTTCTCTCAGCTCCCCGGAAGTGTACAGCGTGGTGGCTTACCTCCTCAATCGCAACCAAATCATTCCCGCGAATGCAGTGATGAGCGACCGTACGCTGCCGCTGGTGCGCATGCCAGCGCGTGATCGCTTTGTCGTCGATGACCGCAGCGGGGGACGATCGGTCCGGTAATCGTCCGCGGGAGGGATCATGAGCAGACGACTGCGCTACAACGTGGCTGTGACCCTGGACGGCTTCATCGCCGGGCCAAACGGCGAATACGATTGGATCGTCATGGATCCTTCCATCGACTTCGCCGCGTTGTACAAGGAGTTTGACACGGCGGTGATGGGACGTAAGACGTATGAGGTTGCAGCGGCGGGGGGCGTAAGCGCCGCCATGCCGGGTATCGATGTCGTCGTCTTCTCGCGGACCTTGCCAGCCGCCACATATCCAGGCGTGCGCATCCTCAACGACGATCCTCGGAAAATCGTGGCAGCGCTGAAGGCGAAGCGTGGCGGAGACATCTGGCTCTTCGGCGGAGGCGAACTCTTTCGTTTGCTGCTCGACGCGGGCCTCGTGGACACGGTGGAGGTGGCCGTCATGCCTGTGCTGCTCGGAGCGGGAATCCCGCTCCTTCCTCCTGGCGCTGCCACAAAACTCGAGTTAGCAGATCAGAAGATACTGCCAGCCTCCGGCATCGTTGCACTCGCGTACTCGGTGGCCGGAAGCGCGGGCCCCGCTCCTCGCGTTCGGTACATCAAGCCAGCCAGGAGCCGCCGGAAGAAGGCCACGCGTACCAGGAAAATGCCGAAGCGACGCTCGTAGGATCTTTGTCGAAACCGCGCGGCTTCGATCGTCGCGTTAATGTCCTGATCGCAAAAAGCACAAATCAACGGAAGGTTCTATGAGAAAGCTGATCGTGCACGAGTTCGTGACACTGGACGGCGTGATGCAGGCGCCGGGTGGTAAAGATGAGGATCGAGATGGAGGGTTCGAGTACGGCGGCTGGACGTTGCCATACTGGCACGACGACATCGGTGCCAGTTTCGCTGCGCTGATGAAGGATGTAGATGCCATTTTGCTGGGCCGGCGCACTTATGTCACTCATGCCGCTGCCTTCGAACCTATGCCCGCGGGCGACTTTTTCGGGGATATGATGAATGCACCGAAGAAGTACGTGGTATCGAAGACGCTCAAGAAGCCAACGTGGCGCAACACCACGATCATTCGAAACAAGCCGATCGAGTCAATCCGCGCGCTGAAAGCGGAGCCGGGGAAGAATGTCATTACCGACGGCAGCAGCCAACTTGTCCACGCTTTGCTCGAGCATGATCTGGTCGACGAGCTGCACTTGACTCTCTATCCGCTCACATTGGGGAGCGGCAAACGGGTGCTGCCGAATGGCGTGCATGCGACATTCAGCTTGGCGTCCGCGACTCCGTATCCAAGCGGTGTCGTGGGCTTACACTATACTCGTCAGCGGGCTTAGAGCTTGAGCCTCCGTCGACCCGAACAGTGTCGCCGCTAATCCAGCGGAAGCTCTTTCTTTCAAGAGTGGACGAGATGATCAGGCGCGTGTCAAAAAAACAAAAGCGGTGCTATGTTGCCACATGCCCACGAGCAAATCACGCGGCCCCGCGCCGACCGCCAACCTAAGACATGAAAGACTCCAGTAGCCCCCGTGCACCTCAATGGAGCACATCGCCGAGCGCAAAAACCAGGAACGCAGTTCAGCGTTCCGTGACTGCGCTCCTGGATGCGCTGGCGCCCGAACGTGTTCTCAAGCGCGTCGAACACTTACAAGGGTCGATCGAACAATATCGCACACCGACAGGTTGCGTCCTGCAGGCAGCAGACTGTGCCGTGAGTGTCTCATGGTTTGCTGACGCCACCAAGGACGCAGCTCTTGGCGAGCTTCATATTCTCGTCTGGCGCGGCAAAGTTGCGCGACGAGGCTCCCCTCGCAGCCCCAAAAACGCAACGCTCGTAACGGAGCTGGTCCTGCATCCAATCGAGCCTCCCGCTGACGATTGCATTTGGGAGGCGACAGATGGCGCCCGATATGACACCGCTTCTCTTGCCGCACACGCCCTCTCGCTGCTGGAAGCGCAGATCATCGACAAGGCGTGAGATGTTGGTTTTCTCCGCCTTTCAAAGTATTCGCGCCTATGTAGCGATCACTCGATCCGGATGAATGCGAGGGCGTTGTTCGCATTCATCGGAATCACCAGCTGATTCGCGCCAGCGTCGTAGCACATCGACGCGGCGCTTGGAATGTTGCGCGCGATGAGCTCGGCGGGCTTACCCGGACGGATGCGAGAGACACCCCCGTTGAGGACGCTGCTCACGTACTTGGTTCCGTCGCGCATTATCACCAGGCCATCGCTGCCCGCCTGCGCGGCGTTCTCGGTCTTCAGCAACTGGCCCGCTGGCGAGAACGTCACCACAGCATTGTCGCCGGTGTTGACGACGACGATGTTGCCCTGCGGATCGAGAGCGATGCCGTTGGGCCAACGGAGCGGTGCACCCTGCACGAAGATCGACGCCTTCGCGTCAGGCGTGATCTTCCAGACCTGCCACGTCGTTGCATCCGGAGTGGGACTACGATCGCCTGTCTGGGTCGCGTAGATGGTGCCGTCGCGCGCGACCGCGAGATCGTTGAACCAGGTGGAGCGCGCCACGCGGAATTCGCCCGCGGGTGTCCCCGTCTTCATGTCGAACCGGCGGACGACGGCGACACTCGTGTCGTTCGGGGTCGTACCGCCGTCACGATCGGCGACGTACAGGAAGCCGTTGGCGATGTCGCTGCCGTACGGCTCGTTCAGCACCAGCGGGGGCGTCAGGTTGGCTCGATCGGCAGGGCTTTGCACGCCGATCCATCGCGCGGTGTGCACCGACCCGTCGTGATTTATGAACGAGATCCACGCGTTGTTGGTTTGAAGGTTCTGCGGGACGCCGCGGTTCGGGACCACTATCACGCCACGCTCGGGATCGTAAGAGCAACTCTCCGCTGAGTAGATGGCGCCGTAGACTTTGACGTTCGAGGTCGTTGGTTCGAACGCGCGGTCGGTGGCCGGCTCGACGGGCTGACCGAGGGGGTTTCCGACGAAGAAGGGACGCGGGCCCGGCGGTTGCTGCGCGAGAGTTTCGCTCGGCCTTCCAATGACCACCGCGACTGCGCTGACGAGGAGCGTGACACGATTCATTTCCGATCCCTCCATTCCGTTACCGTAACCCGTAACCCGTAACCTGTAACCCGTTACCCGCTACCCGTTACCCGCTTCCCGCTTCCCGCTTCCCGCTCATCGAACCACTCGAAGTGATACGCGAGGGCGGGGCCGCGCGGGCCTTCGTAGGCGAGTTGACCCACAAGCAATGTGAACGGCTCGATGTAGCGCGCAATTCGTAGCGGGCCGGCGTCCACCGGGTCGAAACCGGCGTCGGTTATTAGTCGGGCGGCCACCTTTTTCGCCTTTGTGTCATCCCCACAATAGACCACGCTCGGCCGCGCCCGGCGGCCGGTACTCTCGAAGACGCTGAACAACACTTCACTCGGAACCGTGCTGAAAGCGGAGATGACTCGAGCCTTGGGAACTTTCTTTGCCAGCTCCTCCGCGCCGGACGACGTGTGCGCGATGACGAGGGCGGTATCGTTGGCATTCATTGGCAGCGAGCAGCTCACGATGACCTTCCCCGACAGATCGCCGGCCTGCTTCAGTACATCGTCCACGCGCGACCAGTGCACGGCGAGCAACAACGCGTCAGCGTCCTTTGCTGCCTCCGCGGGCGAACCACTGCTGGCTCGGCTTCCTGCGTCGCGTGCCAGTCGTCCGAGCTTGCCTTTGGTCCGTGAGTAGCTGAACACCACGTCGTGGCCGGCCCGGGCAAAGATCGTCCCCAGCCTACCACCCATCAGACCCGAACCGAGAATTCCAATCCGCACGTTCGTCTCCGTTTTCGTTGATGCCTAATCTTTGAGCTCTCGGGTCATCTCGATCATCGTCCGCCGGAAACCAGCGCGATCGAACAGGCGCTGTGCTGCCTTGTTCTTCTCCGCTGTCGAGAGTACGACGCGCGGCGCACCACGCGCCTTGAGTGCGTCCAGCGTCGCATCGACCAGCATGCGACCGACGCCGCGCCCGCGATGCGCGGGATCGACAACGATGTCGTACATCACGCCCGCCGGACCGCGCAACGACATGTAATCGTTCCCCTCGACGCCCGAGTACGTGTAGCCGAGGACCTTGCCGTCCCGCTCGGCGACAAGGATGACGATGTCCGGGTCGTCGAGCAGTCCGCCGAGAAAGGAGCTGTATAGCTGCTCGCTCCGCGGCGGTGCCGCGATGAAACGTTGCGGGTCAAAGTCGTGATGCTCGCGGATGAGGAGTGCACCAAGTCGTCCAATCGCAACCATGTCCGTCGATACTGCTGGACGAATGTTGACGCTCGCGGAGTCGGAGCCTGACACGCGTTAGCGGTTGCGGGACGGCCAGGACATTGCTGCGGTAAGCCTAACGATCGATCATTCTTTCCGCGGCCTCGGAATACCGCGCGCCCTGCACGGCGATCCTGGACGCAGCATTCTCGATTTCACTGAGGTCGCTGGGCGTAAGCTCGACCGATGCCGCGCCGATGTTCTCATCCAGGCGCTCAATCTTGCGAGTGCCCGGTATCGGAACGATCCACGGCTTTTGCGCCAGCAGCCACGCCAGCGCAATCTGCCCGGGCGCCGCTTTCTTGCGCTGAGCGATTCGCGCCAGCACATCGACCACGGCCTGATTCGCCTTCCGGTTCTCCGGCGTAAAGCGAGGAACGGTGTTGCGGAAGTCAGTGCTATCGAACTTCGTGGTCTCGTCGATCTTTCCCGTCAGGAATCCCTTTCCCAGCGGGCTGAACGGAACGAAGCCGATGCCGAACTCTTCGCACGTCGGGAGAATTTCCTTCTCAGGCTCACGCCACCACAGCGAGTATTCGCTCTGAACGGCTGTCACCGGCTGCACAGCGTTCGCGCGCCTGATCGTCCTGGCACTGGCCTCGGAGAGCCCGAAGTGCTTCACCTTTCCTTCCTTGATCAGATTCTTCAAAGCGCCCGCCACGTCCTCGATCGGGACCGCGGGATCGACCCGGTGCTGATAAAGCAGGTCGATCGCATCAACCCTGAGTCGCTTGAGCGATGTCTCGACCACCTGTCTGATGCGTTTGGGGCTGCTATCCAAACCCGCACCAGGTCCGGAGGCGGGATCCTTGAATCCGAACTTTGTCGCGATCACCACGCGCCCCTTGAAAGGTTCGAGAGCTTCGCCGACGAGTTCCTCGTTGTGGCCCGCGCCGTAGATCTCGGCGGTGTCGAAGAAGGTGACGCCGCGCTCAACGGCGGCGCGTAGCACCGCGATTGACTCCTCCCTGGTTCCAGCCGGACCGTAGCTCTGGCTCATCCCCATAGCGCCGAACCCGATCGCCGAAACTTCCAGATTGGTTTTTCCGAGCTTCCGCTTCAGCATTGTTCCGCTCCTGTCCAGTTCTGAAGATACAGCTCTCGACGAGCTACGGACCGCGGTCGCCGGCGCTTCGCGCGCTGGTCGAGTATTTGCGCCGAGCGAGACGGGATAGCCGTACGAAGCGCCGTCAGCAACGCGCCTAAACATTAACCGAGGTACGTCGATGATACTTTTTCGCTCTCCGTCTTCTCGCAGTGTGAGCCTCGGGCTGGCGGTACTTCGCATCGCTGCCGGGACGGTATTCCTCAACCACGGCTATCAGAAGTTGTTCGTCTTCGGTTTCGCCGGCGTAACCGGCGCGTTCACCCACATGGGTGTGCCGCTTCCCGGTGTCATGGGACCTCTGATCGGAGTACTCGAGGTCTTCGGATCCATTGCCCTGATCTTCGGCTTCCTGACGCGTCCACTCGCGCTTGCCTTCGTGTGCGACATGCTGGGCGCCATTTTCCTGGTGCAGATCAAGAACGGTTTCTCCCACTTCGAGCTCGAATTCATGCTGCTCGGATCGAGCGTTGCCCTGTTCCTCACTGGAGCCGGCAGGTTCTCAATCGACGCGCTGATTGCTCGTCGCGGCGAGCCAATGACTACCGGCCCGGCGTGAAAGAGCACCGACGACTTGCGGGTCAAATTCAATCAAAGAGGACGACACAATGACACGCCTACTCATGATCGTGGCATGCGCGCTGGTCACCGGTACAGCCTTCGCACAGGAGCCAGTTGTCGGCGTCGCGGACCCAGAATCACTCTTTACAGATACAAGCCCGAAGCTCAATGCAAACAAGCAGGCTACCCTTCACATCATGAAAGACTTGTTGCAGTGCAATCATTGGGACGAGGCCGACAAGTGGCTGACAAGCCGGTACGTTCAACACAATCCAAATGTCCGCTCAGGCCGTGAAGGCGTCGTGAAGTTTTTTGGCACCCGGCCGAGGGCTGCCAGCTGCGATAAGCTGAACACAAAGATCGTTGCCGTGCTGGCCGATGGCGATCTCGTCACCGTAGTGATGCCGCGTGAGCTCAAGGATCCAAAGGATCCGTCGAAGACCTACACGACCACATGGTTCGACATGTGGCGATTTGTCGGCGGAAAGGCCGACGAGCACTGGGATCCCGCGATTAAGTAGGTACGTGATCCCCGTCATCGCCGTTTCCAACCTTGGCAAACGCTACGGTCGCACTGTCGCGGTCGACAACGTCTCGCTCGAAGTGTTCGAGGGCGAGATCTTTGGACTGATAGGTCCGAACGGCGCCGGTAAGACGACCACGATGGAGTGCGTGGAGGGCAACCGCGTTCCCGACAAGGGAACGATATCAGTCCTCGGCCTCGATCCACGGCGCGATGCCAACGCGCTTCGGCAGCGCATCGGTGTGCAGCACCAGGAGGCACACCTCCAGAAGCGGATCAAAGTGTGGGAGGCGGTAGACCTTTGGCGGTCGCTCTACACTCGCGTGGTAGATGCTGATGCGCTCCTCACCCGGCTCGGACTCGAATCCAAGCGCGACTCCTGGTTCATGAACCTTTCGGGCGGCCAGAAGCAGCGCCTCTTCATCGCGCTGGCGCTCATCCACGAACCTGAGGTCGTGTTCCTCGACGAGCTCACCACCGGGCTCGATCCGCAGGCGCGTCGCGCGATCTGGGGACTCGTGACCGGCATCAGAGACCGTGGCACGACCGTCTTCCTCACGACGCATCTAATGGAAGAAGCCGAACGACTCTGCGATCGCGTGGCTATCATCGAGCACGGACGCCTCATCGAGATGGGCACGCCCGACGATCTCGTACAAAAACACTGCCCCGAACGGACAGTGGTGTTTACGAGCGATGATGCCAATGTCACTGAGCGAATGCAGGGCCTTGGTACTGTCGAGCGCGTCGAGGGGAGCAGCGCGACATATACGATTCGCGGGGCGGGCGACGACTTCGTGACCGATGTGATCAACGTCATCGCGCGCGAGGGCATTCGCGTACGCGGCTTCCGTACCGAGATCCCAACGCTCGAGGATGTTTTTCTGAAGCTGACCGGCCACGGGATCAGGGACTGAATGCAGCCTCGGTTCCTGCGGGGATTCTGGAAACTCACTTGGTTGGAGACCAAGATCTTCACGCGCGAACCGATGGGGTTCGTGGCGACGCTGGTGATGCCGCTGGTTTTGTTCATCGCATTGGGCCGCGCGTTCGGCGTCGCTAAACCGGTGGCTGCACCGGAGGTCGACATTCCATTCAACGTGGCAATCCTCGCCGCGGTGCTGATCGCGCTGAGCGCGGTCCAGTCGTTGGTGGCAATCATCTCCATCTACCGGGAAGGAGGCATCCTCAAACGCCTACGCGCCACGCCGCTCTCGCCAGTGACGATCATGGGTGCGCAGGTCGTGGTGAAGCTCGCGTTCACAGTGATCAGCCTGTCGCTGCTTATGCTAGCTGGACGTCGGCTTTTTCCGGGCATAAGGCAGGTGAACGTGTTCAGCTTCACTGCAGCCGTACTTCTCAGCACGTTCAGTATTCTCTCGCTCGGTTTCGTGATCGCCAGCCTGGTGCCGACGGCGCGATTCGCGCAACCAGTGGGTGCGGCGGTGCTCTATCCGATGCTGGCGGTGTCGGGGCTGTTCTTTCCGGTGGACCGATTGCCGCGCGCAGTCAGGACGCTCGCGTATCTGTTCCCCACCACGCACGCCGTCGCACTCCTCAACGGCGTCTGGGACGGATCGGGATGGGGCGCGCACTGGGTGAACGTCGCGGGGTTGCTCGTGCTCTTCGCTGCGTACACCGCACTTTCTACCAGGGTCTTCCGCTGGGAGTGATTCGAAGGCGCGCACAGCGACGTGTCCTTTCCCGCGGGGTTAGGCGAAGCAACCGATGATCAGTTCCCCACCTACCGAGAGAACCGATGCACTGCCTTGACCACGAACGCACCATTCAAAGGATGCGAGAGTATGCGCCGCGAAGGAAATCGGCTCGGTACGGAGGGATCTGTCGTGTATCCCGAATTCCACACCGCGTAAATGTCGTCGCCGATCTGAGGTATCCAGTGGAACCGGAGATTGAAATCAGCGCGTTGTGACTCGTTGTTGAACTGAACGAATCCCAGAAAACCCGTGCGTGTGTTGAAGGTGTACTCCAGTCGACCGGCGGCCTGGACGGCAGTGAACTTCCCTGCTGGGAGACGGGCCGACGTCACTGAGTAGGTAGTTCCGAGGATTATGTGACCACCACCGCGATAAGTCGCGCCCAGCTCCGCGGTGCTGCTGTGGCCATCGTAGAATTGTCCTCTGCTGATGATCGCCTCGGCGCTCAGTGGACGGCCCGTCGATGTTTGATAATGAACGTCGCCGCTCGTCCACCAATAGCGGCCCGGCGCGATGACGGTTCCGCGAAAGATCTCGAACGCGTCGCGCGGCGCGTCCAGGTCGCGCCGAACGTCGAGCTCGAAGTGGTCGCCCGATTGCAGATCGCCCGCCAGCACATGCCACTCGAAGTCCGCTGTCTGCCACGTTGATGCATCAGTAAGACGGGCGTGCCTGTCCGCGATGATGTCCCAGCTCGGAATCGGAGTGAGATCGAGCTGACGGATCCCCAGGACGCCGGGTCGCGGTTGAAAGTCGACATGTCCGGTTGTCTCCCGGATTCCGGTTCGCCGCACGAATCCCAGGGTGGGGTTGAAGCCCGAGTCGATGGAATAGAGCGAGACGAAGGTGTCGAACAGATCATTCGGGGCGTCCGTGGAGATTCTCCAGGCGAGGGGTGTCCCAGGCGCCGCACCCGTTCTCGTGCCCATCATCCAGAAATGCGGTTCGATGTTGTAGCCGCGTACGACGAGTGGAAAGTCGAGATCGCCGCCAGCACCGCGCTCCTCGCGGGCACCCGGCAGCGAGCGATTTACGAACATCGCAACGATCGATGAGCGGTCGAGGAGGTCGTGCCCCAGCCGGATCGCGATGTCGTTCGCTCGCTCCCGCCCGCCGGTGCGAGCATCGAGCACTCCGATTCCCCACGCGCCCGACTTACCATAGACTCGTGCGCCAGCAAGGATCGGCACCGGCGCGCCAGTCGAATCGAGACCAATTCGCCGCGAGTAAAACAGCTGCACTCGTTCCACCCTGCCGATCTCGAATAGCCCGCTCGACTCCAGAAAGAAGTCGCGCTTCTCGGGAAAGAACGTGGGGAATCGCGTCAGATTGATCACCTGCTGGTCCGACTCGACCTGAGCAAAATCGGTGTTGATCGTCAAATCGGCTGTCATGGTGGGCGACACAGCGAGCTTGGCATCGAGTCCCACTTTCCCGCCGTTGGCAGATGGCGTCAGTCGCGTTCCCGCGCTGTCATAGGAGGGCGCGACCAATCGGCCCAGCGCGTAAGGACGCAGCTCGAGCGGGCGATCACTACCGACGTCGCCGAACCCAGCGATGTCGCCAGTGTTGATCAGATTGGCGATCCCCTGCGCACGCCCCCAGGATCGCCACAGGTCTTCTTCGTTCTTGCGGCGAATGACACGCCTGACATTGAGGCCGATGATGTCGTTGCCGCGACTGAACCGAAGCGTTTGTAGCGGGATTGCAAACTCCGCCGACCACGAGCCTGGGTCGCGACGTGTCACGACGTCCCAGATGCCGTTCCAATTCTCGTTGAGGTTGTCGAGGCCGGTCAGCTGCGCATCCCACATCGCCCCGTTCGGATTGGTGCGGAACAGAAACGCACCGCGCCGATCACGGTAGCTGTCGATGAGGAGTGTGATGTTGTCGTCCGACGATAGATCGGCGTCGCGCCGAAGTTGCGCGCTGCGCACCCGCCGCATGTCGCTGTCATAGGCGCGGACGGCAACGTACAGCCGCTTATCATCGCGAAGGATTTTGACAACCGTGCGCTCGGTCGCCGGTGCGCCTTCGATCGGCTCGCGCTGACGGAAATCCACGATGGAATCGACGGATTGCCATACCGGCTCTGAGAATTTGGCGTCGAGTCGTATTGCCTCGGTCGTAGCACGAACTCGGTAGCTCGGCTCGGCGACAACCCGCTTCGGCGGCGTGACGGCCGCTTGCCCATCGAGACGCACGGGCGAAAAGGCCAGCACCAGAAGCCACCGACGCATCGTCACCACGTTCGCCGCGAGCCGTTAATGCATCGGCTCGTAGATTCTGAGCACGGGATGTCCGTTGACTTTCTCGAGTGGCAGGTAGACGAGGTGCGTCCGCGGATCGACTGACACCGTGTGCGCGTGCGGCGCACGGACTTCGCCGAGCGGGCGGAGCGTCTTTCCGTCGAGCCAGAACGTTGAGAGCGCGCCCGATTCCGCGGCGACGTACAGCCTGCGCCACGACGGATCCCACGCCAGCACATCGGGATCGTCCGCAACCCTCAGCGTCTGCACAACCTTCATCGAGCGAAGATCCAAGACGGCGAGTGTGCCGTTGCCTTCGCTGGAGATGAATGCCAGACGGTCCGGTTCGTCGAGCGTGAAACCGTGCGGGCCGTCGGAGCCCGGCAGATCGTAGCGTTGCAAGATCCGCTCGCTGGCTGGATCGATCGCCACCAACTGATCTCTCGTCTGCACTGCCACGAGAATGCAGCGCGATACCGAATCGTAGTGCGTGTTCCCCGCTTCACCACCGAGCTCGATCATCGCGCGCTTCCTCATCGTGTTGGGATCGATGACGACGTCAGTGCCCCCTGACTCGTCCGACACAAACACCTTGTCCGCCTCCGGTGCGTAAGCGATGCCATCGGGGAATCGGATACCGCCTACGCGCGCGACGATCTTGAGTGTGCGATCATCGATGATTGCGGCTTCGTGCGCGCCGGCCGCCGAGACGTAGACCTGATGGTGCGATGGAACCGCCCACACTCCGGTCGCGCGCGGAAGATCCACGATCTCGGTGATCACCTTCGCGTTGTTGGCGTCGAAGACGATTGTGCGTCCGGCGTTCATGTGGTTCATATAGATTCGACCGGTCGCCGGGTCGACGCTTTGGTAGTCGAATCGATTCGCCGGCCCTGGCAGCGGGAGCTCGCGCACCAGCCTGAGCCCCGCCTTGGGTGCGACTTGCGACGTAGGCGCCGGCGCTCGCCACGACGCGGGGGTGATCGATGTCCGAGTGGCATAACACGCGGATGCGGAAGGCTGCGCTCCGGCGAGAGGCGGCAGTACCAAGGCGGCGATCGCGAACGAGTAGACGTAGTAACTCATGGCAAGAATGCGGGCTCAGTCGTGTGGGTGTCGGTGGTGGATGTCCGGGTAATGCGCGTGTGAGTGCACCATCGGCTGGTGCCGATGCCGATGCGTGTGCGGCACAGGATCTGTCACCGCCGGATCGACCGCGGTATGGTCATGCTGGTGGTGCTCGTCGTGCACGTGGGGGTGATCATGCTCCAGCGACTCGTGGCGGTGCTCGTGCTCGTGTTGCTCAGTGAGATGTAGCCACACGCCGAGAGCCATCAGTGCGGCCGCCACCAGCAGGAGCGGTGTGGGCCGTTCCCGGAAGATGATGAGCGACAACAGCGCTCCCACAAACGGTGCGGTCGAGAAGTAAGCGCCCGTGCGAGCTGTGCCAAGGTTGCGCAGGGCGAGAACGAAAAAGACCAGGCTCACCCCATAACTGAGAAACCCGACGACGAGTGCGGCCGCGAGAGCCGGCACGGACGGCAAGCTTGCGCCGAGGAGGAGAGCGAGCGCGGAGTTTACGCCACCGGCGACGAGCCCTTTGAGCATCGTGATCTGCACGGGATCTCCGGCTGATACTTTTTGGGTCAGATTGTTGTCGATTCCCCAGCACAGACACGCACCGGCAACCGCTAGCGGACCGCTGCTGCCACCCCAGGATACCCTCCCCTCCCACGACAACGCGAGTCCACCGGCGACGATGGCGAGCATCCCGAGCGCAATCCGCCGGTCAAAATTCTCGTGGAAAACGAACCAGGCGAGGAGCGCGGTAAAGACACTCTCGAGGTTGAGCAGCAGCGATGCCGCCGATGCCGGTGTGCGGGTAAGGCCAATCATCAGTAGCAGTGGTCCCAGCGCGCCGCCGAATACGATCGCACCGAGCAGCCACGGAAAATCGCGCCGCGTCAACGGCGTCTCGCGCGCGGCGTCGGCAGACCGCCGCCGCCGCAACCACAGCAAGCTCAGCCCAATGCCCGAGCCAAGATAGAGAAGCCCTGCGAGGAGCTGGGGAGCGGTGCGGACAAGGAGCAGCTTGGCGAACGGAGAACTCGCCCCGAACAGAACCGCGGCGGCAAGCGCCATCCAAACGCCGCGATGAGTTTTATTGGGGGCCAGATGGCCGTTATGCATATCAGCTGCAACCTCACCGGGGGTTTCTGAAAAGGTTGGCCGTAAACGGGATTACCTCACCACCAAGGCGGCGCGACTCTCAGCGAGCTCGCGTCAGAAGACGAGCGTCTGAATCGAATGGGGTAAGCTGCTTACTTCCGCGGCATTGCCGTCGACCCACAGAAAATAGGAAATCTTCTGATCGCCTTTGTTCATCACCATCACCGACACTTTTCCGTCGGGATTGACGAAGGCGGTGGAAAGCAGCGCGCTTCTGCTCGGTGACGCCGCAATTCTCCTGGCGCCCGGACGGACAAACTTCGAGAAGTGTCCGATGTAGTAGTACGAGTTCGTGTAGGTCAGCTCACCCGTTTTCGTATCGGCGTGAACCGGGGCAAAGCAGAAATTCCCGACGTGATTTGGTCCACCTTGTTCGTCCAGCAACACGTTCCAGTCCGTCCAGCCGACAGCGCCGTCGTTGAAGTCGTTGATCATCGACCGTGCGTACTGCTCGCCCAATCTCCAGTTGTTGATATCTGCGGCCTTGAATGAATCGACAGTGCCTTCGGTGAAGAGCAGCGGCTTGCTCGGGAAAGTCTCGTGCACCAGCCTGACATTGTCGAACATCGGGTCGCCACCGCTCCACGGCTCGTACCAGTGAAAACCAATGCCCCACACATACTGGGCGGCTTTGGGATCGGCGAGGATGGTGCTGACTCTCTGGTAGATGAGATCGCGGTTGTGATCCCAGGCGATGATCTTCTTTTCACCCAGCCCTTCCCGTTTCATCGTCGGGCCGAGGTAGTTCTTTAAAAAGTCTCTCTCGTCTTCAGCGGAGTAGATGCACGACTCCCATGTCTGCGTCGCCATAGGCTCGTTCTGCACGCTGATGCCCCAGATGGGGATTCCTTCCCGCTCGTATGACTTGATGAACTTCGTGTAGTAGTTGGCCCAGGACTGATAGAACTCCGGTTTCAGTTTTCCGCCGTGGAGCATGTCATTGTTGGTCTTCATGAATGCCGGTGGACTCCATGGGCTGCCGAAGAGAGTGAACTTCCCTCGGGCGGTGGCCAGCGCTTGTTTGATGAACGGAATGCGGAACTGCTTGTCGTGGTTGACGCTGAACGACTTCAGCTCCTTGTCGCCTTCGTTGACGTAGGTGTAGCTGGCGGATGAGAAATCGCAGCTGTGGATGTTGGTTCGTCCCAGCGTGTAACCGATTCCTTTGCTGGAATGGAAATAGCCATCGAGAAATTCCCGCTGCTTGGCTGCCGGCAGTTTTGCAAACACTTCGGCGGAGGCATCGGTGAGCGCGCCGCCGATGCCGAGAATCGTTTGCGCTCTCTTTGACGGATCGACAAAGACACAGATCTGGGTCTCCAGTGGCTGACCCATTGGCTTGAACGTCAGCTTGTCGGTAGGAGAGATACGGTAGTTGGTTTTGTCGGCGGTGGTGTAGACCGCCACGTCTCTGGCTTCGATTCGCTCGAGCTCGGGCGGCTCCGGAGTCTCGGACGGTTGCTCGTATGCCGTCGGCGATAGTTTGCCTTTCCCCAACACCAGCGCTGAAGACGATGCTACCAGGAAACTACGGCGATTGATTTTCATATTTGATGATTTTGAGATTCAGGCCAGGACGATTCGACAGCGGGTTACCAAGCATGTAGTTGTTCTGCGTGAAGAGCAACTGGCCATAGTCACTTAATCAATCCAAGTTGCCTCATGTAGGTCTGATTGTCCCAGAACAGCCACTCATGGTCCATAACACCGGCGTCTGTCCAATGAGCTACGGTCGCCATTTGCATGTTGAGTTTCTTGCCCGTCGGCGGAATTGTCTTTCCGTCCGGCGTCTTCATTGGCCTGGAAAACGTGCCTTGCATGTTGCCGACAACTGCGGTCCAATGCCCATTGGCGATCTTGATCGGGTGTGCGGTGATCCTCGTGTCCGGCACCGCAACAAACATGGCCTTGAGATCCTCGATGTGCCGGTCGATGCCGTGGGTCTCATGCCCGTCCGGCCAGGTGACGGTGACATCGGCCGCGTGGCTCTCCTTGAGGCGATCCCACTTCTGATTACTGAACACATCAAAGTCGAGAGTGTCGAATTTCATGAGGTGCTCCGCGATTTTGCCGGCCGAATCGTTTAGAGCCGCGGCCTGCCCGGCCGATTCGGCCGACCGACTCGCATTTGCACCGCTTTCACCCCGCGAGCACGCCGCGAAAACGACGGCAAACATTGCGGCTACCATTCCGACGACGCTACTCATCTTGCGATTCATGCGAACTCCTGTAGGAAGGTGTTAGCTTCGGGTTGATCGCTGCCTCGAAGCGCTCTAACACGATACCTGCGTTTTCTCCGACCACAACTAGAGGCAGCAGCGCGCCGGGCGAGCCGTGGCGCTTTAGCGACGATTTCGGAGGCTTGCCGACAGTTAGCGGGCGTAACAGTCCGCCAGTGCCTTGAACGCGGCCTTGGGCTCCCATGGCATGTCGGGGTAGCGCCGGCCACGTGCACCGCCCTGGCCGTCTAGCACCTTGACCACGCCGAAGCTCGCCATGTCGAAGTCCTGGCGCGGGTCGCTGCTGTGCGGCAGGTCGTAGCGCGCGAAGGTGTTCACGAACGTGTTGTCGACGCCCTCGGCGTCGAATACTTCCAGCAGCTCACGCAGATACGTGGCCTGCTCCTCCTCGTCGCGAACGTACTCGCCTTTCAGCCGCGCCGGGCGGCCGTCGTCGCCCCACACGACGAGATCGAGGTCGTTGCCGCCGTCGGCCGCATCACGGTGCGTCGTACATCCGAACTCCATGATCGCGACTGGCTTCCCCTGTGCGCGGCCCTGCGCGACGAAGGCGCGGATGTTCTCGCGGAAGTGCGCGGCCGTCGCCGCCGTACGGTAGGCCGCGTCGGTGGCAATGATGTCGAACGGTGCCCAGTCGACGCCCTCGAGCGAGAGCGATGCGTAGCTCACCATCCCGCTAAAGCGCGCGCGGACGACGGCGACAGCTCGGCGAAGGAAGTCATTGATGCGCGCGCGGACCTCACCGATCATCGGGCGCACGCGCAGCGGATCGGCAATCAGCGCCAAGCGCTCTTCGAGTTTCTCGCCGGGCAGGAAGCCGAGGGTGAACAGGCTCACCTCGGAGCCGGTGAGCATCACAACCTCCGCGCCGTTCCGTCGCAGCCGCTCGGCGTGCTCGGCGCAGTCGGCGAGCAGGTCGAGCAGCTCATCCTGCGTGAGTCCGTTGGTGAACGGGCATAGCCAGACCTCGAGCCCGGCGTCGGCGGCGCACGAGGCGGCGAACTTCAGTCGGTCCAAGTACCCGCCGGTAATGCGGACCGCGTTGCAGTGGAGATCGTCGCGGATGATGCGCATCTCGCGTCGCACGATCTCCGGGTCAAAGGGCTCGTGCGTGCTGGTGCCGGCGCTGAGAAAGCCGGTGTCGTAGGTGATTCCTTTGCCCCGCATGCTCTAATTCCGTCTCGCTCGGCGTAATACTACAATGAAAGCGCGAAGCGCCTAAACGTTCACGGCAACAGCGGCATCCTAGATTAAGACGCCGACAGCGTTGTGTCGATTCGACTACGGAGGTCATGCATGTACTCGATCATCCTTCCGAGGTTTGGCAGCGTCGCGGCTCTCACTCTGCTATTGGCGTGTGGCAACCACAATCGGGAAGTGAGGCTGCCTAGCTCTGACACGACCGGACTCGCTCGCTCTGCTCCAGGTCCGATGGGCCGGGCATCGCTTCGGCAAGTCGCCACGCTGCGAATCGCACGAGCGGCGCATACTGCCACGACCCTTTTATCCGGGCAAGTGCTGGTGGTCGGAGGAATGGTGGACGGCGGAGGCAGCGTCGCCGGTGTCGAGCTGTTCGACCCGACCAACAACACCCTTCAGGAAGTTGGCTCTCTTGCCGATGCCAGGGTTGGCCACACGGCGACTTTGCTCAGCGACGGTCGCGTAGTCGTCGCCGGCGGCTACAATGGTGACTACCTGGGATCCGTCGAGGTGTTCGATCCATCAACGCAACGCTTTCGCGCAGCGGGCTCGCTCGTCGAGCCGCGAAGTGGTCAGACGTCTACACTGCTGCCAGATGGTCGGGTCTTATTCGTCGGTGGCATCGGCCGCGGCTGGACGTTCCTCCGCAGCGCGGAGCTGTACAACCCGCAAACTGGTCGTTCCGAGCTGGTCGGATCGATGAACGTTCCAAGAGAGAGCCACACGGCGACACTGCTCGGCGACGGCCGAGTGCTGATCGTAGGTGGCCACAGCGGTCGGCGACCAAACGTGGAAGTGTATGCGAGCGCGGAGCTCTTCGATCCGCGAACCGATCGATTCCAAACTGCCGGCGCACTCGCGACTGCCCGGCACAAACACGATTCGGTCAGACTGACCGATGGCCGCGTGCTCGTGATTGGCGGAGCCGACCGCACGGATCGGGTTCATTATGCTACGACCGAGATCTACGACGCGCGAACCGCAACCTTTGCGCACGGTCCATCGATGGCGAATCGGCGTTACAAGATCGCCGGCACATCGATACTTCTGCCAGGCGGTGATGTGCTCGTCACATCTGGCGCACCCGTCGCGGAGCTGCTCGATATTCGGACGTGGAAATTCCGTCCGGTCCCGGGCCGTTTGCCCGCCGCATACCGCTTTTCGGCAGCAGCGGCGCTCAGTGAGGGCGACGTGTTTATCGCGGGCGGTTACTCGGATCGGAATGAGAATACGGCGGGCGTCTGGCGGTTTGCGCAGAGCGTGAGTGCAACCCGGTAACTCAGGAGTGCTCCCCAATAACTCTCCAATGTTATCAGAGTGAAGAGCACCGATTCCTCCCCTTGACAACCCCTAGGTGGGAACATATTCTAATCATCGTTAGAACATTGGATTATGCCGAGCCATACCAACCGCTCCTTCAAAGACGCGCTTTACGCGCAATTCGCTCGGATCGGCCACGCCGTGTCGGCCCCGAAGCGCATCGAGATGCTCGACCTCCTCGGACAGGCGGAGCGCACCGTCGCCGACCTCGCCGAGCTCACCGCCACGCCGGTCAAGAACACCAGTGCCCATCTCAAAGCCTTACGCGCGGCAGGACTGGTGGCAACTCGCAAGGACGGACAGCGGGTTTTCTATAGACTCGCTGAGGACGGGGTGCATGATTTCCTTCGAGTATTGCAGAGTCTCGCCCACGCACGTCTCGCCGATGTCGAGCGCGTAACGAAGCTGTATCTCGACGGACGCGACGAGCTCGAGCCCGTCTCGGCCCGCGAGCTCGAGCGGCGCATTAGAGAGGGCGATGTCACCGTCATCGACGTGCGCCCGCGCGAAGAGTACGAGGCCGGCCACATCCAGGGCGCGCTGTCCGTGCCGGTCGATGAGCTCAAGCGCGGCCGCTCCGCACCGCCGAAGACCAGAGAGGTGGTGGCATACTGCCGCGGACGATACTGCGTCTACGCCGTCGAAGCCGTCACGCTGCTGCGCAAGCGCGGCTATCACGCGCGTCGATTGGTGGATGGTCTTCCCGGCTGGCGCGACGAAGGTAGAAAGGTCGCCGTCGGTTCCTGGTGACAGTCCCGTGATGTTGCACCCGGTGCCGGACGCTGTCGCGTCGGCGGCAGATGCCACGCAGCCCATCATCGAGACGCGGGACCTCCAGCTCGGACTCTCCGCCAACTGGCGGCAGTTCTCATTGCTGGTAATCGTGAACGGGTTCGTCGGCGCGATGGTCGGCCTGGAGCGCGCAGTGCTCCCCATCGTCGCAGTCAACGATTTCGGCATTGCGTCCACCGCTGCCGCGCTCTCCTTCATCGCCACGTTCGGACTGACAAAAGCGATCTCGAATCTCGCCGCCGGGTGGCTGATGGAGCTTCGCGGCCGTCGAAGAACGCTGATAATCGGCTGGCTGGTCGGTCTCCCCGTTCCGGTTCTCATTCTTTGGGCGCCGACGTGGTGGTGGATCGTGGCCGCCAACGCGTTGCTTGGCGTCAATCAAGGATTGACCTGGTCCACGACGGTAGTCATGAAGATCGATCTGGTCGGACCACGACGGCGCGGCTTGGCCATGGGTCTGAACGAATCCGCGGGCTATGTCGCGGTCGCGATCGCGGCGCTGGCCAGCGGCTTCGCCGCAACGAGCTTTGGTCTCCGGGCGGGACCGGCGTATCTCGGCGTCATGATCTGGGCGGTGGGGTTTCTTCTTTCCTGGCTGTTCGTGCAGGACACATCGGCGCACGTAGAGCTGGAAGAGGCGCCCCGCCCGAGCGTCACCGAGCGTCCGCGGATCGCGCATCTGCTTCGTCAGTCACTCTGGTCGGATCGCGCTCTTTTCAGCGTCAGCCAGGCGGGTTTCATCAACAATCTCAACGACGGACTGGCGTGGGGGATTTTTCCGCTGCTGTTCGTCGCTTCGGGACTCTCGGTGCGACAGACGAGCGCGATGGCGGCGATCTATCCGGCGGTGTGGGGGATCTCCCAGCTCGGAACCGGCGCACTCAGCGATCGTTGGGGGCGAAAGTGGCTGATCGTCGCCGGTATGATCGTGCAAGGCATGGCTCTCGTAGCCATCGCGCTTACTCGCGGGCCAGTCGCGTGGGGTATCGCGCTCGTCGCGCTCGGCATCGGGACCGCGCTCGTCTATCCAACTCTGCTCGCGGCGGTCGGTGACATCGCCCGGCCGTCCTGGCGCGCGGCGACGGTCGGAGTCTATCGCCTCTGGCGCGACCTCGGATATGTTGCAGGCGCTCTGGTTGCGGGTGCGCTCGCCGACGCGTTCGGCGTCCCGGCCGCGATCGGCGCGATCGGCGTCATGACAGCGGCATCCGGCGTGATCTTCGGCACTCGATTCCGGCAGATCCACGTCGCGGGAGGGATGTAATGCTCGAATCGCTCAGCCACCCATGGCCCTGGTACGTGGCGGGGCCGCTCATCGGACTCTTCGTCCCTGCACTGCTCGTGATAGGCAACAAGCCACTTGGCTTATCAGGAAGTCTGCGCGCATTGTGCGCAGCGGCCGCTCCCGGAAATGTCGAGTTCTTCAAGTACGATTGGAAGCGATCGGCGGCCTGGAACGTTGCGTTCGCAGTCGGAATTTTCCTGGGTGGCGTGATCGCGGCCACCATCCTTGGTGTCACTTCGCCCGCAATTTCGGCGCACGCTCGCGACGCCATAGCCGGCCTGGGAATGGGAAAGCAAGTCACCGGTCTGGCGCCGGCGTCAGTGTTCAGTTGGCACGCGCTGCTCACCTTGCGCGGCGCAACGTGCATCCTGCTCGGCGGTTTCCTCGTCGGGTTCGGCGCTTCATATGCTGGCGGCTGTACTTCCGGGCACGGGATTACAGGTCTCGCATCGCTCCAGCTTGCGTCGCTCATCGCGCTGATCGCGATCTTTGCCGGCGGTCTGTTTGCGACGTTCGTGCTCATGCCACTGATCTTCTGAGGGGACGCGCAAATGACGACAGCCTTCCGTTCGCGCCCGCAGCAGATCTCCGCCGTTGATTCTCGTCGAGTGAACGCCCCGCAAGTGCGACCACGGAGCCTGATTCCCTATGTTGTGATGGGCACATTGTTTGGCATCATTCTGGTGAAATCGGAAGTCGTTTCCTGGTATCGCATTCAGGAGATGTTCCGCTTTGAGTCATTCCACATGTACGGCGTGCTCGGCTCCGCCTTCTTCACAGCGTTCATCTCCCTGCAGGTTCTGAAGCGTCTGAAAGTCAATTCGCGAACTGGCGAGCCTATCGCTCTTCCGCCCAAAGTGCTGGGCAGGGGATATCGCTACTGGATAGGTGGGGCGATTTTCGGAATCGGATGGGCGCTAAGCGGCGCGTGCCCGGGTCCTTTGTTCGCGCTCGTCGGCAGCGGAATCACAGTGTACCTGATGACAGCCATAGCCGCGCTGCTGGGGACCTGGACATACGGCTACTTCCGTCCACGACTGCCGCATTAGGCAGCTTAACAGGGTTTTTCGGGGAGGATCTCCATGACCGCGAAGATCGAGTCGTCGTTGCCTGGTGTCAGTCGGGGCATTGAGGGACTCGACGTCAACGCCCTCAGGCAAGCGATCGAGGAGGAGTACACGCAGGTTGCCGTAAACCCGGGCGGAGATTTTCACTTTCACACCGGTCGGCGGCTCGCCGCAATACTCGCCTACGATGAGGAATGGCTCGACGGTGTTCCGGAAGCAACGATCGCTTCGTTCGCGGGAACCGGCAACCCATTCAGTCTTGGTCGCATCGCGGAGGGTGAGCATGTCGTCGACGTCGGCTGCGGCGCGGGCATCGACAGCATCATCGCCGCCAGGATGGTCGGCGCCTCAGGCAGCGTGATCGGTGTGGACATGACGCCGGCGATGCTCGAGACGGCGCGCAAAAGCGCGAAAGAAGCCGACGTGCCCAACGTCAAGTTTCGGAGCGGCCTCGCCGAGTCGCTCCCGGTGGAAGACGGCTGGGCCGATATCGTCATCTCGAATGGTGTGCTGAACCTTTTTCCCGACAAGCTTGCGGGATTGCGCGAGATGGCGCGGGTGCTCAAGCCCGGCGGTCGCCTTCAGATCGGCGACATCCTGGTGCAGAAAGCAGTGCCGGAGAAAGGCAAACAGGACATCAATCTCTGGAAAGGCTGAATCGCCGGTGCTCTGCTGGATGCAGAGCTCGAGGCAACGGTCATTGCGGCCGGGTTTGTCGATTTCGAGATCGCCTGGCGCGGCGACGTTTACGCGGGCGCGCCACAGTCTTCGAGCGCGGCACAGTTCGGGACATTGGGAATCAACTTCCGCGCACGGAAGGCGCGCGACGAGGCCGAGTGGGCAAAGGCGGTGGCTACCATCGCCTGCGACATTTAATCGCTCAGCTTCGAGATCGAACGTCTTAGAATACAGAAGCGACTATGCCCTGCTGCTCACATTGCGCGGCCTCAGAGTTGGTCTTTGACCCACAGCGGGCCGAAGACGATCGAGCACGGTATCAGCGGCGCGGGCCTGATTCAACAACAAAGCTGATCATCGAGCAGCTGCGCCCGATCACGCGTCCTGGAAATACGCTCCTGGATGTGGGAGGTGGCATCGGAGTGATCGGGCTCGAGCTCCAGACAAGCGGACTGCGCGAGATCGTTCTGGTCGATGCAGCTCCGAGCTCCCTGAGCGTCGCGGAGCGCCTCTTTGCCGACGCCGCGTCATCCGCCGAGCTGCGTGTCGTGCCGGGTGACTTTGTGGATCTTTCCCCTCCGCTCGAAGCCGACATCGTCACCATGGATCGCGTGGTATGCTGCTACCCCGATTATGTCGCTCTCCTGGAGCGAGCTGCCGCGAGCGCGCGATCAACTCTGTCTCTCAGCTTTCCCAGAGACCGGTGGTTTGTGCGCGTGCGGGTGGCGGTGGAAAACTTCGTTCGCCGCCTCAGACGGAATGCGTTCAGGACATTCGTGCATCCCGAGGCCGCGATGTTGGCGATTCTTCGCGGCGCTGGCTTCCGCCGCATCGGCCGGCGCACAACATTAGCCTGGTGTGTCGACCATTGGGAGCGGTCCACCTCTGAATAGCATTGCAGGAGTTCTGAGGAGACGGCTATGAAAATCCAACGAAGCGGCTCGCAGCCTTCGGGAAAAGGACCGGCCGAGTGGTTCACCGGCACGGTGCGAATCGATCCACTGTTCCCGGTAACGCCGCCGGCGCGCGCGGCGGGCAACGCCGTCACCTTCGAGCCTGGCGCTCGCACCGCGTGGCACACACATCCACTGGGTCAGACGCTGATCGTCACCTTCGGCTTAGGCTGGGCGCAGCGCGAGAGCGGACCAATCGAGGAGATTCGAGCGGGAGATGTGGTTTGGTTCGAGCCAGGCGAGAAGCATTGGCACGGGGCGTCGCCCTCCACGGCGATGACGCACATCGCCATTCAGGAATCGCTCGACGGGAAAGCCGTCGACTGGATGGAGAAGGTGAGCGAAGAGCAGTATCGTCGCCGATAATCGGCAGACGCGGAAACTAACAACTAAGTTATCCGTAATATAGGCAATACTCTTCCCCCAGGGCCTCGTCATGCCGTCGGACACATCCACCGAACCATCCCCACTTTTCGGCGCCCGCATGGCCGGCGCGCTGTGGCTGATCGTCATCCTTGCCGGCATCGCCGCCGTCGTCGGCGGGGCCTCACTCGACTCGAGCGGCGACCCGGGAACGCTGGCCGCGAATGCCCTGACGTCCGCGTCAAAGATCCGTCTCGCCTTCGTCATCAATTTTTTCGGCAAGATTTGCTACATCGGCGTCACAGTCCTCCTCTACGAGCTGCTCAAACCGGTCAACAAAAGCGTCGCCCTGTTCGGCGCGTTTTGCGGTCTTGCCGGCCTGATGAGCGGCGCCGGCTCCGTCAACTCGTTCGCCGCCCTCTCGATGCTCGAGGAGTCGCGACGCGTGGCCGAGCCGGTCGCCAGCCAGCTGCAGGCCACGGTGAAGATGTTCCTCCGCGCCGACGCACCAGGATTCGGCGTGGAGATGGTCTTTTTTGGATGTCAGATAGTATCCGTCGGCTATCTGATCGTGCGCTCGCATTTCATCCCGCGGGCAATCGGAGTGCTGTTGTTGCTCGCGGGCTCGAGCTACCTCATCGCCTCGTTCACGAGTTTCCTGTCGCCGGCGCTTGGCGCCCGGGTGTTACCGCTGATCGTGCCGATTGCCCTGCTCGGAGAAGGCGCACTGGCGCTGTGGCTCCTCGTGAGAGGCGTGAACGTCGAGCAGTGGCGATCGACGGTAGCTCGTCGCGCCACGACAAGTCGGGCGGCAGGATGACCGAGCCCGACGCGATTCAGCGCCGATGGGCGAGAGTGGTGGGTTTCAGCTACGTCTTCGCACTCGTGCCGGCGGTCTTCGCCGAGTTCTACGTGTCGGGTCGGCTCGTCTCCGACAACGCCATCGTGACGGCTCAGAATATCATTGCACACGAACGGCTATTTCGACTCGGCATCGCCAGCAATCTGTTGGTTTTTGCGACCGATGTGCTGCTGGTCACCGCGCTCTATGTCGTCCTCGAGCGGGTGAATCGGCGACTGGCTCTGCTCGCCACGTTCTTCCGCCTCATCGAAACCACGATCCTCATCGTCGCGGTACTCAACGATTTTTACGTGCTGCGTCTTCTCAGCGGGGCGAGCTATCTCACGTCCGTAAACTCCGACGAATTGGCGGCGCTGGCGCGCGTGAGCATCGGAGCGCACGGCTCTGCGTATAACGTCGGTTTGCTTCTCTTTGGCTTCGGTTCGTCGGTGTTCTGCTATCTGTGGCTCAGGTCGGGATACATCCCCAAACCGCTGGCAACGTGGGGCCTCCTCGCTTCAGTCTGGGTCGGCATTTCTTCTTTCAGCTTCGTCGTTTTCCCCGAGCTCACGAAGGTGATCAACGTCGGGTACTACGGTGGTCCGATCTTCTTGTTCGAGCTCACGATTGGTTTGTGGCTGCTCCTGAAGGGTCTCGGCTCTATGCGGCCAGAAGTTTCCTCTTCTGTATGAGCCAGCCAAGGCAAAGTGCCACCTCCGTCCAAGACTGCCGCACCACAGCATTCAAGTGAAGAAAGGTAGCTAGGCGAAACTTCTGATCTTCAGTGGCGTATGTCCGGTAGGCCTTCTCGTGAGTATTGAATGAAAGTCATTGGTTTGATCGCCTCCGGTTTGGTGCTCGTCGTCGCGCTTGGCCCCGGCGTCGCCCGCGGTCAGGACTCGGCCACTATACACGTCAACGTCCACGTACCGGACTCGGTCGCGCATATCGTCGATCGCGAGCGGCCGGATCATGCCCGCTTCGCTATCGTAAGCAGGGACGGCCAGGCCCAGCTGCTTCTCATGGATACTACGATCGTCGCGCAAATGACGGATCGCGGGCTCGCGCACATCAATTCGCACGAGGCCACCGACACTATCAAGAGCACCGCCAGCAGGATTTTCGCCCGCATGGCACTCGGCGCCTTGACTCCGCTGCTCGACCACGGCATCGCTTATCACCTGCGCGACCTCGCCCATGCGCGATACGCAGACGGACGACTGTTACTCATCGGCTCGAAAGGCGATGAAGTCTTTCGCGATGTCGAGATCGGCAAAGGATCGCTGATGGAGAGCTTCTCGGCCGCCGACGCGAAGGCGTTCGCGGCCAAAGCTCGCACGGCGAGGGCGCAGCTAGAGCGCTAGAAGACCGTAGCTCTACCCCGCCACCTCGGCATACATTAGATCGCCAGCGCCGAGGAATCCTTGGACGACCTCTTCGACCAGCTGCAGCAGACGTTCGGGAGCAGCCACTACACCATAAAGAGGGAGCTGCTCGCCGGAGGAATGGCTCGCGTGTTCGTGGCGCACGACGAAGCCCTCGGCAGGGAGATCGTCGTCAAGGTGCTGCCACCGGAGCTCACGTACACGTTCTCGGCGGCGCGATTCGCCCGGGAGATCAAGCTCGCTGCGGCGCTCCAAGAGCCGCACATCCTACCGGTGCTCAGCGCCGGTCAGACAGCGGGCGGGTATCCATACTATACGATGCCGTTCGTGCGCGGGGAGTCGTTGCGCGCGCGGATCAGAAAGGGTCCTGTTCCTCTGGAGGAGAGCCTCGCCATACTGCGCGATGTCGCGTCCGCGCTCGCCTACGCACACCGGCAAGGCATCGTCCACCGCGACATCAAGCCCGAGAACATTCTGCTCAGCGAAGGAACGGCGGTCGTCACCGATTTCGGAATCGCCAAGGCCGTTCAGGCAGCGCGGAAGGAAGTGGCGCCGGAGATAACGCACCCGGGCGACAATGTCGGAACGCCGATGTACATGGCTCCCGAGCAGGCGGCTTCCGACCCGGCGACTGATCAGAGAGCGGACGTTTATGCGTGGGGCGTCGTCGCTTACGAATTGATTTCAGGGAAACACCCCTTCGCCGAGCATAAATCGTCGCCGCAGAATCTGCTGGCGGCACAAATGTCGGATACTCCGCGACTGATAACGGACACCAATTCGAGGCTCTCCCGAGCCAACGCGGATCTCATAATGCGCTGCCTGTCGAAGCGCGCCTCGATGCGACCCAACAACGGATCGGAGCTGCTGGCGGCGCTCACCAATCCAGCGGTCGCGCGGTTCCCGCGGCTCAATGCACCAGTGAGTCGCAAGGCCGGCGCACTCATCGCTACGCTTGTCTTCGCTCTGATTCTTGTCGGCAGCGTGATGTGGCGCGCGAGAGCCAACTCTGACCGGCCACCATTGATCGCCGTGCTCCCGTTCGACACCGAAGGGCCCGGCGCCGACTCGAGTTTTGCCGACGGACTCCGTGACGCAGTCACGGGAAAGCTGACGCGCCTCGGCGGACTGAGCGTCATCGACAGGAAAAGCGTTTCGTCGCTGGCGATGTCTCCGGGGACGAGTGCACAGCAGGCGGGGAAATCGGTCGGCGCCGATTTTGTGTTGCGGGCATCCGTGCGCTGGGCGAGGGGGAGCGACGGTCAGCAGCAGGTGCGAGTGAGTCCGGTTCTGATACGCGTATCCGATGGCACGACGAGCTGGGCGGGCGAGCCCGAGATCGTGTCACCCGCGGATCCTTTCACCATCCAGGCGACGATCGCGACCAAGGTAGCCGAGGCGCTGAATGTGGCGATGGTCGCTCGCGAGCGCACGACGATGGCGATGCGCGCGACGGAAGACACCGGTGCTTTTGCCGGTGTCGTCCGTGGCAAGCGCATTCTCGAGGAGAATACGGCGTCGTCGTACTCGGAATACGAAAGGGCGTTGCGGGAGTTCGAGCGCGCCTACCGGCGAGACCCGGGTTACGAGGATGCCCTCGGGCTCGCGGCGCAGACGTTGGCGGTAATGTCTTATTCGGGCGGAACGAAAATGCTCGACTCGGCATCCGTCCTGGCGCGGCGCGCTCTGGAAATTGATCCAACCCAGCCGAATGCCGTGGCGACGGTGGCATTTCGCGGGTTGAACCGACCTGCCGAAGCTCTCGCCATCCTCAAGCGAGCGGTGCGAGACAACCCGTCGAACGTCCAGCTCCTTGCATACGAGCAGGCCGCGCTGCTGTTCGTCGGTGACTCTGCCGGTGCGTGGCAGGCCGTGAAGCGCGTCCTTCCCCTTGCGCCGGCGTCGAAATCCGTGCTGGCGACCAGCTTCAACACAGCGTTGGCATTACGGAGGTACAGAGATGCCGCGGATATCGTCGTGCGCGAGCGAGCGCTCGATCCAGCTGCTCTTGTTCCCATCTTTCATGCTGCAACTCTCGCCGAAAAGCTCGGTGACAGGGCGGGTGTGGCGCGAGCGGTGCGGGAGCTGCGAGCGCGCGGAGGAAGAGTGGGTGCCACGGATGGAGAGCTGCTGCGAAATGGAGACGCAGCGCTCCAGAACGAGCTCGCCACTGGTTCTCTGGCGTCGTTTGCGCCGGGCTCCGCGCTCGACAGCGTGAACTTCTACGCCGAGAAGGCGGAGCTTTTCGCGTCGCGCGGAAATTACGTGCGCGCCCGGACGCTGGCGGATTCCGCGTGGGGTCTGGAGAAGCGGATGGCGGACGATCCAAATCTGTCTATCTACGTGAGGCGCACCCAGTACGAAGTTCTGGCGTGGCTCGCCGCATTGCTCGGCGATCGGACTCTCGCGCTGGCGATGCTCCAGAAAGCAGGAGAAAGTCCGACGATCGCGGCGTATCCCAGGGGCGTCGAAGCGGTTCAGTTGTCGTGCACCAAGGCGGCGGTGTACGGGTTTTTGGGAGACGCCGAGACGATGATGCCCTTTGCCCAGCGCTGTTTCACCAGCGCGAACGGCTATCCCGTCGCGTACCTGAACGATCCAGAGTTTGCGTGGCGCAAAAACGATCCACGCCTGCAGGCGCTCGTTGAAGAGCAGACCACAGGAAGACAGGCGAGCCGGTAGTCCTCTACGACGAGCCCAAGGCGATGGCATTCGAACATCCGCCCAACGTCCTGTTCGTCGTGAAGTCATTATTCGGGTGATGCGCCAAGAGGGTAACTTTTGACTCGTCCGGCGCGTACGGCTCTCTAGTGATAAGGATTTGGTCATGACACGACGGGCCAAGCTGTGGCGAGCGGCAGCGGTGCTCTTCGCCATCATCAACCTTGGCGGTATGGGGTTCGCCCTGGCAATGGATGAGATGATGCACGCCATGGCGCATGTGTTCCTCCTGTTCCTCGGCCTCGGCGCTTATCTGCTGTGGAAAACGGTAACCACCTGGGCCACGACACAATCGGGTGACCAGCTGTCCCAAGCATCCCCGCTGCCGTCATCGGGCAGAGATTCGACGCCGAAGCTCGCCGATCAACGCATCGATTACCTCCAGCGCTCGATTGATGCCCTCGCGCTCGAAGTGGAGCGCCTCGGCGAAGCACAGCGCTATAAAGACAAGCACCACTCTGAAAGAGGTGAGACCCCGCCACTAAAGAAGCCGGAGAACTAATGGGAGATTTGGATCAGTCGCTTAACGCACGCGCATATGACCGCCGCCTGGCTTGGCTCGGCGTACTACTGATCGTAGTTGGCTTCCTCGGGCATTTTTTCGCGGCGCGAGCAATCGGCACCTACATCTATTATAGGGATCACATCTTCGGCTTCTTCCTGATTCTCCTCGTGACTGGGTCCATCATCGCGGGCCTGGGCTGGCGATTCTGGAAAGGTCGCAAGGATATCACGCTGTTGATCATCGGCGTGGTTCAGGCGCTTTTCGGCATCGAGATCTACATAATGCGGTTCCACATTCACTGACGCATCCTTTGGTGCAACGCTCGCCACTTCGAAGTATCCACACCTTTCACCAGTAGCCACACCGGCAAGGCAAATTCGCCCGCGCCGGCCGCGAGAAGCAGGGGCCATATCGACGTCGCCAGTGGTGACCACAGGAAGGTCAGCCCTCCTATGCCACCAGCGATCCACCACCAGCCAAGCCACCTCGGCAGAAACGTCGACCGGAGAATGAGAAAACCCGTAACCAGCTCGAAGCAGGCAAAAAGCACAAAGGAGATTTGAAAGACGCTTTTGTACATAATGACGCTGAGCAGCGCTGCTGCCTGCAGCTGCTGCGCGCCGAACGCGTTGGCCAATTGAGGATTCCCGAGCACGACAGTCGGAGCGAGCCGCAGCAGCTCGCCCATGATCTGCACTGTGCAGCCGACGAGACTGAAGAACGCGGCGAGTAACGCGAGGGTCGGATTTACCGGCCTGAACAATCCGAACAACAGTGCGGTGAGAGCGATGTAGATCAGGTTCGCGACGAGATCGACGGCAAATCCCGCCCGGTACAAGCTCGCGTGGGTGAGGATGTTGTTCGCCGTCGACGCGGCGTCAGTCGATACTATGATCCCCCTCGTGAGAAGCACGCCGAGGACGCCTGTCAGGAAGTAAAGCACCCACACCACGCCGATCGTGCGTGGCGATGGCGGCGACGAGGCTTCGATCGCGAAAGTGTTGTCGTTTGTCATGGCGACGACAATTATTAGCTCCCTCTCATCTCTTCGCTGGCAATGCCGAACAAACAGCGCACTAATGTTCGCAAATCCGCAGGCGCGGACGCGCGCACGCGACGAACGACGCATGCGCTCGCCTACGCTCTGATCCAGCTAATTCAGGAAGGCGACGGCCGCTTCAAGGACATCACAGTGCGCCAGATTCTCCAGCGCGCCGGCGTCGGTCGCACGACTTTTTACTCGCACTTCCGCAGCAAGGAAGACGTGCTGCACTCAACGTACGAGGGTGTATTCGGCGCCCACAAGCAGCAACTGCAGAAAGACACCAGTGCGAAGCCCCGGCTATTCCCCGTGAGCGAATTCCTCGAGCACCTCGCGGGCGCGAAGCCGGTGATGGTCGCATTTCGGAAGGCAGGACTCGCCGACGACATGAGGTCGCAGTTCATTGGCTACGCGGCCGACATCATCGAGTGCCGAATCAGAGACCTGAACCTGTCCACGACGGTCCAGCCCAGGCTGGCCGCGCGCATGTTGGCGGCGGCGCTCATCGAATCGATGGACTGGTGGTTCGATCATGAGTCGATCGCGGCCGCCGAAATCGATACCGCCTTTCATTTGCTGGCGCGAACGGTGATCGCTAACAGGAGCACGAGCTTGCCGGCGCGGGAGTCGGCTCAGTAGATGGCGGTGGCGAGCAGGCCGATTCGCGTGTCATCTCCGGGCATCGAAAAGTGTCCGGGCCTTCAGTTTCCCGTCCCAAGGCGTACTCTATATATCAGGCCGATTGGAAACTGAACCTCGGCCAGGACCATGAGTACACGAGTCTTCGACCACAACAATCTGCCAGGCGTCGGTCAGTACGTGCGTCGCTACGCGCAGACTGGCCTTCGCGCCGACATTGCCGCTATCGGCATCACCGCGCTAGCGTGCTACGCGGCCGTTGCGTGGCCGACGATCGCCTATCTGCTGCTGCTCACAGCCGTCGCTTTCAACATCTGGCAGCTCGGCGCGTTGCGGGCCCTGGTGATTTCGCTCGGCGTCATCGCACTTCTGCTCGCATTCTTCATCCCGACGTCGGACAAGACGCTTTTCGCGCGGGTATTCAAGGACGTTCCGCACGTGGTGTTTTTCTTCCTCATCGTCGGCCTGGTCAGTGCGGCGACCGAAGTCCTGCGACGCGCCCGCGCGGAAGCGGAAAATCACGTCCGCGCGCTGAACAGTCTCAACGCAAACCTCGCCCAGCAAATGGAGGAAGTGCGCGCTCTCTCGGAGAATCTCAGCACCGCGAATGAGGCGCTCGAGGCCGCGCTGGTGGACGCCGAGAGAACCGCGGCGCGAGCCAACGCGCTGCAGGAAGTGACGGCGGCGATGTCGGTGGCAAATACCACCGCCGACATCGCGACGGCTCTGCTGACGCGTGGACTGCAGACCGTCCAGGCGACGCGCGGCCACCTCGTTCTGGTTGAAGACGGACAGGTAACGCAGGTGATCGGCGCCGTCGGGCGACCCGACGACAAGGAGCTGATGCAGCTCTATTCGAGTGGTGACGATACCTTGCCGATTCTGCAGGCAATTCGTGAGCGGCATTCGGTGTGGCTGCGCTCCACCGAGGAGTACGATGCCTGCTTTGCCAGCCTCGGCGCGGCGTTGACGAATGCCGCCGACGTCGGAGCGCATCTCGCTTTGCCGCTGATTCACGCCGACAAAGTCGTGGGTGGAGTGGCATTCGATTTCGCCTTCTGTCCGGCCGCCCACGCCACCGACGAGCTTTTTACCAGTCTGCTTGCTCAGGCGACCGCGGACGCTCTGCAGCGGGCGCGAAGCTACGATGAGGAACGCGCCGCCAGGCAAACCGCCGAGCTCATGTCGCACGCGCGCGAGCAGGTGCTGGGCGTGGTGGCACACGATTTACGAAATCCGCTCAACCTCGTGAGCATGACGACGCAGCTGCTGGCTGAACCCGATCTCACTCCCGAGCGCCGCAACGCTACCCTCGCCATCAGCACCCGCGCTGTGCAGCGAATGAACCGGCTCATCGGCGACCTGCTCGACATCGTTCGCCTGGAGACCGGACACCTGTCGCTCAAAGTTGGCCGCTCCGATGTCAATCATTTGCTGACGGAGACGATCGATGCGTTCGAGGCCCGCGCGTCGGAACAAGGCATCTCTCTGGTCGTCACGCCTGCGCCCGCCGGCACAGTGGTTCAGGCCGACGAGGAGCGCGTACTGCAGCTCATCGACAACCTCGTCGGAAATGCGCTCAAATTCACGCCCAGTGGAGGTCGCGTGAGCATTGGCGGCTACGTCGACGGCGGCGAGTTGCGTGTAGCAGTGGCTGATACGGGACCTGGTATCGCTGAGGAGCAGCGCTCGCGATTGTTCGATCGATTCTGGCAGGCACGCGGCGCCGACCGTCGCGGTCTGGGACTGGGTCTCGCCATCGCCAAGGGAATCGCCGAGGCCCACGGCGGGCGTCTCTGGGTCGATTCGACCGTCGGCGAAGGAAGCACCTTCCAGTTCGCCATACCCCTCGCGAGCTGAGTGATTCTTAGCGTCTGCAACTGATCCGACTCGGTTTCAATTTCCCAGCGCGGAGCGTATTCTAAGTTTGAGATGAGCTCCGTTGAGCAGCCAGCCGACCGCGGGTCGGCTTTGGAAGTCGAAGGGCTTGCCCGTCTGGACGTCGTGCTTCGCCAGAACGAGCTCGAGTGGCGCCACATCACTGATGCCATTGCGGTGAATGTCGTCGTTCAGAGTCCCACGGGTACGTGTCTGTTTGCCAACCGTACCGCGCTCGAGTACTGGGGACTCAGCCTCGATGATGTGATGGTCCCCAACTACCGTGCTCCGGTTCACCCGGATGATGCCGCCCAGATGTACGCCCGGCGTCAGGAAGGGTTGACGAAAGGGATCCCATTCGAGAACGAGTTGCGCTCGCGCCGACGCGATGGCGAGTACCGTTGGTTCCTCTGGCGCTACATCCCCGTCCACGACGAGCAAGGACAAATCCTTCGCTGGTACGTCACCGGCACCGACATCGACGATCGCAAGCGCGCCGAAGATCGCATGCGCAACGAAACTCTCGCTCTGCGCGAAGACATCGACCGCGCTTCGATGTTCGAGGAGATCGTCGGCTCCTCGCCCGCACTGCAACGTGTCCTCTCCCAGGTGACAAAGGTTGCCCACACCGACGCGACGGTCCTCATACTTGGCGAGACCGGAACCGGCAAAGAGCTGCTCGCGCGCGCCGTTCACAAGCGCTCGCGCCGTGCGGGCGGAGCGTTCATTCGCGTGAACTGCGCGGCGATTCCGCCTTCGCTCATCGCGTCCGAGCTGTTTGGACACGAGAAAGGCGCGTTCACCGGGGCGCTGCAGCGCCGGCTCGGACGGTTCGAGGCAGCCGATGGCGGCACGATCTTCCTCGACGAAATCGGCGAACTGCCAGCCGAGGCGCAGGTCGCACTGCTGCGCGTGCTGCAGGAACGGGAGATCGAGCGTGTCGGCAGCAGTCATCCAATTCCCATCGACGTGCGCGTTCTTGCCGCTAGCAATCGGGATCTCGAGGCAGCTGTGGAGCGTGGGACGTTCCGCGAGGATCTCTATTATCGGCTGAACGTAATTCCCATCCGCATGCCTCCACTACGCGAGCGAGTCGAAGACATTCCCATCCTCGTCGAGTATCTGGTGGATCGCTACGCGAAACAACTAGGGAAAATCATTCGCAACATCGACAAGCGGACGTTGCAGCTGTTGCAGGCTTACGACTGGCCGGGCAACGTGCGCGAGCTGCAGAACGTGATCGAGCGCGCGGTAGTACTTGTCGAGGGCGAGACTTTCGCCATCGATGACTCGTGGCTCACCAGCAAGCGGAGCAAGTCCTCGAACGGAACCGCGCGGCCCGTGACCACTCTCGCCACTGGCGAAAAGGAATTGATCGAGGCCGCCCTCACAGAATCCGAGGGACGCGTTTCCGGCCCACGCGGCGCGGCGGCGAAGCTTGGCATCCCGCGCCAGACACTCGAATGGAAAATCCGCAATCTCAACATCGACAAGCTAGCCTTCCGGCGGTCCGAATAGCCGCGAGCGTTACGAACTCTTTGTCGCTATCGTGCGAAACAAGCTCTTGTCGATCTTTAGCGCCCGAATCTTCGATTCCAGCGTCGAACGCGGAATCCCGAGTCTCGCCGCGGCTCCTGAGGGCCCAAATACGCGCCCGCCGGTTGCGCGCAGCGCATCCTCGACGATCGCCTTCTCCTGTTCGGTGAACGAGCTGAACAACCCGAGCCGGGTTCCTGATCGCCGCCCCCGCGGGGACAACCAGCTCTCGTCGACCGTAAATTCGTCGGTGTCCGAGACAATCACGGACCGCTCGATGACGTTTTGCAGCTCGCGCACGTTTCCGGGCCACGGATAGGACTGCAGACAGTCGAGTGTCCGCCTGCTGACCCGTCGGAATTTCTTCCCGGCCCTCCGCGCGTAGCGGCCGATGAAGTACTCCACCAGCATGGGAATGTCTTCTCGCCGTTCCCGCAACGGAGGCAGCTCGAGGGGAAACACGTTGAGCCGATAAAACAGGTCTTCGCGAAACGTGCCGTCCGCCACCGCGGCCGTCAGATCACGATTGGTGGCGGCGATGACGCGAACATCCACCTTGATGTGTTCCTGCCCGCCCACACGCTCGAATTCCCGTTCCTCGAGGACCCGGAGCAGCGCCACCTGTGTGTCGGACGACAGTTCGCCCACCTCGTCCAGGAAAATCGTGCCGCCGTTCGCCAGCTCGAACCGACCGAGACGCCGTTGCACCGCCCCGGTGAAAGCGCCTTTCTCGTGACCGAAAAGCTCCGAGGCAATCAAGTCGCGTGGAATGGCCGCGCAGTTCAGGGCGACGAACGCTCGCGATGCACGCCGAGACCGCCGGTGAATCGCTCGCGCGACGAGTTCTTTTCCCGTGCCGGTCTCGCCGGTGATGAGTACCGTCGAATCGCTGCCCGCGACCTTGCGCGCGCGAGAGAGCAACGCCGTCAACGCCGGGGAGGCCCCGACGATCTCCTCGAACATCGACGCTCTGTCGACTTCCTCTCGCAGGGCGACGTTTTCCTGTTGGAGTCTCTCCTCGGCGGCCTTGCGATCGTCGATATCGGTACAGGCGACATGCCAGCGAATGATCTGCTCCTTTTCATCGCGAACCGGGTTCGAACGAACCAGAAACCAGCGGTAAGTGCCGTCACCCTTGCGTAGCCGCAACTCCAACTCATAGGCCAACCCGGTGGAGCGAGCACGATCAAAACGATCGAGCTCCCGCGCTCGATCATCTGGATGAACGAACGCACCCCGTTCAGGCGTCTGGCACCACTGTTCGAGAGTGAGACCTAGATAATCAAGTGCAATGCGGTTGACGTAGAGACGCTCGCGATTGGGTCCGAATACCGCGACTAGTTGAGGCGTAAGGTCCAGCATCTGCCGAAGCTCTGCTTCTTGTTCGCGGAGCTCTCTCTCGCTCCGGCGTAATTCGGCGGTTCGTTCCGCCACTCTAGTTTCTAATTCGTCGCGGGCCTCACTAAGCTTTCGCTCATTATTGCGCAGTGTTGTTTGGGCATTGCGCAGCTCGCTGATCAGGAATGCGTTCTGAAATGCTATCGCAGCGTTATTCGCAGCCACGGAGAGCAGTTGGTGATCAATCTGGTCGGGGAAATCAGGGCGATCCGACGCCGCGGCAAGGAGACCGCGTTCACTGTTGACACCGATGGGAATCACGATTCCGTGGCTGGATTCACCGACCCCGCCAACGTTGGTCACGATTTCCTGCCGAGAAAGTTGGCCAGACGCGGCGAGGTGTTGTTGTAGCCATTCCGGAAATGCTTTCCAAGAGCTCCCCCGCGTGACTTCGGCTACTTGACGCCCTATGGGATCGCGCAAACGCACAAAAGCAAAATCCAGCATGAGCGATTCGATCAGCAAATCGGCGAGATCGGTGGCAATGGCGGCCGGATCTCGTTCCACCCATGCCTCCGGGATCGTCGTTAACGCCAGGAGATCACTGACCGTTGCACGGGGGAGGGCGATCTTCGCGGATTGATCTGTCGCCATCTTATTTCTTCGGGTCTGTCGAGAAATAACCAATCAATATGATGCCCCTTTAGTCTGGTAGGTGCGAGACCGCGGGCGCACCGCCCGCGCGCCCTGATTCGGCTCTCTGATTTTGTCCGTATCCCACCATTGGCGAGACTTCGCCAATGAGATCAGCTGTTAAGTCCTTCAAATTCAACATCTTACGTTGGGACCACAAGTTGCTTTGTTGTGGCCGTGACCGCCACCCTTGGCCGTCGAACAGCTGTCACACAACGTAAAGGAGGAGTGCGATGGGCAGCCCAGAACTCGCGCAATACGCAGACTTCTACGCCGACATGACCGACCGGTTCGCGCTGACCGACAATCTCTCGCTATGGCGGGACATCTCCGAGCGGCTGCATCAGCTCACCAGCGAGCCGGAGGACGTCACCTACCGGGACGTGACCGCGAATGGGGTGCCCGCCATCCTGGTGATGCCGGCCGACAGCTCGACGGAGCACATCCTCCTGCACAGCCACTC
>Ga0070708_100000078_pt1 | contig 62606 bp, 63 predicted proteins | sample KBSK5503metaG_FD_65469 | JGI IMG/M metagenome (GOLD analysis project Ga0070708, IMG submission 65469) | Corn, switchgrass and miscanthus rhizosphere microbial communities from Kellogg Biological Station, Michigan, USA - KBS K5-50-3 metaG | ecosystem: Host-associated > Plants > Roots >... | reverse complement strand
CCAGGACCATGCAGGGTTCGACGCCTTTTTTGACAAGGTCACGCGGGCTGAAGGTGAGTTGTTTCGAGGCCATGCTGAGCCCCTCAAGGCTCTCTGGTCCCATTCGCCCGACGTCACCCTCTTCGGCGTGTCCGGCGGGAGAGGCGACCATGGTTGGGACCAGGTGGGGCGACGACTCGACTGGGCGAGCACGCAGTACTCGCAGGGAACTCTGACGGTCGAGCGGATCGCGTCGCACGTCGGCGGCAACCTCGGCTACGTTGTCCAGCGCGAGAGGGTGCGCTTCAAGGTCCCGAGCCAGTCCGCGGACACGACAGTCGACATTCGCGCCACCTGGATTTTCGGACGCGAGCAAGCTGGCTGGCGCATCATGCATCGCCAGGCGGATTGGCTGATGAAGCGTGTAGGTCCGGCTGAGGTGAAGACGCCCGCTATACGTCCGGCGCGGTAGTCAGTCCTGATTCATTCGTGCCGAGACTCGCTTCGCTCGCTTCTATTCAAGTCACTCGGGCGTTAGACAGCCACCTCACTTTATCGTACGTTCGGTCTTTGGAGCTTCCCGTGTCCTGGCGTGTCGTCGGAGTCATTACCCTCGTTTACTGGGCCTTCCTCTTCCTACGAATGCGCGCTCGTGGTCGACGGGAGTTCGATCGGGCGCTCGACCAAGCGGATCCTCGCGGTGACGAACCGCTCGACGTCACGATCTCGATGCATGTCAATCCGCTTCGAACGGTCGTCGTCATGTTCGCGGTGCCGATCGCACTGGTCGTGATTCACCTCTTCGCCGCTCGCGGCACCCCTTGAATCTCACGCTGCGTGCCGCCTCCTCTGAGCTATTCAATGTCAGATCTCCCAAGGTTTCTCACACTACTACTGCTGTTGGTCGTTGGAACGCAGCGACGGATCGTTGCCCAAGAGGTGAGCGCGAAGCTCGGCGTCGCACGGACCATGAGGTCCACGATTCTGAACGAAGACAGAACGGTACTTGTTCACCTTCCGCCCAGCTACGACACGTCGGGCAAGTCCTACCCCGTGCTGTATCTGTTGGATGGCACGCCAGCGTTTCTTCTCGAGATGACCGCAATCACAAACCGCCTCCGTAACGATGGCAATGCCCCGGAGATGATCATTGTCGCGATTGAGAATACCAATCGAGATCGCGACATGATGCCTGTGGTAGCCAAGGATTATCCCGGCCCGCCGCGTGCTGAAGCATTTCTTGGTTTTCTGGAGAAGGAGCTCGCTCCGGATATCGAGAAGACCTATCGCACCGCGCAGCCGCGAATTCTACAGGGCAAGTCATTGAGCGGCTTATTCACCATCTACGCGCTGCTCGCGAGACCAACCGCGTTCAATGCGTACGTCGCGTGCAGCGCCGGCTGGTTCGCGGAAAACAAAGACTACTTCCTGGCACTGAGCAACCGAGCGTTTCAACAGGTGGCATCGTTCACCGGCCGGCGGGTCTTCATGGCGAACTCCCTCCGAGACCAATACGACCCTGATCAGACCGTTCACCGCCAAATGCTTGAATTCTCAGGGCTCGTCAAAGACAAACTGGGCGACGCGATTTCATACCGATACGAAACGTATCGGGACTATCCTCACGTCCCATTTCCTTGTCTCTACGATGGCTTGCGGTTTGTTGCAGCGTCTGCGCGCTAAGCCAGCAGCGGAACTCGCCGAGGGCCGCGGCAAGGACAACGCTGTCGATTTCCGTCTCTGTCATTCGTCGTAAGGCGAGAACCGCAGTTCGCGGATCGCCACCTTGCCTGGGAGCAAACAATGGCTCGAGTACGCGTGCACAACTTTACGATCTCGCTCGACGGCTACGGCGCCGGCCCGCACCAGACTCGTGAGGATCCCCTCGGCGTCGGTGGCGAGGCTTTGCACGACTGGTTCGTCCCGACCCGCGCGTTCAAGCGCATCAATGGTAAGACCGGCGGCACCACCGGCCCCGATGACGATATCGCGGCGCGTTTTGGGGAGGGTATCGGCGCCTGGATCATGGGACGCAACATGTTCGGCCCGATTCGTGGCCCCTGGCCCGATGACGCCTGGAGCGGCTGGTGGGGAAAGAACCCGCCGTACCACGGCCCCGTATTTGTGTTGACGCATCACGGCCGCCCGCCGATCAAGATGGAAGGCGGCACGGTCTTCCACTTTATCACGGGCGGCATCCGCGAGGCACAAGAACGCGCGATGGCGGCAGCTGAGGGAAGGGATGTGCAGATCGGCGGCGGTGTGGCGACGATCCGCCAGTTCCTCGAAGCGAGGCTCATCGACGAGCTGCACGTAGCGATCGCGCCAAGGTTGCTCGGGTCCGGCGAGCATCTCTTATACGGCCTCGATCTCCCAGCGTTGGGCTATGAGTGCACCACCCATATGCCGACCGCCGCCGCAACCCATGTGGTGCTGACACGACGTCCGTGACTCGAACGGTGACCGATCGTTGAAACCTGCGTCGAGCTTCGCTCGGCGCTTCTTATCGGCGCTGCTTATTAGACTTCCTTGCAGGTAGCTCGGGCGTTGGGCCGACAACGCGCACCCTCGTTCGAGACTTGGGCGTTGTGGGCCTCGCGCTCACCGCGCTCCGGATCGCGTGCATCGTCCATGCCTGCGGCGCATCTATTTCAATTCGCTTATTGAAGTCGGTCGCTCGCAACTAAAGCCTGAACGTTTGGCCGCGAACACTGCGATTACACAGGGAGAGTAGCATGGAAACAGTTCCACGACGCCGCAACTTTGTCTGCGCAGCAATCACGGCTCTCCTCGCGGTCAACTCACCATATGGCGCTCTTGCCCAAGCCGGTGCATGCACTACCGACCGCACGGTTTCAACCGTGGTGGGTGCGGGACTTGGTGCCGCGGCGGCGGCAATTCCCGCCACTATCGTGCATCGGCACGATCAGACGAGCAGTCATCGCATTCTAGCAGCGTTCGTTGCGACGGGCAGCGTGCTCGGGTTTCTTGCCGCTGGTCGCGACCGTCCTTGTGTGGCACGGGCCGATTCTACTCAACCGACCACGGATCCGGTGATCGCGGGACGATCGAACCACGCGGGTCGAGGAGCGGTTGCGGGAGCCGTAATCGGAGGCGTGCTCGGCGCCGTCGGCGGAACGCTCTACAACATCGGGTGCACCCGCGACCCCTGCAACGCAACTCGCGAGCGTGTTTACGTCATGGCGTTCTCCGCGAGCGAAGGCGCTCTCGCGGGCGGGTTACTCGGGACTCTCATTGGTTGGGCGTGGCCGGCCGGTCGCCGATGATTGGGTGGGCAGGATACGCTTGTTCGCGTCTCGACCTGAACAGCCGGGATCATAGGTAACAGAGGTGTCCGGGAACATAGGTAACACGTCCGTCAGCCGGTGATGATGTAATCGCGTTCGTCGAACGTCGCTAGTAAGACGGTGTTGAGGTGGATCGCCCAAATCCAGTCATCAGTCTCTTCTAAACCGATGTAGGGCATCGTGGACGAACCGTAAGCGTTCTTCCATAGCCACACTCTCCTTCCAGGGCATCGACGGCCTCGCTGACTCGAGTCACGTCGTGCAGGTTAGGGCGAGTGTTACCTATGTTCCCGGACTACAATGTTACTTATGTACCCGGTCTATACCGGCCTGCTGGCTAACGATCGTTGCACTTGACGAGCGATCTGGCGATTGCTCGCTGCGCTCGCTTTTATTTGATTCGCTCGCAAGTGAACTCGGGCGTTAGCCGCCATGAGGTACTTGTCGACAAGCGACAGCCCTGCGGACCACCCAACTTGGAGTAGCTTCGCCGCCATGGGACTCTTGACCTTCAGCTTCAACGTGACCCTCGACGGTTGCGTCGACCACCGGGAGGGTATCGCCGACGACGAGACACACGCTTTCTTCACCCGCCTCATGGACGAGGGCGGGGCGATGCTGTGGGGCCGCGTCACCTACGAGATGATGGAGAGCTACTGGCCGGCGGTCGCCCGCGGCGACGAAGAGGCGCCGCCAGCGATGCGTGAGTGGGCGGCCAAACTGGAGGCAAAGCCGAAGTACGTCGTGTCGTCGACGCGAACGGACTTCCCGTGGACCAACAGCCACCACATCGCCGGCGATCTGCGCACTGGGGTGCAGAAGCTAAAAGACGCGACCCCGGCCGGCGTGCTCCTCGGTAGCGGCAAGCTCGCGACCGAGCTGGATCGGCTGGACCTGATCGACGAATACAAGTTCCTCCTCCACCCGAGGATCGCCGGCCACGGCCCGACCCTGTACCAGAACGGGCTGCCCAATACGCGACAGCTTGAGCTGGTCTCGGCGAAGCCGCTCCGCAACGGCGCTCTCGCCATACACTACCGGCGTGCGCGCGGCTAACGAACGCTGAAGCTGACAAGGGAGCTATTGATGGTTTGCGGCTGCGCCGCAAACTCTTATATGATTCCCTTGCAGCTGGCCGCTTGGCTCATATCTGTACCTTCGGCAAAGCCTCCCGGACGGTATGATTTGTTGCTCGAACTTCCGCCGAGTGGCGCCGACGAGCACCGCACACGGCTGCCGGGAGTGCCAGCGAGATCGACTTCGACACTCTTGCTTCTTCGATCGCGCGACATTCGCGGACGAGCATCTCGACCCTGCATGCTAACGAGCGCTGAAACTGACGAGTGCCGCTGTTCTGAGCTTGCGACGCCCGTCGGCATCGCGCATTAGTCTTTTGGTATTGAGCCTAATCGAGCTCGCAGCTGAACTCGGGCGCTAGCAGCTAACAAGCATCACGAGATGGGCACGCCAGCATCATACCGACGGACCTTGCCAGGCGGTTCTCAGCGAGTGCCGTGCGCGCGTCAGCCGATCTGCTCGTACGTGCAGCCGTGCTCCTGCGCGAGCCCGAGCAGCATCGTGTGCGCCGGCACCAGTTTGACACCGGGGTTCAGCCCCGCGAGCAACTCGGCCCGGATCGTGTAGTCGCGCTCATCCAGCGTCGCAATGAGCACATTGTTAAAGTAGATCGTCCAGACGCCGTCGTCGGTCTCTTCAAGGCCGATGTACTCATCGACGAGCGCGTTGGCGACGTAGAGCAGGTGATGTTGAAAGCGACACGTGCCCGCGTCGGTCACGCGCTTCACGAGATAGTGTCTCGGATGTTCGGGACTGGGCAGCTTGCTCGGATACGCCCGCGACGCGGGGCGGTACCGACTCGCCGGCGTGATCTTGGCCGAGGGCTTCGTGGGGCCGCTCGGTGTTGTACTCGAGCCGAAACGCATCGAATTTGCTTTTGCTGCGCCGCACAGGTGCGCTCGATGGGTTTGACCGCCGAACGCTTGAGCGTACGGTGGATCCGCTCATGGGCGCCGTTTTCTTGAGGACGGCCCGGATGAATACACTGTGAGAAAAATGAGATTCCTTCCCGAGCCGCAACCCGCATCGAGCACCTTCATTCCCGAAACAATCCGCCCGCGCAACAGCTGTTCGAACAGGTAGACGTCGATGTCTCCGAACTGTTCGCGCAGGCTGTCGGACCGTTCACTCATGCGGGAGCCGCGATCCTGGCGAGTTCAGCGTCGCATTCGGCCACCCCCGCACGGTCACCGATGGCCTGCCGGATGCCGCGACTTTGCTGAAGCAATGTGAACGACGTCGTCTCGTCGCCATTGGCGCCTGCCGCCGCCGCAAGCAGCGCAAGCGACTCGGCCTCGCCATACCGGTCCTCCTCGGCACGGCGTAGCGCAAGACTCTCTTTGCCGAACGCCACGGCTTGCTCGTTGAGCCCGAGCAGTCGTGACGCCCAGCTCGCGAGCGCAAGACGATGCGCGACGCCCCACCGATCGCCGAAGCGACGAAAGCCGTTGACCGAGTTGATCTCGAGAATCTCGGCGGCACGCGCAGCATCACCGAGTTGCAGGAACGTGTACGCTTTGATGTCACGCGCGAAATAGATCAGCCGCAGATCTCCGACGTCGTCGAGGGTTTGTTCGGCGCGCTCGAGAAGCGCGATCGCGTCCGACACCTCGCCCATTCGGCACCGCGTCCACGCGAGAAACGTGTCGCAGAACGCCACCCCCCGTCGATCGGCCACTTGTTGGCGGATCGCCGAACTGCGTTCCAAAGCCTCGCACGCCTCGTGGAAGTTTCCTTCACAGAGCGCCGTCGCACCGAGGTTGGTGAGCGCGAGCGCGACCACTCGCGTCGCACCGACCTCCTCGGCCAGCGTCAGGCACTCGTTTGACAACTGCCGCGCCTTCACGAAATCGCACTGTCGCCAGGCGATCCAGCCCAAGTCCGCGAGGGCGCGCGCGATACCCGCTGCGTCGTCGTGCGCGCGACGAATGGCCAGCACTGCCTCGAAATACTTCTTCGCCGCAACCACGGCTCCGGAGTTCTGAGCCAAGGTTCCCGCCCCCGTCATCGCGTCAGCGCGTAAACGATCGAGCGCTGGCGCCTGCGACGCCGGCATTTCCAGGACGCGCGCCAGCCAGACACGACCTTCCTCGAGATACCCACGCACGAGCCAGTACCGCCAGAGCGCTGCCGCGAGCGCAAGCGCACCTTCGGCGTGATCGCTGCGGATCATCCAGTCGAGCGCAGAGACCAGGTTGGCGTGATCGCGCGCGAGTGTCGACAACGCGTCCTGTTGCGTCTCGCCAGTGAGCCTTGGTTCGAGTTGCATCGCCAGCCGCTGGTACCACTCGGCATGCCGACTCAGGACAGCGTCCTTCTCAGAGGAGCGCAGCAAAGCATCCATCGCGAATTCGCGCACCGTTTCGAGCATGCGAAGGCGCGGATCGTCGCGTTGCGCGGATTCACGCATGAGCAGGCTCGCGTCCACCAAAGCACTAAGCGCGTCGATCGTCGACGTCGAATCACTACTGTCGGCACAGACCCATTCGGCTGCTGCAACGGACGCGCCTCCGGCAAAGACGCCGAAGCGTGCGAATACCCGTCGTTCGGCATCGGATAACAATGCAACGCTCCACGCGACGGTCTCGCGAATCGTCTGTTGACGCGCCGGCACGTCGCGCCCACCACCGGACACCAGGTCCAATCCAGATTCCAGCCGAGTCGCAATCATGCGGGGAGACATGAGACGGCATCGCGCCGCCGCCAGCTCGATCGCCAACGGCAATCCGTCCACGCGCGCACAGATTCGCGCAACGGCGCCAAGAGTATCGTCGTCGAAGACGAGCGACGGATTGGCCACAGCCGCGCGACGGAGAAATAAGCGGACCGCGGAATTCGCTCGCAGCGCTCCGATATTGGTTGGATCCTTAGGGACCGCGAGCGGAGCGACGAAGAGCTCATGCTCGGCGCGTATCCCGAGTCGCATTCGGCTCGTGACGAGCAGTTTCGCCTCCGGCGCTACGTTCACCAGCCGTGCAACCGCCCCCGCCGCGTCCACAACCTGCTCGAAGTTGTCGAGGACGATCAACACCCGACGTCCGGCAAGCGACGATGCGATCGCGTCGACCGGATCGCGCCCCGACTCGGGCTGAACTCCACATGCCGAAGCAATGGCGGGCATCACCCCTGCTGGGTCGCGCAATGCCGAAAGGTCGACGAACCAGACGCGATCAACTCGCGGCTCCACCGCGCGAGCCACCTGAATCGCGAGCCGCGTCTTTCCCGTTCCACCAGCACCCGTGAGCGTGACCAGTGAAACGTCGGTTCGCTCAATGAGCGAAGTGGCGACACGGAGCTCGTCGTCGCGTCCGATCATTTCATCGGTGATCACCGGAAGGCGTGACGGCGTGCCTCGCAATGAGGATGCGTACATCATGATCCTCGCATTCGGCTCACCGTCCAGATCCTCGCGGACACACTGTGCATAGCGTTCGGCAGTTCTCAACGCTTCGGCGCGATCGCCTTGCGCGACCAGCGCCCGCATGAGGCCAAGCACCGCCCGCGTCTTCAGAGCGTCAAGTCCCAGTAGCCGGCGCCACCAGTTCGAGGCCGCCGCGAAGTCCCGCCGACTTTCGGCGTCCATCGCCAGAGCCCCAAGTGCTTGCTCGGCGGCTTGGCTGAGCCGCAGGCGAATGCCATCGAGCCAGTGCTCGAAATCCACAGCCTCGGAGATGAAGACGCCGGCGAGGAATGGCCCGCTGTAGAGATTCGCCGCCCGTTCGAAGTCTCCTCGAGCGATGGCGTGCTCAAACTCAGAGACGTCGCTCCAGAGGATGTCACTGTTAAGCGTGAGCACATCGTGCCCGAGCACGAGCTCGTCCTCGCCGGCGTCCCGTTTGAGCGCGTACAACGCCTGCGAGAGCGCCGCTCGCGCGCGGGCCTCGTCTACCTCAGGCCATAGCAGGCCGACGACGGCGTCCCGACTCATTCCTTTCTGGCCGGCGGCGGCGAGCGCCGCAAGCAGGACAAGCCGCCGCCGCTGGGCGGCCGCCCCGGTCAACGGACCCTCGTCACCCTCCAGCCACACGCCTCCGAACGTCTTTAAGCGCAGCACCTTGCGCGGTTCTCCGTCGCCCGAGTGATCCAGGTGAGACCGAGGTGAGATCGGTGCCCCATACTAGGCCCCGTTCGCCGGACCAGCAAGCAAGAACGCCTTCGGAGCACGGCATGACTTCGGTCGCGGATAGCATTGGGATTCGGAACTAAAGACTATCGAACCAGGAGCAGATCATGAAACTGTCAAACAAAATCGTCCTCATTACCGGCGGAACTTCCGGCATCGGGCTTGAAGCTGCAAAGCTGTTCCGGGAGGAAGGTGCGACCGTCATAGTCGTCGGGCAGAATCCTGACCGGTTGCAATCCGTCGCAGCTCAACTCGGGGACAGCGTTACTGTGCTGCGCGGCGACGTGAGCAAGCCCGCCGCGGTTGAAAGCATCATCAAGCAGATCAGTGAAAAGTTCGGCCGTATCGACGTACTATTCGCGAATGCCGGGATGGGTCTTGCCTCGCCTTTGGAAGGCGTCACCGAGGATCAAATCGACAGGCAATTCGATGTGAACTTCAAGGGCGTCTTCTTCGCCATTCAGAAAGCTGCTCCGTTGTTGGCCAAAGGCGGCAGCATCATTGTGACGACTTCGTTCCTAAACGACGTGGGTGTGCCTGGCCTTTCTATCCTATCGGCCACGAAAGCAGCCGTTCGTTCGCTTGTGCGGTCGATGGGCGCGGAATTCGCCCCGCGTGGCATTCGCGTGAACGCAGTGAGTCCCGGCCTGACCAACACGCCGTTTCACAGCAAGCTCGGACTTTCCGAGAAGCAACTCAGCGAAGCTGCGTCGGCAATCGGGAATCGGGTCCCGCTTCGTCGGTTCGGCGAGGCCGTGGAAATCGCAAAGGCAGCCCTGCTGCTCGCGAGCGACGATTCCTCCTTCATGACCGGATCGGAACTGGTCGTCGATGGCGGCCTAACGCAGATTTGATTTTTCTCGGTGCGACACGAAGGCGGTGGATGAGAAACTGGTAACCGCGTGCTTGATTCCGGAGATGGTAGGCGCGGCGATTTGATCTCCTCGCCCTCGGCCTACCCGGAATCGGCGCTGTTCGCTAGCCCGCTACCATGAGCACCTGCATGCCCACTCTCCAGGAACAGTTTGGCGCCATCGACATCTACCTCTTCGATCAGCTCCTGCGCGGCAATGTCTCGAAGGGGATGACGATCTTCGACGCCGGCTGCGGCACCGGCCGGAACATCGTGTACCTGCTCCGCGAAGGGTACGAGGTCTTCGGCGCCGATCCCGATCCGCAGGCGATCGACGCCGTGCGCCGCCTCGCGCCGCACCTGCCGGCTGACAACTTCCGCGTCGAATCCGTCGAAGCACACTCGTTCCCGGATCTCTTCGCCGACGTCGTCATCATCAACACCGTCCTGCACTTCGCGCGAGACGACGATCACTTCCACGCGATGCTGCACGGCTGCTGGCGGACGCTCAAGCCGGGAGGGCTTTTCTTCTGCCGGCTCGCGTCCACGATCGGCGCCGAACGTCTCGTCCGGCATCTGCACGATCGCTGGTACGCGATGGCGGACGGCACCGAGCGGTACCTGGTCGACGAGGCGATGTTGATGCAGGTGACGAAGGACCTCGGAGCCGAGCTCGTCGACCCGATCAAGACGACCGTCGTGCAGAATCTGCGATCGATGACGACGTGGGTGCTGCGAAAAAGCTGAGAGGAGAGTCCAGAGTGAGTCATCGAATCCACTTGATGCTAGTGCTTGTTTGCGTCGCATGCTCCCAAGAGACGCGGAAACAACCTCCGACGACTTCAACGAGTTCGGCTACGGACGCGGATGTTATCCGGCAGATGTACTCGGCCTTTGTCGCGGCGAAGCTTGCCCGGGACGTTGAAAGGGAATTGAGCTTCGTCACGGATGATGCCGTGTACACGCCGCCTGGGATACCCGAGGTTGCCGGAAAGGCCGCGCTACGCGCTTGGTGGACAGCGCGCGAAGCTGCCGACTCGCTTGAGATATTCGAGCTCGATCCAGGCGAAATTGTCGTCGTCGGCGACCTTTCGTATTCGCGAGGAACCTCGACATCACGTTTCCGAAATCGTCGCACCGGGCAGATTAGCAACCAAGTAGTGCGACATCTCGACATCCTCCGCCGTCAGCCCAACGGTCACTGGCTCATCTCACGACACATTCGAAACTCCAGTACGTCCAATCCACAGTGATCTTTGACTGTGCGGCCTAATGTTGCATGCACCAGACGGGCGATCGAAGGAGTTGCGCGCGCTCCACGCGCGCATTCCATATGACTCACCCGCAGGTGATGCGCGGCGTTAGCCGGGACAACAAGCCATCTGCACGTACAGCATCTCAACCCACGTAGTATTTGCCAAGTTTCGCCTCGGTCCGACACGTACGCGGATTCGCGCGGGCCTTCTGGCGATTTCTTCTGGGCGAGGTCGGTGCGCGTCTTCGCGGTGATCTCGAGATGGACATGCAGGTCACGATCCCGGCTCAAGGCAACATCAGAGAAGTTCTTACTAGTTTCAGTGAGACGTTCCAGGCGGAGCGTCCGCAGATCGGATTTGGTGGTGATGGCGCAGGTAACTGGACGGGCTCCGCGCGAGTTCGACGCTACGGCGACATCCCTGGCGTGCGTTCTCGCCTCGAGGTCTGGGCGCGAAACACGCTTCCTTCTGACGCGACTTTTCGCATCCGCCGGATGGGCCGGCGCGCCGCCGGCTAACGTACGTTAGGCGGGCCACGATTCACTCTTCGCCTAGGAGGACCGCCCCGTGAGATGCTTCTTTTGTGTTCCTGCAATTGGCGCTCGTGGCGCTTCCGACGACAGGATGGGCCCAGCAGCCCCCGTTCGACGGACGGACAACCATGACATCGAGCCAGCTCAAGGAGCTATTGAATCGGTACGTCGATGAGGTTTGGACGAAGCGGGACGTCGCGGCGATCGATGGTTTTCTGGCGCCGACCTATCGGCGACACCTGGGTCGAGGCGTCGATCCCTTGACCCGCGATGGCCAGAAGAAGCTTCTCGCCGACTTTCGCGCAGCGTTCCCCGACGCCGAACTCGCTTTGGAAGAAGTAGTTGTCGAACGCGACCTGATCGCCTTCCGTTCGCGGATGCGTGGAACACACCGGGGCGCGTTCAGGGGTATCCCAGCCACAGGCAAGAAGGTGGACGTACGCTTGCTGGATATGATCCGCGTCGAGAACGGGATGTTTGTCGAACAGTGGGGAGGTCCAGATCTTCTCGACCTGCTCCAACAACTGGGCGCCTCGGTGGCCGCGCCTGCAGCGTCGCGATAATTGGGGTTGAGGTACTCGTGGTCCGCGGAGGTACCGTTTCGATGCGCGCGCCCCCTGACGTGCGTTGAATCTGACGAGCGGTTTTAAAGAATGCTCGCTGCGCTCGCTTTGTTCATTCGCCCGCAGCGCCGATGTCAGTTCCCGCCTCCAGGCAGGTTCCGCTTCTCAGGGTCGGCGAGTTCGACCTCGGTATCCCCACTCGTGCCGGGCAATTCTTGCCTTAGCGCTCGCCTGGCCACAGCGAGGGAACCAGAGGCGCAGACGGCGCTAGCAAGAGCGAATGTGGGAGCGATCGCTAGCACGTCTCCCCATTCGAGGGACGCGGCCTTGGCGAAGAGGGCCGATAGCAGAAGCCGCCCATGGCACCCCACCCCGCAAAACGCGGAAGCGAGATCTGATCAAACCTGCGACGGCCCTCGGTCAACACAACGAGCCCGGAGAATGTGACCCCGGCAATGAACCCGAGTACACCGAAGACGAGAGGGAACGGGACGTCGGGATTGAAGCCAAGCACCCAACGCGGCACTAAGCCTGCAACGGACCATGCTACTGCCCAAGTGAAGCCCATCCCGATTGCACCGCGAACGCGTCGCAGCCACTTCCCCATGATCACCTCTGATCCATACGCCCCGCACCTCGGCGGCTTCTGCCCTCAGTCGAGCGCCAAGCCCTTTGTATTGCAAAGTACAAGTCGGGGAGGCGGCATTCAAGACCGCGCATCGTCGGTCTGACGGCGCCCGCGGCGCGAGCCGAGCGCGCGTCTCGATCCTTCGCGCCCGCGACGCCTACTGAACGTTGAGGCTGGCGGTCGATTTAAGGATTGCGAATGCTACGCATTCGCTCTTATTTGACTCGCTTGCGGCTGAACTTTTGCGTCAGGCCGCAACCTGACGCTCTCTCCCCTCATTCAGTCGGTGGATATCGTGTCAAAGCTCGCTGTCGAGGCCATGATTCCGAATCCCCGCCTCGCCGCGTTCAAACCAGTCGTCGGCGAGTGGACGACGGTAGGACGGCACTCGATGATGCCGGGCATAACGCTTCATGGCCGGACGGCCTTCGAATGGCACGAAGGAGGAGCGTTTTTGTGCATGCGCTCGGAGATCGAGGAGCCGGGCATTCCGAGCGGGATTGCCCTCATCGGCAGTGATGACGACGCCGAGCCACTCACCATTTTGTATTTCGACGAGCGCGCGGTGGCGCGGCGATAGTACAACCGTGGTTTGTAAATACCTAAGTATCTTTGTGACCTCTCCGACGAGCATGTGCCTGGGCAAGTGCAGGAGATCGCCCGGTCGTTTCTCTCCTCGGGATGACGCCAAATTATTTGAACCCGACAGCTTACGGCTTTCTCGAAGCTCGTGTCGATTTTGACCGGGCTCGTTCGACGTGTTAGTGCGGCAGGGAAAGGCGCAGCAACCGACGCGAACCGGTCCGAGCACCCAGGCACGAGGAGCAGGTCGATGGCTGCCAGGAAATCAAACTCAAAGGCGAAGGCCGCTCACCCAACCACCGTGGTCGCCTACCTGGCCTCGCTCACGCCGGAAAAGCGAACGGTGATCGAAGAGGCCCGCGCCTTCGTCCACAGGCACATCCCCAAGGGGTACGCTGAGTTCATGAACTGGGGCGTGATCAACTGGGGGATCCCGCTCGAAGAGTTCTCCAGCACGCACAACGGTCAGCCGCTCTGCTACGTGGGCCTCGGCGCGCAGAAGAGCTACAACTCGCTCTACCTGATGGGCACGTACGACAGCTCGAACGGCAAGTACACATCGCCGTTCTCCGAAAAACTTCTCGTCGACGCATTCAAGAAAGCCGGGAAGCGGCTCGACATGGGGAAGTGCTGTCTGCACTTCAGGGAGCTCGATGATCTCGAGCTCACCTCCGTCGCGACGGTGATCGCCATGTCGACGCCGAAAGAGTACATCGCGTACTACAAGCGCGTGAAAGGACTCGCGTAGCGCGCGACGGCATCTTCGTTTGTTCGTCGCGTGTTCCAACGGTCATCGAGTCCCGCTGGTCTGCGCAACTCGCTGCACGTCTTCCCTGATCGGTATTTGCAGAGAACGCTCGGGTCAGCATTCCGCCCTTCAGCCAGGGGCACGGCTGGTTCACTCTGAGCGATCGTGTGGAGCGGAATTGCGCTCGTACGCGCGGACCGGATGGGAGTGGCAGTTTCACTTCGGAGTGCATTGGGGCGAACATGCGACGAGCTCGATTCGTGCACCTCACGCCTTTGCGTTCGATCACAACCTCGGGTCGCCATCTCGCAGCATGATGCCGAACGAGCGCTGAAGCTGACAAAAGAGCTATTGATTGTGCGCGCTCCGCGCGCACTCTTATGCATTCCTTTGCAGCTTAGCTAGGGCGTTAGAGTGCCAGCGCTTCTCATGCGCGATTCAGGCCAGCATCGCCACTTGCGCCATCTCGGTCGTAGATCTGAGCCACCAACCGGAGGCACTATGTCACCGAACTGGCTGCGGACTTTCATGCTCGCAGTATCTTCCCACTTGCTTGCAGCGACCCTTCACGCTCAGGCGATGCGCGTGACTCTGCTCGGTACAGGCAGCCCGCCCCCGTCCATAGAACGCTTCGGTCCCGCGACGCTGGTGGAAGTCGGTGGGCAGAAGTTGCTCTTCGACGTGGGGCGTGGCGCAACACAGCGCCTGTGGCAGCTCGGAATTCCGCTCGGGCAGGTGAACCGCGTCTTCATCACGCACCTGCATTCCGATCATGTCGTGGGACTGCCGGATCTCTGGCTGACCGGTTGGCTCCGGTCGGCCTACGGGCAGCGCAAAGCTCCGCTGCAAGTGTGGGGACCCCGGGGAACCGCGGGGATGGCGGCCGCGCTGCGGCAGGCGTACGCTGAGGACATTCGCATCCGCCGCACCATGTTCGATTATCCGGATTCTGTTATCAGTCTCGTCGGGCACGATGTGGGTGACGGCACAGTGTATGATCGCGATGGCGTTCGCGTGACCGCATTCGCCGTGGAACACGGTAGCGTGAAACCGGCATTCGGCTATCGCCTGGATTTTGGTGGTCACTCGATCGTGATATCAGGCGACACGCGACGCTCCGAGAACGTCGTGCGTGCCGCTCGCGGCGCGGATGTACTGATACATGAGGTTACCGTTGCCGATCCGGAGTTCCTCGAGCAATCCCCCGACGCGCGTCGCGTCGTTGCGGAACTGCACTTCGCCGGAGGATGCGGCGGCCGTGTTCGCTGCTGCCCGACCGAAGCTCTGCGTCTTCACACACGTGCAGGTCTTCGGGTCCGCGAAACGGCGCGGGGAGCTGATGGCAAGGATCGTCGCTCGGACGCTCGCGGGCTACGACGGTCGCGTAGAACTGGGCGAGGACCTACTGACGATCGTTGTCGGCGATACGATTACAACGACTCGGCGCCTGCCCCATTGACGCGCGCTCAGCCCCACTTCGGTCTAACGATCGTTGCAGCTGGCAAGCGATAGTCGGTTTGTGCGGGGCTTCGCCACGCGCTTTTATTGGGCTCGCTTGCAGCTGAACTCGGGCGTTAGCTGGCACCACATTTCTTCACAAGGACGATAATCATGTTCACGCGCTGCCTGTGCGTAGCGTCGTTGCTCGCGTCGGTGCACGCGGGAGCACAGGCGCATCCAATTCGCCCAAGCGGCACCGATCCGCGCAGCGACATTCTGGCGGCGGAGCGAGCGTTGGAGACAGCTCTCGTGAGAATGGACCGTGGCGCGCTGGACAAGATTTACGCTAATGACCTCGAATCGCGTCATTGGAACGGGACGCGCGATACGAAAGCGTCCTGGCTTCGCTTCATTGTGGATTCTGTCACGTACCAGCGCCATTCACCTCAAATTGACCGCATGGAGATCTATCCAAACGCCGCCTGGGTTTCGGGGACCATGATCTCCGTATCAAAGCTGCGCGGTACGTCGCAGTTTGAAGCCGAGAGTTTGCGGTTCGGTCACCTCTGGGTGAGGGACGGCGACCGATGGAGGCTCCGTGAACAAGCGGGAAAAACGCTTGAGCCTCCGAGCCGGAAGTCCTAATTGGACGCCACCTCACCATCGCGATCTCGACCTGCCAGCTGCGCTGCAGCAGACGGGCGATTTAAAGATTGCGCAAGCTGCGCTTGCGCTTCTATTTGACTCGTTCGCAGCCTAACTGGGGCGTTAGGCCGGCACACAATTCAAAGCACCGACCGCTCACTTCACCGTCGTCCGGTCCGCGGCCTGCGTCGAGATCTCATCGCCGCCGGAGCCCAACCTGCGCTGGGCGCGATACTACTTTCGAAACAGGTCGTCGCCGCTCAACGAGGGCGACGCTGGCACGAACGAGACCGCGCCATTCCATGCGCGCTCTCGCGCGGGCAGGAAACGCTGCATCGCTTCCGCGCCGAACTGGGTCTTGTGGCACGCCATGGTCTGGACCGCTGCGTCGAGATCCGCCGGCGTAAACGGCACCTTGACGGTAAAGTATTTCGCCTGAGGGAACAGTAGCGGCGGCTCGCCGCGCTGCGGATTGGCCAGTCGGATCATCTCGATCGGCAGATACATATAGAACAAACGCTCGGGCATACCAGGTGCGCCGAACCGGAGCAACTGCGTGGCGATGTTGCTGACGATTCGGTGATCGGGATGGCCGGTGCCGCCATCAGGGCCCCAGGTGACCACAACGTCGGGCCGTAGCTGTTCGATCTCCTTGGCGATGCGGTCGGTAAGGCGAGTCATCAAGCTCCGATCGCCCAGATAGTCGCCGAGTTTTCCGTCGGGAAATCCGAGAAGAATCGGATCGCGCGCGCCAAGAGTCGTCGCTGCGCAGCGAGCCTCATCGGCGCGAGCCTTCACGAGCGCGTTCCCCACGGGACCGGAGTCGGGGCGCTGGAGATACGCTTGCGTTCCACTTCCGCCTGATCCGTCGGTCACGATAATCATCTGCACCTGTACGCCCTCTCGGGCGTAGCGCGCAAGCGCAGGCCCCGCCGCGGTCTCGTCGTCCGCGTGTGCGAGCAGTGCGACAATCGTGCGCGGCCGATTCTGCGACGGAGCCGGACTCGAAGGCAACATCACGATAGCAACCGCTAGCGCGGCGAGAACGCTACCCCGACGAGATATCATTGCATCAAACATGCGGAATGCTCAGCGCAGTCGATAGACCTCAGCGTTGATCAAGCCGCGCGGCCTGAGGCGGCCGGGGCCACACCGCTGGTCGGCTGCGACGGTCGATGCGCCGGCGGCCTAACGGACATTCGAGCTGACGGGCGATTTAAGGATTGCGCATGCTACGCATGCGCTCTTATTTGGCTCGGTCGCAGCTCAACTTTGGCGTTAGGCACTCCACCGGTGCCTTCGATGCGTGCTTCGCTTTCTTCGGAGGAATGATGCCTCATGAAGTAGACCACCTAGTCGATCTGTACGACTGTGGACGTCTGACCCGGCGGCAGTTAGTGCAGAGTCTGTTCGCGCTCGCAGTCGCGCCGAAGGTCAGCCATGGGCTGGCCTCGACAAGTCAACCTCAGGCACTCTTTCGCACGCGGACGATCAATCATGTAACCCTCTTCGCCTCGGACGTCGCGCGTTCGAAGGCGTTTTACCAGCGGCTAACAGGCTTGCCGATTCGGGCTGAGGACAAGGAGTCGTGCGAATTCCGAGTCGAAAGTGGCTTCCTCGGCATATATGCGCTGGATCCAGGTCAGCGACCGGGATTCAATCACTATTGCTTCGGCATCGAGAAGTACGATCCGCAAGCGACCATGGATACGATCAAGCGAGCGATGCCAGAGGCGAAGCCGACGCTGGAAGGTCAAAGTCAGGTGTACGTTCAGGACCCGGATGGAGTTCGCGTTCAGTTCGCGGACGTCAACTATAAACGGTAACGCGGCGGCGGTGGGCGCACTGTTCGCCCGAGTGGCGACACCGGAGCATGCTTATGACCCGCGTACGATTCGGCTACTCGCGATCGCGTGGTGTCTGGGAGTTTCCTGATGCCGTTGGTCTTTCCTTCGAATCAACCAGTGCCGTTGAACTGTCCCGGATCGACCGTCTCGGCGCAGGCTAACTAACGTAGCGCTGCAGCCGTCGAGCGATCTAAAAGATGGCGTGAGCTGCACTCGCGCTCTTATTTGATTCGCTCGAAGCTTAGGCTGGGGCGTTAGGCGGAGACAGGCGAGAAGGAACTGCATCCTCGCGTTGAACACTTGACCGATCCCGAGGCCAGCGTGAGTTCTCTACTCGATTCCTCGGGCGAAGCCAATCAACGCGCGAGGATGGTCGACGCAGGCTCGCGCGCCAAGCCGCTTCGTCACGAGGCGACTCGCCGACCGCGCAACGCCTGCACCGCGAGGATGACCGTAAACGACCCAGTCACTCCGAGGACATAGAGAGTCCAGATGAACAGCAGGGCGCCGCTCTTCTCGAGAAACTCTGGACGCAAGCCATTCCGCATGTGCAGCGGAAGCATCCCGGCGGCCATCAAGCCTCCGAGGAGCATGATCACCTTTCCCGAGAGCCGGTCTCGCAGCAGCACGGCGCCGCAGACGACGATAAGCAGAATCGCGATGCCAACCAGATGATTGAGCCCCGCGCGGTCCATGCCGAAGACGATGTCCTGCGAGATGTGCAGAGCGAGCAGCAGCACGGAGACCAACGAGGTCAAACTCAAGAGATCGTTCTGCTTCACAGGGGGCGCTCCGTCAGGGTCCTATGATGTACCCATACGACGAGCCGGTAGGCAGGTTTCGCTGGCGTCGACTGCGACACCCGCCCAGCGCGAGCTCTCCACTAAGAGAACGCGCTGTCTCAGCAACGAACCCGGAACCAAAAACTGTTGACAGGGAACGCATCGCAATGCGCCGTCGAGTACTCGTGGCTATGAAGCTTCAACTTGCCGGCATGGCGCTGGCTAGCGTGCTCGCGCGCGAGGCGAGCGCGCAATCGCCACCACAATCGTCGGCAACCGTGACTCCCGTGGGTACCTGGCGCGGCACGTCGGTGTGCTTGGTGCGTCCATCGGCTTGCCACGACGAGATCGCCGTTTATCGGATAACGCAGATGAAGGCACCCGACAGCCTAGCGCTAGACGCACGGAAGATCGTGCGCGGCGAAGAGCAGGAGATGGGTGTTCTCGCCTGTCGCCTCGCGCGGCCGACTGGCCAACTCACTTGCATTATGCCGCAGGGGGTCTGGCAGTTCCGCGTGAGCACCGATAGCCTCACTGGTGAATTGCGGCTCCAAGACAACACCCGGTATCGAGACGTCCGAACCATACGCGCGCCGTAGGATTGGTGGCGGCGTGAACTCGCGCCGTTCACGCTTCGATGACAGCACGGCCTAACGAACGCCGAGGCTGGCAAAGGAGCTATTGATGACGCCCAACGAACGCTGAGGCTGGCAGTCGATCTAAGGATGGCGAATGCTACGCATTCGCTCTTATTTGTTGATTCCCTTTCAGCTGCAGTTGGACGTTGGGCCGCCCGAATGGAGCGTTTAATGAAGATGCCCGCCGTTGAGGGAATTATTGAACGTCGTCTGCTCGTCAACTATCGCGTCGCGCCGGGCGCGCTGGCCGGTATCCTACCCGCACCGTTTCGGCCGAAACTCGTGGGCGGCTACGCCATTGCCGGCATCTGCCTCATTCGGCTTGCGAGTGTCCGACCTCGCGGGCTGCCCGCCGGCCTGGGGCTTCGCTCGGAGAATGCCGCCCATCGGATCGCCGTCGAATGGGACGCAGACGGCCGCTCGCATGACGGTGTCTTCAGCTTCTTCGGTCTCCCTGGGAGCGGGAAAATAGAGTATCGCGCGAGAACTTGCGCCGCATATTCAACTCCATTGATCTGTTCTCACGCGACGATGGACAGCGAATCGTTCCCAATCCACCCCTCGCCGTTTCGCTCGCTGCGCTGACGCTAAGTTCTTTGAACCGGACAGCGTACGGCTTTCTCGAAGCTCGTGTCGATTGTGACAGGTCTCGTTCGACGTGTGAATGAGGCTGCAAAAAGCGCCGCCACCGACACGAACCGAAATCAGGAGAAAAGAATGCGTTTCATCGTCATGGTCATGGCGACGAAGAAATCGGAGGCGGGCCCTCCGCCGAAGCCCGAAGAATTTGCCGCGATGCAGAAGTACAACGCCGAGGCCGTGAAGGCAGGGGTCCTCCTCGCCGCCGAGGGGCTCGCCCCCACCTCGAAGGGTGCGCGCGTGAAGTACAGCGGCGGCAAGCCTATTGTCATCGACGGTCCGTTCACTGAGACGAAAGAACTCGTCGCGGGCTTCACCATCATCAAGGTGAACTCGCTGAACGAAGCGATCCAGTGGGTAAAAGGCGCTCCGTACACCGTTCCGAACGGCGAGGTGGAGATCGAGATCCGCAAGCTGATGGACGTCGAGGATTTCGGTGACGGGTTCACGCCGAACCCGGAAATCGCGAAAGTGAAGTTCAAGTAGCGGCTACCGCGCTCGTTTGGCGGCGCTTCACATGCCCATTCGAGCTACTGGAACACGCGGACTCGAATGAGAAAGCTCAAAATCATCGAACACGTCTCGACGGCGTGATCCAGAACTCCGGCGATCCTGTCGGGTAGCTCCAGGTTGACATAGACTCGAACATGGGCTTGCGGATGAAGTCCTGCTGGTCGTCCATCCGGCGGCCTCTCGTCGTCATCTGGACACGGCGCGATTTGCGGCGAATTTATCGGAATGATTGAAGACGATTGCACCGCCATCGAGCGGCAGCTCGGTAATCGCTATCAGATCATTCGCACGCTTGGCGCTGGCGCGTTCGGCGCGGTCTACCTCGCGCGCGAGCGCGACCTCCATCGGCTCGTCGCGATCAAGGTGCTACGCGGCGATCGCGCGTGGAGCGACGACGAACGCGAGCGCCTGCTCCGAGAAGCGCGCACCATCGCGAACCTGAGCCACCCGGCGGTGGTGCCGCTGCTCGCGTTCGGCGAGTCGAGCGGCATGGTCTACATGGTCATGCCCTACGTCAGCGGTCAAACGCTCGCCGATCGCCTCAGGCGCGACGAGCCGTTCGACGCCGACGAAGTTCGAAGAATCCTCATCGAGCTCGCCGACGCGCTGGCGTACGTCCACGGCGAGGGCGTGCTGCACCGGGACCTCAAGCCCGAGAACGTGTTGCTGGAGCGCGCTGGCGCCGTTGACGACCACATCCCACCGCGCGTTCGCCTGATCGACTTCGGCGTCGCCGCGTTTCCCATGCGCGATCTCGGCGTGAATGCCACGCGTGAGACGTGGGGGACGCCACACTTCATGGCACCCGAGCAGATGTTCGGCGAGCCGGAGCTCGACCCCCGCAGCGAGATCTACTCGCTCGGCGTGCTCGGGTTTCTGCTGCTCGGGGGACGTCTGCCGTTCGACGCGACGTCGCCGACCGAGCGACTCACGCAGCAACGCCGCGGACCCGTCGTACCCTTAAGCGTTCGCGCGCCCGATGCGCCGAAGGATCTCGTCCGGGCGATCGAGCGGTGTCTCGCATACGAACCCGGGCAGCGGTGGCGCCGCGCGCGAGATTTTCGCGATACGCTGATCGCCGGCGCTGTTGCCGGCAACGCGTTCACACCGCTTGCTCTCGTGCGTCAACGTCTGCGTCCGAATCCAGCGGCGGTCGAGCGATTCGCGGCCAAGCGTCGCAAGCGTCAAAACCCAAGGCTGCCGCTCGTCAAGCGAATCGCCGGCGCGTTCTCGGGGATCGACGCGGACGTGCGTTTCGCCGCGCGCGCGATCAAGAAGGCGCCCGCATTCAGCTTGGGCGTCATCGCAATTCTCGCTATGGGACTTGGCGCCACGGCGGTCGTGCTGAGCGCCCTCGAAGCGCTCGTGCTGCGTCCCGTACCGGTGGCCGATCCGAAAGCGCTCGTCGTGATTCAAGAGCGACGCAAAGGGCCGGGTCAAGTCATGAACTTCGGCGCGAGCGGGTTTCGGTACGACCGCTATCTCTCCTACCGCGATGCGACGGCCGGCGTCTTCACCAACATCGCCGCACAGAGTCATGCGTCCTTCTCGGTTCGGATCGGGAACGAGGCGCGGTCCGCTGGCGGTCTCGTCACATCCGGAAGCTACTTCGACGTGCTCGGCGTGCGCCCGGCGCTCGGGCGGTTCTACGATTCGCACATCGACACACCGGGCGGCGCTGAGGCGGTCGCGGTCCTCGGCTACGACTTTTGGCAGGGGACGCTCAACGCAGACTCGAGCATCATCGGACGGACCATTCATCTCGACAGCCGCCCAATGCGCGTCGTCGCGGTGGCACCGAAGGGGTTCAAGGGTGCGATCGGCGCAGTGTTCCCGATCGACGTGTGGGTCCCGGAGCCGACGTATGCGAAGCCGATCATTCGCGGCCGGAGCGTCGCCGACGAGAAGGTCGCGGGTGCGCTCAGCATCCACTGGATGAACCTCTTTGGCCGTTTGCGCCCCGGCGTCACCGCGCGCGGTGCGAGCGAGGCGCTCAAGGTCATCGCGCCGCGTGTACCGATGCAGGATCCGAGAACGAAAATCCTCGATGCGTGGGCCGAGCCGCTGCGGACGCTCCCAACTCCGATGCAGAACTCGATGGAGCAATTCATTGGGATGCTCTTTGGCGTCGCACTCCTGGTGCTCGTGATCGCCGCGGCGAACGCCGCGGGCATGCTCCTCGCGCGCGCGACCGCTCGAACGCGCGAGATGGCGACGCGCATGGCCGTCGGCGCTGGGCGCGCCCGTCTCATAAGGCAGCTCATCGTCGAAAGCTCGATCTTGTGCGCCGCGGGCGGCGTCGTTGGAGTCCTCGTTGCGCTCTGGCTTTCGCGTTTTCTCAATGTCTATCGACCGTCCGGTATTCCGATGTCGGTTGCATTTGGCGTGAATGCGACGGTGCTCGCGATCGTCGGCATCGTCGTCCTGGGGACGGCGATGATTGCGGGCATCGCGCCTGCGCTCCACGCCACAGCGGTCGATCTGGCGAGCGCGCTCAAGGCGGGTGGGATTCAGACCAGCGAGAGGCGATCGAGGCTGCGCAGCGCGTTCGTCGTCGCGCAGATTGCATCGTCCGTCGTTCTGCTGTCGACGGCAGGCCTCTTCCTCCGATCGCTTCAGCGTTCTTTAAACATCAATCCCGGCTTCCGCGCCGAGGGTGTGATCACCGGCAGTGTGAGCCTCGGTGTCCATGGGTACGACCGCGAGGCCGCCGAGCAATTCTATCGCCAGTTGCTGCCGAACCTCCGCGCTCGGCCTGAGATCGCCGCCGCGGCGATTGCGAACGCTGCTCCATTCAGCGGGCAGGTGAGCACCGAGGAAACGCAACGCACCGGTCATCCCGACGACAATGTTCTCGCGCAATGGGCGGTTGCCGACTCGGGCTTCATTGAACTTCTCGAAACACCGCTGGTGGCCGGCCGACTCTTCACAGGTCAGGACCGGCGCGTGTCGGCACCTGTCGCGATCATCAACCTGACGCTCGCGCGACGCCTGTGGCCCAACGACCCGCCACCGAGCATCATCGGACGGCGCATTCTCAGTCTCGAGCGCGAGATGGAGGTGGTCGGCATCATCGGCAACGGCAAATACGCGAGCCTGCAAGAGGCGCCGAAGGGGTTCGGGTATGTGCCGTATGATCCGCGGTTTGGGACATCGAGGCTTCTCTATGTACGAGCCAGAACGACCACGGCATCGGCGCAGCGGGCCGCGACCGAGGAGTTGGCAAAGCTCGATCCGAACGTGGCGTTCGAGGGCGCAAAGTTACTCACGCTCGACGTGGAGAAGTTTCTCGTGCAGCAGCAACTTGCCGCGCGGCTCATCGCGGCGTTCGGACTCGTCGGCGTCGTGCTCGCGATGACGGGCCTCTACGCGGTCTTGGCGTTTGGCGTCGCGCAGCGCATGCGCGAGTTCGGCGTGCGTCTCGCGCTTGGAGCGCGCGGCGCGGACATCATTCAGTTGGTACTGCGGCACGGGCTTGTGCTCGTGGCTATCGGTCTCGTGATTGGGCTTGCGGGCGCGATTGGCGCGGGGCGCGTGGTTTCGAGATTTCTCTATGACATCAGCGCCGTCGATCCGGCGACCCTCCTGGCCGTTCCACTTCTTGTGCTGCTCGTTGCCATTGGGGCGAGCCTGGTACCGGCGCGTCGTGGCGCGGCCGCTGATCCGATGACGTCGTTGCGGGCGGAGTAGCTCGGCGTCGAGATGGCGACGTCCCGTAGCGCGCGTGATGTTGGCTGCGCATTACGCCGCGGCACTAGCGATCGATGAAGCTTTGCCCAAATGGAGGATCCCACCATGATGCGGCAGCGCGCTCTGCAGATTCTTCTGGCGTTATCGGGACTGGCATGCTTGGCCGGGCTTTATCCGCTGACGGGAGCGCTCCGAGACGGCGTGGCGTCGACTATCAATAGGCAAGACCAGATGATCCTCGGCATTTACGTTATGCTCGGTGTCTTCTTGCTGATCGCTGCCCGCAATCCGCGCGACCACCGCAGTCTTATTCTCTTCGCGGGGTGGTCCACGGTTGCTCACGACACCGTCATGATCGTGCAAGGCATTCAATACCACGATCTTCGCACCGATCTCGCCGGGTACACCATTATCGCGGTCGTCGCTCTTGCCCTCATCGCTCTGACTCCCGCACCAAACGCGCGACCGGCCCCGGTTTGAGATTGCCGTCGAAGCACCGACGAACGAAGGTGGGACTCATCAAGCTGATCGCGTCTTCATGCGGAGCGGTCGATCAGCCCTTGAGACCATCGAAGTCTCGACGCGCCCGGGCCATTGTCCACGGGGTGCCAGACCCGCGTCCGACAGTCTCGCCGGCCATGCCCATTTCCGCGTCACCCGAACGGGTGATTTTGGAGGACGGAAGGAATCATCCTTTCAGAGGATGAGCCCAGCTTCCTTGGCGCGCTCTACCGCCTGCGTTCGTCGCTGAGCCGACTGGGATACGGAATGGGAATTTAAGTCGTGATCACGGCCGGGCTTATATTCCGTCGAGCGTCTGCTGCGCTCTGTGTCCGCGCTCATCGCGAGGGAGAAGTGACATGGTCAAACCAGCCAAGAACACGATCTGCCTTTGGTACAATCGCGACGCCGAGGACGCGGCGCGGTTTTACGCGCGGACCTTTCCCGATTCGTCCATTGCCGCGGTGCACCGCGCGCCCGGAGACTTTCCCTCAGGGAAGAAAGGGGACGTGTTGACCGTCGAGTTTACGGTGATCGGCCTTCCGTGCCTCGGGCTCAACGGGGGACCTGCCTTCAAGCAGACCGAAGCCTTTTCGTTTCAAATCGCGACCGATGACCAAGCGGAAACGGATCGCTATTGGAACGCGATTGTCGGCAACGGCGGTCAGGAGAGCGCATGCGGCTGGTGCAAGGACAAATGGGGATTGTCCTGGCAGATCACGCCAGTCGCTCTGACGAAAGCGATCGCTGATCCCGATCCCGCAGCCGCCAAGCGCGCGTTCGATGCGATGATGCAGATGAAAAAGATCGACATCGCTACAATCGAGGCGGCGCGCCGCGGTTGAGGTTTCACCCTCGACGCGTGCATTTCGGAAGCACAAGGCACACTTATTTGACTCGCTTGCAGCTGTGGACGTCGAGCGCGTTGCGCGAGGCCGTCGCCAAATCGTTGTTGATGTCTGTCGCTTTCGGCGCACTTCTCGTAAAGAGCGCGATTTGCCAGACGTTGCCCGCACGAGCGGTCAACGGACTCGCGGCAGTGGACTCGCTCGTCTCCGCGGAGTTCGCCAAGGACAGCATCGGGAGTATCACCGTCGGCGTAATCGCGGGCTCGCAACTGGTATGGACGCGCAGCGTCGGTTTCGCCGACATGAAGGCACGCCGCATGGCGAACCGCAATACGGTGTATCGAATTGGTTCGATCACGAAACCATTTACCGCCGTCATGTTGATGCAATTGGTCGGCGCAGGAAGGATTCAGTTGTCCGATCCGGTTGAACCGTATCTCCCGGAGATCAAGGAGATCGCATCCAAGCCGCAGGGCGCCTCGCCCTTCACATTTCTGCAACTCGCGACAATGACCGCCGGGCTGGCGAGAGAGCCTGACGAGGTTGGGCCATTTTGGACGGGGCCGGTATCAGGTTGGGAACGGACGTTGCTCGCTGCGCTGCCTCACACGACCTACACATCATTCCCAGGCACAGCGTATTCCTACTCGAACATCGGCTATGCGATCCTCGGCGCCGCTCTCGCTCGCGTGGCCGGCCAGCCGTACGTCGAGTGGGAGCGGCTGCACGTTTTCAAGCCGCTCGGGATGGAACGCACGCGATTTGAAATCGATCCGACTATAGAATCTGATCTGGCGGTCGGATACCAGGTCAAAGGCGACGGAGCACTCGACGACCAAACCGCGGCAGGGGAAGCTCGAGCCGGACGTGGCTACAAGGTGCCGAACGGAGCGATCTTCACGACGGTTGAAGACCTCGCTCGCTTTGTGGCGTTCGAGCTTGGTCGCGGTCCGGACAGCGTGCTCGCCAGGCCGATCCTCGCTGACGCATTCGAAGGCGTCGTGGCGACGGACGCCTTTCTGGAGACCGGATACGGATTGGGGTTCATGGCGATGCGTCGCGACGGCTATTCCTTTCTCGGGCACAGCGGGAGCGTCGCGGGATATCAAGCAGCGATGTATTACGACCGTGGAATGCAACTTGGCGTCGTGCTCTTTCGGAACGTCATTGGCGGCAAGCAGAATCCCGATCGCCTTGCCGTTAGCATTCTCTCATTGCTGGCCACGACGAAAGGCGCCGAGATCCAGGCAGACATCGATAGGCGGGTGAAGGCGCAGGTGGCATCTCCGGGCAGCGAAGCGGCCGTTCGTCGACTCATTGGAGAACTGCGACTCGGAAGGCCGAATTACGACCTCATGAGCTCAGCGTTGGCAAGAGAGACGCGGCGGCAAATCACACAAGAGCAGGCCACGATCGCGAAGCTCGGACCACTCGAGTCGCTGACCTTCAAGGGTGTCGGCCCGGCCGGGCCGAATATCTATCAGGCCACGTTCGAAAAGGGTTCGTTGGAATGGCGGATTTGGCTCAACCTGGACGGCAGCGTTGACGTTTTTAGGTACCGCGCTGTTTCGCCGCCTAGGGAGCGTTAGGCGTCGCAACCGCAGTTCGCTCCAACTTGGCCACACTTCGGAGGCTCACATGAAGAGAGTCACAGGTATCGGAGGAATCTTCTTCAACGCGAGCGACCCTGTCGCACTGCGAGCGTGGTACAAGCACCACCTGGGCATTGACGTCCAGGAATGGGGAGGCGCCGCGTTTGACTGGACCGATGCAGCGGGCAATCCGACAAAGGGAACGACTGCGTGGTTGATCGGCGCCGCCGATAGCAAGCAGTTCGCACCAAGCAAGTCGACCTTCATGGTCAACTATCGCGTCGAAGACCTGGCCGCCCTACTTCAGTCGCTTCGAGACGAAGGATGCAACGTCCTGGAGAAGACGGACGACTCCGAGTACGGAAAGTTCGGTTGGGTCATGGACCCTGAGGGCAACAAGGTCGAACTTTGGCAGCCACCTCCGGGACAATGAGTTCCATGCCTGAAATCCAAATGCCGCGCCGAGCCCTTACATGCACCGGACTCGCCTTCGGCGAGCCGGTGATGTAAAACGCTAGGCAGTATCTACACTTGCACTTGCCCTCCTCGTTCGGGATCCGTGGACGCATTCAGTTACCTGGCAGTACTGCTCTCGATTGTCCTCGGCCTTGGACTGACCCAACTCCTCACTGCCACCGGCCGCCTGATCCGGCATCGCGATCGCGTCCACGTGCAGTGGCTTCCGCTCCTTTGGGCAGCGATTCTACTTCTCATCTATGTGCAGGTCTGGTGGTCCATGTACGGCCTCCGGCTGCGGCACGAGTGGACATTCCTCGACTTCTGTATCGTTCTCGCACAGACCGCCACGCTGTACCTCATGGCCGCGGTCGTATTGCCCGAGCAGGTCGAAGAGGAGGGAATTGATCTCCAGGCCCATTTCGATCAGCAGCATCGCTGGTTCTTCGGCTTCTTTCTCGCCACCCTCGTGATTAGTGTGGCCAAGGATGTCATCCTCGGCGGCCAGCTTCCAGATGGGACGAATCTTGGCTTCCACGCCGTGTTTGTCGTGGGCTGTCTGACCGGGCTGTTCGCGCGCCGTCAGCGATATCAGGAAATGCTGGTGATTGGGTTCGCCGTCGCGATCGTGGCGTATATCGGCGTCTTGTTCACTCGCCTAGATTGACTGCGCAGAAATGCAGGCGGTCCGGGCACTCGAGCGTATTGTCCGGAGCGGGGACGCGTGACTCTCGGGCCGACGCACTTTGGTGACGACGTGTTGCTCTGGCCTGATTCCTAAGTGCCATAATGTTTCACTTAACGCGAATCGGTCCATACGGGCCGTCTACGCCTCGGGGCGCGCGGGGTTGACGCGAACGTACGGCCGAGCGCGATGCGGTGAGCCGCTTCGTTCGAGCGCTAACGCAACAACTGACTGACTTCTGCCAACAATCGTTCGGCCGTGAACGGACGCGCGAGCAACCGGTGGCGCGCTCCCAACGCCGCTGCCCGATGCGGCACGTCGTCGACGAGGACGATTGCACGAAGCCCCGGTAGTGCCGCGAGTACTTCGCTTTCCGGCTCGTCCACGACGAGGAACGCCAGCGAGTAATACGCCGCGAGAGCGACGGCGGCGATGACCGTCGCTGCCTCGAGGAGGCGCAGATCGATTCGCTCCCGAAGGCATTCACGGACGTAGCGCCGAAGATCTGCCTCGGCCGCGACGACCAGCGCCGTCACCCCCATTCCCTCGTCGAATGCCGCCGGCGCCATAGGCGCCGGCGTGCTCTGGTCGTCATCGAGGATTTCGACCTCGAGCCGCACTCTCGACGATGGTTTCATCTTTCTAATGCCCTCATGTGCATCACTTCATACCGATCCCGTGGGGCCGAGCTGGACCGGTCGCGAATGCGGTGTTGAAGTCGATGATGTGAAAGGCCGGATCCACCGCCAGATCCTGTTCCCGCACGTTGAGCACGTGCACCTTGTGGTCGCCTTCCATGTGGACTTTTCCGAAGCCGTCCTCATTGAGGAAATAGTCGGTCACCACGAGCCGCTGGTCGTCATGCGTCAGATGCACGGAGTGTGGACCCGTGTCCTTGCCGAAGCTGACGACGGAGACCTGCTTGAACTGCTTCGGATTCGTGATGTCGAGCATCCCGATTTGACCCGCCATGAACGTGGCGAAAATGAGGCGTCGTCCACTCCGCGGCATCGCGAGTAGTCCAGGAAGCCCGCCGCGCACTTCCGTGCTCACGTGCGGCGTAATGGTCTCGGTATCGAACGATTGGTCGTAGCTGCCGTCGGTTGGATCGACCGTGTAGAAAAGCCCCGTAAACATGTTGACCGTCACGGCGCGACCGCGGGTGTCGCCGGGGATGAGCTTCACGTCCATCGTCCCGGCATTGTCGGGGAGGAAGACCGTTCGCGTAATCTGGCGACTTTGAAGATTCCAAAAACGGACCGAGCTCCGGAGCTGCAGGTCGCCCGGAACGACATTCAGCGTCGTCGCGGGATTGACGAAATCACTCGTCGCGAGCCGGTTCGACGAGAAGTCGGCGTCCATGCCGTGCGGATTAAATGTTCCGTCAGCCGGCGACGTCGATGGGTATTCGGCGACGAGCTTCAGGTGCTTGTCGAATTCCACAACGCGCCCTCCCGCTCCGCCCGACGCCGACCCCATGTTGGTGACGAGGAATCCTCCGCCGGGCATCGACAGAAAGTCGTCGGTGATGCTCGAGTTGGGCGCCCGCGTCGACGACAGGAACTTGGGATGACGGGCGTCGGTGATATCGAAGAAGAAGATGTCGTTCTGGCCCTTGAGCACACTCAGAAGACCGCCGCAGGCGAGAATCGTCTGATCGGCGGACGTGTGGCAATGATGCGGCTCGTTGCCAATGTTGCCTGGCGGCGGAAGGGGCACTGTGCCGAGCACCTGCCCATAGTTGGCGGAGCGGCGATCGAAGTCGATGACCGCGAGAAAGTCGGGCGCCACACGCGCCTGATCGCTCGCCCATACATAAAGCGTCGTCGCTTCCGGGCCGTGCATGGCATGAGGGTCCTCGTCGTCGCGATCGTGCGAGACCTCAGTCGGCGGAGCTGTGACGTGAGGCGGCACAACATCCGCCGCCGATCCGCAGCCAGCGCCGGCCACGACTGCTGCAATTGCGATGAATCTCCGATTCGTGCGCATGACTGCCTCCAGGCGTAGAAGAATCGGGAGATTCTATCTGAGCCCTCGGCCGAGGCTGAGCACGTGCGTTGCGGCTTTCCGTCACCGGCGTTGCACGCAACGTGGAGGACATTCAGCGCAACATAGGTGCTCAGTCGCTCGGGACCGACACTCGGTTGCGGTACGCTGCGGGCGTTACGCCGTGAGCCTCACGGAAGCGGCGGCAGAAATGGGACAGGCTGTTGAATCCGACGGCGTACGCAACATCACTCACCGTCGCGGAGCCGTCGGCGAGGAGTCGTTCGCCTTCGTCGATCCGCATTCGCCAGATGAGGTCAGACGGCGATTCGCCGAAGAGCTGCTTCAGGCGGCGAAACAGATGCGAACGGTCCTGCGATACTGCGTCCGCCAGCTCGCCCACGCCGAAGTCCGGGTTGGAAAGCCCGTTCCGGATCGCCTCTCGCACCTTCTGCATGTATGCGCGGTCAATCGGCGCCACGCCGGCGTCGACCGCGCGCGGCTCGCCTTCCTCGGAACGCGTCGCGAAATGCGCGCGCAGACGGCGGCGTGAGAGCATCAGGTTGCGGACACGCGCATCGAGCTCGCGCATCTCGAACGGCTTGACGATGTAGTCGTCGGCGCCGCGCTCCAGTCCTTCGATCTTCTGTTGATCGTCTGCTTGCGCGGTGAGCAGGACGATCGCGAGGAACGACGTTTCGGGACTCTCGCGCAATGCGCGTACGAGCTCGTGGCCATCCGTGCCCGGCATCATCACGTCGGACACGATGACGTCCGGAACGTGTTGCCGCGCGAGCGCGATGCCCTCGGCGCCGTCTGCCGCCTCGAGGACACGGAACTGTGCCGCGAAATGGTCGCGGATGTATCGACGAAGATCCGCGCTGTCATCCACGACGAGCAGCGTTGGGACGTCTTCGCTGTGCGCGTCGCCGCCGGCCGTCACGCCGGAGCCATTGTGCTCTTCAGCGTGACTCACCGTCACCGGCGATGCGGCCTCGGCCGCTTTCACGACACTTATTCCATCGACGGGCGCTCGTGGCGGAATCATCGCCGCGAACGTCGTGCCCGCCGAGCCGCTGTCCACGACGATCGAGCCACCGTGCAGCTCGACGAGCTCTTTCACGAGCGACAGTCCGATTCCCGTGCCTGGCTGCGTGCGTGTGGCCGATTCATCCACCTGATAGAATCGCTCAAAGATGTGCGCGAGCTGGTCGGTGGGAATACCCGGCCCCGAGTCCCGCACCGAGAGCCGGGCCGAACCGCCTTCGTTCGACAGGACGAGGCGCACGGCTCCGCCGCTCGGCGTGAACTTGATCGCGTTCGAGAGAAGGTTCGTGAGGATTTTCTCAAAGGCGTCGGCATCGAACGAGCCGCGGAGCGACTCGGGCGCCTCCGCCGCGAGCTCGATGCCCTTGCGCTCGGCGACCGGAGCGAAAGCGCCGACGATGCCGCGAGTGAAGGGGACGAGGTCGAGTGGGCGTGGAGCGAGTGGCATCGCTCCGGCGTCGAGCTTCGACACGTCGAGAATCTGATTGACCAGCCGAAGGAGCCGGCGCGAGTTGCGCAGCGCGATGTCGAGCCAGCGTTCGACCTGCGGATCGCCGCCCGCTCGCGCGCGCAAGTCCTCGAGCGGGCCGATGGTGAGGGTGAGCGGTGTGCGCAACTCATGGGAGACGTTCGCGAAGAACCGGGTCTTTGCCTGATCGAGCGATTGGAGCCGAGCGTTCTGGTCGGCGAGCTGGCGTTCCTGGTCGCGGAGGGCGGCGGTTCGTTCATCGACGATGAGCTCGAGCTGCAACGCGCGTCCGCGCAAACGTGCGTCACGCAGGCGGACCGCGACGAACAACACCGCGATAGACGCGGCCGCCAGCAGCCATCGAAAACCGCTCGTCTCCCAGATTGTCGGCAGCACGCGGACGGCGACGTTGACGCCCGGCTCGTACCATCCGCCGGCGGCGTCGCTCACCTGGACACGAAACGTGTATCGTCCGGGCGGCACCTTGGTATAGAAGGCGGTGCGCCGATTGCCGACATCGACCCACGTCGCATCGTACGGATCGAGTCGGTAGCGGAAGCGGACGTTGGTTGGGCCGACGAACGTGAGCGCGGTGTACTCGATCTGCACGTCTCGCTGGTCCGGGCGCAGCGCGATCGAGTCGTGCTCGGGGCGCAGCGCTGTTCCGCGGGCGACGATCTGTTCGACGACGAGCGGCGGCGCGCGTCTGCCGCGTCCAACCTTCGCGGGATCGACGACGACGACACCATCCTGCGTTGGAAACCAGAGACGCCCGTCGCGCGCCTTCGCGCCGGCGGGCTGCACGCCGCCGTTTCCCTCGCGGTTGCCCATGCCGTCACGCTCGCTGTACGCCGTCGAATGAATGCGCGCGATCTTGCCATCGGCAAACGCGTTCAACTCGGCGCGCGCGACCCAGAAGACGCCGCGATTGGTGTTCATCCAGAGACGTCCGGAGTCATCCTCGAGGATTTGGTGAATCACTTCGTCGAAGAGTCCGTCCTTGGTGCCGATCCGTACGATAGTCGGCTTCGTCACACGCGGATCGAGTCTCGCCAGGCCTCGGCCTTCGGTGCCGACCCAAAGCCACCCGTCCGCATCACGATAGAGTGATCGAATCAGATCGCTCGGCAATCCATTTGCGCGTGTTACGCGTGTGAATACGCCGTCGTGATAGCGCGCGATGCCGCCGCCGTTCGTGCCCATCCAGATCGAGCCATCGGGCATGTTGGCGAAGGCGCGCACCGTGGCCGCGGGCGCGCCCGACGACGGCGCGAACGTCTTCCACGCGTGGCCGTCGTAGCGAAGCAGCATTCCGTCGGCGCCGACCCACATGCCGCCAGCGTTGTCGCCGAAGAGCGCGAACACGGCGAGGTGCCGGATTTCGCTCGGGCCTTCGGGCCGACACGTGAGGGCGGGACGAGCGCAGACGTGCAGCCCGCCGGCGGAGCCGCCGCCGATCCAGAGTTGCCCCAGCGCGTCCTCGAAAAACGAATTCACGAATTCAGGAATACTCGGCGAGGTCTGCGCGACCGCGCGATCGGCGCCGGGGTCGATGCGGCTCGCACCTTTTCCCCACGTGCCGAGCCAGATCGTGCCGGCGCGATCGACAAACGTCGCGTAGACGTTCGAGTGACTCACGCCTTCGGCGAGGCTGTACGTCGTAAAGAGCGCAGGCTTGAGCAAATGGAGGCCGCCCGCGTCGGTGCCGAGCCAAAGGCTGCCTTCGCGATCGAAGAGAATACTCGACACGGTTCGGCGCTCGGGCAGCGTGAACACCAACCGACCGTCGCGGTATACGCGGCCGCCGTCGACGGACCAGATCGCCGCCGAATCCGCCCACAGCCGCCCGCCGTCGCCGCGGGACGAGCCCACCGGAACGAGCGAATCAGCGTCGATGCGATAGAGGGTGGGCGCGGATGCGACGTAGATCGCGCCCGTCGCCTGTACCTCCACGACGGTCTCGGCGTGAAATGGTTGCCTCGCGACTTTGACTTTCGCGGGCTGCCCGTGCTCGCGCCATGACCAGAGCGCTCTGAATCCTTGCACCCAGAGCGTTCCGGACGCGTCCACCACCATGTGCCAGATGTCGTCGGCCTCGAGATCGGACCCGCTCGGCATCTTGGCGACCCGGCCGTCGCTCGTGGCGCGATAGATTCCCCTCGCGCTCGTGCCGGCCCAGATGCTTCCGTCCTTCCGCTGCACGATCGACGAGACACGCGCGTCGAGCGTGCCTTTCCCCACGCGCACGAGACGATCGCGCTCGAATCGCCACAGGCCGTTAGCATCGCCGGCCCAGATGGCACCACTCGAGTCTTCGAACAGAGTCACCACGTATCCGGAGGGCCCTCCGCGGTCGAAGGCGACGTTGGTGAACCGTCCATCGCGGAAGCGAACGACATGTCCTTGCTCGGTGCTGAGCCAGAGCGTTCCGTCGCGTGCCTCTTTGAGACCGATGATGCGATTGCTCGGCAGTTCGTCGGAGTTGGCGGAGTTGAAGACGGTGAACCGAACACCGTCGAATCGCACGAGGCCGTCGAAGGTTGCGAGCCAGATGTAGCCCGTGTGGTCCTGGATGATCGATCCGACCGAATTGACGGGAAGTCCGTCTTTGACCGTCCACGATTCGTGCACCCACGAGCGAGCGCTCGCGTTGGTCGCGGGAGCTGCGTTGGCGGCGAGTTGAGAGTTCGCGGTATCCGCGAGGAACGCCGCAAGTCCAACCATCGGCACGAGGGGCCGGAGAAACCCGCCCAACCCGCGGACGATGGGTCGATCGTTGCTACCGAACAGCGACATGCGCGGGGCCCGAGGGGGACGGCAAACAAGGCACGGTGACGATACGAACTCTCGCGCCCGTGCGGAAGCTCGTCTAGGGCGCGCAGTCGCGCGACTCGCGTTGCCGCACCAACCCAATGGCGGACGAGCTCGGGATTGCGCCGCCGCCACCGGCGCTACATTTGACCCGCACCTTTCACTTCATCGCGACGATCAGCACGCTGCAAACTGAGAGCTGTTCTCGCTGAGATGGTGCTCCACATGACTTTCCTTGGCTCGATGACCCGAAGACCGCGCCTCCTGCTCATCGCCCTCTTCTGCCTCGCTCCAGTCCTGATCGGGGTGACTCTCCGCCACGATGAGACCACGTGGCTCGTCCCCGCGGGCCTTCTTCCGTTCTTCCTACTCGGCCCGACGCAGATCATCCCGTGGTCCGTGCTCACGGCGGCGGTGTTCTGGATTGGCCTCGGCGTCCTTTCGGCCGTTGCCAAGAACGTCGAATGGCAAGGGAAGTGGCGCACCGTGCGCGGCCTCGCGCTTCTCTCTCTCATCGGGGTCGCTCTGGTGGTCGGATCGCTCACGATGATGGTGCGTCAACAGGGAATCCTTACTCCGAGCTGGTCGGGGGCGGCGGCGATCGCGTGGGAGATCTTCCTCCTCTCGCTCACGCGCAGCCTCACGGCCGCGTCTCCCGGCTCGGTGTTCCTTCTTCGCCTCTGGCTCCTCTGCACACTCGCGCCGAGCCTCTTCGCGTTCGCGATGGGGACTTTGGCGGGGCTCTGCTGCTGAGACGAGACTCGCGCGGCATGCCGGCGGTTCTCTGAATTCACGCGCAGTCGTTGGCCGCCGTTGACTCCCTTCGTCTTGACTGATCGCGATTTGCACCGGAGCATAGTGTGTCATTTCGCTGATTCCACCTCGCACCGGTGTACACCCATGAGCAAATACACTATTCGCACCTTACCCATCATCAGCGAGAGTTTGAAATGGTCGTGAGGCGATCCTTCTTCGCCCGCCTTGCCACAACGGGCAGCGCGCTCGCCGCGGTCGTCGCACTTCCGTCGACGTCAGCCGCGCAATCCTCGCGTGGACCCACGCATCCCGCCGACGCGTGGCTCGACGATCTCAAAGGCCAGCACAAGAACATCTTCGATTGCATCAGCGTCGAAACGGGGCCGACAGGCTGGACGTTCGCGCGCAACTTTCTCACCGCGAACACCGGTCCCATCTACCAGCTCAAGGATGCCGACGTCAACGCGATCGTCTGTGTCCGTCACCTCGCGAGTGTCTTCGGCTTCAACGATGCAATGTGGACCAAGTACAAGCTGGGCGAGTCGCAGAAGGTGAATGAAGGCGGCGTGCCGGCGGTGAGAAATCCGCACGCGAACACGGCGAACGATCTCGCCAAGCGCGGTGTGATCGTCGCGATCTGCGGTATGGCGACGACACGCATCGCGCGCGCCGTCGCTGCCGACACCGGGCTGAACGCCGCTGAGGTCGAAGCGGATCTGCGAGCGAATCTCGTGACGCCGACGGCGCGGGTGGTTGCCGCCGGCGTCATCGTCACCAATCGCGCGCAGGAGAAAGGCTTCACCTACACATACGTCGGCTAGAGGACGCATGCAACGACTCGAGGAGGTGCGTGATGCGCTCGCCTACTCCGAGTCCGGGCGTGCGACGAGAAAGGTGGTCATCAAAGTTGTGTGAGTGCGATCATCAGCACAGGTACACTGGCCGGCAAACTCGCGGGCGTATGACTGGGCGGAGTTCGCCGTCGCGACGTCGATAGATTGTCTATCGTCATACGCCCGGATCCGCGCACCTTAGCTGGAGCCTCGGTCGACTCCAATGTTCTTTCCCATGCGAACGCTCTTGCTCGTCGGTCTCCTTGGTTATGGAGTTTCGCTCCGCGCACAACCGGTGCGCGAACCCAAGCCGGACGCTCGCCGTCTGCACCTCGGTACGGATTCGCTCGAAGTCTTCATCGTTCGCCAACGACAGTGGCAACGGACCGGCACCATTGTCGACCGCTTGGATACCATTCGCGTCGACGGTGAGCTGCGACTCCAACGCATTTATCGGAGAACTGACGCAGTACTGGGCAACGGCGTGGACACGTTGGTCGATCACTTCCCCGACCTGGTCCCTCGCAGCGTGCAGTCACGTTCCGAGGGTGGCGGCACGGAACTGCTCGTTTGGAGTGCGGGACGGCTTACGGGCACGCTCGAGCAACCCGCAAAGGAGAAGCAATCGATCGACACGACTGCCGCGCCGTCCCTCTACAGCAGTGCGAGTTTCGACCTCATCCTTCGTGCGTCGCCGCTGGCCGAGGGGTATGAGATCGCCGTGTCTGGGTATTCGGCTCGCCGGGGTGCGACCATTCTCACGGCCAAGGTCATCGGCCCGGAGGTCTTAGCTGGATTGGGGGACACGTGGCGCCTGGATGCGAATTTCGGCGGGATATCGGTCACGTTCTGGATTGCCAAGACCTCCCGCCGGCTGATACGCGAAATAGTACGCGTGTCGCCGGAGATCGAGTTCGTGTTCGCGGTGGCGCGATGACCGGGCGCGCTCCGGAGTCGCCACGATGGCGCGGCTGCCGGCCCGTTCGTGCCTTACGGCGAAGCGCTGTCGAAAAAGCGCGCGAGATCGCGACGCAGGCGCACGCGCGCCGGGCGGTCCTCGTACATCATGTGTCCGCCCACGTAGCAGCCGAACGTGATCCGCTCGCGCAGCGCAGGCTCGAGTCGCGAGATCTGATACGTGATTAGCGGGCAGCTGTTGAGCGAATCGTAAATTCCCGCCGCTACAAACGTGCGCGTCGTAGGATTCGCCGCGAAGGTGCGCTGGACCCAGGGCGGCGCTCCGCCCGGCGGTCCGTCGTCGACAGGCTCGATCGGCGCGACCGGATCACCCTGGTTCCACTTCCACTCCGCGTTCGGATCCCGCGCTTTGCCTGACGCCGACCAGCCGCTCTCGAGTCCCTGGTACGCGAGATCGGTTTTGAATCCCAGTTCATCGCGCAAATAGCTATTGATCAAGGCGTGACGGCGGGCTTCGTCCGCGCGATCATCGGCGGACGGCTCGCCGCGCACGATCTGCCGCGTGTCGAACATCGCGATGACACCCTGGCCGCGGAGGAGGTGCTGTTGCAGCGCGCGCCGATCGACCATTAGTGTCTTCTTATCGATGGCGGCCGTATCGAGCCCGGTATAACGGGCAAGGCGCGAGATGATCACCTGTCGCGCGGCGGAGGGCAGCGCATCGCGCCGCGCGAGCGCCCGCGCATACACCGTCCTCCCCCATTCCTCGGCTTCGCGCATCGCCAGGGCCGTGTCGCGCTCGAGATCAGCGGCGAGCCGATGGTGGTATGCGGCGGTCGCTACTCGCGTCGGCAGAAAAAGCGCAGCACGCATCTCTCTTGAGGCAACCGGTCCAACTGGTATGCCGCCGGAGATCAGCATGACGCCCGCGACATGCTCGCCGGCCTGCTCCATCGCTTCCGCCGTTCCGGACGCGCGCCACGTCCCGTAGCTCTCGCCTAACAAGTAGACCGGCGCGTCCCATGCGTCGAAGCGCGTTCGGTAGACGCGGATGAATTCCTTGGTGGCAGCGATGTCTTCCCGCACGCCGTAGAAATCCGACGCGTACGTTGGCGCGGCCGGTCGGCTGAAGCCCGTGCCTACTGGGTCGACGAACACGAGGTCGGTCTGCGTGAGCAGCGTTTCCTAGTTGTCCACGACGCGCGCAGGCCGCCTCGGCGTGCCAGCACTGTCGCCCTCGTCGAGGTGCCGCGGGCCGAACGCGCTCAGGTGCAGCAGCAGCGAGTTCGCGCCAGGTCCGCCATTCCACGCGAAGGTGATGGGCCGGGGTGAATCGTTAGGCGCCCGATCGGCGACGTACGCGACGAAAAAGATGTTCGCGCGCACGCTGCCGTCATCGTTGTGCCGGATCGGGAGCACCCCCGCGCGGGCCGTGTAGCTCAGCGGCCTTCCGGCGACGGTAACGGTATGGCGCGTGGCGACAATGTGGGTGGCGATGCCCGGTATCGTGTCGGTCTGTGCGCGGGCGTTCAGCGCGAGAGCGAAAACGAAGACTCCCGGGAGAAACTTATTCACGGACGGCCAATGGCGTCGTGGGCGAGTTGCTCGACGTCACGCTTCAGTGCGAGGCGCGCCGCGTCGTCCGTGTAGAGCGCGTGGCCACCGTCGTACGCCTTCACCTCGACGCGGCGGCGAAGCTCGTCAGGCAGGTGCGCAATCTTCCACTCGTTCGCGTAATAGTCGCAGATCAGATCGAAGGTGCCGCAGGCGACCAGGACGCGCAGCGACGGATTGGTCGTCATCGCGCGCTCGAGCGGCGGAGGCGCGTTGGCGAAGACGGAATCCGCCTTCCAGTCCCAGCGCACGGACATCCAGTCGCCGCGAAACTGCTTCGGTGGCGGATATGAGCCGCCCCACGGTCCTTGGTAATTCAGATCGTCCACATATCCGAGCTCCTCCCGCATGTAGCGGAGCACCGCCACGGGATCGAGCAATCGCGTTAGGCTCGGATCCTTGCGGGGATCGTATGGACCCGGAGTGGTATCGAGCGGCGCCGTTTTTCGAACGTCGTACAGCCCGACGAACTTCCGTTCGCGGCGCAGCAGCTGGCTTCCGATCTGGATGTACGGCAGCACGAGCGTCTTCCGATCGATGACCGCGTCGCTGATTCCGGTGAAGCGCGCCAGAGCTCCCGCGACGGAGTCACGCCCGGAGGGCGACAGCGTCCTCGCTCGGCCCAGCGCCCGAGCGTACTCATTGCTGGACCACGATTCCACCTGTCGCAACGTCGCATGGAAGTCGCGCTCGAGCTCCGGCGCGAGCTTGCCGTGCACGTGCGCGGCGATGGTGTAGTTAGGCACCGCGAGCGCGACTCGGAAACTGTCCGGCAGTTTGCCGAGCGGCGGCTCCAGTCCCATGAGGACGACACCGCGCACGGTCGTGCCCTTCTGCTCCAACACGTCGGCGACGTGGGCAGCGCGCATCACGCCGAAGCTCTCGCCGGCGAGAAAGATCGGTGCGTCGCTCGCGCCATACCGCAACCGGTAGACACGAATGAACTCAGCGACCGACTCGGCGTCTCCGCGCGTCTGGTAGAACTCCGGCATGTACTCCGGCTTCGTCACTCGACTGTAGCCCGTTCCGATGGGATCGACGAAGACGAGATCGGTGAAGCTGAGCCACGTGCCGGGGTTGATCTGCACGATCCAGCGCGCGTCGTCGGCCCGCGCGTCTGCGGGAGGCGCGACGCGCTTCGGGCCGAACCCGACGAGGTGCACGAGCGCCGCGTTGGAGCCCGGGCCGCCATTCCAGGCGAAGGTGATCGGCCGGGGCGCGGCGCTGTCGGTCCGATCCAACGTGTACGACACGAAGAACATCTGGCCGTGAACGTCGCCCGCCTCGTTGTCGCGGATCGGGATGCGTCCCGCGCGCGTGGTGTACGCGAGCGTGCGTCCATCGATCGTGACCTGATGGTGCCTGACGACAACAGGCTCGTCGCCAGGCGTCTGTGCGAGAAGTGCCTGTGCGACGACGAGTGCGCCGACCGCAATGCGGATCACGCCAAAGCTTCCAACAGGCGATCGATATCGTCCATGTCGTTGTAGATGGAGGGCGACACGCGAAACCAATCGTCGGCAATTCGGACGTTGACGCGCGCCCTGGCGAGTTTCGCTGGGATGTCACTCGCGCCGAGTCCCTTGCGCGCAAAGGTGATGATGCTCGCGGTGGATTCGCGTGGCGTGACGCATGTGAAGCCGCGGCGCGGCAGTTCGTCTCGGAGCTTCTGCATCATCGGTTGGCGGTACGCCTGGATGTTGGCGACGCCCACTTCTTTTATGTAGGCGAGTGAGGCGGCGAGTCCCGCGCCCAAGGCACCTCCGATGGAGCCAGCCTCGAAGTGGCCCGTCGCGTCGCGCGCTAGCGTCCACGACACGGGCTCCGACGCGCCCGCGTTGCCGAATGGTGGCTCGTGACCCGTCATGCTCGCGGCCTGATAGTAGCCGATCTGCGGACGGCGGATTTGCCCGAGCAGGTCGTCACGCGCGTACAAGAAGCCAAGGCCATAGTCCGCCATGAGCCACTTGAAGCTGGAGCACGCAGCGAAATCGACGCCGCTGGCTTTCACGTCGAAGGGTTCGGCGCCCGCGGTATGGATGATGTCCGCGTAGACATACGCGCGATGCGAATGCGCGAGCTCGCAGACGGCTTTGAGATCATGCTGGAAGCCGTTGTACATCGTGGTAGACGACAGCTCGACGAGCTTCGTCTTGCGGTCGATCACGCGTGCGAGATCGTCGATGTCGATGCGATAATCGGCGGTCGGTTTGACGATGCGGACGTGAAGGCCGGCGTGCCGGAGCTCGAGGAGGTGGACGAGTGCGCCGTCGAAGTGGAGCCAGTCGGTGACTACGTTGGAGTCCGTGGGCCGATCGAGTCCGAGCGCGCTGACGACGAGGTTCTCTCCGGTACTGGTGTTGGGGACGTACGCGATCTCCGTCGGCTTCGCGTTGATCAGCTCCGCGAAGAGCGCTTTGGCATTGAGCCCTTGACCCGAACCGCCGCCCGATCCCGGACGTGGCATCGCGAGCTTGTTGCGCTGCGCCAGATACGCGCGCGTTGCGTCCGTTGCCGGGCGAGGGATCGGGTGGGTGTAGGCGGCATTGAGGAACGTAAAGCCGTCCGCGAGGTCGAAATCCTGTTTTCGGGGAAGGCCGGCTCTCGGCAGCGTAGCCTGGTCGAGAGCGGGCGCGGCGCTCGTTCGCGCGAACGCTAGCGACGCGGCGATGCCGCTCAAGCCCTTTAGAAGCTCTCGACGGTCGAGGGTCATAGTGTCGCACCATCGTCGCGCGGCCGGCGGCGAACGTCAAGTGCTCATCGTTCGATCTCGTCGACGATTGCTCCCAGACCGCTTCATTCGGAGCCCCGCGGCACCCTGCGGGCGCAAAGGAGCCGCTCGCCGTATCGCTCGCCGAAATATCTGCGTAAGGTTCAGCGATCGCTCTTTCACAGGTGCTTGCATGACAGTCGTCGGCGTTCAATCGCCGTCCGTCTGATCGCCTCGTCGTTCTCGCTGACGGCGTCGGCGGCGTCGGCGCAATCGCTCGCGTCATGGGAGCGGTTCGACTTCGCGCATCGACATGTCGATTCGGCGCAGGTCGACAAGCTTTCGCTCGCCGAGCTCCGGTCGCTTCGCGGCATCGTGTTCGGCAAGCATGGACGCCCGTTCGCCGACGAACCCGACGTCCAGGCCTATCTGAAGACGCGTGCCTGGTATCGCCCCGACTCGGCGTTCCGCAATCAGCGTCTCTCGGCGATGGAGAAGACCAGTCTCGACGTGATTCGCGCGGCCGAGGCGCGGAAGCATTCGCGGATCGAGACGGGGGACATGCGGTTCTACCGCACCCGCGTCATCACGACTGCGATGCTTGGTCATCACACGGCGGCGGATTGGTCGCTGCTGGCCGCCGAGATCGGCGCGGCGCATGGTCAGCATTTCGATCTCGGTGAGCCCGACGAGTCGGACGCTCAGGGCAACGACGTGTGGGTGTTGCAGAAGTATTTCGACGAGCGCTATTGGTATCGACGCCGCGAGAACTACTCGCCGAGTGTGTTGTCGGCAGTAGAGCGCGCGAATGCCGACACGGTTGCCTTGGCAGGGATGCGGGATCTGGGATACGGTGTCGCTCCGGGGTTGATGTATCTGTTCCAGTCGACGCCGCTCACGGACTCATTGCTCAGAGGTCTTTCGCTCTACGAGCTCCGGCTTATGCGCAACGAGGTGTACGCTCGACACGGCCGGCGATTTCAGACGCCGTGGCTCCGCGATTACTTCAGGAATGCGCCGTGGTACGCGCCGCGCGCCGAGTTCACGATCGCCGAGTTGTCGGAGAACGAGAAGGCGAACATCAAGCTGATCCAGGCGGTCGAGGCGCGCCGGCACGAGGCGTTGTCGACGACGGAGCTGACGGACCGTGATCTCAACGGGCTCTTCCCCGAGATCGCGCGGCGCCTGAGGAACGAGATCTTTGCGCGGCACGGGCGCACGTTCAAGGATCCGCATATTCAATCGTATTTCGCGAGCCAGGAGTGGTATCACCCGGATCCGAAATTCGACCTCGGCTCGCTGACGCCGATCGAGCGGAAGAACGTGAACACGATCCTTGCATTCGAGGCGAGGGCGAAGGAGGGGATGCGATTCACTGAAGGGTGATAAGGATCGACCAGAGTCCCGCGTGGCGGGACATGATCGTTGATGCTTCCGAGGGCACGGAAACTGAGTCTTCAACCAACGGGTACTAAAAGTATGCGCCTCGAACGCTTACGGGCCGTTGCGGCCGCAGGACTGGTCATCGGCGCACTCCTGGGGATCGCCGGTTCGTTCGCACCGTCCCCCGGACTCCGAGGTCTCGCGTGGGGCGTTGATGGCATCGCGATCATCGTCGGTAGTGCGTTGCTCGTGGTGCATCATGTTCGCGGAGGCAATGATCAGTTGGCGGCTGGGTTCCTCGTGTTCTTGGCTGGAGAAACGTTGATCGTCGCCGGCTCCGCCATGGACCTCGCGGCGAGCGCCCCCTTGTTCGCCGCCGGCGCGGGACTCTGGTCCGCCGCGTTGGGGCTCATCAGCGCGTCACCGCTGATGCCCGCATTCATTCGGGTGACGGGCGCGATCGCGTCGGTGCTGTTGGCCGTCACGGCCGTCCGCCTCTTCGGTGGTGCAGGCCTGACAGCGCTGTCCAAGCCGCTGCCATTCTATGCGTACCCGTTCCTGGGTATCACATTGTTAGGATGGGCGTGGGCGCACGTTCAGTCTCAGCCAGTGAAGGACGTACCCGAGCGATGACAGCCGCGCATTCAAGCGAGCAACGGGTCAGAGCCCTTCCTCATGCAGAGTGCGCGACTGGGGCTCTAGCGCCCAGGGCTCAGTGCCCTTCCTGAACTTCGATGATCTGATCGGCGACGAGACCGTGGCCCTCTCGGTGAACGCGCATCGCGGCCTCTTTGTCCGGAGCCTCGACGAGGCAGAAGACCTGGCCCGTGGCTTCGTTGAACCAGTACTGCAGGTACTTCACGCCGTGCTTGTCTTGTGTCTCGAGATCCTTCTGGTGGGCGCCGGCGACAGCGTCTTTCGTCAGTCCGGGAATGTGGTTGTGTACATCGATGAACAGCGCCATGTCACGATCCTCTCGCAAGTGTTGCGGCGCGGAGCGGCAGTGCGCCGCGCTGGTTCGACAAAGGGTAGAGGGGACGGGACTCAACCGCAATTGCTTCGCGGCCGCATCGCTTGCTCGCGCGTCCGTCATCGCGGCTAACGTCTCGAGGAGAAGCCGCCGAATCCGCAGCGCTTGGTGAATGGCGGCTGGACTGTACGAAGCGTCCGGAATCGACCGCGTATTCCCAAGATCGCGCATTGGCCCGGCTCGCAACGAGCGTCGACGAATGAGGCAAACACACACTGCTTCAACCGCTTAGGCGGCTGCCTCGCGCAGGCACGTCCTTTTCTAGAATGAGCGGCTCCATCAGCACTCGCGTTCTCGACCCCAGCCGGAGCCTCCCATGCATCCTGCGCGTTTTGTCACGATCCGTTGCTCAGTCAGCGGAAATCGCTCGCGGTCCCCGCTCCGTGAGCTCGTTGCACACGTTGTCATGTTTGTGCTGCTCTCGCCCGGCAGTGCGATTGCCCAAGAGCCTGAGCCTATCGTCGCGAAGAGTGAGGTGTCAGTGCATCGGGTTGAACGGGGGACGATGCCACTGCGCGAAATTGTCACCGGGTCGATCTCCTCGATCGGCCCTGCGCGGGCAACTGTCACATTGACGCCGCAACAGAGTACTCTCGTTCACACGGGCCAGGCTTGTTCGGTACAAGTGGTTGCGCCGACAGTACTTCATGGGAAGGTGGAACGTGTGAGTCGTGATACGCTTCACGGCGCGATCACGGCTGACATTGCGATCGCCGATCCTCTCGGTCCAGCCACCTCGATCGGTCAGAACGTCGGTGCACTCATCGACGTTGGTACCACGAACGACATTGTGTACTTCGAACGACCCGCCAGTGCTCAGCCCAACACGACCTCGACGATCTTCGTGCTCGAGGCCGATGGAGAACATGCGAGACGAGTTCCAGTGGTTTATGGCCGCCTGTCGGCGTCGCAGCTGGAGATTATCAGCGGGCTTGCCCCCGGCGACCGCGTGATCGTTACCGATTTGCCTGCCCTGGCCGGGCGTAATCGCGTGGTACTCAAGTAAGCGCGCGTCGCTGTTGGCCGCGCATTTGCTGCCATCGGCAACTGGACGGATTATCCTGGGCGCTGTCTCTTCAGAGCACGCATCTTTTCGTTCAATCCTTCAACCCATCGCCGACCATGCACGGCCAATTCGTCTGGTACGAGCTCACCACACCCGACCCCGACGCGGCGCAGAAATTCTATCCGCGCTTCACAGGCTGGGGCACGCAAAAGTTCGACAACGATTACACGCTGTGGACGACGGGCGGCGCGCCGTTCGCCGGAATCTTCCGCCTCGGGCCCGAGATGCGCGCTCAGGGCGTTCCGCCCAATTGGATGCCGTATGTCGAGACGAACAACGTCGACGACACAGCGAGTCTCGCGACGTCGCTCGGCGGGAAGGTCATCAACGGACCGGCGGACATTCCCGGCACCGGACGCTTTGCCGTGCTCCAGGATCCTCAAGGCGCCGTATTCGGAATCTATAAATCGAATGGTCCATCGCAGGCGTGGGACGGAACACCGGTCGTCGGTCGCTTCTCATGGCACGAGCTGATGACGACCGACTGGAAGGCCGCGTGGAAGTTCTACGAGAAGTTGTTTGGTTGGGAGAAGCAGAGCGAAATGGACATGGGCGGCGGAAATATGTACGCGATGTGGGGCAAGGGCCGGATGTTCGGCGGCATGTTCAATCGTCCGCCGGAAATGGCGTCGATGCATCCGTTCTGGCTCGTCTACATCCACGTGAAGGATGTGGGGAAGGCGGTGGACATCGCCACGAAGGCTGGTGCGTTCGTGCAGCGGCCGCGCATGGATATTCCCGGCGGCACGATCGCGATTCTCGGTGATCCGCAAGGCGCCGGCTTCGCGCTACATGATTTGGCGGCCGGAGCTATGACCGCGACTGGCGCGGGAACGACGCCGTCGCGCGCCAAGACCAAGTTGGCGTCGAAGGCTGGCTCGGCGAAGAAAGCGGCAAAGAAGGCAGCGAAGAAAGCTGGAAAGAAGGCAGCGAAGAAAGCTGGAAAGAAGGCAGCCAAGAAGCGAAAGCGGACGGCAAGCAGGGCCGGAACAAAAGCGGCAAAGAAATCGACACGGAAATCAGCAAAGAAATCAGCAAAGAAATCATCAAGGAAGTCAGCGAAGCGCCGCCGTTGACGCGGCATTAGATATGTCTCTACAACGAAGCGGCGTTTCGCGTTTGGTCCCGGCTGCGGCGATCATCGCGGCCGTTGGCGTCTTCGGCGCCGCCGATCGCGTGAACGGACAGTCGCTCCAATACCGCTCGGCGGCCGGTGTCGAGTATCGCTCGCAGCCCGACACCGGCGCGATTGCCCGAGCCGAGCAGGCCCTCGCCGTGGATCCGCGCAATGTGCAGCGCTTCGTGGACCTCGGCGTCGCACAATCCGGCGCGCGTCAGTTTCGCGAAGCCATCGAGACCTTCACCCGTGGCCTCGCCGTCTCGCCGGACAATGCGCTGCTGCTGCGATGGCGCGGCCATCGCTATCTCTCGGTGCGCGAGTTCGATCGCGCGCTCGCGGATCTGACGCGCGGTGCGAGCATCGACAGCACCATCTATGGTATTTGGTATCATCTGGGCATCGTCCGCTTCGTGCGTGGCGAGTTTGGCCTCGCCGTCGATGCGTTTCGTCGCGCGCAGCCGCGCGCCCCGGAGGCCGGTGAGCTCGCGGGCTCGACGGATTGGCTGTGGATGTCGTTGTCGCGCGCTGGTCGCTCCGCCGAGGCGAAGGCAATGTTGGCGAGACGCCCAGACTCGCTTCCCATCGCGAACGCGTACGCGCGCCGGCTCAAGTTGTATCGCGGAGAGATCGGTCCGGACGAGGTCTTCACTCCCGCTGACACGGCGGACGTGCAAGTGGCGACGTTGGCATTCGGCGTCGGCAATTGGTATCTCGTTGCGGGCGATACGGCGCGGGCGCGGTCGTGGTTCGAGCGGTCTGTGAAATCAGGTGGATGGCCTGGATTCGGATTCATCATGTCCGAGGTCGAGCTGAAACGAACTGCCCGCGCGACTGCGCGCTGAACCGCGCCGCCGCCACTGCGACGTTCGCCAGAGTGATGAAATACTGGAGCTACGAGCACCTCTCCGATCTTGGCATAACGGGGTTATCGAGAGCGTGCGATGCTAGCATCGATGCCGTCGCATGTCGACCAGATATCACGCCGACTATCACACAGCGTCCGATATCGCGGCTCGGATCAATCTTGTCGGCATGGAACGGATGATTGATGTCGCGGAGCTCATCGTTCATCGAACGGCCGATCGCTGGCGGCGCAGGCATTATGATCCCGCTTACTGGGCACGCCATTGTTGACTGATCTCGACATCATGCGATTGCATGTGGAGGCCGAGTTCATTCACGACGCCGCGGGCGATCTCGTATCGACAAACGAGCCTGCGGCCGCTACCGCTCCGCGATTGTTCTTTGGCCACACCGCGGTCGGTGTTGTGCGTCGCTACCGACGAGACGTATCCGAAAGCCTGCGGCGTGCGCTCGAGGCGGTACAGCTCGAGCCACACACGACGACAATGGATTCTCCGCTCGATCCCACCGCGTTCGAACGGATCTTGTCCGAGGACGCGTTGATCCAGCACACGTCGGTTGGTCTCGCATTCCGCTTTCCACGCGGGCTCGCGTCGGCTTCGAACACGCGGATCCTGCGCGATCCCGCGGAAGCAACGCTGCTTCATCCGCTCCTTGCGCCTTGGACGCCAGATATCGAGGCGTCGGCACCACTCGTCGCGCTCATTCTCGATGGACAGGCCGTCGCGGTGTGTGCCAGCGTGCGAATCACGCCGCCGGCGCATGAAGCGGGTGTGGAAACGGCGGCGCCATTCCGTGGGCGTGGCTATGCAAGGGCTGTCGTGGCCGCATGGTCCGCCGCCGTGCGGACGCTCGGAGCCGAACCGCTGTACAGCACAACGTGGCAGAATACGGCCTCGCGCGCGTTGGCCCGCGCACTTGGGCTCGTGGCGGTCGGGCGCGATCTTCACATATCGTAGCGAATCGTGCGTCTATCGGGCGCCCTCCTGGATTGCCATCTTCTTCCACGGCAATGGCGGTTTTTCCATTGACTGGAGGCCAATCCATGAGCGCTCTCTCCCGTCGTACCGGGCTCGCATGCGTCACGCTCGCATCAGTCGTCATCGGCTGTTCACCCGCGCGACCCGGTCCTGACCCCGCTCCAGCGCCGGCGGTGACGTCGGCAGATCTGCGAAACCCGAACGAGCCGATCGAGCAGGTTCTACAACGGAAGGCTTCTGGGCTCGTGGTTTCGCGGATTGGCACCGAGATCGCGGTCCAGATTCGGGGGACCTCGTCGTATAACGGAACAAAGACTCCGCCATTGTATGTGGTCAACGGCGTGCCCTTTTCGCCCGGTGCAAGCGGCGTCCTCAGCGGCATCAATCCCGAAGACATCGAATCCATCAAGCTTCTTCGCGGGGCGGATGCGACGCTCTACGGCATTGACGGCGCGAATGGTGTCATCGTGATCACGACCAAGAACGGCCGCAAGCCGTAGGCGTCACTCTTCGAAGCGACATGACGTTCCTCTATGGCTGCTCGAGAACCGTATGTCGATCGTCTCGCGCGGCCGCGATCCTGGTTCTCGCTGCGGCGCGCATTAGTGCACAGTCAGTTGATCGGAGTCCGCTTCCGTCCCCAACTGGCGAACACGCCGTAGGGCGAACACAATTCGACTGGATCGACGAATCGCGCGCCGACCCGGATAACCCAACTCGCCACCGAGAGATCGTTGTTTGGGTCTGGTATCCGGCGACGGTGGAACCTGGCGCGGCGACAGCCGAGTGGATGCCCGGAAAGTGGGGCGACGTATTCGCGTCCGAATACTCCAAGGCGCACCCGGCAACAGCCGCGCCCTCGCATCTCGGCTCGATTCGGTCGCACGCATACACCGACGCCGCGACCGCACGTTCTTTACGTCAGTATCCCGTGATCCTCTTTGCCCCGGGGCTCGGGACGACACCGCTCGATTACTCGACCATTGTCGAAGACATCGCGAGCCACGGCTATGTCGTTATTGGAGTCGTATCGCCGGACTTCGCTCGCGCGAGCGTCTTTGCCGATGGGCGTGTGGTTCCGGGCCACGATCCGGTACAATTGGCCGCGCGCGGCGGTGCGCGTCCGTCGACCGCGCTCGCCATTAGAGCATTCGAAGACGCGGTGCGCGGCGTTAGCAAAGATCTCAGTTTTGCACTGAATCAACTGGCAAGCGTGGGCAAGAGTCCCCTCAAGGGCAGCCTCGATGTTACTCGCGTCGGCGTGTTTGGACACTCACTCGGCGGTGCCGCCGCGCTTCAATGCGCTCACGACGATCCGCGCGTGCGTGCCGTCTTCGATATTGACGGGTCACCGATCTGGAGTGATCAAAACGGGCCACTGCGCAAACCAGTCCTGGTGCTGAGCGCCGCGAGCACCAACTTGAACTATGACGCTGTTCTAGACGGTGCGGCCCCGGCACTCCATCTGCGGCTCGCCGGCACGGTGCACTCGTTCTCGAGTGATATACGCGTCATGCCTTTCTCGCCACAGGCTGCATCCAATGCGCGCAGCGCAGGAGAATCGACTCCACCGGCGCGCGCTCTTCGGGTAACGGCCGCCTACTTGATCGCCTTCTTCAATCAGCATCTGAACGACCACCGCGAGCCATTGTTGAACGGCCCCAGCGCAGAGTATCCCGAGATCGCGTTCGAGCGCGGGGTCTCGCGCTGAAAGCGACACTCATCATCGCTGGTCGACTCGTCGCGCTGACCGCGCTGTACGTCATCTGCTTTGCTACCGTCTCGGCGGCTCTGCTTCGATCGCCCTCTGAACAATCCGAGCCGGCCCAAGCGGGCGCAGCTCTCGCGGCACTGTTGGCTGTCGGCTTGCTGAACACGGTTGTTCTCGCCTACCTCACGCTTCGTTCGCGCTGGTCGGGGTCGAAACTCACTCTCACGATCTTCGTCGTCATGTACGGCGTGACGACCGTCATGGGGCAGATCGAGACCGCCTTCTTCGTCACACGTCTGCCGGCCGGCATGCTGCCGCGCCTCTTCCTCTCCGGAGCGATCATCGCCGCACTTTTTTCTCCGCTCGCGGTGCTGATTCTCGGGAAGCGAAGGCAAGGCGTAGCCGAGATGGAAAGCCACGCGCGTTTGAACATGACGGTAGGCGAATGGGCCGCCAAACTGGCGCTGATCGTCATCGTGTACGTGGTCATCTATTTCACCTTCGGTTACTTCATCGCTTGGAAAAGTGCGGCAGTCCGTGCGTATTACGGCGGAAGCGACCCAGGCAGCTTCTTCGCGCAGGTGGGTGGCGTGGTCCGGGACAGCCCTTGGATTCTGCCGCTCCAAATCGCGCGTGCGATACTGTGGGCGGCCATCGCGGTGCCGGTCATCCGCATGATGAAAGGCCACTGGTGGGAAGCCGGGTTTGCGGTAGCGCTGTTATTCGCCGTGGTGATGAATAGCCAGTTGCTGTTACCCAACCCGCTCATGCCGCGGGAAGTGCGAATGGTGCATCTGGTAGAGACGGCGTCGTCAAACTTTCTCTTTGGCTGGATGCTCGTGCTGGTGTTGGCGCGGCGGCGCGACGCATAGGTGTATGACCGACTCCGATCCCCGTGGCCGATCCGACCACGGCGTGCTATGATGTGCCGATCGCAGATAACCCTCAGCGCTGGTGGTCGCGATGCCGCGTCCAAGTCTGATCGGGATTCTCGCGTGCGCTGTGGTCGCCGCGGGTTGCAATGCTCTTGCTGACTTAGCGGGCGCACCGAAGATCGTATCGGTCACCATTTCCGCGCCGGCTGGACTCCTCGTTGGTGACTCGGCGATCGCCACTGCCGTCGCAATGGGGGACGACGGCAGAGACCACGGCGGGCGGCCAAGGCAGTGGAGCAGTAGCGATCCAGCCGCACTTTCGATTGACGCAAACGGCAAGATGGTTGCGCTGATCGCCGGCCGCACCGTGACTATCACGTGCGTAGTCGATGGCACGGCGGGAACGGCGAAGGTGGTGGTTGCGAGCGACGACTCCCGGTTCGGATACGCGCTCGCCGAACAACCGACTGCTGCCGCGACCTATGTTCCCGCTGCAGCGACGCGCTTCAACTCAGGCGGCGGAACGATCGAAGTCACGCGGAGCGCTGTCGGCGTCTATTCCGTGCGATTCGCGGGACTGGGTCGGCAGCCGGGGCAGCGCGACAATGTGCAGGTGTCCGCCAACGGCAGCGTATTCGCCTACTGTAAGGTGGATCTCTGGAGCACGAACGGAGCAGATCTCGTGGTTCCCGTGGTTTGCTTTGACGTCAACGGGAATCCCGCAGACAGTCGGTTCACGATCATGGCGCTGGGCGCGTGGGCGTTCGGGAAGACTGCGCCGCTCGGCTTCGTCCTGTACCAACTTGACACGGCGATGTTCGTTCGACTGGACAGCTCGGCGACGGCTCGCAACTCGACAGGCGGGCACGTCGATGTGAGCCATGCATCGGAGGGGAATTTCCCGGTCGGTCTTGGAGGTCTGGGGGCGGCCTGGGTCGCGGCCCCAGCGGCGGTGACCGTAACCGGCGCGGGAACCAGCGTCAGGCGTTGCCGACTCTCGGCGTACGACAGGGCCAACGCCGGATTAGCGGTGGCTTGTAGTGGACTTGGAGGAGGCCCTCGCGACGCGTCGTGGAGCCTGCTCTGGCTGCAGCACGGAAGACCGACGATGCGCTTCGGTTTTGCGTGGGCCACGAGCGAAACCTCGACGGTCGACTACACTCCCATTGCGGATTTTCTCATCAACTCCTCGGGCGCGTCCGTCAAGGCACGCAAGACGGGACTCGGCCAGTACCACGTGGTGTTCGCGGGCCTCGGCCGGTCCGCCGGGGCAACCGAGACTGTCCTCGTGTCGCCGACCTTCACGCCGGCCGATCGGATCTGCGACATCGTGCCCTGGGGGAACACTGGCGCGAGCGATCTGTTCGTCGATGTCGCGTGCTATGACCCCACAGGCGCTGCGATCGACTCGCGGTTCGGAGTCATGGTGATTCAATAGAACGCCGGTTGGTTCTTGAAGTTCAGTTATGGGTGAATCGAGCGTTCGACAGTTGCTTTCGAATGGTGCATCTGATAGAGACAGCGTCGTCAAACTTTCTCTTTGGCTGGCTGCTCGTGCTGATGTTAGGCGGGCGGCGCTCGTTCGTGGAGGCGGGTCCGCCATGATCCCACGCGATGATCTCAGCGCAACTCTTCTGACCTCTTGGCGAACCAACAGCCGCGTCACGGCGTATCTCGTGGAGCGGCTGCCCAACACTCTGTGGGACGCATCGGTGCCAGGATACCCACGGCGAACGATCCGCATGATCGCAGTTCATCTCCACAACGCCCGCTGCGGCTGGACCCGGACACTCGGCCGAGAACATGGGATCACCGCGCCCGAGAACCTGGACCGCCGCACGGCGACGCGTCGTCAACTGCTTTCAGCTCTCCGAAGAAGCAGCAAAGGGATCGAAGCGCTTCTCGTACTCGGACTCGATGCGGGAGGACGCGTCCCTCCATCCAAGGGATACGTGTGGCGCAACCTGCCGCTCGACGTTCCTCACGTCCTCACGTATTTCGTCGCGCACGAAGCGCATCATCGCGGACAAATCTTGATGGTGGCACGTCAACTCGGTCATCGGTTGCCGGCTGACGCTTCCGATGGACTGTGGCATTTCGCGAGGCGCTCGCAGGAATCCAGCGGCTGAGGCGGTCCGCCCGCGTTGGGGACTCGCCCGGCAGAGTCGACGGTGATGCCTCGCTTGAGTCGCAGCAGGATCATCTCATGTCGCCCGCAGCCGGTGTTCTCGAAGGAGAACGCCGTGAGCCCAGGACCGAGCGAGGTTGGCGGATTGAGGTACGCGTCGTCGTTGGCCTCGATCAAAACGTCGACGAACTGCTGGGCGGCGACGACAGATGGAATCGCGAACAGGAGGACGCTAACCGAACGCACCTTCGCATCCGCGCGTATGTGGGCGACGCCCGGGCGGGTCTCTGGTCTTCCGTCTTCCTTCGACCTATGTTAGCCGCGTGACTCAAGGCCATAGAGAGGCAACGCTATGGCGAAGAACGCGCCACCATCTACGCGCCACTCTCCGGCGGAGCTGGGCTCGGCAACCTGAGCCGCAGCAGTGACGTCACGATTCCTGGATCGCCCATCAGTGTCGCGCTAGGGATGAGGGAATCAACAATGGATCGCACCGAATATCACTCGGCGGCTGACGAGTTCTCTCGGGGCAACCCGGAGCCCGTCAAGCGACTGTATTCTCATCGCGACGACGTCACGCTTGCGAATCCGTTTGGTCCGGCCGTGCGCGGGTGGACGCAGGTCTCTCAGGCGCTCGACTTTGCGTCGTCCCGGTTCAGCAACGGGCAGGTAAAATCCTTCGAACTGCTCGCGGAGCATGAGGTATCTGATCAGTCGACGATTTTCGAAATTGAAAGCTGGAAGGCGAGGGTCAGCGGGAGAGAAGGCGTGTCAACTTTCCAGTTGCGAGTCACGAGCACGTTCCGCCGCGAAGGTGGTACCTGGAAACTTGTGCACCGTCATGCCGATCCCATAGCAACTGCTCATCCGGACGGTCCGTTGCGCGAGTCGAGCCGCTAACGACGTCGCCCACCAACGGGCAGGCGATACGGGCGGGCGGTCTCTGGTCTTCCGTCTTCCAGCGACCTATGTTAGCCGCCTGACTCAAAGCCATAGAGAGGCAAGTATATGGCGAAGAACGCGGCACCCAGACCGAAGTCTGGAAACGGCGCCTCGACCGACGGCGCTCCCGAGCAGCCCGAAAGTCTGGATCAGGTTCGGGACATCCTGTTCGGCGGCCAGATGCGAATGGTCGACACGCGTCTGCGCGGTCTCGAAGAGCGCATCTCGCTCGAGCACACGACGCTGCGCAATGACCTCACCCGAAAGATCAGCGAGCTCGAGGATGCCTCGAAGAAGGAATTCGCGGCGCACGCCGAGCGGTTGTCCGCCGAACGCACGAAACGCGCTGATGACCTGAAAGCGTTGTCGGCGGAGCTCAGGGAAGCGCTCAAGAGCCTCGAACGCCGCCACATCAAGTTCGAGGAGGCAACTTCCCAAGCCGACGCCGAGGTGCGTGATCAGCTCATGAAACACAGCGCGGCGTTTTCGGCGGAATTGGCGCGCACGGCCGAGCGACTCACGAGTGAGCTCGATCGCGCCGCCTCATCGCTGCGCGCCGACAAGGTGGACACCACAACACTCGCCGGCACGCTCACGGAGATGGCCGCGCGTCTGACGGGCGGCGGACGCGCGCCGGGCAAAGGCAGCACGAAGCCTTGATCATGTTCGAGGAGCAGCCGAAGGGCGCGACTGAATTCGCGACGTTGCGCCAACTCCTCGTCGGACCAGAGCGACAGCAACTGGACGAGCTGGCGGATCGTGTGGAGCAAGTGGCGGTCACTCCGCAGATGCTCGCCGATCAGTTGCCCGAAGCGATCGCGCTGCGCACGAGTCGCGACCGCCAACTCGGACGTGCTCTCGCTCCCACGGTCGAAACGGCACTCCGTGAATCGATCCGCCGAAATCCGCGCGATATCGCGTCCGCCATATTTCCTGTGCTCGGACCGGCGATTCGCAAGGCCATCGCCGAAACCATGGCCGAGCTCGTGCGCTCCATCAACAGCGCCGTCGAGCACAGCCTGTCGGTGCAAGGCATCAAGTGGCGCATCGAAGCGTGGCGTACCGGCGAGCGATACGCTGACGTCGTCATCAAACACGCACTGGTCTATCGCGTCGAGCAGGTTTTTCTCATCCATGCCGAGACGGGATTGCTGCTGGCACACGTGACAGCGCCCAATCTCAACGTTCCGGATGCCGACCTGATTTCCGGAATGCTCACGGCGATTCAGGATTTCGTTCGTGATTCATTCAGGCCCGACGAAGGCGGGACGCTGAGCGCATTCACGGTTGGCGAACATACCGTTCATGTCGAAGCGGGACCACGCGCAGTGATCGCCGGCGTCATTCGCGGACAATGTCCGGAGTCCGTCCCGCTGCGCCTCGAGCGCACACTCGAGCAGATTCACCTCGAGTACGCAACACAACTCGGCGACTTCGAGGGAGACGCAGTGCCGTTCGGGTCCACCGCGCCGCTGCTCGAAGAAAATTTGGAGACCGTCCTGTCGACGGATCGCGGGACAAACCGCGCGACGATGGTCTGGCTTCGGTGGGCGATTCCGCTCGCCGCGATCGCGCTGCTCGCCATTGGTCTCGCCACGGCATCGTGGCTGCGTTGGCGGCGCGCGGTACGCGCCATCGAAGCAGAGCCCGGCTTCGTCGTTGTCGACGCGTCTCGCTCGTGGCGGCGCTGGCATTTTCGAGGACTCAAGGATCCGATCGCGCGAGATCCGCGTGCGGTGCTCGCCGCGGTCGGACTCACGCCGTCCACGATCGCCGGCGAATGGAAGCCGTATCTCTCGCTCGACTCGGCGATGGTCGTCGCGCGTGCTCGTCAAACGCTCGCTGCGCCGGCGTCGGTGACGACCGCGCTCGCGGGCGACACGCTGCGCGTCGCCGGGAGTGCGTCGCTCGATTGGCTGGGCAGGTTGCGCGAAGCACCGGCGATTGCGGGAATCGCACACATTGATCTCTCGGCGGTACGAGCAACTCTGCCGCGGGGAATCGATGATTTGAGGCGTCGCGTCGAGGTGAAACGCGTCCTGTTTGCGCCTGGGTCCTCGAGGCTGACTGACGCCGAGGTGGCGGATCTGCGTGCACAGGCGGCGACGATGCGTCAGTTGTCCGACAGCGTGTCCGCGATCGGAGCCTCGCTGCGCGTCGAGCTGGTCGGCCGGACCGATCCATCGGGAACTGACGAGACCAATCAGTCGCTTGCCCAACTCCGAGTCGACGCGGTCATGCGGCATCTGAGGGCGCTTGCCGTTCCGGCGGCGATACTCAACGGCCGTCCTTTGGCAACAGCGTTACCATTGCCGGCGGCGAACGCTGACGAGCAGGCACGCATCAACCGTAGCGTCTCGTTCGAGGTTGTGGTGACAAACGGGTCGCGGGCACCCAGGGGGCCGTGATGCTTCAGAAGAAGATTTGCATGGTCGGCATGTTCGGGACGGGAAAGACCTGCCTCGTGCAGCAATACGTGCACTCGCTCTTTTCGGTGAAGTACCTTACCACGGTTGGCGTCAAGATCGACCGGCGTGAGGTGCAGGCGAACGGCCAGGCGGTGACGCTCATGTTGTGGGATCTCGAGGGGCGCGACGAGACACGCAACATCAGTCCCAGCTATCTAAAGGGAGCGCACGGCGTGTTATACGTCGTGGACGGCACCCGGCGCGACACGTTCGATAAGCTGTTCGAGATTCACGATCTGGTGACCAACACGATCGGAGACGTGCCGAGCGTCGTCGCGCTCAACAAGTCGGATCTCAAAGAGCAATGGCAACTCAACCGCGCGGACGATAAGCGATTGGCGACCGCGGGATTTTTTTCGCTCCCCACCAGCGCGAAGACCGGCGCCGGAGTAGCCGAGGCCTTTCAACGTCTTGCTGACGCCACCGTCGCGCCAACCGGAGCACACCGATGATCGACACCGTCGTTGCCGCCGCGGTGGACGCCTTCGGTCTGACCGATCGCGGGCTCGTTCGCGATGGAAACGAAGATCACTTCCTGATCGCGCAAATCAGTAAAGCGATCGAGGTGCGGCAAACCAGTCTACCGCCGGACGCAATCGCGCACGAGTTCGCGGGGGCGGCCGGATACTTGTTGGCCGTGGCCGACGGTGTCGGCGGGGGTCCTGAGGGTGACGTCGCCAGTGAGCGCGCGCTCTCGGCGATGTTGTCGTACGTCGGAAAAGCGGCAACGTGTTTCCAATCGCTGGACACGAGCGCGGAACACGCGCTATTGGAGAAGCTCGAAGCGGTCGTACACGAGGTGCACGCAGGGCTGATACACGAGTACGGCGGCGTCACATCCAAGCTTCCGGCGACGACGCTGACGCTCGTATTGCTCGTGTGGCCGCGCGCCTATCACGTGCAGGTGGGCGACAGTCGAGCCTACGTACGACGCGGCGGACGGTTGCAGCGGCTGACGCGCGACCAGACACTCGGCGAGTTCATGGTCTCCGTGGGAGCATGGACCGACGAGAAGGCGCGCATGGCATCGACGGCGGAAACGTTGTCGAGCGCGATCGGCGGGAGCGAGTTGGAGCCCGTCGTGGGGCTCATCGATCTCGTCCCCGGTGACAGCTTGCTGCTCTGCACCGACGGTTTGACGAAGCATGTCTCGGACGACGAGATCGCAGGCGCGCTCGCGCAGGCAGATTCCGCCGAGACGACGAGCAGAAAGTTGGTACGCGACGCTCTTGCTGGGGGCGGGACCGACAACGTCACCGTCATCGTGGTGCGTACGACGCCGGCCGCGGGATAACTCGGCCGCGCCTCATCATATGGCTGTCGTGACGCATCAGCTCCGCACCGCTCTCGCGTTCGCCGTCGTCCTTTCGCACGTCGGCTTGACGCAGGCCAGAGTGGTAAGCGCTCCACCGGAGCCGTCGCTACTCAGCATCACGCGAGGCTGGTCGCGCGCGTCAAGTCTCGGCGATCTCCGCGAGTTGAGAACGGCGCCGGACTATCTCGAGTTGCGCGTTTGGGGTGGATACGGAATGGGAGCGACGCAAGGAGTCGTACTTCGGCGGGCGAGTGGTCATTGGTCGGCGGTTCTCGCGCGAGTCAGGCGTTGCGCGATTCAGATCCCAATACCCGTTGGCGACACAGCGTCCCGAGCAACCATGCAGCGCTTCGTTGCGGAGGCGCGCCGGCAATGCGACACGTCGCTCGGCAACGTCGGCGCCGGCGTGCGCATCATCACTGCCGATACGCTGGCCGTCGACCAGCTCAGCATACCTGAGTCGGTGATCGACAGCGCTTGGAAGGAGGCGATTCGTGCCGGAGTGCTTCAGTTGCCTGGGCACGTCACGCACGCCGGAGCAACGTCAAATGACTTCACGTATGTCGTCGAACTTCGTCGGGGCACCGAATACCGAGCGTCTGAAATCGAACACCTGGAGCGCCCAGAGACCGACGCCGATCGACAGATCAAAGATGTCTACACTGCCGTGAACGCGGTTCTGCCGCCCGAACTGGTCCTCAAGCCGTAGATGCTTGGTACCGGTAACATCATGGGCGCCACGCGATCGATACGAACAGATCCGACGCTGTGCCCTGCCAGAGCGATACGCGGCCAGTCCCATCCGGATGAATCATCTCGATCGCGTACACGGGCCCAGGATCTCGACGAACGAAGCCGATTCGCTCACCGTCTGGCGACCAGTCTGGGTTCAGGAACTCCGACGTGCCCGAGGCGGCCAGGAGCGGAGTGAGCGTTTTCGCTGCGACGTCGATTGTGTAGAGCCCGCACGCTGTCGGACAGGCGGTGACGACGATCTTGTGCGAGTCGGGTGACCAGGATTGGCGCCAGAGAAGACCTGGGCTCGGAAGTGTGACGAGCGTCGTCACGTTGCTCCCGTCGGGGTTCATCATCCTCACGTCGAACGCGTCCTTGAACGCAATGTGCGCCCCGTCCGGCGACCACACCGGAAGCGTGAGATGGTGGCCGGGTGCCGACAGGATCGCGTGTGCGTTTCCACCGTCGGCATCCATGATCCAGATCTCGCCAAACTGGAGATAATCGCTCGGCGCAACCATCGACACGAAGGCGATCTTCGTCCCGTCGGGCGACCAGGATGCGCCGGCGGCGGCGCGACCGTCGTTGGACGGCGTGATCTGGGTGACGCCCGTGGCATTGGCGTTCATGGTGAAGATCTCGCTTACCCCCGCCGGGCCTGGTGTGATGCTGCCGTACGCTATGCGTGCGCCATCGGGCCTCCAGGCGAAGTCGCCGAGCACGAGCCCAGCTATGCTCGTGATGAACGCGGGCGGCAAACCGGCCGTCAACAGCAGTAGATCATCCGTCGCGGTTGTCGTGTTGGTGACCCCGAACAGCAGCTGGTGAATGACCTCGATCGCTGCCGTCGCCTGAAGACCGTTCACGTTCGCGATGACATTCGCCGTGCCCGCGCTGACCGCGGTGACCACGCCGCCACTGCTCACCGTGATGTTCGAGTTCGATGCGCTCCATGCGATGGGGTCCGAGATCGCAATGGGCACACCGTGCAGATCGACGCCTTGGACGGTGAAGGCCTTCGTCGCGCTGATGCCGAGCACCGCCGCGGACGGCGTGAGCGAGACACTCGCCACGATGCCGGTCTCGATGCGGAATCGCACGTTGATCGTGTGGTCCTCCACCAGGCCGATGAATCCTTCGGCAACCGATTTGAGGTCGCCGGGCGATGCGACAACGGCGAGGTCGGCGTAGCCGAGTGAGTGCGCGCCGACGAGTACGGTCAGACGATACGAATGTCCGTCGACGAGGTGACCATCCTTGGTCTGCCAAGCGAGATAGTACGCCTCGCCTTTCAGGTCCAGCGTTATTGCCGGCGTCGTGCTCATCGTGAAGTGAGCCAACTCGGCGCCGCAGCTCGTGGCGGTGAGCTCGCAGACGGAAATCTCAGGCGCGAGCGCCGGGTCGAACGCTCCCGTCACCTGAGGCGGCGGCACGAGCGGCGGAAGAAAGTAGAAGCCCTTCGTTCCGCCGTTCTTGCCATCCGAAATCGTGAAGCGTGGCGCGGTGGGGGGCGCGAGGACCCGGTCGGGCTGAGCGCAGGCGAGGATGATCAGCCCGGTGATGCTGGTGAGAGCACGAAGTGCCGACCTTGCCGTGTGTGCTGTCATGGCTCCTCCCGCTGAACGGAGGTTTGCGTTCCGAGTCTGCGCGATGTTCTGCAAACCAGTGAACGTAGGTCGGGACCGGGAGGGGCCACGGGTCCTGGCCGCCACATGCGATCGATCTCGTTCGAACTAAGGGAGACGGCTGAGTTAACTTAGAATCGCCTCCGCTTTAAGAGTCGATTAGTCCTCCTTCGGCGGCTGAAGACGAACCGGGAAGCTGCGATCATCATGAGAGAAGTCGATAGTCCGCCTCGCCACGAGGTCGCGCGCGCTATCACGATCCTCACGCTGCTCGTAGTACTCCCGACCACGCAGCCCACTGTCGCCTCGCCCGCGAACGCGACTGTGACGCGCACCGATCCCGACTTCGGCCCGAACGTCACCGTCTTCGATCCCACCATGTCGAGCGTGAACATCCAGGCCAAGCTCGACGGGGTGTTCAAGTCGCAAGAGTCCAACGAGTTCGGTGAAGAGCGTTTCGCGCTGCTCTTCAAGCCGGGCACCTACGACGTCGACGCCAACGTGGGGTTCTACACCCAGATCTCCGGCTTGGGCCTCTCACCCGATCAGGTCACCGTCAATGGTGGCGTGCGCGCCGATGCTCGCTGGAGAAATGGAAATGCGACGCTGAACTTCTGGCGCAGCGTCGAGAACGTGTCGGTGCATCCCGTCGGCGGGTTCGATCGGTGGGCCGTGTCGCAGGCGGCGCCGATGCGACGCACGCACATCCGCGGTGACCTCGTGCTCGATGATGGTGGCTGGTCGAGCGGCGGATTCCTTGCCGACTCGAGGGTCGACGGGCAGGTCCGGTCAGGCAGTCAGCAGCAATGGCTCACCCGCAACAGTGCGCTCGGAGGCTGGACGGGGTCGAACTGGAACATGGTGTTCGTCGGGACTCACAATGCACCCGCGCAGAGCTTCCCGATCCCGCCGTACACGGCGGTCGATGCGGCGCCGGTGATCCGCGAGAAACCTTTCCTCTACGTCGATGGTCGGGGTGCGTGGAAGGTCTTCGTGCCGGCACTGCGCGCGAACGCCAGTGGAACGACGTGGGACTCCGGCGAACCCGCGGGCGCGTCGCTCCCGATGAGCGACTTCGCCATTGTGAAGCCGGGCTCCGCCGTCGCGGCCATGAACGACGCTATCGCGCTGGGCAAGCACCTCATCATCACGCCGGGCATCTATCACCTTGACGCGCCGCTTCACATCACGCGCGCGAACGCCATCGTGCTCGGCCTCGGTCTCGCGACGCTCGTCCCGGACAGCGGCGTCAGCGCGATCACCGTGGATGACGTGGACGGCGCGACCATCGCCGGTCTTCTCATCGATGCCGGTCCAACTAACTCGCCGCTCCTCATGCGAGTCGGACCTCGAGGCTCGTCGGCGAACCACTCGTCCAGGCCGACGCTGCTGAGTGATGTGTTCTTCCGAGTCGGAGGCGCCCATCTCGGCAAAGCGACGCAGTCGCTCCAGATCAATTCCAGCAACGTGATCGCCGACCATATGTGGCTCTGGCGCGCCGATCATGGCCACGACGTGGGCTGGACGTCCAACACCGCCGCGAACGGCCTGGTCGTCAATGGCAACGACGTGACGATCTACGGTCTCTTCGTAGAGCACTACCAGCACTACCAAGTCCAGTGGAACGGCAACGGCGGACGCACGTACTTCTTCCAGAACGAAATGCCATACGACGTACCCAATCAAGCTGAATGGATGAGCGGAACGACGAGAGGCTTCGCGGCCTATCAAGTCGGCGCCTCCGTAACCAGCCACGAAGCATGGGGGCTCGGCAGCTACTGCTTCTTTAATAAGAATCCTGAGATTGTGGACGATCATGCGTTCGAGGCACCCGCCCGTCCCAACGTGCGGTTCCACGACATGGTTACCGTGTCGCTCGGGGGCGGCCGAGGGACGATCGCACACGTCATCAACGACGCGGGCGCCGCAGCCAGGGCGAACGCAACCGTCCAGAAGCTCGTCAGCTTCCCGTAGCGATTCGAGCTCTTGGCGTACACTCCAACGATGGCCACTGACACCGATAACACCACCCGCCTAGACGCTGAGGTAGCCGCCCATACCGGTGCCCTCGCGGCTTTCATTGCTACGGCCGAGCGGGTGCGGCCGAGTGACTGGAATCTCCCGAGGCAAGGCGACAAATGGTCTCCGGCGCAAATAGCTGAACACCTCCGCCTCGCGTACGTCGCTATCAATGCTGAACTCTCGGGGCACGGTGGTGTTAGGGTACGCACTGCATGGTGGCAGCAGCGCCTCTTCAGAATCCTGTACTTGCCGAAGATCCTGAAGGCTGCGCGATTTCCCGCCGGCGCGAAGGCGGTACGCGAGATGAGGCCTGCGGGCGGGCCGTACGAACACGGTCCGCTGCTCCACGCGCTCCGGCAAGAGGGCGACCGATTCGCCAACGCGGTAACTTCGTCATCGACGCGCGCCAGCATTACCCATCCCTACCTGGGCAAACTCACCCTATTGAATGGCGTTCGCTTTCTCGCCCAACACACAAGGCACCATCACAGACAGCTTTCGGCGGCAGTAGGGCCTGAACAGCCAGAGGGATCACCGTCGATGTCCGATTCGTAGAGGCACTCTGCTTGCCTTCGCGGTCAACGGATTACCGAACGATCTTCCGACCTGGGGACTCGAGCACAAGCGCGCCTTGCGCGAGTACTACACCCATTCGGCGCGGTTCATGTCGCACCTCATGGAACCAACCCGTCCGTCCAGCGGATGGCGGCATTCAGCTGCTTGGGACGGCGCGCATGGGCAACGACCCTCGCGACTCGGTGGTCGACCGATACCATCGCGTGCACGACGTGCGCAATCTCTTCGTGTGCGACGGAAGCAGCTTCGTCACGTCGCGCCGTGGCCAGCCGACCATGACCATTCAGGCGCTCGCGTTTCGCGCCACGGATCACGTTGAACCCGTAACGTTGATCGTGTTTCGACTTGGCCGCGTGGATGTTACGCGTGCTCAGCGGATCCTTGACTGAGCCGCATTCGCTCGAGTAACGCGACGAATCGCGGGTGCGCGTGCAGCGCACGGAAGTATGGCTCCCTGCCGATGGAGTACATCCAATCCGCACGCTCTTCGCAGCCGCGCTCGAGCGCGTCCAGCGCGGCAGGCACCTCGTTCATGGCGAGGTGGGCCTCCGCCAAATAGCGCGGAGGCAGTTTCGCGAGCAACGGCGCCATGAGGGTACGAGCGTCGTCGAACCGCCGCGCGCATCCAAAGCACATGCCGAGCCCCAGGTTCATCAGCGGGCCGTTCGAAAGCTCGATACTCTTGCGCGCGGCGGC
>Ga0070708_100000077_pt1 | contig 63116 bp, 56 predicted proteins | sample KBSK5503metaG_FD_65469 | JGI IMG/M metagenome (GOLD analysis project Ga0070708, IMG submission 65469) | Corn, switchgrass and miscanthus rhizosphere microbial communities from Kellogg Biological Station, Michigan, USA - KBS K5-50-3 metaG | ecosystem: Host-associated > Plants > Roots >... | reverse complement strand
CACTCGCGTCGAGCGCGGCGAGCGAAATATCAGCGTTGACGTCCGACGCGGCGAACGTGATGACGTATCGCAGCGCGGGACACTCGCCGCGAATCGGCGCGACCTTCGCCGCTTGATCGGCATTCGACACGAAGATCGCGACCGCGCCTGAGTCGCGCAGAATGTACGCGATCTGCTCGCTCGGCAGGTTCGGATAAATTGGGACGTCGGTGACGCCGTGCATCAGGCACGCGTAGTCGGCGATCGCCCACTCGGGGCGGTTCTCCGAGAGAATCGCGACGCGATCGCCGGAACGGACGCCCAGCTCGGCGAGCCCCAGTGCGGCGCGACGAACGCGGTCGGCGACCACGTCGTGTGAGATCGGCTCATATCTGCCGGAGCGCTTTACCTGTAGCGCATCGGGCCGCCGAAACTTCGTCACGGCGTCGAGGAAAAGCTGGTTCAGCGTGCCCGGCGTAGAATTGCGGGGGCCACCTGTCGCGATCATCGGAGTCCTCGGTGATGAACTCGAAGGTCCAGTATACCGTATGGCGGCGAGCGCGGTAACTCGCCGGTGCGGACCAGCGGCCGGCTAATGCTACGGAAGCTTCAGCCGAACCACGATTGGAATCACGATTCGGAGCGGCGACGGCGACACCAGAGCACCCTTGTACGACGTCTGTGCCGTCACGACAGCGCTGTCGACCCTGCCGCGGAGCAAGCTCGTGTCGCTCAAGAATGCGGTGATGACGACCACGTTGCGGCTCGCGCCTCCTGAGGCATCAGTGGTGTCGACCACCGACGGATTGCCTTGGTCGTCGGCGAGAAAGACCGCCGGTGTCTTCGAGCTCGCGATCGTACCCGGAGCGCGCTCGAGCTTGTATTTGACGATGAAGCCAGTCGCGCCGACGGCGCTGTCACCCGACACCGTGACCGCGACCGCCGCGGTGCCTCGTTGTGTCGTGTCGGCCGAAAGTGGAGCGATGAGCGTATCGATCTTGGGGCTGGTCGGAGCGATCTTTTTTGGTGCAACGGTCACCGGAATCGCCGCCACCGGCGTCTGTAGCGTGCCGATTTGACCAACGACATGGACAGTCCCCAGTTTGTTGCCGGTGACCGTCCCACTCGCGTCGACGGTCGCCGGCGCACCCGTGTCCGTGACGAAGAACTGCGGCGACAGATCGGTGAGTCGCGCCCCGTTCGCGTCGAACGCGATCACGTCCAGCTTCGCCGGCGCGCCGGTGCTGTCGCGCATCACGTCGCCGACCACGACCGAAGGCGACGGCAGGCGCAACGCCGAGATGGAGGCCGGTCCTTTCGGCGCAGACATGTCGACGCATGCCACGCCAACGACGGCGCCTATCACAACGAGAATTGTGGCGATCCGTGGAATCACTCGAGTTTCCCTGACATCCGATCGGCCAATGCGCGGTACGCCTTCGCCGCCCCGTCCTCGGGCGCGCGCAGCACAACCGGTTGGCCCGCGGCGAACGCCTCGACCGACGCCGACGTTCGCGGTATGACGATATCCAGTACCAATCCCGGCGGAAGCTGTTCCCGAACATACGCGGCGACGCGCTCGCTCGTCGGATTTCCCGCCTCGACCATCGTGAGCAGAATCCCCTCGAGGATGAGGCTGGGATTCTCGGCGAGCGCCGCCCGGATGCCGCGAAGAATCTGCGTCGTCGTCTGGAGCGCGAGCGGTTCGCACTGGAGCGGGATCAGCACGTGTTGGCTGCAGGCCAGCACACGATGCACGACCGGACCCAACCCCGGGGGCGTGTCGACGATCACGGTGTACCCGCGGTCGCGAGCGCGGCGAAATAGCTCGGCGGTGAGCGGTGATTGCGCCAACTGATGCTGGTAGCTGTCGTGAGCCGCGCTCTCGGTGACACCCCCGGCGGAGACCACGCGGAGCCAAGGTAGGTTCGTCGTTCTCACGACCTCGTGCATCTCGTGTGTGCCGGCGAGATAGTCCGACAACCCGACGCGTGTAACGGCCGCGTTGAGACCCAACCCGAATCGCACCGAGCCCTGAGGGTCGGCGTCGATGAGGAGCGCCTTTCTACCGCGGCGAGCGAGCGCGACCGCGAGGTTGATGGCGGTCGTCGTCTTTCCGACGCCGCCCTTTTGGCTGACGATCGCGAGGACTTTGCCCACGCTATTGCTCTGACTCTTCAGATACCGCTTCGCCGCGGCGGAGCGTTTGCAGCGTCGATTCAGCGTGCCGCACCCAACGCTCGGCCTCGAGGCTCGATGGCGGTTTGGCAAGAAACGCCTCGAAGTGCTTCTCCGCTCCCGCGCGGTCGCCGCGCTTGAGCAGCAGGAACGCGAGTCCGTAATGCGCGCCGGAGAGATGCGGGGCGTGCTCCAGTGCATTCCGGTAGCAACGGATCGCCTCTTCGGGACGATTCGTCTTTGTGAACGCGATCGCCATGTTCTGGAGGATCTTGGTGTCGTTCGGCCGGTCGCGTAGCGCAAGACGATACGACGTCAGCGCAGCGTCATAGTCTCCCTGTCGCTCGAGTGCCATCGCCTCGCTCAAGTAGTCCAGGCGTTGAGGCCGCGGGCTACCGCTGGACTTCCCGCCTAGCAGCCGACTCCACCAGGACATGCGACGACTCGAGAGTGTTGGGGAGGGGAAGAGGAACGATGAACCAAGCGCCTGATCAGGGCGGGCCGGAGGAACGACTGGGCTTGGGGCAAAGCTATTCGGTCGGCGCAACGCGAGCAACGGCGTATTCGGGTCATGGCCATGAGTAAGATGTCATCCAGTTGTGATCGTGCTTCCACGCCCATCCTCGCGAAGATAGGTTACGTCCATGTCGCCACGCCGCACGACGGTCGAGCATTCGAAGGGCGTTTTCGAGGTCGAGTGGCCGCTGTTCGGCGAGCTCTCGCGCGCGCTCGCCCTGAAGGTCGCCCGCGACTATGACCCCGACGTCGTCGTCGGGATCGCTACAGCGGGAGTCGTGCCGGGCGCGGTGATCGCGGCAATCCTGAGTCGCGAGTTCCACTCCATGGTCGTGAGCCGTCGCTTCGGCACGGAGACGGTCCGCGAAACGCCCGCCGTGCTCAGCGCCGCACCGTCATCGGTCCGGGACCGACGCGTCCTGATCGTCGACGAAACGTGCGACACGGGCGACACGATTCGGCTGGCCGTCGCGGCGATGGTCAACGCCGGCGCCGCCGAGGTGAGGACCGCCGTCGCGTTTCAGACCGGCTCGTACGTCCCCGACTTTCATGCGCTGGCCACCGAAAGCACGATCATCCTGCCATGGGACCGCGAAGTCCTCATCGACGGCGAGTTGCTACCGAACCCGGTGTACGCGGAGGCGCTCAAGGCGCGCTAAGCATAGATGGCCTCGTGATGCATCGCTGCCATCGCGAGCCGCACAGCGAGCCCCAGCGGTTAGCCGCGAGCCCGAAGCACGGAGCTGTGAGCCGCTCTCGGCGCGGTCTCACGGCTCGCGGCTAATAGCTCAAAGCTTAAAGCTGGGGCTCGCTGTAGACCTCGCGATGCCGGAGAGCCGACGAGCCGACGAACCCGACGAGCCGACGAGCGTCGCGAGGCTCAAGACAACTGCAGCTCAGCCTGCGGCTGCGACCTGATCGTACGACAACCCGCGCGCCATCTCGTCGTAGATGTGCTGAAGCACGTCACCGCTGCCGACCAGGAACCGGCAGCGCGATCCGCCCATCGACCGGCATTCGACCTCCATCGCGGCCAGCGGCTCGCCTGCCAAGCGGCCGAAGAAATCCGCCAGCATCCCAGACGAGTAGTAGCACCCGGGGAAGTCGAGCGGATACGCGGGATCGCTCTCCGCCCAATCGGCCGAGTCGATCGTCGCTACGCCGTCGAGCGCGCCGACCTCGATCCCACCCCAGCCGGCCTCGCGGAAGAACTCCGTCGCACGCAGCGAGAACTCCGCCGCGGCCAGCGTTTCGGGCGACGCCAAGCGCCGCGAGGTGAGCCAGCGGCCGAACGCGTCGTACATGCCTTGACCGCCGGCGTAGCCCGCCTCTTGAAGCGGCGCGACGGCGCCGACGCCAACATCGCGAAACAACGCGGCCCGAAGCGCGATCAGTGATTCGCGCGTCAGCGCGACGAGGGCGTTTGCCGGCAGGTCGATCGACTGTGACATCGAGATGGTTCCTCGGGTTATCCGCGAACGCGGCGAAGGAGCTCGGCTTCATCGATCACCGTGACGCCGAGCTGGCGCGCCTTCTCCAATTTGCTGCCTGCTTCCTCTCCCGCAACGACGAAGCTCGTTTTTTTCGAGACGCTACTCGAGACGCGTCCGCCGTTGCTCTCGACGAGCGCCGACGCCTGCTCGCGCGACAAGCTCGGCAACGTCCCCGTAATGACGACGGTCGCCCCTTTCAGGGCACTGCCCGTGTGCGTTTGCGGCTCGTCGAACGTGAGGCCGCGCTCACGCAGCCGGTCGATCAAATTTCGAGCTTTCTCATCTGAGAACCATGATACGAGCGACTCGGCCAGCGTGTCGCCCATGCCATGAATGGCCAACACGTCATCGACGGACGCCGTGGCGATGGCGTCCATCGTGCCGAAATGCTTGGCGATCTGTTTCGCCGCCATCTCCCCGATGTTGGCGATGCCGAGCGCGAACAGCAGCTTGGACAGCGGCTGCGCTTTCGACGCCTGAATCGCCTCGACAAGCTGCCACGCACTCTTTTCGGCGAACCGCTCGAGCTCGACGAGCTGCGAGGCCTTGAGGTCGTACAGGTCGGCCGCGTCGTGGATCAATCCGGCGTCGATGAATTGCGTGATGCGAGCGTACGAGAGGCCGCGGATGTCCATCGCGCCGCGCGACGCGAAGTGCACGAGCGTCTCGAGCTGCCGGCCCGGACACTCGAAGTTGGGACAGTAGAGCATTCCGAGCTCGGCGCCGGTGACGAGCTCAGTCTTGCAGGACGGGCAATGAGTGGGCGGAACGTACGTTGGCGGCGGGTGCGTCGGATCACGCTTGTCCGGCACGGGCCCGATGATCTGCGGGATCACCTCGCCGGCGCGCTTGACCTGCACCACGTCGCCGATGCGCAGGTCCTTCCGCGCGACGAGATCGAAGTTGTGCAGCGTGGCAAGCTTGACCTGGGCGCCACCGATCTCCACCGGGTCGAGCACCGCGTACGGATTGATCGTCCCGGTGCGGCCGACGTTTACCTCGATTGAGCGCAGCGTCGTCTCGGCGATGTCCGGCGCGAACTTTCGCGCGATCGCGTAGCGCGGCTCGCGTCCGCCGACCACGCCGAGTTCCGGCCAGAGGGCGAGTGCATTCACTTTCACCACGCCGCCGTCGATCGCGAAATCGAGCGAGCCACGAACCTTGTGCTCCACCGCGCTGGCCCACTCGTAGACCTCAGTGAGCCCAACGCAACACCGCCGGTGCGGGGCGACGGGAATGCCCCATGACTCGAGCAGATCGAGCAGCTCGTTTTGCGTCGATACGGACAGCTCTTCACCGTCGGGGAGCGCGATCGCGTAGCCGTAAAAACTCAGCGGTCGCGATTGGGTGATCTTGGGATCGCGCATGCGCAGGGCGCCCGACGCCGCGTTGCGTGGATTCGCGAACACGGGTTCGCCAGCGGCGACGAATTCTTCGTTCATCCGCTCGAACCCGCTGAACGGCATGTACACTTCGCCGCGTATCTCCATCATGAATGGATGGTTCGATCCGTGCAGCCGAAGCGGGATCGATCGAATCGTGCGCAGATTCGCGGTCACGCTCTCGCCGATGACGCCGTTGCCACGCGTCGCCCCTTCGATCAGGACCCCCTCGCGATATGTGAGACTGACCGCCGCGCCGTCGATCTTGAGCTCGCAGTTGTAACCAGACTGGCGGACGTCGTCGCCGGCCATCCGCACGAGACGCTCCTCCCAAGCCTGCAGCTCCTCGTCATTGAACGCATTTGCCAGCGACAACATCGGAATGAGGTGCGTGTGCTTGACGAGCTGGCTTGCCGGCTCCGCGCCCACGCGCTGCGTCGGCGAATCGGCCGTGCGGAGCGTCGGATACTGTTCCTCGAGCTCGAGCAGCTCGCGATACAGCTTGTCGTACTGGGCGTCGGAGATCGACGGCCGGTCGAGGACATGGTACTCGTACGACGCTTGTTCCAACTGTTCGCGCAGCGCCTTGGCGCGTGCCGCGAGAGCAGGATCGATGGTTGAGGGTGGAGGGTTGAGGGAAGGTGCGCGGCCTTCGGCCGCTTCTTTTTCGCGCGCCATATCAACAACAAGGCGGCGCGCAGCGCCGCCATCCTCCCCTCCACGCTCCACCCTCCTTCCTTAGCCCCGCCGCAATCATCCCTTACTCTCCTCGTCGATCACTTGCATCGCGACCGTGACGAGACGCTCGAGCTCATCATCCGACGCCTTGGGAAGGAGCGTCTCCGCCCACACGTGGTCGTCGGATCTCGTGTAGCGTTGCAGTAGGCGTCGCAGGAACGCGATGAGCGCGACGCGCTGGAGCTCGGCGCGACGTTGGCCTTGCGTCGCGTCTTGCTGGCCGCGCAGCAGCGTCTCGAAGCGGTGGGCGTTGCGAAGCGCCTTGGCGGTGAGCGACGCGACGACTTGGCAGAAGCGCACGTCGGCGTCCGAGAACGGCTGCGCGTCGCGGTCGGTGCGGAGGAAGATCGCGCCGATCACCATGCCCTGCCACTGAATCGGCACGACGATGATCGAGCGCACGTTGCGCATATCGAGCGCTGTCTTGATCGAGCGGAGCGTGGGATCAGAGACGGCGTCGGGAATGAACACCGTTTCGCCGGAGTCGAAGGCGCGCTTGAGCTCCGGATATCGGTTGAGATCGACCACGAGGTTGCGGATCGTCGGATCTTCGTAGCTCGCGACGAGGCGCACCTCGTTGTGCTCGCCGGAGAGGAAGATCGCGCAGCGGTCGAGTCCGAATGCGTCGCCCAGCTTGCGCGCGATTGTCTGCAAGATGTCGACGAAGTGGAGCGACGATGAGATTTCCTGCAGGATATCGACGATCGCGACGAGGTGGTCGCGCTCGCGCTGCAGCTCGGCTACGCGGGCCCGGAGTCGCGCGACGTCGTCATCTCTCCCACCGGATTCCTTCATCGGCAGCGCGGGCCGTTGTGATAGCGTCTTTTGGTCGGTCTGGTCCATCGTCCGCCGCAAGGTGCTTGTTGAACTCCTGGCTGTCGAAGCGAATGACCCGGTTTCTTCCCGTCTCCTTCGCGACGTACAGCGCGTCGTCAGCGGCGCGCACCAGGACATCGCAGTTGCCGATGCGCGGGTGCGGCCATGCGGAAACGCCGAAGCTTGCCGTGCGGCAAATCTGCGTTCCGTCGAAGGAGAATGTATGGCCTTCGACTTCTTTGCGCACCCGTTCGGCGAACGTCACGGCCGCATCGAGCACCGTTCCGGGGAGCAACAGCATGAATTCCTCGCCGCCGTACCGCCCCACGCGATCGATTTCACGCACCTCGTTGCGAAGGATGCGGGCGAACTGCTTGAGCACCGCGTCGCCGGCCTGATGTCCGTACGTGTCGTTGACGCTCTTGAAGCGATCCAGATCGCACATCACGCAAGAGAACGGCTCGTTCAGCCGCCGTGCATGCTCGAACATCTCGTCGATACGTTGCTCGAGGTAGCGCCGATTATCGATCCCGGTGAGGGCATCGGTCTGCGACATATGTCGCAGGCGCTCGTTCGCCTCCAGGAGCTGTCGTTCCCGCTCCTCGAGCGCGTCCTGCAGCCGCTTGATGCGCAACATCGAGTTGACGCGCGCCTTGAGCTCGGCGAAGTCGATGGGTTTCGTGATGTAATCGTCCGCTCCAGCCTCGAGCCCCTCGACCTTGTTCTCGGTCGCGTCGAGCGCGGTCTGCATGATGATCGGGATGAAGGGAAGGGAGCGATTGCCCTTCACTCGCCGGGCGACCTCGATGCCGTCGATCTTCGGCATCATCACGTCGAGGAGGATCAGGTCGGGCGGCGACGATTCGATGCGCTCGAGCGCTTCTTCGCCGTCGCTGGCGCTTTCGGTCACGAACCCCCACGAGTCGAGACGCGCTCGGAGCAGCTCGATGTTGTCTTCGTGATCGTCAACGATCAGGACGCGGGCGCGATCGCTCTCACGGCGTGCTTCCATCGCCCTTCCCGAGGAAACGCTGCACCTCCGCGACGACTGCCCTCGGTTCACATGGCTTGGCGAGATAGCCGTCGCAACCGACTTCCATCGCCTTTTCGCGATCCGACGCCAACGCGTGCGCCGTCAACGCGATGATCGGGATTCCCCGCGTCTGCGGATCATGTTTCAGGACCTGCGTCGCTTCCCACCCGTCGATCACTGGAATCGAGATATCCATCAGAATGAGATCGGGGCGCTCCGAGCGCGCCTTCGCGATTCCTTCCTCGCCATTCAGCGCCTCGGTGACGAAGTAGCCGAAATGCCGAAGGATCGTGGAATAGACGATGCGGTTGTCTTCATTGTCCTCGACCAAAAGGACCGTCTTTCCTGTTTTGCCATTACCGGTCATGCGTGTCCTCATACCGTCGATGAGTGGACGAACCGCCGTCCGCGTCGGGCGCTGAGACGGATGATGATGGACTGCAGACAGTGCGTCACAATCCGGAGGATCGCATGGGACGGCCCCGAACCGATCCTAGATCGACGAAAAGCACGTTGTGATTTACCACCCAAGCCGCAAGTTCCTTACCACCGACCAATGGAGATATAATCTGATGTCCTACGCCGGCCCCGCATCGCGCCAACACGGCGCCCCAAACATCGCACCCATGGGATCGACCGAAATGTCGAGCCGAAGCGGGTTTACGACGACGTCGACCCTCCGCCCACGCCCCCTTCCCGAACGGCGGCGTGACACCTATTTGGCGTTCGCCGCGGGCATCGCCTTGGGGCTCACGATTGGGGCTGGGACAGCCCTCTTGTTCGCACCGCAAGCGGGGACCGAAACCCGCCGCGCCATTGTGCGCCGAGGGCGCCGACTGAGCCGACGTGGCTCCGATGCATGGGATGATTTGAGGGATGAGCTCTCTCGTGCCGCGCGTCGAGGTCGCCAAGCGTTCCGCCGCCGCCGCGAGCGCGCGAAGGAGCCGTCGGCGGGCTGACGATCAGCGCAAGTCCTTCAAGCGTCGCGCGGCGTCGGCCTTGTAGTTCGGATCGTTGAAGTCCGTCACCGGCGCGCGACCGATCCATTCGTACTGCTCGATCGCTTTCGCCTTTCGATCGCGATCGACATACACGGCTGCCAGATCCAACCGATGAGCAATGCGGCTCGGGTCGAGCTCCACCGCTCGCTCGAGATAGGTCTGCGCGTTCTCCCAGTTCGCCTCGTCAAAGATTCTTCCGCCGAGGAAATTCTTTGCGATCATGCGAGACAGCCCGTTGAGACGCATGACTTCGGCGTTCCACACGCCCATCACGTGCAGCGCCCCCGAATGCTTGGGATCGAGTCGCAGCGCGGCGAGCGCCTCATCGCGCACCTCTCGAGCGAACTTCACGCGGTCGCGCGCGCCCATTGTGAGCGCATTGCGACCAACCGCGCGCGCCAACTGAAAGTGCGCCTCGGGGTCACGAGGATTTGCCGCGACGGCGCGGCGCGCGTACTGTTCTCCGCTTCGATAGAGCGCGGTGCGCTGATCAGCGTTCGGGTTGAATTCGCCCAGGTCGACGGCGTCGTAGGCCGCCTTGATCAGCGCGTCGGAATTGTTGGGTTCGAGCGCGAGCGCGGCTTCATAGTGTTTCAGCGCGCTCGCCGCGTTGAGCGCCGCATGCTCACGGTCGCCGAGAGCGATGTGCTCGGCGGCGGATTGACCGTGAGCGGTTCGACCGATCGATAGTACGATCACAGTCAGAGCGATGCCGAGTTTCATGCCAAATAATACCCCAAACGGCGGTTCATGCTCGCTCATCGTTTGATAGAACGAAAACGGGACGGCGGCCGCATCGAACCGGGCGAATGGCGCGCGCTCGCTCTCGCCTACGCGAAAGGGCACATTCCCGACTATCAGATGGCCGCGCTCCTCATGGCGTGTTTTCTTCGTGGCCTCGACCGCATCGAGACCGCGTCGTTGACCGAGGCCATGCTGCAGAGCGGCGACCGCCTGCATCTGGCGCACGTCGGCAAGGCGCGAATCGACAAACACTCAACCGGTGGCGTGGGCGACAAAGTCTCGCTCGTCCTCGCGCCGCTCGTCGCGTCGCTCGGCGTCGCCGTGCCGATGATGTCGGGACGGTCGCTCGGACACACCGGCGGCACGCTCGACAAGCTCGAGTCGATTCCCGGCTTTCGGACCAATCTGACGCTCGCCGAAGCGACTGACCAAATCGAAACACTCGGGTGCGCGATGATCGGTCAATCGCCCGAGATCGCGCCGGCGGACAGGAAGATGTACGCGCTTCGTGATGCAACGGCGACGATCGAGTCGATCCCGTTGATCGCGGCGAGCATCATGAGCAAGAAGCTCGCGGAAGATCTCAGCGGGCTCGTGCTCGACATGAAGCGGGGTAGCGGCGCGTTCATTCCCGAGCTCGATCGGGTGCTCGAGTTGGCCGACGTGATGATCAAGCTCGGCGAGGATCATGGCTGCCCGTGCGTGGCGCTCGTCACGGCGATGGACCGGCCGCTCGGACGCGCGTGCGGCAACGCCCTCGAGGTGGAGGAAGCGGTCGCGGCGCTCAAGGGCGAAGGTCCGCCCGACCTCATGTCGGTGACCTACGCGTTGGGCGCCGAAATGCTCGTGCTCGCCGGCACGGCGCCCGACGTCGACGTCGCGCGACGCGAGATGGAGAAGGCAATTGGCACGGGTCGAGCGGCCGAGTGTTTTCAAAGAATCATCGAGGCGCAGGGGGGAAACCCGAGCATCGTGGATGACCCGGCGGTGTTACCGCAAGCCGGCGAGTGTGAGTTGTTTGTCGCGCCGCGGCGCGGATTCATCGCGCGCATCGAGCCGAAGCGAATTGGCCGCGCGATCATCGAGCTGGGTGGTGGGCGAACCCGCGTCGAGGATGTCACCGACCCATCGGTCGGATTCGTCATCACTGCACGTCCCGGCGATTGGGTTGACGCCGGCGAGCCGCTGGCGACCATCTTCGCGCGCGATCGATCTGGGATCGCCTCTGGTCGCAACGCGCTGCGGTCCGCCATGACGATCGCCGACGAGGCCGAACCGCCGCTCCCGCTCATCTCGCATCGTGCGACGGTGGACGGAGCAACGGTCTTTTCGAACGACTAACGACTCAACACCAATCCTGCGGTTGCTTTGGTGGTGCGCGCCGCAGAACTTTCGGATCAAACGATCATGATGGGGTATTGATGCCACCAAAAATCGCTCGGCTCGCCGGATTGGGCGCGCTCGCCGCGTGCGGCGGATTCATCGCGCTGTTCACATTCGTCGCATACATCAGCCGCCGCACGCCGACAGGTGGAATGATGCCCGCTCTGTCGGCCGTGTCCTGGATCTCGCTCGGACTCGTCGTCGTGGCGCTGATTGCCGTGCACGTGGCGATCGGCAAACAACTGCTGGATTTGGGACGCGGTGGTGGACCGCGGCGGTTGTAGCGTCGAGTGACGAAGAGGCGTCTGAGGCGACGGCACGCGGGCCGGTCGGTCGGACACGTCATTGACGTGCGATGCCTCGAGGATGATCCGATGTTCCGATTGTGTCTGACTCTGTTGACGACCGCCGTGCTGGCGGCCGGCTGCACTCGCACCAGCCCGGCGACGGGCGGCTCACTTCCTCCTGTGCCAACGACTATCACGCCGCCGTTCACGCGCACCAATCCCTTCGATCAACCAAGCGACCTTCAGTTCGGGGCTCCGCGTTTCGATCGCATTCATAACGAGGACTATGCGCCGGCGATCGAAGAAGGGATGCGGCAGCACCTCGACGAGGTCAATGCGATCGCCAACCAAACCGCGCCGGCGACGTTCGAGAACACAATCGTCGCGCTCGAACGCTCGGGCGAACTGCTCACGCGCGTTCTCAAGACGTTCGGCGGTGTGACGTCGGCGAACACCAACGACACGCTTCAGGCGGTCCAAACCGAGGAATCGCCGAAGCTCGCGGCGCACAGCGACGCCATTTTCCTTGACGACAAACTGTTCCAGCGTGTGCGCCACATCTACGATCATCGCGCGCAACTGAACCTGTCGCCGGAGCAAGCGTACCTCGTCGAGCGATACCACCTGGATTTTGTTCGCGCCGGCGCAAACCTCTCCGAAGCCGACAAGACTCGCCTCCGCGCGCTCAACCAGGAGGAATCGAAGCTCACCACCGATTTCCAGAACCGTTTGCTCGCGGCGACCAAGGTGGCGGCGCTCGTGTTCTCCGATCGCGCCGAGCTCGATGGGCTGAGCGAAGCGGACATCGCCGCGGCCGCCGAAGCGGCGACCGAACGCAAGCTCTCCGGCAAATGGGTGCTCCGACTGCAGAATACCACGCAGCAACCGGCACAGGAGTCGCTGCGTCGACGCGTCGTTCGGCAGCGGTTGTTCGAGGCGTCGATTCATCGCACCGATCGCGGCGACACCGTCGATACACGGAGCGCAATTCAACGCATCGCGCAGGTGCGCGCCGAGCGCGCCAAGCTGCTTGGCTATTCCACCGCGGCGGCGTACGTGTTGGACGATCAAATGGCGAAGACACCGGTCGCGGCGATCAAACTCCTGACCGACGTGGGCACGCCGGCCGTTGAACGCGCGCGCGCCGAGAGCGCGAAGATCAAGGCGCTGCTCGATCGAGAGGTTCCGGGCGCGAACGTCGAACCGTGGGATTGGCAGTACTACTCGGGTCAGGTGCGAACGGCCGAGTACGATCTCGATGAAACGCAGATCAGACCGTACTTCGAGCTCGATCGCGTACTCAACGACGGCGTGTTCTTCGCGGCGAACCGTCTGTACGGGTTGACGTTCAAGGAACGCAAGGACATTCCCGTTTATCAGCCCGACGTCCGCGCCTTCGAGGTTTTCGACGCCGACGGAACCTCGCTCGCGCTCTTCTACGCCGACTACTTCAAGCGCGACAACAAGAACGGCGGCGCGTGGATGGACAGCTTCGCCGATCAATCGAGATTGCTCGGGGCGAAGCCGGTCGTCTACAACGTCGCGAATTTCACGAAGCCGGCGGCGGGGCAGGCGGCGCTGCTCAGCTTCGACGAAGTGACGACGATGTTCCACGAATTCGGCCACGCGCTGCACGGCATGCTCTCGAATGTGCAGTATCCGATGTTGACCGGAACCAACGTTCCGCGCGACTTCGTCGAGTTCCCGTCGCAGTTCAACGAGCACTGGGCGCTCGACCCGACGGTGTTCGTGCATTACGCCAAGCATTACAGGACGGGCGAGCCGATGCCGCAGGCGCTCATCGACAAGATCAAGAAATCGCGGACCTTCAATCAGGGATTTGCGCTCACTGAGTACATCTCCGCGGCATTGCTCGACATGGCATGGCACACGCTCCCGGCCGGCGCGCCGCCGCAGGACGTCGACGCGTTTGAAGCAGAGGCGCTCACGCAGTATCATGTCGACGTCCACGAGGTACCGCCGCGCTACCGCACGACCTACTTCGCGCACGTGTGGAACGGTGGCTACCAAGCGGGCTATTACGCGTATCTTTGGGCCGAGGTCCTCGACCACGACGCCTACGCCTGGTTCACCGAGCATGGCGGGCTCACGCGCGCGAACGGCCAACGGTTTCGCGAGATGATCCTGTCGCGCGGCGGCAGCGAAGACGCGGCGACGTTGTACCGTGCGTTCCGTGGGCGCGAGCCGAGCGTAGAGCCATTGCTGGTGCAACGTGGACTCAAACCCGAACCGGGCGGCCAATGAGGATTCTCGAATGAGTCGGCGATGGCGCATCGTGGGACTCGTGGTGCTGCTCGTCGTCGTCACGGGCGGCTTCTATCTTACCCGCAATCCCGAGCGCGACACGCTGGATGACGCCGCGCGACAAGGGGCCGGGGGCAAGTTTGTTCGACTGTCCAACGGGTTCACGCATTACGACGTCTCGGGTCCGGACTCGGGGCGCGCGATCGTGCTCGTCCACGGGTTCTCCGTTCCCTATTACATCTGGGACTCGACAGCCGCGGCGCTGTCGGCGGCGGGACGCCGTGTGCTTCGCTACGACCAGTACGGGCGCGGACTCTCCGATCGTCCGGCAATCGACTACACCGCCGACGTCTACGACCGGCAACTGAGCGAGCTCCTCGACTCATTGCACATCGCCGGCCCGGTCGACCTTGCGGGTGTCTCGATGGGCGGCTGGGTGACCGCGACGTTCACCGGTCGACATCCGACTCGTGTGCGGTCGCTCATTCTCGTCGATCCCGTCGCCGGCGCCAGGTCGAGCGTGCCCGGCTTTTTCGGGTGGCCACTCGTCGGCTCATACTTGTGGCAGACCGTCGCTGTCCCGACCATGGCGGACAACCAAACGAGCGACTTCCGCCATCCCGATCGCTTTCCCGGCTGGGCCGCTCGATACCGTCCGCAAATGCGTCTTCGCGGGTTTGGCCACGCGCTGCTGTCGACGCGCCGAGTGCTGAGTACCGTCGATATGGATTCGGTGTATCGAGGAGTGAGCCAGACACGGACTCCCGTCATGCTCCTGTGGGGAACGTCGGATCAAACGGTGCCCTTTGCGCGTAACGAGGATGTTCGGAAGGCGCTCCCCGCGGCGGAGTTCCATCCGATCGACGACGCGGGGCATTTGCCGATCCTCGAGCGCGCGGCGTTCACCGACTCGTTGATCTTGAGTTTTCTGGTGCGACAACCACAATGACCCGAACGCCGATGCGCGGAGCAGAGCGATGACACAGACCGAACAGGAATCGCGGCCGTACGGTATCGCGCCGCCTGGCTTTCGTTTGCCAGACGCAACGCACCTCGGACGCGTGCGACTTCAAGTCGCCGATCTCGATCGATCGATCGCCTATTACGAAACCGTGATAGGACTTCGCGTGATCGAACGCGCCGGCAGCGTCGCGACCCTCGGTGCTCAGGGTGACGAGACGACGCTCGTCGAGCTCCATGCGAAATCCGGCGTGCACTCAGTCGAGCGTCGCGGACGGATCGGCTTGTATCATTTCGCGATTCTTCTCCCCGATCGCGCTTCGCTCGGTCGATTGATCGCTCACCTCTCGGCGAACGGCGTCTACGCGGGCATGTCCGATCATTTCGTGAGCGAAGCGATCTATCTGCAAGACCCGGACGGATTGGGAATCGAGGTCTATGCCGACCGGCCGCGGAGCGAATGGCGATCCGCCGACCGCCAGCTGGCGATGACGACGAAACCCCTCGACGTCGAGGACGTCGTTCGCGCGGCGGCCGGCGTGCCCTGGACCGGTGCGCCCGCTGGCACAGTGATCGGACACGTGCATCTCTACGTGCGCGATCTCGACCAGGCATCGGCGTTCTATCATGAAGCGCTGGGTCTCGACAAAGTCGTGTGGGGATATCCCGGTGCGCTGTTCATGTCCGCCGGCGGTTACCACCATCACCTGGGGACGAACACCTGGGCGGCAGGCGCGCCGCTGGCGACCGACGACGATGCGCGACTGCTCGAGTGGGAGATCGTCGTGCCCGACGCGGAGAGCGCCGCGCACGCGGCGGACAGCTTGGAGAGCCACGGGGCCGACGTTCGCCGCGAGGGAAACGACGTCGTGGCGCGCGATCCATGGGGCACGCAAGTTCGAATCGTTGCCACGACTCGGTGACGACGTCGCCGAACTGAGAGCCCCGCGAAGTAAGGTCGGTCGCTAGTCGGGCACTGGCAGGCCGCTCGGAACGGACGACGGAATCACGCCGCGCATGTCGCGAGCCGACGGATCGGTGAGCGACTTGAGGAACGCGACCAGCGTCTTGAGCTCGTCCTCGTTCAGGCGCAGGGGTTGTTGCAGTCGTCCGTCGAGCGACGACAACAGCGTCTTGATCGTCGCGGCGTCGCCGTGATAGCTGGCGCGTAACGACGGCTCGAGCTGCGAGACGTCATAGGCCTTCACCGCCGAGTCGACGTTGTTGTAGTGATGGACGATAGCGTCGAGCGTTGCGTACGCGCCATCGTGCATGTACGGCCCCGTGAGCTCGACGTTGCGCAACGGAGGGATGCGAAAGAAAAAGCGCGGCAGTTGCGGCTGCCCACCAACGCTTGGATCACCGCGCCCCGCGTCGAGCGGCGCCGCGTTGCCCGTTCCGGGTCCGAGCTGTGGCACGGCGATGTTCGCGAATGATTCGCCGCCGAGGCGCGGCCCGTTGTGGCATTGTGAGCACCGCGCCTTCCCGAAGAAGAGCAGCGCGCCGCGTTTCGCGTCGACCGAGAGCGCGTTGTCGTCTCGCGCCAGATAGCGGTCAAAGTCGGAGCTCGTCTTCGTGAACGTCTGGACCTCGAACGCCGCGATCGCGTTGGCCGCGTGTTGAAAGCCGAGTTGGGTCGCCGGCACCGACGGGTACGCGGCGGCGAACTTCTGCATGTACGTCGAGATCGCCAACACGCGCCGCATCGTCGCGCCCCAGATCTCGGCGTACTGCGTGTCGGCGGGTTGGGCGAGCTCATTCAAGTTTCCAAATACGTCGCGGTCTCCGGCGTTGCCGCGCATCTCGACGCGATTCGTCACCGGAATCATCGCCTGCGCGGCGAGGACGCTCGTCAAGCCGAAGGGGAGCGCGGAACCGGCCGGCGTGGTGAAGCGCGATCCGCTTCCGTCCTCGGACACGCGGCCATCCCAGAACAGATAGAACGGACGCAGGCCGGTTCCGAGCAGTGACGGCGCGTTGCGCGCCGTGCGCTGTCGTCCTGGCCCGAGGGTGCGAGCCCCGCCGGTGCCGACCGCGCCCGTGCCGATCGCCAGCGAAAGACCGTCGGTCGTGTGCGTCAGTGGACTGTGGCAACTCGCACACGCCACGTCGCGATTGCCGCTCAGAAGCTTGTCAAAGAAGAGTGATCGGCCAAGGTCGACGAGCGCCGGATCCTGCGCGTTCACCGGAAGAATTGGAACGACCCCCCAGCCGTTGAGCGCCCGACGCACCTGCGCGTCGAGGGAGGGTGTTGCGGCAACATCGGAGACCGTTCCGTCGGAGCACGCGGCCGTGAGCGCGACGACGGCGATCGCTGCGATCTGTTTCGGTCCGACGACGCGCGACCGTCCGATGGAATCTCGGCGTGATGTCATGGCTCACCCATCCTCAATGAATCGGGAGCGAGATGGAGATCTGATGCGTCGTCACGGCGACGCCCGTCATTGTCAGCGTCCCACTCGGCGCCGAGATGATGTTCGGTCCTTTCGCATCCGCCGCGGCGAGCACGCGGCCATCGTTCGCTGGAAGGATGCCCGGCCGCCCGGTGCCGGTCACCATGCGACCGGTGTAGCGCATTTCGAGATCGCTAAAGTGGATGCTCAGGCCCCACGTTCGCGTCCACTCGATCCAGCTCTCGTCCTGCGTGCGACTGACGCCCGACACGTGGTCGAGTTGATCGAGCGTGTAGTCGATCGAGCGGAGGTCCACGCCGAACTGCAGTCTCAGCTTCTGATCCGCACCGAGCGCGATGTCGTGTGCGGCGCCGGTGCGGAGAATGGCGTTGGAGAAGTGAAAATGGTTCTCAGTGGTCTTGCCGCCCGCTGGAATCGTCTCGCCCGATTGCGTTTGCGTCGGCCCGTTGGCCTCGCCCCATGTGTGCGTCAGGATCGGCTCATAAATCGCATCGATACCGAAGGTCGTCGGCCCGTTCGCTTTCGAGACGCCGATGCCGAGATCGTAAGCGGCGGAGTGGCCGGGATCCCAGGGGATGACCATGACTTGCGAGATCTGATAATCCGGGAGCTTGGGATGCGTCGCGAGGTTGCCCGTGACAATGCCGCCGATGCGCCAACCGGAGTCGGCGAGGGGACGCGAGTACCCTAGATGCAGTCCCCACGTATCCGTCCGATCGAGGTTGTGATCGACTCGCGGGCGCGACGTGAAGTTCCGCGTGTTCGGGTCCCAGACTTGGTCGGCCCAGGTGACGTCGTGCGTCATCGCGAACCGGTCGTGCAGGAGAATCGCCTCGAGCGTGCGGGTGCCGGCGCTCGTACCATCGGACCAGTCCTTGGTCAGCCCAACGCGCGCGTCGAGCGCGTCACCGTGCTGGACGATCCCGTTGCTCCCGGCGTAGAGCAGGTCAACCCCATCGATGTCGTGCAGGCCGGACCACTGCGCGCTCCCGGCGATGGAGAGTCCAGCCGATGAGAACACGCGACCCACGCTGGCAAATGCGTACCTGTTCTGTCGCGACGGCGCGGTGGGCTGCGTTGTTGTCGTCGCGAGTCCGTCCGTCGTGAAGATTCCCGGCGGAAAGAATTGACGTGCCGAGGGCGTGATCGCGTCGATCTCCTGAAGGGCGACGTCGAACGCCGCGAACATGGATCCAGACCGCGCGATGCCGCCGAGTGGGATCGTTCGTCCGCCGCCCGCGTTCTGCGAGACCGAGTAGAACGTCGGCGAGCCGAAAAACGCGCCGGTTCTGCCGGGAATGACGCGCGATGCCTTGGCCGGATTCACGAAGGGATCGAGCAGCGAATCAGCGAGCGCGATCGACACGCCGGCCATGCCGGCATTCGCCGACGGAAAGATGCGCCATTGGTCGCCGTCGGCGATCGGCAGCGTCTTGATTTGAATCAGCTGCCCGCGGGCCGTGGTGGCGAACGAGGAAAGTGCGGCAAGCGCGAGGCCCATACAGGCGGCGCGAATTCGGCAGGTTGGCATCTGGGACCTCGAAAGAGGAATGTCCAAGAGCCAAACCACGGGTTGGTGCGGCGCGTCACCGGTCGCTTGCGGCGCATACCAGCGCGGCAGAATGCGTATGCCCGAGCGTCGTTGGTGGTCGGCGACCTCATGGCGTACTTTGCTGAGGTGTTCGGAGACGACGCTAGCGCGGGCCGCCGCGCATGCGCTCGTACAGTCGCGCGACGAACGGCGTGAGCAACAGCGTCACACCAATCCGCACCGGCTGCAACAACTTCGTGAAAAGGTACGCCGCACCCCATGCGCCGATATTCGCCACAAAGCCAGTCGGCGACAAACCGACGCGCGCCGCCACCGCGCGCAGGTCGACGCCGCGTTGGATCGCCGCCCACGCGCCGATCCAGACGCCGAAAAAAATCGTGAAGTACACGACCACGGCGACGGCGCCGTACTCGGCGAGCAGCTCCTTGAACGTCTTTCGCATGTCCCAAGCTACCAGCGCCGGTTCTGAATTGGGGTCAGACTCCAATTCGCTGAAATGGAGTCTGACCCCAATTCGCGGCTTCGAAGCGCCTACTGCGGCGTGACCACGCCGCCGCCCCGCTCGACGCGCACTTTTTGTCTGAGCGTCTTGCCGCCGACGGTCAACACAGCGACGTAGTCGCCGGTCGCGACGCCCGGTGCACCGCCACCGAACGCCGCGAATCCGGCGTTGCCGAACCCGAGTGTCTGCATGAACTCGAGTCCGAAACCGCCGCCGCTGCTCGGCCGGCCCGGAATCTGGAACAGGGGTGCGAGTTGCTGAAACGCGCTCGGATCCATTGCGGCGGCGGGCGTGGCTGGAGCTGCTCCGGACGTCGGCGGCGCGCCGGCGCCACCCGGTCCTCCGCCGCCGCCACGGCCACCGCCGGCAGTCGCCTGTTCGCCCGGTCGCGGGTTCCACTGGGGCGGTGGTCCGAAGCCCGGCGCGCCCCCGCGACCCTGGAACATCGACATAATTGGCGTGAGGTCACCGGTGCGCACGAGTTGGCGCGCCATGCCCGTCATCATCGGATTCGCGCCGGCCTTCTCGAGTGAATCGAGAACGAACGTGATGCGATTCATCTGCAACGCCGAGTCGCGCTTCTGTACGGCACCGAGCGGTGGACGCGGTGCGGGTTTGCCCGCGAACGGCCAAGCGACCCGATTGATGCCTGGCGCGCCCGGTCCCGTCAATGTCTGCATGGTATCACCCGCCGCGTCGAGGATCGCGATGCGCGCCTGTGGTTGGCGCGTCGCCAACCGATATGTGAGCACGGCGCCGTAGGGCGGACTCGGCGCTTGAAATACCTGATGGCCCTGCGACTGACCCTCGACCGGCGAATCGCCAAACTGATATGCCGTCGGTGGGGCGAAGAGATGGACGTCCTCCGCCAGCACCTTGTCGTTCACTTGTTGCAGCGCCGCGATGTCGGCGATCCAAATTCCGCGCCCGTGCGTCGCCGCGATCAGTTCGTGATCGCGCGGGTGAATGCGCAGATCATGGACCGGAACGGTGGGGAACCCGGTCATGAACCGCTGCCAGGTCGCACCCATGTTCGCCGAGACGTACGCGCCGACATCCGTGCCGAGGAAGAGTAAACTCTTATTCACGAGATCTTGACGGATCACGTGGACGTAGTCGGGACCGCCGGTGGGAAGGTTCGACGCGATCGATTTGAACGTCTTCCCGAAATCGTTCGTCATGAAGACGTACGGCTTGTAATCGCCGTTCCGATGGTTGTCGAAGCTGACGAAGAACGTCATCGAATCGTGGGGCGACGGCTCGATGCGCGTGACGTACGTTCCCGCGGGCACACCGGGGAATCTCGCGGTCAGCTCCTCCCACGTACCGCCGTCGTTTCTCGTCAGCCAAACGCGCCCGTCGTCGGTGCCGGCGAACAGAATGCCGGCGCGAACCGGCGACTCGTTGAGTGATACGATCGTGCAATACGTCTCGGCGCCGGTCGCGTCGTTGGTGATGCCGCCCGTCGTTCGCGTCGACACACGGATCTTCATCGTGTCGATCGTCGAGAGATCGGGCGAGATGGGGAACGGGTCGTCGCCACGTTTCGTCGACTTGAGCACGCGATTTCCGCCGATGTAAATCGTCTGCGGATTGTGCGGCGAGATGAAGTAGGGTGTGTTCCAGTTGAAGCGCAGGTCGAGCGCGGCGGAGTCGGCGCGCTGGCGCGCGCGCAAATCGGTGATGCGTTTCTTCTGCGCCGCGCTCTGCGGCGCCGCAGTGTCGCCGCGCTCGATCAACACCGAGTCCTCGTACATGTCGTAGCGCGGGCGGTACTGCGGCTTCACCAGGAACGTGCTCTGTCCCGTGGCGTAGTTGAGCCGCGAGATCGCGCCGCCTTGCGATTCGGCATAGATGATGTTCGGATCGCTCGGATCCTGTTGGGTGACGAACCCATCGCCGCCACCCACCTGGAACCACATCGAGTTCGTGATCGGGCCGCTGCGGCGGCGACTCGGTCCGCACCACGACCCGTTGTCCTGGAGACCTCCGCACACGCGGTAGGGGACTTGGAAGTCGTAACTCAAGTTGTAGAGCTGTCCGATCGCGAATGTGTTGGCGAAGTCGTAGGTCCCGCCTTGATCGAACGAGATCGCTACGCCGCCGTCGTCGCCCACGATCATGCGCTCGGGGTCGACGGGGTCGATCCACATCGCGTGGTGATCGACGTGAATGCCAACGGTCGCGTTCATCGGCGTCTTGCCGGCGTCGTTCGACACGAGCACCGGCGTCGACGACCAGTACACGCGATCGGGATTTTTGGGATGGACGCGGACTTGCGAATAGTAGAATGGGCGCGTGTTACTCTCGTTGGTGCGCGTCCACGTTGCGCCGCCGTCGGTCGAGTGATAGAGGCCCGACGGAGATTTGGCCCGCGGTTTTGTCTTGTCCGGTTTCGGGTTCGGCAACGTGTCCGCCTCGACCATCGTGTACATCACCCGCGGGTTCGACAACGAGATCGCAATGCTGATGCGACCCTTGGTCGTTTCCGGAAACCCGCCGCCTTTGATTTCGGTCCAGGTTGTTCCGCCATCGGTCGACTTCCAGAGCGCCGAGCCGGGGCCGCCCGAGTTGAGAAAGTACGGGCCGCGCACACGCTGCCAGCTCGCCGCCCACACGACGTTCGGGTTCGACGGATCGAGCGCGACGTCCACAACACCGGCCTTGTCGGAGACGAACTTCACGAGCTGCCATGTCTGTCCACCGTCTTCGGTTTTGTACAAACCGCGCTCCGCGCCGGCGTTCCAGGGTGCGCCGAGCGCGGCAACGTACACGATGTTGGGATTTGTCGGGTGCACGACGATGCGTCCGATCGATTGCGTCTTCTCGAGCCCCATCAACTTCCAGGTGATGCCGCCGTCGGTCGATTTATAGACGCCACCGCCGGGTGAGATCGTGTTGCGCGAGTTCGGCTCGCCGGTGCCCGCCCACACCTGCATCGTGTCACTCGGCGCGATTGCCAACATGCCCATCGAGACCACACGCTGGTTGTCGAAGACGGGACGCCAGGTGACGCCGTTGTTCGTCGATTTCCAGATTCCACCGGCGGCCGCGGCTGCGAAAAAGGTCTTCGATGGCGATGGGATGCCGGTGACGTCGGAGATGCGGCCCATTGTGTTCGCCGGCCCGACGTTTCGCCAACGAAAGCCGGCGATCGTCGCGGAGTCGAGCTCGAACGGCTTGGATTGCGCTGAGGTCTCAGGCGCGGCGAGTGTGGTGCGGGCGAGCGCGATGACGACCAGGTGCGCGAGGGAAAAGAAACGCGATGGACGCATGGGACAGGGCAGGGGCGGACGGGGTCGGGCGGCAAGGCATCGAGGACGGGCTACACTATCCCGCGAGACCCGCTCTCGCTAGACGCGAATGTTTTCGTTCCTGTTCGCTTGTCGCGGCCACTCTTCGCGGTGTCGAATGTCCTGTTTTCGACGCCGACTGCGTTCACCCAAAATGTCCCCCGCTGCGCCGTCGAACGGCGCTGATATAGGTTGGTACTACGAATCGTCCGTTCCACTCCTGTGAGGAATCATGACCGCAAGCGCCCAAATGCTCTCTGAAGATCGGCTGCGTGAGTTCAGCGCCGGCTTTCACGGAGATCTCCTTCGACCTGATGACATCGGATACGAGTCCGCGCGGAAGGTGTGGAACGGAATGATCGACCGCCGTCCGGCGTGCATTGCCCGTTGCAAGACCGCGAATGACGTTCAACTCGCCGTTCGCTTTGCCCGCGAGAACGATCTGCCGATCGCGATTCGCGGCGGCGGGCACAACGCGGCCGGCCTCGGCGTTTGCGACGGAGGGCTCGTGATCGATCTCGGTGGCATCCGTGACGTCATCGTCGATCCGTCGCGTCGAACGGCCCGCGCCGGCGGCGGCGCGACGTGGGCGGATTTCGACCAAGCAACAGCGGCCCACGGTCTGGCGACGACAGGCGGCGCCGTGTCCACCACGGGGATCGCCGGACTCACGCTCGGTGGCGGGCTTGGCTGGTTGATGCGCAGCTACGGACTGGCGTGCGACAACTTAATCGGCGCGGAGGTGGTGACCGCCGACGGGCAGCTGCTTCGCGCGAGCGCGACGGAGAACGCCGATCTGCTCTGGGGCCTCCGCGGCGGCGGTGGAAACTTTGGCGTCGTCACGACGTTCGAATTCCAGCTCCACCCGGTCTCGACGATCTTCGGCGGTCTACTGCTGTATCCATTGACGCAGGCACGTGATGTCCTTCGTCTGTACCGCGATGTCACACGATCGGCGCCGGATGCGCTCACCATATTCACGGCGATGATGCATTCGCCCGACGGGTTACCAGTCGTCGCGCTCCTGATCTGTTACAACGGATCACCGGACGATGGCGAGCGCGCGATCAAGGCGATTCGCGACTTCGATACGCCGGTCGCCGGCGCGGTCGGTCCAATGCCGTACACCGCGCTGCAAAGCATGCTCGACGCCGGATTCCCGTCCGGGCTCCAAGTGCACTGGCGGTCGGAGTTCGTGACGGCGATCCCCGACGACTTGATCGAAGCCGCGGTCTCGGCGTTCGAGCGAGTGCCGTCACCATTGAGCGCGATCCTGTTCGAGCAATTCGGCGGAGCGGTGAAGGACGTGGCGCGGGAGGCAACGGCGTTCGATCACCGCGATTCCGATTACAACCTCGTCATCGTGTCACGCTGGGCCGAGCCGTCGGAGGCCGAGCGCAACGTGGCATGGGCGCGATCGACGTCCGACGCGGCGAAGTCCTTCACGACCGGCCGCGTGTACGTGAATTATATCGGCGCGGGCGAGGCGCCGGATCGGGTGCGTGCGGCCTTCGGGGCCGACAAGTTCTCGCGTCTCGCTGCCTTGAAGCGCAAGTATGACCCGAGCAACGTGTTCCGTCTCAACCAGAATATTCCGCCCGACTGATACAATCTGTCGCTCCGCTCAGGATGACGCTCTGTCACTGACCGTCCGTCGCTCCCGCGCAGCGGCCTAACTGACCGGCGGAGACGTTTTCACGCGTCCAACGACGAGCGTGATGTTATCCGACCCGCCGCGCTCGAGCGCCAACTCGAGCAACGCGCGGCACAACTCTTCCGACGACTGAATGCCGAGGATGTGCTGTTCGATCTCCTTGTCGGAAACGTGCTTGGTGAGCCCGTCGCTGCAGAGCAGCACCACTGGGCGTTCGCCGCGCACATCGATGCGCGTCACCACGGGCATCGCGGCGGACCCACCGATCGCGCTCGACAGCACATGGCTGAACGGTGAGTTTGCCACTCGGTCAGGCGGCAGCACGCCCTGATCGACGAGATCCTGGGCCATTGTTTGATCGCGTGTCACCTGTCGGAGCACCCCGTCGCAGCAGAAGTACGCGCGACTGTCGCCCACCTGTACGACATACAGCCACGGCCAGACCGCGATGCCGAGCGTGAGCGTCGTCGCCATGCGAAGATCGCCGCGAATGGCCGACTCGACCGAGACGGTCTCGTGCGCCCTGAGCGCCGCCGCGCGTAGGGCGTCGAGAAAGACCTGGTCAGCCGAGGTTCCCGCGGCGTGATAACAGCGCAGCGTCGATGAGACGTACGCGGTGATTGCTTCCGTTGCCAGGCGGCTTGCCTCGCTCCCGCCCGCATGACCGCCAACACCATCCGCGACGAGCAGCATCGTCGCCAGGCGCTGGCCGCGCAGTGGAAGCCGGTCCATGTGGGACAGGCTCGTGCCGTGAACCACGACCTCGGGGTGGACAGTGCCGACGAGGAAATGGTCCTGGTTTTCTGCTCGAACATTCCCAGGATGCGTCAGCCCATAGAGATCGAGCTGGCTGTCGGTCGGCCTGAGATCGTGCTCGCCCGTGGCGGGTGCTTCGACGGTCTGGGCGGATCGCGGCGAGCGTGCGGATGAAAAAAACTGGGACAGCCTCATGGCACCCCTCCGCGATTAGTGATCGGTCGACACCGGGAGCACGGCCGGAACTCGGTCAGACTGCAAATGCCAGTCCGATTGCATGAGGTCTGACATCGGCCGCGAGACGACCCTACCACGGTATCAGTGACGCCGCAAGGCCAATGCAAAAGCGTGCGAACGACCGAACTCGAGGATGCGCGATTCTTTCCCGTCACGACCTTCGGAGAGTTGCGAGGATGGCCATTGGTGAGCATCGTCAGCGAGAAACGCAAACACGCCAAATGACGAGGTCCTATGCTCCGTTTGTTCACGCGCTCGATGCTCGTGCTGGCTCTATCCGCCGGCGCGGCGCACGCCCAGAAAAAAAAGGAGAAGGACGTCAAGCCCGGCGCCGTCGAGCTCATTCGTTTGGAGAACGCGTGGGCGACGGGCCTGGTCAAGCGAGACACCGCGCTCTTCGAACGGCTCCTCGCCGCGAAATTCGTCTACACGGAGAATGACAAGCTGATGCGGCGCGCTGAGATGCTCCGCGATCTCTTCGCTGGAGGCGACACAGTGACGGCAGCCCACAACGAGGGGATGGAGGTCCACCAGTTTGGAGCGGTGACCGCTGCGGTCACCGGCTGGCTGATCGTCGAGGGTCGCAGCAAAGGCGCCGCGTTTACGCGCCGCTACCGCTTCACCGACACGTGGGTGAAGCGGCAGTCTCGGTGGCAGATCGCGGTCGCCCAGGACTATCTGGCGCCGAAATGACCTTAGATGTCGAGGTTCTTCACGAACTGCGCGTTGGCCTCGATGAACACGCGCCGCGGCTCGACGTCGTCGCCCATCAGCGTCTGGAAAATCTGATCGGCTAGCACGGCCTCTTCGATGTTGACCTTGAGCAGTGTGCGCCGCTCCGGATCCATCGTCGTGTTCCAGAGCTGATCAGGATTCATCTCGCCGAGGCCCTTGTAGCGCTGGACGTTCACGCTCCCACGACCGTCCCCGTTGCCGAGTCGCGTCGCGATCTCGGCCCGCTCGGCTTCGTCGTACGCGTAGTACTCTTCCTTGCCCTTGGCCACTCGGTAGAGCGGCGGCTGCGCGATGTAGATGTATCCCGCCTCGATAAGCTCGGGCATCTGCCGGAAGAAGAACGTGAGGAGGAGCGTTCTGATGTGCGCGCCGTCGACGTCGGCGTCGGTCATGATGATGATCTTATGATAACGCGCCTTCTCGACCTCGAACTCTTCCTTGATACCGCTGCCGATCGCGGTGATGATCGTACGGATTTCCTCGTTCGACAGGACCTTGTCGATACGTGCCTTCTCGACGTTGATGATCTTGCCGCGGAGCGGCAGGATCGCTTGGAAGTCGCGCCGCCTCCCTTGCTTCGCTGATCCGCCGGCCGAGTCGCCCTCGACGAGATAGAGCTCGCAGAGCGCGGGATCGGTGAGCGAGCAGTCGGCGAGCTTGCCCGGCAGATTGCCGACGTCGAGCGCCGACTTACGCCGCGTGAGGTCGCGCGCCTTGCGCGCCGCCTCCCGCGCACGCGCGGCGGACACCGCTTTCTCGAGGATGATGTTCGCCGTACGGGGATGCTCGTCGAGATAGGCGGCGAGCCATTCGTTGACGAGCGTCTTGACCGCCGACTCGACCTCGGAATTGCCGAGCTTCGTCTTGGTCTGACCCTCGAACTGCGGCTCGTGAACCTTGACCGAGAGCACCGCCGTCAAACCCTCTCGAACGTCATCGCCGGAGAGCGTGAAGTCCGCTTTCTTGAGAAAGTTGCCTTTCTGCGCGTGGGCATTGATGACGCGCGTCAACGCGGCTTTGAGGCCGGTGAGGTGCGTGCCGCCCTCGTGCGTGTTGATGTTGTTCACGAACGAGAAGACGTTCTCGTTGTAGCCGTCGTTGTACTGCATCGCGAGCTCGATCCCCACGTCGTCGCGCGTGGTGTCGACGTACAGAACCTCAGGGTGGAGATTCTTGCGCGATGCGTTCAAGTGCGCGACGAACTCCTTGAGCCCGCCCTTCGCGTGGAAGGTGTCGGACTTCTCCTGCCCCGCGCGCTCGTCGGTGAGCGTGATCAGTACGCCCTTGTTAAGGAATGACAACTCCCGCAGGCGCATGGCCAGCGTGTCGTACCGAAAGTCGAGCTCCGTGAAGATCGTGTGGTCAGGCTTGAACCAGGTTTTCGTTCCCGTCTCCTTCTTGGGAACGTCGCGCAGCACCTTGAGCTTCGTGGTCGTGCCGCCACGCACGAAGTCCATGTAGTACTCCTTGCCGTCGCGCTTCACCCACACCTTGAGCTTTTCCGAGAGCGCGTTCACGACCGAGACGCCGACACCATGCAATCCGCCGGAGACTTTGTACGTGTTCTTGTCGAACTTGCCGCCGGCGTGGAGCACCGTCATCGCGAGCTCGAGTCCCGGGATCTTCTCCGTCGGATGGATGTCGACGGGGATGCCGCGACCATTGTCCTCGACGGTGACGGAATTGTCTGGATGGATCGCGACGCGAATGTTGTCCGCATAGCCGACGAGCGCTTCGTCGATCGAATTATCGACCACCTCGTAGACGAGATGGTGCAAGCCGCGCTCGGAGGTTGATCCGATGTACATGCCGGGTCGCTTGCGAACAGCCTCGAGTCCTTTGAGGACCTGGATTTGTCCCGCGTTGTACTTCTGCTCGTCGTCGTCGCCGCTCTTTGTCGCCATTAGTCACCCTGAAAACAGCCCGTATAAACGCCGAAAATATACTCGGATTCAACCTTGCAAAATTACTCGAAAACGCGCCCGTATGCAACAGGCTGAATAAACGGCAAGTTTTTGGAAGGGAAGGATTTACGCGATGGTTGCATTCGCCCTATTCCGGTCTCGCCAGGAGCCACCGAATTCGCCGAACCGGCGTTCGATCCGGCTTCGCGTTGAGCGATCGCAGTAGTTCCGGCTCGAGCAACGACAATTCGTTCATCCAGGCGTTCGTGGTCACGTGGACGAACAATGTTCCGTTCGCCGTGATCGACTGCGGCGACGTCACCGCGGCGATTTGTGGACCGACGAGAGTGGGCCACTCGGGGATGACACCAGCCTGATCGACGCGATCCGCCAAGCCGCGCTGCCCAAGCCAATCCGCAACGATTTTTCCGATGGCCTCTGGCCGCTTCTTCCGGTCACTCACGCGAACACATGACGTGCGATCTCGCCGCCGGCAACTCGGAATCGCTCGAGACCGGTGAGCTCGCTTGGAATGTCGCTCTCGCGTGGGACGGCGAGAATCGTTTGGCCCAATCGCTCTCGCGTGAGCATGGCGAGGACGCGCGACGCGCGACGCGCGTCGAGCTCGGCGAAGGGATCGTCGAGGAGAAACACCGGCGCGCGTCCGGTGCGTTCGCGAAAGGTCGACGCCTCGAGCATGCGCAGCGCGATCGCCGCCGACCGGTGCTGTCCGGCGGAGCCGAACGTGCGCAGATCGCGCGGCGCCGCGTCGGTACCGGCGAGCGTGATGATCATGTCGTCGCGGTGTGGGCCGACGTGCGTCAAGCCGCGGCGCAGATCGAGCGGACGTTTCTCCGCCAGCGCCGCGGTCAGCGCCGCGGCCAGGTCGTTGCTCGGGTTGATCGAGCTGGCATATCGGACGCGTACGCGTCCCGATTCGCCGATCTCGCGACACAGCGTCTCGAACCGCGCTTCGATCGACGCCACCCATGCGCGACGCTCGGTCCATAGCACCGCGCCGTGCTCGGCGAGCGGCGGCTCCCAAACGGCGACGCTCGCGTCGGAGGTGCGGGCGGTTCGCGCGGCTTCGCGCAGCGCGGCGTTGCGTCGTGCCAATGCCGCGCGATAATGCTGCAGCGCCGTGAGATAGCCGCGGGCCGTGAGCGCCAACATGATGTCGAGGTAGCGACGACGCGCGCTCGGCGATCCAGCCACGAGCTCGACGTCGTTCGGAGAGAACATCACCGACGGTAGCGCCCCGAGCGCGTCGCTCAATCGCTCGGGGACGACGCCGTCGACTCGGGCGCGTTTCCGCTTGGTGGTGCGTTCGAAACCCACGCCGACTTCATGGCGCGCATCGGTCTCGACGGTCGCTCCGATGTGGAACGCGTCGGCGCCGAATCGCACGAGATCCTGATCGCGCGCGCCGCGCGCCGAACGCAGGATCTGCAAGTAGTAGATCGACTCGAGCAGGTTGGTTTTTCCCTGACCGTTTTCGCCGACGAGAACGAGTCCCTCCGACGGCGGCGCGAGCTCGACGTGTGCGAGATTCCGAAAATCCCGAACGTCGTGGCGGATCAGTCGCGCCGCGAATCCACTCACGTGCCCGTGAACCGCGGCGGACGCTTCTCGAGGAATGCCTGGGTGCCTTCGCGCTTGTCGTCGGTCGCGGCGAGCAAGCCAAACGCCGTCGCCTCGAGGGTGAGTGCTTCGTCCAGCGTGAGATCGTAGCCGCGGTTCACCGATTCGACGCAATACGCGACAGCGAGCGGACCGTTGGCGAGAATCGTCAGAAGCATTGTTGTCGCCGCGGCGATCAGCTCGGCCGCCGGAACGACGCGGTTCACCAGTCCGACGCGATAGGCTTCATTCGCGTCGATCGATTCGCCGGTCAAGAGCAGTTGCAGCGCGCGGCCTTTCCCGATCAGCCGCGGCAATCGTTGCGTGCCGCCGTACCCCGGAACGAGTCCAAGCTTCACTTCGGGCTGTCCGAACTTCGCCGCCTCCGACGCAATGCGAATGTGACACGCCATGGCCAACTCACATCCGCCGCCGAGCGCGAAGCCATTCACCGCGGCGATCGTCGGCTTTGGAGATGTCTCATAGCGCCGAAAGACATCTTGCCCGCGCTGCGCGAGCGCCTTGGCCGAGACCGCCCCGTGATTCGCGAGCTCGGAGATGTCGGCCCCAGCGACGAACGCGCGCCCCGCACCCGTGAGAATCACTCCACCGACGTCCGCATTCGCACGAGCCGAATCGATCGCGTCCGCGAGCTCGGCGATGACGCGATCGTTGAGCGCGTTCAGCTTGTCCGGGCGGTTGACGGTAATCGTCGCGATTCGATCGGCAACGCTGTAGAGGATCGTTTCGTAGGGCATGACACAAAACTACAGGGTTGAGGGTGGAGGGTTGAGGGTAGAGGGGAGGATGGCGCCTTCGGCGCTTAACAGCATGGAGTGGTATGCCGTTCGAATGCCGTTGAGCGGCGCGTAGCGCCGCACACATCCCCTCTACCCTCCACCGTCAACCCTCCACCCTGTCACACTTATTGCTTTCCCTGCCGAGCAATGTGGATTCATCGACTCGGCTCAAAACGCCGGGGCTTCCGCTATGTCGACGCGAGTGATCGGGTGATTCGCGATCGGCGAACGCTCGATCGCATTGACGCGCTGCGCGTGCCGCCGGCGTGGCGCGACGTGCATGTCGCGGCGAGTCCGCGGTCGGCGATTCAGGCGTGGGGTTTCGATGCGCGCGGCCGCAAGCAATATCGGTATCACGAGCGCGCTGTCGAGCGACGCGAACTTCGGAAGTACCATCGGGTTCGCCGACTCGCCAAAGAATTGCCGCATATCCGGCGCACGCTGCACACCGACGCGCGCCCCGGCGCGCCGGCGAACGCCGTCGACGCCGACACGGTCGCCGCGACCGTCCTGCGTCTCATCAGCGAGACATTCTGTCGCGTCGGCGGTGAACGGTATGCGCGTGAGAACGGAACCTTCGGCATCACGACGTTGCGGAAATCGCACGTCGAGCTGTCGGACAACACGGCGCGCTTTGCCTATCGCGGCAAAGGGAATATCCGCCAGCGACAAGTCGTGCATGATCGTGAGCTGGTGAAACTCGTGGCCCGTCAGCTGCGCACACCCGGCACACGGCTCTTTCGCTACGCGAACGGCCAGCGCTGGCGCCTGCTCACGTCGCGCGACGTCAACGAGTATCTGCGCCGACGTGTCGGCCGCTACAGCGCGAAGGATTTTCGCACCTGGGGCGGAACGCTCCGCGCCGCGACGGTGCTCGCCGAGCTCGGGCCGGCCAAGTCGCCGAACGAGGCCAAGCGAAACGTGGCCCTCGCGATGCGTCTGGTGTCCTCGGAGCTCGGCAATACGCCGACGATCTGCCGAAAGTCGTACGTCCATCCGATCGTGATCGCGCGCTATCTCGACGAGGGCGAAACGATCCCGCTGCCGCGCGCGCGCCGGCAAGCGTCGAACAGAGGCCAGGCGCATTCACCCGAGGAGCGCGCGCTGATCGCCTTTCTCGATCGCCACTTCCCGGAGCGTCGGCGCAAGGCGCGCGTCGAGGAGTGAGCGAGTCGCGACCGCGCGGCTTTCGTCGCGTGGCGCGGAATCCTACGTTTCGCGGATGGAACTCATCCAGCCGGTCGCGTGGTCGGCCGAGGGCGACGGCGTACGCATTCTGGATCAGCGACAGCTACCCTCGCGCGAGGTGTATCGCGACCTGCGTTCGATCGACGACGTGTGCGAGGCGATTCGAACGCTCGCGGTTCGCGGCGCGCCAGCCATCGGAATTGCCGGCGCGATGGGACTGGCGCTCGCGGCCGATGGCAGCCACAGCGATCGCGACACGTCTCGACTGAACGTTGGCGCGGCCGCCGATCGAATTCGCGCGACGCGTCCAACGGCGGTCAACCTCGCGTGGGCGCTGGAGCGGATGCTGGCCGCGGCCGCAACACACCCCGGCACGTCGATGCGCGATGCCATGCGCGCCGAGGCAACGCGAATTCTCGACGAAGATCGCGACATGTGCCGGCGCATCGGCGAGCACGGAGCCACGCTCATCGCCGACGGATCGCGTATTCTCACACACTGCAACGCGGGCGCGCTCGCGACCGGCGGCATGGGCACGGCGCTCGCCGCGATCTACGTCGCGGCGGAACAGGGCAAGCGCGTCGACGTCTTCGTCGACGAAACGCGACCCTTGTTGCAAGGCAGTCGCCTCACGGCCTGGGAGCTCGCGCGCGCCGGGATTCCAGTCACGGTGTTGGTCGACAGCGCCGCCGCGGTACTGATGCGCGCCGGCGCGATCGATCTCTGCATCGTCGGCGCCGATCGGATCGCGGCGAATGGCGACGTCGCGAACAAGATCGGCACGTACGCGCTGGCGATCGCCGCCCGTCACCACGGCATTCCGTTCTACGTCGCCGCGCCCGCCAGCACGTTCGATCCGACGACCGCCCGCGGCGCCGACATCGTCATCGAGCAGCGCTCAGCGGACGAGGTGCGGTGCGGCTTCGGCGTTGCGACGGCGCCGTCCGGCGTGGACGTGTTCAATCCGGCATTCGATGTGACCCCGGCGAACCTCGTCACGGCGATCGTCAGCGACACCGCGGTCCATCGTCCGCCATTCAACTTCTCTCATCGACCCTGACATGCGTCACGTCCTCGCGATCGACGAAGGAACGACCGGCGTCACGTGTCTCATGATCGGGGCGGACGGCCGCGTCGACGGACGCGGCTATCGCGAAATTACCCAATACTTCCGCGGCCAGGTTGGGTCGAGCACGACCCGTTGGAAATCCTCGACTGCGTCCGCATCGCCGCGGGCCAAGCGATCGCCGCGGCTGGATGTTCGCCGGACGCGATCGGGATCACCAACCAACGCGAGACCGTGGTGATGTGGGAGCGCGCGACGGGGCGCCCGGTGTATCGCGCCATCGTGTGGCAGGATCGACGCACCGCCGAGCGGTGCCGAGACCTCTCGTCGCGGGCGGAATGGATCTCCGAGCGTACCGGCCTGGTGCCCGATTCCTATTTCTCGGCGAGCAAGATCGAGTGGCTGCTGCGCGAGCAACGCTTGCTCGAGCGATACGCGCCCGGCGACCTCGCCGTGGGAACGATCGACAGCTGGTTGATCTGGCACCTGACCGGCGGTGCCGTGCACGCCACGGACGCCACGAACGCGTCGCGCACGATGCTCTTCGATATCCACACGCAACGGTGGAGCGACGAGCTCTGTGAGTTGTTCGGCGTCCCCACAGCGATGTTGCCCGACGTTCGGCGCTCGAGCGGCGACTTCGGTGTCGCCCGCGGCGAGTTGCTCGGCGTCGACGCGCCCATCCATGGCGTAGCCGGCGATCAACAGGCCGCGCTGTTCGGACAGGGTTGTTGGACCCGCGGCACCGGGAAGAACACCTATGGGACGGGCGCGTTTCTGTTGCTCAACGCCGGTGCGAAACGACCAACGGCTGGCAGTGGGCTGTTGACGACGATCGCGTGTGATGGGTCGGGCGGGCCGGCCTACGCGGTCGAGGCAGCGATTCTCATCGCCGGCGCCGCAATCCAGTGGCTACGCGACGGACTTGGCATCATCGAGACGGCGGCGGACACCGAGACGCTTGCATGCTCCATCGAGTCGACCGACGGTGTGTACTTCGTACCCGCGCTCACCGGACTTGGCGCGCCCCACTGGGAGTCACGCGCCCGTGGAACGATCGTCGGACTGACACGCGGAACGGGACGCGCGCATCTCGCTCGTGCGGCATTAGAGGCGATGGCGTACGGGACCGCGGAAGTACTGGGGAACATGCGCGATGAGAGCGGTGCGTCGTTCGACCGCTTGCGCGTCGACGGCGGGGCGACGAACAATGATTGGTTGATGCAGTTCCAGGCTGACATTTTGGGCGTGCCGGTCGAACGGCCGGACATGGTGGAGACGACGGCGCTCGGCGCAGCGGGTTTGGCGGGACTCGCGGCGGGCGTGTGGCAAGACGCCGACGGTTTTCTGGCAACGAGACACTTCACGCGCTTTTCGCCGCGAATGAACCGCGCCGATGCCGCGCGATTGGCGGCTGGCTGGCAACGTGCCGTCGGTGCGGCCATCGCTTGGGCGCGCGACAGTCGCGAGGGGACGTGAGCGTGTCGTCAACATCGGAGCTAAAGGCGCACTGCCGCGCGCTCGCCGACTGTCGTTTGTGCGGACATCCGGCCGACGTCGTCCCGATCGTGTCGAACGCGGTGCGACCGACGGTCATGCTCGTTGGACAAGCGCCGGGAAAGGTGGAAGCGACAGGCGGGAAACCGTTTGCCGGCCGCGCGGGGAAGACGCTATTCCGATGGCTCGAACGAGCAGGTGTCGATGAAGAGACAGCCCGCAGCAGGATCTACATTGCCGCGGTCACGCGTTGTTACCCGGGCGCGAGCCCCAGCGGTCGCGGCGATCGCGTGCCGTCGCCGAAAGAGCAGGCGACCTGCGCCGTGTGGCTCGACGCAGAGCTCCGAATCATTCGACCACAACTGCTGATTCCCGTCGGCCGGCTGGCGATTACGCGATTCCTGCCCAACCTTCCTCTCGACGAATTGATCGGCCGCGCGCATGATGTAACGCACGTCGGCGGACGATCGCTGGCGATTCCGTTACCGCACCCGTCGGGCGCGAGCAGTTGGATTCACGAAGGCGACCACCCGCGCCTGCTCGAGCGCGCGTTGGACGCGATCGGCCGAGCGCTCGAGCGGCTCGGCGTTGGAGCGGGACCATCCGCACGGAGCGTTGCCTGATGCGAGCCCTAGCGTTGATGTTCACTCTGCATTTTGGTGACGAGCATCCCGGCGGCGACCGTTGGTTCTCGCCAGATAAGGCGAAGCACTTTTTCATGGCCGCGTTCGTCCAGAGCGCATCGTTCAGCGCGTTCCGATCTACGGGCCTTCGCTGGAACGCGTCCATTGCGAGCGCGTCGGCCATGACGGCGGTGCTCAGCATCGGGAAAGAGGTGCACGACGCCCGAACCGGCGGCGACGCGAGCGTGAAAGATTTGGTTTGGGATGCCGGCGGTGCGACCGGTGTGAGCGTTTTCCTTCACCAGACAGAGCGCTGACGCGGATCGAAAACCCGGGAGTTATGGTTATATTGAAGTCCCCGGGCCCGATGCGAACCGAGCGCGTCGGCGACTAAGAGCTTCGAGGCTCTCATCATGAAGGCACGCACAAAATTCCTGATCGGTGGCGCGCTGGTTCTCGGCGTCGCCGGCTATTTGATGGCGAGCTCGATCAAGGACACCGGCGTCTATTACATGACGCCGACCGAGCTCGCGGCCAAGCTTCAGGCCGATCCGTCGTTCGTGAACGCGGGTGTGAAAGTCGGAGCGCGTGTCGTGCCCGGCTCGGTACAGCGCGCCGCCGGCGGCAAGGAGTACGCGTTTCGCGTCACGGATGGCAGCCACACCTTTCCGGTCGTGTATCGCGGCATCGCACCCGACACGTTCACCGATAGTGTAGACGTCGTCGTCGCCGGACGGATGGGGACCGACGGCACGTTCCAGGCGACGGAGCTGCTCGCCAAGTGCGCGTCGCGCTATGAGAACGCCCCCGAGAAATACAAGCAGACGCCCGGCTACAAGGCGGGAGCCCGTCGCGCGTGATTCTTATTGGTGAGTTGTCGCTCTGGGTCGCGCTACTGATGGCGGCCTGGTCGATGACCGTCTCGTATGCTGGTGGCGCGCTCCGCCGCGACGATTTGGTGTCGAGCGGCGTGCGCGGTCTCTACGCGACGTTCGCGATGGTATTGCTCGCCTCGATCGGGTTGTGGACCGCGCTGCTGACCAAGGATTTCTCGCTGGAGTACGTCGCCGGTCACATCAGTTCGACCATGCCGCGCGTGTACATCTTCACGGCGTTCTGGAGTGGGCAGGCGGGATCGATGCTCTTCTGGGCGCTGATCCTGTCGATGTACGGAACCATCGCGATCGCGACGAGCCGTTCACGCAACCGCGAGCTCGTTCCCTGGGCGACCGGCACCATCTCGGCGATCCTCGTCTTCTTCGTTGCAACGACGTGCTTCAAAGCGAACCCGTTCGTCCGTCTCGATTTCCTTCCGGCCGATGGTCGCGGAATGAATCCGCAGTTGCAGAATCCCGGCATGGCGATCCACCCACCCAATCTCTATTTGGGTTACGTCGCCACGGCGATTCCTTTCGCGTTTGCGATTGCGGCGCTGTTCTCACGCCGGCTGGACGCCGAGTGGCTTGGCGTTGTGCGGCGGTGGACGCTGTTGTCGTGGTTCTTCCTGACCATCGGAATCATCCTCGGCATGTGGTGGGCGTACGTCGAGCTCGGGTGGGGCGGGTATTGGGCGTGGGATCCGGTGGAGAACTCGTCGTTCCTGCCGTGGCTCACGAACACCGCCTTCCTGCACTCGATCATGATCCAGGAAAAGCGCGGCATGCTGCGAAAGTGGAACGTGGTGCTCGTCGTCGTGAGCTTCCTGCTCGCGATCTTCGGGACGTTCATCACGCGGAGCGGGGTGATCGAGAGCGTGCATTCGTTCGCGCAGTCGCCGGTCGGACCGTGGTTCGCCACGTTCTTCTTCTTGGCGACCGGCGTGACGATCTATCTCGTCGGTACGCGACTGCGCGACCTCGAGGCCAAGGTCGAGCTCGAGAGTATGGTGAGCCGCGAGGCGGCGTTCTTGTACAACAACCTCGTGCTCGTCGGGATCGCGTTCGCCGTTCTTTGGGGAACGGTGTTCCCGATCCTCTCGGAATGGGTGACGGGCCGAAAGATCACCGTTGGTCCACCATTCTTTAATACAGTGAACATTCCGCTGGGACTGTTGCTGCTCGCGTTGACGGGAATCGGACCGCTCATCGCGTGGCGCAGGGCTTCGGTCTCGAACCTCAAGCGCCAGTTCGCGTCGCCGGCGTTGTTGGGTGTCGTCGTGGCCGTCGGGCTCTTCGCGCTCGGGATGCGCGCACCGTACGTGCTCGTCTCGTACGCGCTGTGCGGATTCGTCACCGGCACGATCGTTCAAGAATTCTACAAGGGCGTTCGTGCGCGGCAGACGATTCATGAGGAATCGCTCATTACCGCCTTCACGCATCTTGTGGCGCGGAACCGGCGTCGCTACGGCGGATACATCGTGCACGCCGGGATCGTGATGCTCTTCGCCGCGTTCGCCGGTCTGGCGTTCAGGACGGAGAATGACGTAACCCTCAAGACGGGCGAGGCGTTCGACGTTCGCGACCCGTATGGCCATCAATGGCGCTTCATCAGTCAGGGCGTCTCGACGTCGAATCGACCCGACCGCGACGTCATCGCCGTTGGGCTCGAGGCGTTCCGCGACGGAAAGCGCGTCGGCATCATCACGAGCGAGAAGCGGCAGTACCTCGATACGCAGCACAACGCGCTCTTCACGCCGATCACCGAGGTGGCCATCCGCTCCACGGCCAAGCTCGATACCTACGTCGTCCTTGCCGGTGTTCGGGGCAACGACATCGCCGAGCTTCGCGTGACGTTCAATCCCTTGGTCGTGTGGGTGTGGATCGGCGGCTTCATCATGATGATCGGTGGACTGATCGTGATGTGGCCGCAGGCGGAACGGCGTCCCGTGCAGGCGGGATACGCGGCAACGATCCGCGCCGCGCGAGCTCCGGCGGAGATACCGGCGGGCGTATGACGTCGCGGCGGCAATTCTTCGCGCGGATCGCGACGGGGTCAGCCGCGATCGCGCTGGGGCGCGGAGATTCCGCCGCCGGCGCGCAGCAGCGCGGGGCGATGCACGACTCGAACATCGTGCGCGACACGACGAACTTGTTCGCGATGGATCAGAGCGCGGCACGATCGGTCCGGCTTCCGCCCAAGCCGAATGCGACGCCCCTGCTCACGAGCGCGCAACGAGATGAGCTCGAGCACCGCCTTCGCTGTCAGTGCGGCTGCACACTCGACGTCTATACCTGCCGCACGACGGACTTCTCCTGTCAGGTGTCGCCCGCGATGCACTCCGACGTCATGGCGCTCGTGCAAGGCGGTTATACGGCGCAGGATATCATCGACGCGTTCGTGTCGACGTATGGCGAGCGGGTGTTGATGGCGCCGAAGAAATCCGGGTTCAATTTGTTCGCGTGGTTTACGCCGGGAGTCGCTATCGTCGTCGGCGGCGTGTTGATCGCGGCTTGGCTTCGTCGCTGGAGAAACGAGCCGCCGCCCGCCGGCGTGGCGCGCATCGGCGCTCCAGTCGATGCGACCGAGGAGGAGCTGGCGCGACTCGACGCGGCCGTCCGGGGAGATGATCGAGAGTGATCGGCGCGCTCGTGATCGGCACATTGCTCGCTGTTGGCGCCCTGGCGTTCGTGCTGTACCCAATCTTCTTTGGCGCGTCGCCTGCGACGACGTCCGCACCCGCGCCGCGACAAAGCGAACGCGAAGCGGCGGTGGCTGCCTTGCGCGAGATCGAGTTCGATCGGGCGACCGGCAAACTCTCCGACGACGATTACTCGGAGCTCAAGTCCCGTTACACGGGCGAGGCCGTTCTCGCCATGCGTCGCGAGGCTGTCCCCGAGGAGGGAGCGGGCAAGCCACCGAGCGACGACGAGCTCGAGGCAGCGGTGCTCGCCTATCGGCGACAAAGCCATACGTGCCCGACGTGCGGACCGCGTCCGGAGGCTGACGCGGCATTCTGCTCGAACTGCGGGCGGTACTTACACGACAGGTGCGCCGATTGCGGCGCACCTGTCGTCGCGCTTGACGCGCGCTACTGCTTGAACTGCGGGAACCGACTCGCGGCCTGAGTTACGGCTTCTTGGCGGTCGTGTCCTTCTTCATGGTCGAGCTCTTCTTCGACGACTTCTTGTGGGCCTTCTTGGGGGCCATGCCGGCGGCCGTGTCGGCCTTGGCCGCAGCCTTGGTCGCGGTCTTGGCATCAGCGCTCGCCGTGGCGGCGCTCTTCTCGGCGCTCTTGGCGGCAGTCTTCGCGCCGGTGGCGGCCTTTTCAGCCGTCTTCGCAGCAGCCTTCGCGGCCTTCTTCGAGGTGTCCTGCCCGGCTTGGGCGTGCAGCTGAGCACCCGCGAACAGCAGCGCGGCAACCGCGACGAGAGAAATACGCTTCATTGTACGTCCTCCGGAGGGTGGTATGGCAACTCACCCTGGTCGACCAAGGGTGAGCATCTGTTGCGACCGATCACATCGTCGAGCGCAATTGGATTCCGGCAGGACAGACCCCGCCAGGCATTTGGCGGTCACAATGGGACAGGGTGGAGGGTTGAGGGTGGAGGGTAGAGGGGATGTGTGCGGCGCGTTGCGCCGCGAGTGCATTTGACGGTGTGCCGCTCAAAAAGCGGCGCGCAGCGCCGCCATCCTTCCCTCCACCCTCAACCCTCCACGCTCACCCCTGACTTTCCAGCTTCCTCAGGGCGACCGCAATCGGAACAAGCGTCGCCGCCGCGCACAGCAACCCCGCTGACCCGAACCCGAGCACCATGTCCACCATCGTCGCCGGCGTTCCGAATGCCTGAGCGGACAGGTAGGCGTAAACTGGCTTGGCCTCGAGAACGACGACGGCGCCGATGAGCGCGATCGAGGTCATCATGAAAATCAGACCGCCGAACGACGTCGGAATTTGCGCCGCGTTTTCGGTCTCGAATTGTGGGAACAAGGTGCCGAATCCGATCGCCAATCCCGCGAGGGCCAGCGTCAGGAGCGTAATCGAAAAGATCGACACGGCCATCATGAATTCGCTCACCTGCAGCAGATAGTCCGTCACGCCCACGATTGCCAACGCCAGTGCCAACAAGGGCAACGTTCCAACCCAGAACTTGGACCACAACAATTCTCGCATCGACATCGGGCTCGAACGGAGCAGCCAGAGCGTGCGTCCCTCGAGACTGACGCCGGGGAAGATGAACCGCGCGGCGACCGATGCGAGGACGAATCCGGCCAACACGAGATTCAAGAACGGGACAGCGTTGACGAGAAAGAACGTCAGGCCGGTCCCGCGCAGCGGCAGGAATTTGATGTTGAAGACGTACACCATGACCAACACCGCGAGCAGAATCAGCTGCGACCACTGCGTGGTGTCCCGGAAAAAGAGGCGCACCTCTTTCATCACCAGCTCGCGGCGAACGATCCCGAAGGGTCGGAGAACGGTTCGACCGACGCGGGTGAGTCTACCGCTGTGCACCACGCGTTGCCCACTTTCTTGCGCTTTGCTGAACCCTTTGGCGTAGAGCCACCGATGCAACAGCGCGCCGAGGACGAATGCCGCCGCCGCCGTCGACCAGAGGAGGTAGTAGGGCAGCAGGTCGGTGCGGACGTTGAGCCACGACATCACCGCGCGCTCCACCCATTCGCTCGGCAAGAGCGGGGATGTGGGGCCGCGCAGAATCGTAATGAAATCGACCAGCGACCGAAATCCCTCGGGGCGCGCGAATCGTTCCGGGCGAATGAGCCGGAACATCACGACGATTCCACTCGCGGCCAATACCGCGATCACACTGAGAATGTCGCGCGTTCGCCGCGCGGGAAACAGGTTCACCAACAACAACGTGACCGCGCTCCCGATCACGGTCGGTACGATGAGGAACGGCACGAACGTGGCGAGGACGATCAATGGAAAGAACGGCCCGCCCGAATAGACCACCCCGTACGCCGCGAACATCGGGACCGCCATCAACACGACCATCCAGCTCGAGTGCACGAGCGTCTCGACGAGTTTCGCCATGTACAGCTTGAGCCAATCGACCGGTGACGATGCGAGCAGATCGAGATCGCGCGCCAGAAAAAAGCTCGACAGCGCGGTAATGATGTTCGACAACATCAGGATCGAGAAAAACCCGACCAAAATCAGGCCGAGCAGCTTGCCGGCAAGCAGCGGACCGATTTCCTGCACGCCACGGAAGTAGCGGAGCAGGCGATAAAGCATGAAGAAGATGAACGCCCAGAATCCGAAACCGAACAGCGAGAGAAACAGCAGGCGGAGCCCGTTTCCTCGTTCACCAGATGCCGCGCGCGCCCGCGCCGTGAGCCATTTGGGACTGAGCAGGTGCGCGGTCGACGGATCGGGAAGCGCGTCAGGCGTTCTCACGCGGTCTCACGCATTCAGGACGTCGACCAGCGCGCGCGCCGCGTTCTCGCCGGTGAGTCGGAGGAAAATCTCTTCCAGCCCGGCCGTTCCCGCTTCGGCGTTGGCGCGAAGCTCGGCCATCGTTCCCGACGCGCGGATGACGCCGCCCTGCATGATCGCGATGCGGTCGCACATCGTCTCCGCGACTTCGAGCGTGTGCGTCGACATCATGATCGTGTGGTCGCGCCGCGTGTATTCCTTGAAGAGATCCTTGAGAATCCGCGCCGCCTTGGGGTCGAGCCCGACCATGGGCTCGTCGACGACGATCACTTCGGGGCGATGAACGAACGCGCTCGAGATGATGAGCTTTTGCCGCATCCCGTGGCTGTAGCTCTCAACCAACTCGTCGCGCCATTCCTCGAGGTCGAACAGCGCCAGCAGCTCGCGCGCCCGATGCTCGATCTCGGGCCCATCCTGGTTGTACAGTCCCGCGACGAACCGCAGGAACTCGGCGCCGCTCAGCTTCTCATAGATGAACGGCCGATCCGGAATGAAGCCGAGTTTGGTTTTCGCCGCCGTCGGCTGCGTCGCGATATCGATACCGCCGATGTGCACGGTGCCGCTCGTCGGCCGGAGAATTCCAGCGATCATCCGCAACGTGGTCGTTTTGCCGGCGCCGTTCGGACCGAGAAAGCCGAACAGCTCGCCGCGGGGAACGGAGAGATCGATGTTGTTGACGGCGGTGAAGCTTCCGTACCGTTTCGTGAGCCCGCGCAGTTCGATCATGTCACTCGCCTTAACGCGCCGGGTTCACGCTCAGGACATCGATCTTCAAGTTTCCCATCAATCGCAGCAACTCCGTTTGACGTGGTAGACCACCTATGACGAACCGGATGTGGGCTGCGTCAGCAGGGAATTGCCCGAACGTCGGATCGACGGGGACCCAATCGCCCAGGAGAACCTCGGGCCACGCGTGGTAATAGAACTTTCCATCGACATAGGCCAAACCCGCCGCGATTCGCGCCGGAAGACCGATGGCCCGCGCTAAAGCGACGAAGAGCTGGGTATGCTCGTTACAGTCTCCCGTTCGCGTCCGAAGCACCTCGAGGGCATTTGGAACACCGAACGTCACTCGGCTCTTGATCGAATCGTGGACCCACGCGTTGATTTTCTCGGCGACGACGCGTGGGTCACGCACACCCTTCCGGATCCTCAGCGCGGCTTTGATGATCCGCACGTCCGTGCTTTGAAGTAGCGGCTCCGGGCGAGTAGTCGCCGAGTCTTGAGGGCGACTCAGCAGCCGGAAGCTCAATTGATAGGGCGCCACCATCGCGCTGTCGGGCTCCTTCGACACGACGAGCGTGTCGTGGGCGAGTCGCTGGCGCTGGCCGTTCAGGTCGAAGCCGCTCAGATCGACGTTCGACAGTCGGATGCGTAGCGCGTCGGTGCGTCGATCCATTCTCTTGTTGGCGGCGATCGCCGTCGTCTCGAGAATGTCGCGATCTCCCGTCACCACCGCGTGCGACGTATCGGCCCGCCAATTCGAGAATGCCACCTCGTACGGCATTCGGCGAAGTTCGAGACCGAGCTCGGTCGTTTGCATGATGCGTCCGTGGTCGTCGATCCAGCCGGTGAACGCGCCCTTCGACTGCGACGTCACTTGCCACGCGCGGATCGTATCCGGGAGCACACCGCGCCACCGCTGCGTCGTCGAATCGACCACGGCGCTATCGTCGACGACGAACAGCGATTCGGCGCGAACGTCCACGCCGACGTCGCGCGGCGTCATCGTCGACGGATCGAATATCGGCAGCACGTAGTGTCGGCCGACCTTTGGCCCGTCTCCCAACGCGATGGCCAACGGTACCAGCGTCGGAAGGAGAATCGGCCCGGAGAGCGCGATGCGTTGCTTTTCCGGTTTCTCCTTGCCCGACCCGATCGACAGCACGAGCACCGAGTCGCCATCGATTTCGCCGGTCGCGTCGATCGTCGGGCCATCAGCCTGGACGGACACGTTGAACCTTCGCATCCGAAGCGCGCGCGACAGCGTGACGTTTGTTCGCGCCGACGCGCGACGTGGCTTTCCACCCATGGGCAGGTCCGCCACGAAATAATCATCGATCGTGATCGACGATTCGGACGTGTCGACGGTCGACGAGGCGAAGCCGATGAGCCGCTCGCCCTGCATCACACCGTAATAGACCACGCCCGGGGCAACGCGGTGGCCCGCCTCGGCGAGCCGCTCGAGTCGCGGCTGAAAATACTCGCGGCGAATGAGAAGTCCGAGCCCGACGAGCCAGGCGGCGATGATCATCCCGCCGACCATCGCCCGCCGGCTGATCACCGTCGCTGTGCCTCTCTGGCGCGTTGGTAGGCGGCCGTCGCCTCGTTGGGTCGTCCCATGCGATCGAGGATCACGCCAATTCCTTTCATCGCCCGCCAATGATCGGGCTGCAGCCGAACGGCCTCTTCGTACGCCTCGAGCGCTTCCTGCAAGCGATCGGTCTGGTTGTACGCTTCACCGAGCTGATAGTGAATAGCCGCCTTCGTCGGATCGATGTTGACCGCACGCTGCAGAGGCTCGAGTGCGTCCCGCCAGCGCGCTCGCCTGCAGAGAGCGATGCCAAGGTCGAGCTGAGCCTCGGCGTTTGATTCATCGGCCTTCAGCGTCATTGTTCCCACTTCCCACACGTTGCTGGGTTATGCAAGGGCAAGGGTCGTTTCGCCGTTGATCCATTCGAGGTATTTCTCTAGGCCGGCTTCGACCGGAAGCGCCAACAGCTCTGGAACCTTATAAGGATGCAGCTCGGAGAACGCCGCGCGCAGCGACTCGAGGCGTGCCGAACGTGTTTTGAGCAAGATGAACACTTCGCGCTCATCGGCAACTTTCCCTTGCCACCGATAGAGCGAACGTGCGCCCGGAAGGAGCGTGCCGCAAGCGATGAGACGCCGGTCGAGGAGGGTACGGACGAACTTCACGGCCTCTTCGTCCGAGGCGACGGTGGTGAGAACAACGATCGCGTCGGTATGGGGCATCATCGAATATAACTCCTTGTCTGCACACGGTCCGCGCCTCAGCTTTCCCTGGCTATGGCAGAAGACGCTCTAATCATTCGCGGTGCGCGAGAGCACAATCTCCGCAACATCGACGTTTCGATCCCCCGCGACCGGCTGACGGTGATCACCGGCTTGTCCGGATCGGGCAAGTCGTCGTTGGCGTTCGACACCATTTACGCCGAAGGTCAGCGGCGATACGTCGAGTCATTGTCCGCGTACGCCCGGCAATTCCTCGGGCTCATGGAAAAGCCCGACGTCGATTCGATCGAGGGATTGTCGCCGGCAATTTCGATCGAGCAGAAGACGGCGGGGCACAACCCGCGGTCCACGGTCGGCACGGTGACGGAGATCTACGACTATCTGCGACTGCTCTGGGCGCGCGCCGGCACACCACATTGCGCGAACTGCGGCCGTCCTGTGCAGCGTCAAAGCGCGGCGCAGATCGCCGACATCGTATTGTCGTGGCCGCCTGACACGCGGATCGAAGTGCGCGCGCCACTCATTCAAGGAAGGAAGGGCGAGTTCCGCGAGCTGTTCGAGTCTGTTCGGAAGCAGGGATTCATTCGCGCGTACGTCGACGGCGAACTGATTGAAGTTTCGACGCCGCCCAAGCTGAATCGTCGCCAGAATCACACCATCTCCGTCATCGTGGATCGGCTCACCGTTCGCGCGGACGATCGCGGACGCCTCGCAGATTCGGTCGAGACGGCGCTCAAGCTCGCCGACGGCGTGGTGGAAGTAAACAACATCGAGGCGCGCTCCGTCGAGCTATTCTCGGAGCGGTACGGTTGTCCGTCGTGCGGCATCTCGTTGCCGGAGCTCGAGCCGCGACATTTCTCGTTCAATTCGCCGTTCGGCGCGTGCCCAATGTGCGGCGGCCTCGGCACGCGACGGCGCGTGAGCGAGCAACTCATCCTCGGCGATCCGCAGATCTCGATTCTCGAGGGCGTGATTCTGCCATGGGGAGAGCCGAGCGGGTATTTGCGCAAGATGGTGCTGCCGGCGTTGGCGCGTCAGCTCAAGTTCGATCTCAACAGTCCGTGGGGCGATCTGGCGAAGTCCGTGCGCGACGCGATTCTCTACGGCGAAGGAAAGGCGGCGGGACGCGCGACGAAGGGCACGGAGTGGGAAGGCGTGCTCGCGAATATCGAGCGACGTTACGAAGAATCCGAATCGGACAGCGTCCGTCTCGAGCTGCAGGAGTACATGATCGAGGTGCCGTGCAGCGAGTGCGGAGGACGCCGGCTCAAGCCGGAATCGCTCGCCGTTACCGTGCACGATCGCAACATCGGCGAGGTGGTGGAGCTCGCCGTCACGGAGGCGCTAACGTTCTTTGAGAACGTGCCAGTGCGTCGCGATGGTAAACCCGGACTCGACCCCGAGATCGCCGCGCCGATTCTCAAAGAAGTGCGCGAGCGGCTGCGCTTTCTCGTCGACGTCGGGCTCGACTACCTCACGCTCGGCCGCGCGGCGGAATCACTGTCGGGCGGCGAGGCGCAGCGCATTCGTCTCGCGACGCAGATCGGCTCCCGCCTCGTCGGTGTGCTGTACATCCTCGACGAACCGTCGATCGGTCTGCATCAGCGCGACAACGCGCGTCTCCTGGCGACGCTCGAGCAGCTGCGCGATCTCGGCAACACCGTCATCGTCGTCGAGCACGACGAGGAGACGATGCGCGCCGCAGATCACGTGATCGACTTGGGACCCGGCGCAGGAAAACACGGTGGTGAGGTGATCGCCGTGGGGACGATCGAGGAGATCACGCGCAATTCGGCGTCGATCACGGGCAAGTATCTGAGCGGGGAGTTGAAGATTCCGACGCCGCCGACGCGCCGTCCGCGCGAGGCGCATCGAACCATTCGCATTACGGGCGCGCGCGAGCACAACCTCCGTAATATCGACGTCGAGATTCCGCTGGGACTGTTCGTCACCGTGACTGGTGTGTCGGGATCGGGAAAGTCCACGCTCATCGAGGACATCCTGCACCGTGCGCTGGCGCGACATTTTTATCGCGCGCGCGTCATTCCCGGTGAGCACACACGGATCTCGGGCTTCGAGCACATCGACAAGGTCATCGACATCGACCAGAGTCCAATCGGCCGTACGCCACGCTCGAATCCGGCCACGTACACGGGATTGTTCACGCCGATCCGCGAGCTCTTCGCTGAATTGCCCGAGGCGAAGATTCGCGGCTACGGGCCGGGACGATTCTCGTTCAACGTGAAGGGGGGGCGCTGCGAGTCGTGTCAGGGCGACGGTCTGGTGAAGATCGAGATGCACTTCTTGCCCGACGTCTACGTCCCCTGCGAAGTATGCAAGGGCAAACGCTACAATCGCGAGACGCTCGAGGTTCGCTTCCGCGGCCAGAGCATCTCCGACGTGCTCGAGCTCACGGTCGACGACGGCGTCGAATTCTTTCAGAATCAACCGCGCATCTTTCAAAAACTCCAAACACTTGCCGACGTGGGGCTCGGCTACATCCACTTGGGTCAGAGCGCGACGACGCTGTCGGGCGGCGAAGCTCAACGGGTCAAGCTGGCGACGGAGCTCTCCAAGCGCGATACGGGTCGCACGTTCTATATCTTGGACGAACCGACGACCGGTCTCCACTTCGAGGACGTCCGCGTCTTGCTCGACGTGTTGCACCGATTAGTCGATCGCGGAAATACCGTACTGGTGATCGAGCACAACCTCGACGTGATCAAGACCGCTGATTGGATCATCGATCTCGGTCCCGAGGGCGGAAAGCGCGGTGGCCTGGTCGTGGCCGCCGGTACGCCGGAAGATGTCGTGCGCGTCGATGCGTCGCACACTGGTCACTATTTGCGCCCGTTGCTTCCGGCCATTCGGCAAAAAAAGGTAGGGTAGAGAGTTTCGTGGTCAGTCTCCTCGACATCATCGGTCCCGTCATGGTTGGCCCGTCGTCGTCGCACACGGCGGGCGCCTGCCGGCTTGGTCTGCTGGCTCGCGGCCTAGTCGGCGGTACTCCGGAGCGCGCGAAGATCGAGTTGCACGGATCGTTCGCGCGGACCGGCGAAGGCCACGGCACCGACAAAGCAATCGTCGCCGGCCTGATGGGCTTCCGTCCCGACGACGATCGAATTCGCACCGCCTTGGAGATCGCGGAACGAGAAGGTCTCGATTACAAGTTCGAGAAAACCACGCTCGACGACGAGGCGCATCCGAATAGCGTTCGCATCACGCTCGAGCGCGGCGACCGCTCCTCCACCATGGTGGGTTCGTCGCTCGGCGCCGGTCGCGTGCTCGTGACCCAGATCGATGGATTCCCGGTCGAGGTCTCCGGCAACTATCACACAATCGTGCTCGTCGCCGAAGACATCCCTGGCTCGATCGCGAAGATCGCATCATTGCTGGCAGACGACGGCTTGAACATCGCGACACTTCGCCTCACACGGCAGAAGCGCGGCGGCGACGCGTTCATGGTCATCGAGCTCGATGACCATCCTGACGAAATCGTCCGCGATCACATCCGCTCACTTCCGTGGGTGCGCTGGGCATTTCGTCTCGACAAGGTGTCGGCGTAGACATGTATCGCTCACTCGCGGCCGCAGTCCGCGACGCCGAGTCGCGCGGCATCACGCTCGCGCAGCTGGCGCTCGAGACGGAATCGGAAGATCAAGGCCGACCCGTCAGCGAGATCCGTGACGCGCTCAAACGCGCGCTCGATGTGATGCAGGGAGCGGTGCAACGAGGCCTCACCGGCGACCTGCGATCCGCGTCTGGTTTGGTCGGCGGCGACGCGGCGAAACTCGTGAACGGCCCGGCGGGTCCGCTCGCCGGCACGCCGTTTCGCGACATTCTCGCCCGCGCGCTCGCGGTCCAGGAAGTGAATGCGGCGATGGGCGTGATCGTCGCCGCGCCGACCGCCGGCGGAGCGGGCGTGCTGCCCGCGGTGCTCACTGGTCTCGCGGCGGCGCGCGGTTTGTCTGACGATGCACTCGTCGACGCGCTCGCGACCGCGGGCCTGATCGGCGCCGTCGTCGCCGAACGTGCGTCGTTATCTGGCGCCGAGGGTGGATGTCAAGCCGAAACCGGGGCGGCAGCGGGCATGGCGGCGGGCGCCGGAACGGAAATGCTCGGCGGATCTCCGTCACAGGTGTCGCACGCCGTCGCGCTCGCACAGCAAGGCACGCTGGGACTCGTGTGCGATCCACTCGGCGGGCTCGTCGAGCTACCATGTGTGTTTAGGAACGCCACGGGCGCCGCGATCGCGTTGGCGGCGATCGAGATGGCGCTCGCGGGCATCGGCTTCGCGATCCCCGCCGACGAGGTGATCGATACGATGGGCGAGATCGGCCGCGAGATGGACGTTCGATATCGCGAAACCGCGGGCGGTGGTCTCGCCGCGACGCCAACAGGACGGAAGTTGGCGAGGGAGCGCCTTGTGCAAATAAAACGAGGGTAGAGGGTGGAGGGTTGAGGGTGGAGGGAATGAGCGCGGCGCTTCGCGCCGCCGGGCGTTTGGTAACCGCAAAACCCAGCCAGCAACCAGCAACCAGCAAGCAGCAACCAGCAACCAGCGACCAGCAACTAGCAACCAGCAACCCCCGCGACGTACCTTGAAACGTCCAACCGGCTGATTCGTACGATCTACAGCACCCCACGAAAGGATTCGCGATGGTGACCAAGGAAGACATCGAACGGTTTCTCGATCGGCTCGCGGCCGACGAGGGAGTCAGCTACTCCGAAGTGGAGCCCGGCCTCTGGATCGCACGTCCCAGCGGTGAGCTCGATTTCAGTGTCGTGATTCATTTCTCGCCGCCGGTCGTGCTGCTTCGCGTGAAAGTCATGACGCTGCCGACCAATACCGAGGCGCTCGCGACGCTGAGCCGCCGATTGCTCGAGCTCAACGCGACGGATCTCGTGCATGGATCGTACGGCATCGAGAACGACTCGATCGTCATGACCGAGGCGCTCGAGCTGTCACATCTCGACTATGAAGAATTCCAGGCGGCCTACGAGAGCATCACCGTTGCGCTGGCGTCGCATCTCCGTGAGCTCGGATCGTACCGCGAGGCACACTAAATCATGGGCATATTCGATAGGCTTTCGAGCCTGCTGCGGTCGAACATCAATGACCTGATCTCTCGGGCGGAAGATCCTGAGAAGATGCTCAACCAGATCCTCGTCGACATGCGAGGGCAGCTCGCCAAGGCCAAACAGCAGGTGGCGACCGCGATCGCCGACGAGAAGCGTCTGCGCGATCAGGCCGACGCGGAATTTCGGCAAGTACACGACTGGGAGCAGAAGGCGATGCTCGCGGTCAAAGAGAATCGGGACGACCTCGCCAAGCAGGCGCTCATGCGTCAGGGCGAGCACCTCTCGGCGGGACAGCAGCTCGAGCAAACATGGGAGCAACACCGCGCCGAGACGGAGAAGCTCAAGAATTCGCTCCGCGACCTCAACGACAAGATCGAAGAGGCCAAGCGCAAGAAGAATCTGTTGGTCGCCCGCCAGCGCCGCGCTCAGGCGCAGAAGCGCATTCACGAGACGATGTCGTCGCTCTCCGAGAAGTCGGCGTTCGAAGCGTTCGCTCGCATGGAAGAGCGCATCGAGAACAGCGAGCGACAGCTCAAGGCGTCGGTCGAGATCGAGGAGGAGTTCACGGGCGACAGACTCGTCCAGGACTTCAAGCAGCTCGAGAAGGGCGCCGCCGCCGGCAGCGTCGACGTCCAGTTGCTTGCGCTCAAGCAGAAGATGGGCATGCTTCCGGCGGGCGCCGAGAACAAACAACTTGGCGCGGGTCGTGCGGATGAAGAAACTGTTCCCGCCGAGATCGACGAATCCAGCGACAAGAAGAGCCATTGATTCCTGAAGCACCGCGGGCGCGATTCAAGTTCGCGCCGATGTTGACAGCGACGGTCCTGACAGTCCTGCTGCTCTGGCTGTTCAAGACCGTCGCTCAGGTTTTCGTCCTGCTCATGCTCGGCGTGCTGATCTCGCTCTTTTGGGGAGCGGTCGCCGATTGGATCGAACGCCGAACTCGGGCGCCGGAGCACCTTGCCCTCGCGACCGCGATTCTCGGATCCGTCGGCGTGCTTGTGTTGCTCGTATGGATCTTGGCGCCGCCGGTCATTGAGCAAACTCGAAAACTGGTCGAACAGCTGCCGGCCTTCGTGACGTCGTGGGAAGCGGGCATCGATACGCTGGCAAGAAAATTTCCCGCCCTTGGCGAGGTGCTCGGTCCGCAGAAGGAGCATCGAACGCTCACCGCGGTGTACGGTCAACTAAGCGGAGTCTTCGGGGAGATTCCAACCAAGCTGTTCGAGATGGTCCACGCGGCGATCAACGTGTTCGCCGTCGGCGTGATGGGGATCTATCTCTCGCTGCATCCCGCGCTCTATCGCGAGTGGTTGATCGCGCTGTTTCCGCCCATCCATCGCGACCTCGTCCGCGACGTCCTGACCGACCTCGCCGATTCGCTGCGCGCGTACATCGTCGGCCAGCTTTTGACGATGACATTCCTGGGCGCGATCACCGCGCTTGGACTCTACGTGCTGAACGTGCCATTCTGGCTTCCGTTCGGCATCTTCACCGGATTGGTGGCGATCGTTCCGTTCTTCGGTACGCTGTTGTCGACGACATTACCGGCGCTCTTCGTCCTCACGGGTAACGGCTATTTCGGATTCAGTCCGCTCGGCCACGCATTGCTCGTCGTCGGCCTCGGAGTCGTGGTGCACTTGATCGAGGGCAACATCGTCTCACCGCTCGTGATGTCGAAGAAGGTCGATCTGCCGCCCGTGTTGACGATCATGGCTGTGCTGGTGATTGGGCAGTTGCTCGGCGGACTCGGACTGATCGTGGCGCTGCCGACGCTCGCCGCGCTCATGGTCATCGTACGACGAATCCTCATCACGCGCATTTACGAAGGCCAAGGGTTCCGGCGCACGACGCGCGAACGCCCACTCATGCTTCGCGTGCCGGTGCCCGGCGGCGGCGTAGTCGCCGCGCCCGGCGTGCCGCCGGACATTGTCACCGTCGCCGAGCGCGCGGGCCGCACCAAGAGCGCCTGAGGAACCTCGGCTGTTTCGATGACGCCCGCGACCCTATGATGCCGCGGCCCGTGCCGGCGCGTTGTATCAATCGGCGTGATCGCTGCCCTCGAGCTCCGCGGAGTCACGAAACGCTTCATCGCGGGAAGCGGTGCGTGCGTCGCCACGGCAGACGTTCTGCGCGGAGTCAGCCTCTGTGTCGCCACTGGCGAATCGCTGGCAGTTGTGGGCGGCAGCGATGCGGGAAAGTCGACGCTCCTGCTCTGCGCCGCGGGCCTCCTGGGCCACGACAGCGGAGAGATTCGCTGGTTCGGCGAGGCTGAGCGCGCCGTCGCCGCGAGGCGGACAGCGTATCACTGCTCGCCGGCCGATCTGCTGCATCCGCGAGGCGTCGACCAACCGACGGTTCACTTGCTCGACGTGCCTTTTGGCATCGAGGCGTGCCTTGCCATTGCACGTTGGATCGAGTGCCGTCGCGACGCCGGCGATGCGGTGATCGTGAGCACTCGTGATCCCGACCTCACGCGGCACGTGGCGTCTCGCACCGTCGTGTTACGTGGAGGTCGGCTGCACCCCGAGGTGCGTCCACAATCGCGTGTTGCGGAGTACGTGCGGTAATAATTCGCGGCGGCGAGTCGGCCGTTTTGTTGACCACTCATTCGGAGACGCCTAGCATTCACCAACGTTCCCCACACCCGTTAGTCGATGCCCCCGGCCCCGTCCGCGCCCACTCCTCCGCCGCAGTTTCGCCTGTTCAATACGCTGACTCGCACGGTGGAGCCGTTTGCGCCCGCCGAAGGCGAAACCGTTCGCATTTATAGTTGCGGCCCGACGGTCTACAATCCGGCGCACCTCGGAAATTTTCGCACATTTCTGTTCGCCGATTTGCTACGGCGCACGTTGCGGCTGCGCGGGTGGCGCGTGCGCCAGGTCATGAATCTGACCGACGTCGACGACAAGATCATCCGTCGCGCGCACGAGCAGGGCAAATCCATTCGCGAGGTGACGGAGCCGGTCTCGACGATTTTCCATCTCGACCGCGAGTACCTTCGCATCGAGCGCGCCGAGGTGTACCCGAAGGCGACGGACTACATCCCGCAGATGATCGCGCTCGTGGCCAAGCTCATCGAGCGTGGCGTCGCGTACCAAGCGGACGACAAGTCGGTCTATTTCGCCATCGACCGGTTTCCCGGCTACGGCAAGCTCTCGCGTCTCGACACGCGCGAGGTACGCGCCGGCGCGCGCGTGGCGCAGGACGATTACTCAAAGGAGAACGCGCAAGATTTCGCCCTCTGGAAGGCGGCGAAACCCGAAGACGAATCGGCCGGCGCGGCGTGGGACTCCCCGTGGGGGCGCGGCCGTCCCGGTTGGCACCTCGAGTGCTCGGCGATGGCCATCGACCTGCTCGGCGAGACGCTCGACATTCATTGCGGCGGCGTCGATCTCATTTTCCCGCATCACGAAGACGAGATCGCGCAATCGGAGGCAGCAACGGGCCACCCGTTCTCGCGCTTCTGGTGCCACGGTGCGTTTCTCCTGAACGAAGGCGCGAAGATGGCCAAGCGCGTCGGGAACGTGACGACCGTGCAAGGTCTGCGGGAGGCGCAGATCTCGGCGGCGGCCGTGCGGCATTTCGTGTTCAACACGCATTATCGGAAAGAAGTCAACCTGTCGGAGGAGGCGCTCGAGGCGTCGACGCATGCGGTTCGTCGCGTCGCTGACTTCGCCGAACGCTTGGCTGGCGCGACGGGTGGCACGCCCGAGTTGGGGCACGTAGCCGATGTAGCGCTCTCGGAGGTGAAGACCGCGCTGTTCGACGACTTGAACTCGCCCAACGCGCTGGCTGGGCTGTTCACGTTCATCACGCGGTCAAACGCCGAGCTCGACAGGCGCGGAAGCGACGCCGCCGCGCTCCAACGGGCGAGGGAAGTATTTGGCCATATCAACGGTGTCCTGGACATCGTGCCCGACCGCAGGATCGAGGACCCCGAGCTCGTCGCTTGGGTAGATGACCGGATCGCCGCGCGTCGTGCGGCTCGCGAACGCCGGGATTTTACCGACGCAGACAGAATCCGAGCCGAACTTGTTGGGCGTGGCATTGTCATCGAGGACACGCCGGGCGGCACGAAGTGGAAGCGGGATCGCTAGCCGATTTTCGGCCAAGTCGAGGCGCGAGCGTCTAAGCGACACTGGCGACGTGGCTTGACACGCTTTCTCGGTCCCCTTATCCTACGGGTCTCGCGCAAAATTGGCCGTCTGCTGACGTAGCTCAATTGGCAGAGCACCTGATTTGTAATCAGGCGGTTGCCAGTTCGATTCTGGCCGTCAGCTCTGGATTGGGCGGAAATGTGTCGTCGCCGCGATCAGAGTGTTTCAAAGTGGCTGGAGGCGCGATCATCCGGTGGGGTGGCCGAGTGGCTAATGGCAGCAGACTGTAAATCTGCCGGGTTTACGCCCTACGAAGGTTCGAATCCTTCCCCCACCATTCGGTGGCTCGTGATGGTTCGAGCAAGTAGAGCGATGGGAGAGGAGAAGGGCAAACGCGGGAGTAGCTCAGCTGGTAGAGCGCAAGCCTTCCAAGCTTGATGTCGCGGGTTCGAGCCCCGTCTCCCGCTCTGGTTTGGAGGAACGGCGGACGAAGAAAACACGAGACGTTGCTGACGTAGCTCAGTTGGTAGAGCACACCCTTGGTAAGGGTGAGGTCATCGGTTCAATCCCGATCGTCAGCTCTCATGAAGTCAGGGTTGAGGGTGAAGGGTTGAGGGTGGAGGGTCGGTAAGCGGCGCGTCGCGCCGCTTTTTTGAACGCCACACCATCAAAATCCCTCGCGGCGCCCAGCGCCGCGCACCTTCCCTCCACCCGCTACCCTCAACCCTCTACCCTGTCGTTGAGATGCCTAGAGACAAAATCATCCTCGCCTGCAGCGAGTGTAAGAACCGGAACTACTTCACGACGAAGAACAAGCGCCTGCATCCGGAGCGCGTGGAGTGGAAGAAGTATTGTCCGCGCTGCAACACGCATCGGTTACACAAGGAAACCAAGTAATGGCTGACGCGATCGCACGTCCGCCGGCGGGCACGAGCGGCCCCGGGTTGTGGGAGCGCGTCGTGACGTTCATTCGCGGTGTCAACGCCGAAATGAAGAAGGTCACGTGGCCCGACATCCCTCAGGTTCGTTCGGCGACGATCTCGATCATCATCTTCGTCCTCATCCTCGGTCTGGTGATCACGATTCTCGACTTCGTCCTCCAAGGCGTCTTGATCAAGATGATTCCGTCGCTCTTCGCGGGCCGTTGAACACCATGGCGGAACACCGTTGGTACGCCATCCAGACAACGGCGGGGCACGAGAACAAGGTTCGGTCACTGGTTCAACGCAAGATCGACGGCGACGCGCGTGCACCCGAGGAGCGTCCGATTCGCCAAGCGCTCGTGCCAACGCAGGAAGTCGTCGAGATCAAGAACGGCAAGAAGGTCACGGTCGAGCGAAAGCTCTATCCGGGGTACGTATTGGTGGAGATGGACCTGAATCAGGAAACAGCGCACGTCATCAACGGAATTCAGGGCGTGATCAAGTTCGTGGGACACGATTCCCGTTTCCCACAACCGCTCCGCCCCGACGAAGTCAACCGGCTTCTCGGCATCGCCGACGAAGCGGAGGCCGAGGCGCCGAAGGAAGAAATTCCGTTCATGGTGGGTCAAGCAGTGGCGATCACCGAAGGCCCGTTCACGGATTTCAACGGAACGGTGGAAGAGGTGATGGCGGACAAAGGAAAGGTTCGAGTGTCGGTGTCGTTGTTCGGACGGCCGACCTCTGTTGAATTGGATTATTTGCAGTTGAGAGCATACTAAACAGCAGGGTGGAGGGTGGAGGGTAGAGGGTAGAGGGTAGAGGGTCGGTGTGTGGCGCGACGCGCCACTCTTTGAACGGCACACCAACAAATGCAGTTCAGCGCCGAAGGCGCCGTCATTCCCTCAACCCTCCACCCTCAACCCTCCACCCTGCAGCACCGTCGGCGACCACTCCGACGTTAATCAGCCAGTGGGAGATCTACCGCCTCACGGCGGGTCGTTTACAGGAGTCTTATGGCAAAGAAAGTCACGGGGTTCGTCAAGCTGCAGATCCCCGCGGGCAAGGCTAACCCCGCCCCTCCGGTGGGCACCGCGCTTGGTCCGCAGGGAATCAACATCATGGCCTTCTGCAAAGAGTTCAACGCTCGGACGCAGGGCCAGGATACGATTCTCCCGGTCGAGATCACGATCTTTTCCGACAAGTCGTTCTCCTTCATCACCAAGACGCCGCCCGCGGCCGTCCTGCTGAAGAAGGAAGCGGGAATCGAGAAGGGATCGGGTCAGCCAAACCGCAACAAAGTCGGCCGCGTCACCAAGGCGCAGGTCCGCAAGATCGCGGAGATCAAGATGCCCGACCTCAATACCGAGTCGATCGAGTCCGCCATGGCGATGGTTGCCGGCGCGGCCCGCTCGATGGGGCTGGAGGTCATCGACTGATGCCCGAACACGGTAAGAAGTACACCGCCGCGGCCAAGAACCGCGACATCACGCTGAACTACCAGCCACGTCAGGCGCTCGAGATCGTCAAGAAGTCCTCATTCGCGAAGTTTGACGAGACGGTCGAGGTCGCGGTCCGCCTCGGCGTCGATCCGCGTCACGCCGATCAAGTCGTGCGCGGCACGGTCGTCCTGCCGGCGGGCACCGGAAAGTCGGTCCGCGTCTTGGTGATCGCCGCCGGCGACAAGGCCCGCGAGGCGCAAGAGGCCGGAGCGGACTTCGTCGGCAATGAGTTCATTCAGAAGATCAAAGACGGGTGGCTCGAATTCGACGTCCTCATCGCCACGCCCGACCAGATGGGTCAGTTGGGCGCGCTCGGCCGTGTACTCGGGCCGCGTGGGCTCATGCCGAATCCCAAGGCCGGCACGGTCACGTTCAACGTCGGCAACGCCGTCCGTGAGACAAAGGCTGGAAAGATCGAGTTCCGCGTCGACAAGGCGGGTAACGTCCACGCGCCGATTGGCAAAGTCTCATTCGGTCTCGAGGCGCTGGAGACAAATTTCACCGCCTTCATGGATCAAATCGTTCGTGCAAAACCGGCCGCGGCGAAAGGCGTGTACGTCAAGAACGTGTCGGTCTCGAGCACGATGGGACCAGGCGTGACGGTCGACTCCACTCTGTACCGGGCCTAATCCATGAAACGTGCCGATAAAGAGCAGCTCGTCATCGAGCTGAAAGAGAAACTCGAGGGCGCCACGGCGCTCTACTACACCGACTTCACCGGATTGAATGTGAAGCGGATGACGGAACTACGCCGCCGCTTCCGCCGGGCGAACGTGGATTACGTCGTGATCAAGAACACCCTCGCGCTCCGCGCGGTGAACGAGAGTGGTCTCGTTTCCCAGCGTCTGCGTGGGCCGACCGGCCTCGTCGTCACCAAAGACCCGGTCACCGCCGCCAAGCTGCTGACGGACTTCGCCAAGGAGAACGATCAGAAGCCGAGTGTGAAGGGTGGCTTGTTCGAGGGCAAGTCGATCGACAAAGCCCAGGTGACGAAGCTGGCCGCCATGCCCTCGCGCGAGCAAATGCTCGCCCAGCTTGGCGCCGGCCTTCAATCCCCGCTGGCCGCCTTCGTCGGCGCGCTCAACGGGGTGCTGTACACGTTCGCGGGAGCACTCGAAGCCTTGCGCGCGCAGCGCGAAGCTGCGACCCCGGACGGATCCGCCTGAAAGTCGGTCAGCGACCGACACCAAGTAGCACACTGACCGATAGACCGTCTGACCGACTTTTATAACACCAGGAGAATTCCGAAATGCCTACGACCATGAGCAAGGACGAGATCCTCGACGCGATCGGCAACATGTCCGTCTTCGACCTCGCCGAGCTGATCGAAGCCTTCAAGACCAAGTTCAACGTCACGATCGCGGCTGCCCCGGTTGGCGGCGCTCCCGCGGCCGGTGGCGGCGCTGGTGCCGCGGCTCCCGCGGCCGAAGAGAAGACCGAATTCGACGTCGTCCTCAAGGAAGCGGGCGGCAAGAAGATTCAGGTCATCAAGGTGGTGCGTGAGATCACGGGCCTCGGCTTGAAGGAAGCCAAGGATCTCGTCGATGGCGCGCCGCAGAGCGTCAAAGCCGGCGTCTCGAAGGATGAGGCCGCGCAGATCAAGGCCAAGTTGGAAGAGCAAGGCGCATCGGTTGAAGTGAAGTGAAGACTGGTTCCTGGTGACTGGTTGCTGGTTACTGGTTAAGAGCCAGCAACCAGCCACCAGCAACCAGCAACCGTTTCACTTCTCCTTCGCCGAGCGCCGTTTAGTGCACGCGATCACTCTCGTACCATCACATCTCTGTAGGTCAAAGGCCGCCCCGACGGTCGCGATTTTCAGAATCGCGCACCTCCGGGGCTCTGGCCGTTTTTTCGCCTGCGCCCGGGTGAACAATGTCTGAATCGATCAAGCAAATCTCTTTCGGTAAGCTCGACCAGGGGATGGAAATGCCCCACCTCCTGGACATCCAGACGCGCGCCTTCGAGGCGCTGCTGCAACTGGATGCTGCCTCTCACGACCGCGAGGACATCGGTCTCGAACGGGTCTTCAAAGATCTGTTCCCGATCACCGATGTTCACGAAAACTTCTCGCTCGAGTTCGTCCGCTACTCGCTCGGTGAGCCCAAATACACCGTCGAAGAGTGCATCGAACGCGACATGACGTACTCGGCGCCGCTCAAAGCGACGCTGCAGCTCGTCATCAACGAAGTGGTCAACGAGCAAAAGCGGCCGCGCAACATCATCGAGAAGGAAGTCTATCTCGGTGAGCTGCCGCTGCTCACGCCACTCGGCACCTTCGTCATCAACGGCGCGGAACGCGTCATCGTCAGCCAGCTCCACCGGTCGCCGGGCGTCGTGTTCGAAGAAGCGACACACCCGAACGGCCAGCGGCTGATCTCGGCGCGCATCATCCCGTTCCGCGGATCGTGGGTCGAGTTCACTGTCGACATCCACGATGTCGTCTACGTGCACATCGACAAGAAGAAGAAGTTCCCGGCCACCGCGCTCCTCCGCGCGTTCGGCTACGGAACGAACTCGGACATTCTCCGACTCTTCTTCGCCGTGCGCGAGCTCGACCTCACCAAGAAGCGTGAGAGCCGCACCGACGTGCGTGAGTTGATCGGCGCCATCATTGCCGAAGACATCGCGCTCCCGGGCGAAGCCACCGCCGAAGACGCGCCCAAGGCGCGGACGAAAAAGGCGAAGGCCGAGCGCGAGCGCGCCGAGAACGTGCTGCTTGTCAAAGAAGGCGACGAGCTCACCGAAGAGGTGTACAACCGCCTCCGCCGCCAGAACATCGACAGCGTCAAGGTTTTTGCGTCGCACATGCGGATCGACCTGCGCGATGAAGCAGATGCGATCGAGCGCGGTGAGCGCCCGGTCCGTCGCCAGCTCGCGCTCGACGTCGTCGACGAGGACGGTGAGGTGATCGCCGAAGTCGGTCAGAATTTGACCGACACGGTGATCAAGCGGATCCGCAAGGCCGATATCACGAAGGTCAACGTCTTCGTCGCATCGGGTCGCGCCGAGTCCACGCTGATCAAGAACACGCTGGCGAAAGATCCGACGCACAGCGAGAAAGAGTCACTGTCACAGATCTACGCGCTGCTGCGCCCTGGCGACGCGCCGGACGCACAGACGGCCAAGCAAGCGCTCGAGCGGTTGTTCTTCTCACCAAAGCGCTACGACCTCGGCCGCGTCGGTCGCTACAAGATCAATCAGCGGCTCGGTATGACCATGCCGGCCGATTACACCGTGCTCTCGAAGGAAGATTTCGTCGAGATCGTGCGCTACCTCGTGGAGTTGCACGAAGGTCGCGGCCACGTCGACGACATCGATCACTTGGGCAATCGTCGCATTCGGTCGGTTGGCGAGTTGATCGCCAACCAGTTCTCGGTCGGGCTGTCGCGTATGGCGCGCCTGGTCAAGGAGCGCATGTCGATCAACACCGATCCCGAAAAAATCTCGCTCGACGATCTCGTCAACGCGCGCACTGTCTCGGCGGTGATCCAAGCGTTCTTCGGATCCTCGCAGCTCTCGCAGTTCATGGATCAAACGAATCCGCTCGCCGAGTTGACGCACAAACGTCGTCTGTCGGCGCTTGGACCGGGCGGTCTGACGCGCGAGCGCGCCGGCTTCGAAGTGCGCGACGTGCACTATTCGCAGTACGGCCGTATGTGCCCGATCGAGACCCCTGAGGGTCCGAACATCGGACTCATCACGTCGCTCGCATGCTACGCCCAGGTCAACGATCTCGGATTCATCGAGACGCCGTACCGCATGATCAAGAACGGGAGGGTGACGGACGAGATCGCGTGGCTCGACGCCAACAAGGAAGAGGACGCGGTGATCGCGCAAGCGAACTCGCGCCTGAGCGAGAGCGGCGAGTTCCTGGATGATCTCGTGCTCGCCCGCCAACAGGGCGACGTCCCGCTCGTTCCGAAGGATCGCATCGACTACATGGACGTGGCGCCCGAGCAGCTCGTCTCGATCGCCGCCGCGCTCATTCCATTCCTCGAGCACGACGACGCCAACCGTGCGTTGATGGGCTCGAACATGCAACGCCAGGCGGTGCCCCTCTTGAACCCGCGTACGCCGCTCGTCGGCACGGGACTCGAGGGCAAGGTCGCCACGGACTCTGGTGCCGTCGTCATCGCGCGGCGCGCCGGAATCGTGTCGCGCGTCACCGCTGACGAGATCATCGTCGATGCCGGTCCAGTCGCTGCGAAGAAGGAAGCGCAGGCCGACGGCGATCGTCCACTGGCACGTCTCACGCAGCATGACCGCTATCGCCTCAAGAAGTATTGGAGAACCAACCAGGACACAGCGATCAACCAGCGTCCGCTCGTCCGTCAGGGCCAGAAGGTCAAGACGGGTGACGTATTGGCCGACGGCGCCGCGACCGAGGCCGGACAGCTCGCGCTCGGCGCGAACGTGACCGTGGCGTTCATGCCGTGGTACGGGCACAACTTCGAAGACGCCATCGTACTCTCCGAGCGCTTGGTGAAGGACGACGTCTACTCGTCGATCCACATTCAAGAGCTCGAATTGCACGTCCGCGACACCAAGCGTGGGCAGGAAGAGATCACGCGTGAAATCCCGAACGTCTCGGAAGAGGCGTTGGTGGATCTCGACGAGCGCGGCATCGTCCGCATCGGCGCGCACGTGAAGCCGGGCGACATTCTGGTCGGCAAGATCACGCCGAAAGGCGAGACCGAGCTATCGCCGGAAGAGAAGCTGCTCACGGCGATCTTCGGCGAGAAGGCGAAGGACGTGAAGGATTCGTCGCTCAAGGTGCCGCCGGGAATGGAAGGCGTCGTGATCGACGTCAAGATTTTCTCGCGCATCGAAGATCAGGTGGTCGAAAAGGATCGCGGTGAGCGAATCGGAGAAGTCCGGCGCCTCGAGGGCGACGAGAAAATCCGCGTCAACGAGGTCCGCGATTCGGAGCTGGTCGAGTTGCTCGACGGCCAGACCATAGCACTGGCACTAAAGTCCGGGACCGTCGAAGAGGCAATTCCCGCGGGCACGAAGGTGAACGCGGCGATGCTACGCGACATGCGCTTGTCGACGATCGACTTGAAGACCTTGCGCGTCGAGAACAAGCGCACCAATGAGCGGATCCGTCAGATCATCGACGCGTCGAATGAAGAGAAAGCCAAGCTCGAAGAAAAGGCGGAGGAACGGATCGATCGCATTCTCCAGCCCGATGAATTGCCGCCTGGTGTCATCCAGCTCGTCAAAGTGTATCTGGCCGAGAAGCGAAAGGTCTCGGTCGGCGACAAGATGGCTGGACGCCACGGCAACAAGGGTATCGTCGCCCGCGTCGTGCCTGAGGAGGACATGCCGTTCCTCCCCGACGGCCGGCCGGTCGACATCGTGCTCAACCCGCTCGGCGTACCGAGTCGAATGAACGTGGGTCAGATCCTCGAGACGCATCTTGGGTGGGTCGCGAAGATCCTGGGGTTCTACGCGAAGACTCCGGTGTTCCAGGGCGCCAACGAGCACGAGATCGGTCTGGGTCTCAAGCTCGCCGGCATCGTGTGGAGCGCGCAGGCATTGGCGCTGCGTACGCCCGCGCCGAAGATCACCGACAAGGACGTTCGCTCACTGCTCGGCGACATCAAGCCCGACCTGACGCGCGAGGAAGGACACTTCGAGCGGTTGGAAGAGGCGACGATCAACGATCTCGGTGGTCGGACGATGTCGCAGGAGACGCGCGACATCTTCCACGGCATTCGTGACTTCCTCGCCAGCGCGGCGAAGGAGTTGGCGGAGCGCGAGCAGGTGTCGATCGAGAATCAGATCACGTTCCACACCGCGTGGGTCGAAGACGAAACCGTGTCGGCGTCCAAGCGAACGGAGTACAAGGCGGCGCTCAAGCAGCTCGAGAAGCGTCGCGCGATGGAGCCGGCCGATCTGCTGAACGATCAGGAGCTACCGGCGTTGGCCGGCATGCTCGGCAAGAAGTCCGAGGCGGATGTGAACGCGGCAGGCGCGGAGCTGATGCGTCTCGCCGGGCTCACGCCGTTCGGCAAGGTGAGACTGCGCGACGGCCGGAGCGGCGAGACGTTCGTGTCGCCGGTGACGGTCGGTGAGATCTACATGCTGAAACTCTCACACCTCGTCGACGACAAGATTCACGCGCGGAGCATCGGACCGTACTCGCTGGTCACGCAGCAGCCGCTCGCCGGTAAGGCGCAGTTCGGCGGCCAGCGATTCGGAGAAATGGAAGTGTGGGCGCTCGAAGCGTACGGCGCCGCGCACGTGTTGCAGGAAATTCTGACGGTCAAGTCGGACGACGTGAACGGACGCAGCCGGGTCTACGAGGCAATCGTGAAAGGCCAGAACCTTCCCGAGCCTGGTATTCCGGAATCGTTCAACGTGCTCGTGAAGGAGCTACAGGCGCTCGGCATTCGCGTCACGATGGGACAGAGCGTCGATGGATTCTGGGGCACGGGGATCGACACCGGCACGTCGGGCAATGGCACTGGGAGCGAGGAGTAACACATGATTGACTTCCGAAGCGTGCGCGAACAGCGCGCCAGCTCGTTCGACTTCATTCAGGTCCGTATCGCTTCTCCGGAAGAGATTCGCGGACCCAAGGACCCCAAAGAACGCGAGCGCCTGGAGCTCCAGGGCCTGCGCAACTGGTGGTCGTGGGGCGAGGTCACCAAGCCCGAGACGATCAACTACCGCTCGTTCAAGCCAGAGAAGGATGGCTTGTTCTGCGAGCGAATCTTTGGTCCGGTCAAGGATTGGGAATGCCATTGCGGCAAGTACAAGCGCATTCGCTATCGCGGTGTGATCTGCGATCGTTGCGGCGTCGAAGTGACCCTGAGCAAGGTGCGCCGCGAGCGCATGGGTCACATCGAGCTCGCCGTACCCGTCGCCCACATCTGGTTCTTCAAGACGTTGCCGAGCCCCATGGGCAATCTCCTCGACATCACACTCCGTGATCTCGAGAAGATCATCTATTACTCCAACTACGTCGTCATCGAGCCGGGGAACCAGGAAGTCTCGGTCAACCAGCTGCTCGACGAAGACGAGTACTTGGCTCTGCGCACCAAGGCGAAGGAAGAGAACGATGGCGCCTTCATGGCGGACATCGGCGCGCCGGCCGTGCGTGAGCTGCTGCGTCGCATCGACGTCGACACGCTCACCGATACGCTCCGCGCGTCGGTGGTGACCGAGACGTCGCAGCATCGCAAGAAGATGCTGCTCAAGCGGCTCAAGATCGTCGACGCGTTCCGCAACTCCGGTGATTCGGGCGAGACCCGCAACAAGCCGGAGTGGATGATTCTCGACGTGGTACCGGTGATTCCGCCCGACCTGCGGCCGCTTGTGCCGTTGGACGGCGGTCGCTTTGCCACGTCCGACTTGAACGATCTCTATCGCCGCGTCATCAACCGCAACAACCGACTGCAGAAGTTGATCATGCATCGCGCGCCGGAAGTCATTCTCCGGAACGAGAAGCGCATGCTTCAGGAAGCGGTCGATGCCTTGTTCGACAACGGGCGTCGCTCCAAGGCCATTCGTGGCCGCGGCAAGCGTCCGCTCAAGTCGCTCTCCGACATGCTCAAGGGCAAGCAGGGCCGGTTCCGTCA
>Ga0070708_100000076_pt1 | contig 63230 bp, 50 predicted proteins | sample KBSK5503metaG_FD_65469 | JGI IMG/M metagenome (GOLD analysis project Ga0070708, IMG submission 65469) | Corn, switchgrass and miscanthus rhizosphere microbial communities from Kellogg Biological Station, Michigan, USA - KBS K5-50-3 metaG | ecosystem: Host-associated > Plants > Roots >... | reverse complement strand
CCTACGAGCACACGCGACTATCAATCTTCCCAACCGCTTCACGGTGCTATGGTAAAGAGTGGAATCCCGTCGTTGATCGAACGCGGCACTCGTAGGAGCTCGGACCAGCCCTCCCCTCGGACCGCAGTGTAGCAGCAATGCGCGAGGCTGCGAAGAAGTTGCGGGCGATCTTAGCGGTTTCTTAACGCCGGCGCGCGGAAACGCGTCTCTAGCTTTCGCCCGTACGATCGGCCTTCGCGAGCGACGGTCGGCACAAAAAAATCATCCGCCGCGCCGACGATGCCGTGAATCGATTCCGCCCCGCACTCGCATGCTCTGGCTGTTCCCACTCGCGACCGCCGGCGCGCAGAACGTTCGAAACGGTCCGCTGTCGGAGCGGCAAGCAGCGTTCGCGCGTCCGGCGGTCACTATCACTTCCCGTCTCCGGCGCTGCAGCTCACGCCGAGGCTCCGCGGAATTAGCTGGTACCGGTGAGTGAGACGGATTTTCGGCGACCTTAGGCTGGTGATCATTGCCGCCACGCTGTCGCTCTACGGAATCGCGATGGTGTACTCGGCGGGCGTCACCGATACGCCAACTTTCGTCCACAATCTCTACCGATCGCAATTCCTCTGGCTGCTGATCGGAATCACCGGCGCCTACGGAATCAGTCGATCGAGCGTTCGATTCGTCGAGTGGGCGACTTTCCCGGCATACCTGTTGACGCTGTTCGTTTTGGCGTTAACGCTCGTCATCGGCAAGGGCGGAGGCACTGCCGCCAGCAGCAAGAGCTGGATCGCCATCGGTGGACACAGACTTGGCCAGCCTTCGGAGTTGATGAAGCTCACCGTAGTCCTCATGCTGGCCAAAGTGCTGGCATCCCGCTCCGAATCGCCAACCTCGATCGTGGATCTATGGAAGCCGATCCTCACCGTCGCCATTCCATGGCTCATCATCATGCTGCAGCCGGACCTTGGTACCGGAATCGTCTTCGTCGGAATCTTTTTCGTGATGCTGTACTGGGCGGGGACGCCGTGGCCGCTGCTCATTCTGCTGGCGAGCCCGGTGATCAGTCTCGTCTTCAGCTTCAACACCGCTCTCTGGGGCACCTGGTTCTTCATCCTCCTCGCTCTGGTGCTGCATTATCGGCCATACCTGATCGAGGGGATCGCACTGCTTTTGATCAATATCGTCGTCGGCGTTATCGCCCCGGTGGTATGGGAGCGGCTCGCTCCGTATCAGCGCAATCGACTGCTCGTTTTTCTCGATCCGACTGTTGATCCTCGTAATGCGGGCTATCACGTGATTCAATCAAAGGTCGCAATCGGCTCCGGCGGACTGTTCGGCAGCGGGTTCCTGATGGGACCGCAGAAGCGTCTGGCATTCCTGCCAGAGCAGCATACCGATTTCATCTTCGCCGTCGTTGGCGAGGAGCTCGGATTCATCGGCGTCACCGCGGCGCTGGCGCTTTTCCTGATGCTTTTCCTGCGCATTACCAACATTGCCGAACGCGCGAACGAGTCCTACAGTTCATTAGTCGCCTTCGGACTGATGGGATGTTGGCTGGTGCACATCATCGTAAACGTCGGGATGACGCTAAACCTGATGCCGATAACGGGAATCCCCCTCCCGTTCTTCAGCTACGGCGGGAGCTTCATGCTGGCGAGTTGGCTGGCGATCGGAATTCTGATGCGCATCTCGTACGAAGGCCGCGGGGTGCCGGTATGACGAGCGTGGCCGCCGAACATTACCGGCTCCTGGTCATCGAAGACGAGGTCGATATCAGACGCGCCGTCGGCGCGGCGCTGCGCGACCAGCATCCGGCAATCATCGAAGCTTCGACCGGGCAGGCCGGTGTCGAAGCGGTCGACACGTCGCACCCCGATCTGGTCATCCTCGACCTCGGCCTTCCGGATCTCGACGGACTCGAGGTTTGCGAGCGAATCCGCGCCATGACCGCGGCGCCGATAATCGTGCTCACGGCACGTCACACCGAATCGGACACTGTGGCGCTCCTCGACGCGGGCGCGGACGACTACATCACCAAGCCATTTTCGACCCAGGAGCTGGCGGCCCGTGTGGCGGCGCAGCTTCGTCGCGCGCGGGTGCCCCACGCCGAGCACGAGGTGATGGTCGCCGATGGCCTGTCGATCGATGTGCACCGCCGGCAGGCGATCCGCGACGGAAACGTCATCCGGCTGACGCCGATCGAATGGGAGCTGCTCTCGGTCCTTGTCTCCGATCCGGGGCGAGTATTCACCCACCAGCAGCTATTCGCGGCGGTGTGGAAGCGCGCGTTCGGCGACGCGCGACTCTACCTGCGCGTGCACGTGACGAACCTGCGTCGCAAGATCGAGCGGAATCCCGCCAATCCGCGGCTCATCATCACCGAACCGGGAGTAGGGTATCGCTTCATTTCTCCGCCGTGACCTGCTGACTGCAACGACGAAGACGGCCAGGTTCGTCGACTGGGCGCTCTGGCTCGGGATCCTCGTCGTATCGACCCTCGTCATGCAACACGCGAGGCCAAACATCGAGCAGGCGCACGCAGCTTTCGTGTACATCCTGATCGTGCTCGGCGCGGCAGCGAGCGGTGAGCAGTGGCTCGGAATTCTGGTGGCAGTGCTCGGTTTCCTGGCGATCAATTATTTCTTCCAGCCGCCATTCGACACGCTCACGGTAGGGGGACCGAACGATTTGATCGCGCTGCTCGCGTTCCTGTCGACGGCGCTGGTCGCCAACTCGTTGCTGGCGAGAGCGAGGACGGAAGCCGAGCGCGCGCGCAAGCACGCCGAGGAAATCGAAACGCTGTCTGAGGAAGTGAAGCACGCGGAAGCGCTGAGAGAAGCGAGTCGACTGAAAGACATCCTGATGGCGTCGGTGTCGCACGATCTCCGCACCCCGCTCACCGCGATACGCGCCATCGCCCAGGACATCGCCGCTGATGGCTCGGGCGCGACGACGCGCGCCGAGATCATCGTCGGTCAGGCCGATCGGCTGGGGAAAATGGTGGCCGACGTGCTCGACTTGTCGCGGCTGAAAGCTGGCGCGTTCACAATGAACACCGAAGTCAACACCGCCGAGGATCTTCTCGGCGCGACTGTGCGCCAGTTCTCGGGAGTCCCCGACGCCAAGCGCATCGAGACCATCATCGACTACTCGCAGCCGGCGTTGCTGGGAACGTTCGATTTCGTGCAATCGCTCCGAGTCATGACGAATCTCGTCGACAACGCGCTGCGCTGCTCGCACGACGCAGTCACGATATCAGTGACGCAGATGAACGGCTCGCTCTCATTCCAGGTCGCCGACCGGGGGCCGGGAGTGCTGGTGACCGAGCGCGACCGAATTTTCGATGCGTTTTATCGGCCGGTCGGGCCGGCGGCCGACGCGGGAGCGGCGGGACTCGGATTGTCGATCGCGCGACAATTGGCGGAGGCGCAAGGGGGGAGCGTGCGGTATTCCACGAGGCCAGGCGGGGGGAGCATCTTCACGTTCGAGCTGCCGGCTGCAACGCTTGAGCCGGAAGAAAGTTCGGAGTAGTTGCGGACTTCCGAGTAACTGCTGCGCGTTGCGGACCAAGTGCATTGCGGACTGCTGACCAATTACGGATTGGGAGACCTACTGCGGATTAATGACTGATACGGATTGCGGACTCCGGACTTGTTTCCCAATCCGCAGTTGGTTTCCCAACTCGCAGTTAGTCAGCAGTCCGCAATGCCGTTGGTCCGCAACGCGCAGTTTGCTAATGGGACCCAACGGGTTCAACTACAAGCACGCTGAATGAGCCCGGAACCATCGGAGGACGCCTTCTCGGGTTAGTCGCCGTCGATTCGGCGGGCACCGGCCCAAACTTGGCCGTCACAACAAAAATGCGATGCGTCGCCGGATCCAGGCCCATGGTCCGCGCCCGCTCTCCCGTCTGAACGTTCTCGACGACGTGATACTTGTTGGGCGAATCCTGGTGGATCACAGTCAGCGTTCCGTCGCCGTTCGAGGCGTAGGCGTCGCGACGGACCGGATCCCACCCCGCTCCATCGACTCCCTGCCCGATCGGGACAGTCGCCACGACGGTTCCCTTGGCGTAATCCGAGATCGCCATCACACCGCTGCGGCAGCCGGTGAACAATCTTTGGTGTGTGATATCGATCGCCATCGAGACCGGAGTCTTACAGGGAGCGGTCGACCAGCGACGCGTGACGGTGTTGGTCCTGGTGTCGATCTCCGCAATCCGACTGCTGTCGACGAGGTTCACGTAGACTTTCCCGTCGCGTGAGGATTGGCCGTATTCGGGCTTGCCGCCGAGAGGGATGTTGGAAATGACGGTGCCACGGCGTGGGTCGACGACGGTCGACGTGTTGGCGTCGCCGTTGAACGAGAAGACGTGCTTCGATGCAGGATCGTAGATGATCGCATCCGCATCTTCCGCCGCGCGAATCTTGAGCAGGCCCTTAAAGGATTTCGAGTCGAACATCAGGATCGAGCTGTCGTTGCCCGACGTCGCAAAGCCACGCCCGATGTCGGAGACGATCGCGGTGCCGTGTGCACCGTTGATGCCGGGAATCTCCCCGATCAGACGCCCGGTGTTCATGTCGACCACGCTGACCCGATTCTGCCTGGCTATGAACAGGCGATGATTGGGCGGGTCGGGAATCACGTAATCCCACCCACCTTCGCCGCCAATGTTGTAGGTGTGGGTGATCTGGTACGACTGCGCAGCCAGCGATGGCGCCGCCATCATCGAAAGCAGCAGAAGCGATTTGCGCATTTCAGAATTCTCCGGAGGGTTGGTTGGACAACTCAGGGCGCTTTCGCTCAGCGCCATACTTCTTCGGGGAGCGGCAACGCATTGGCGTCGCCATTGCCGACGGGCAGCAACCCGAAGTTGTCTTCGATTGTCCGCAGCAAGCTATAGTGCGTGAGCCTTGTCGAGTAGCGGCCCGGCGTCACCATATCGCCCAGCAGCATGGCGAGGACGCGGTTGGACCGCAGGTCGTCTCCGCCTCCTTCGCCCCATACGACGGCCAGCAGCGTTCGCTGGCGCATGGCGACGGTGCCTCGCAGCGATTGCACGAACTGCCTGAGCCAGACGGCGGACATCTCCAGCGAAGTGTCGTGCCCATCGTTGAACAGGTTCGGACTGTAGAAGGAATAGTTGGGGAGCTTGCCCGCCCTCGCGTCGCGTATGAACTCGCGGGCATTCACGACCCGCGCGCAGCGCGCGGAATCACCCTGCACCGCGGCGAATGAAAGCAGCGGCACGTGCCGCCTGGTGTATAGAGCGGTCGCTGAAGCTTTCGGTGTGAGGTGGCCGTCGCCCGCTTCGCCGCCCAGAAAACAGTGACCCGGAAAGTCCTCGGCGTACGCCTTCCAGCTCAACCCCTTCCGCTCCAAACGGTTGACGATGCTCTGCGCCTTTATCGGCGTCTCCACATGATCTCTGGTCAACCCGAAAGTACTGCCGGCGACGAGCGCCAGATAATTCGGGAGCGATGGATGGGCCAGCGCGTGATAGTTCGAGAACCAGGCGGCGAGCTTGACGATGGCGGCGATGTTCGAGTCGGAGAGCGCCTGACTGGCTCCCTGATTCTCCATCACGACGATGACGACGTGGTCAAAATTGCGCCCAACCGTATGAGCTGAATCAGTTTGCGCTTGCGCGCGGCACACGAGGCTCAGCCAGCATACACAGCCGAAAAGGAGCACGCTTGTTGCTTTACGTCCGGGCGCGGCGGCCATGGACGATAGATATCGCAACAGTCAGCCGCGCGAGCCTGGCTGTCATTCTTACGACAGGTGAGCAGTGATCGCGCGCAAACGTTGCTCTGGACGAGCCGACCAACTACACGACTTCGACGATTTATTTGAACTGAGCGCGGCGAGTTAGATCGAGCATGAGAAGTTCGAAAATTATTCCTGCGGTGATTGCAGTCGCCGTGCTGCTGCTGGTTGATTGTGGCCACGGTAAAGCCAGCGCTGGAACCCCGGTCGCGTCGGCGGCGTACCGCAACGCAGAGGGCACGGTGAACATCTACGCCGAGACGGGCGCCAACGAGCTTTCGCCCGAGGCGAAGAAAGCGCTGCCGATGGTCTACGTCCCGAATTCACGGGGCGGGACGGTAACGGAGATCGATCCGCGCACTTACCAGGTCGTGCGGACTTTTCCGACAGGACGTGTTCCGCAACACGTGGTTCCGTCATACGACCTGTCAACGCTGTGGGTGGCGAACAACTCGTCGAACAGTCTCACCCCAATCGATCCGCTCACTGGAAAAGAAGGACCGAGCGTGAGGGTCGACGATCCCTACAACATGTACTTCACTCCCGACGGGAAGTACGCGCTGGTGATCGCCGAGGCTCGTCGTCGGATCGACTTCCGTGATCCGCACGACATGAAGCTGGTAAATTCGCTGCGCGTCGCCTGCAAGGGACTCGATCATGTCGAGTTCACCGCCGACGATAAGTACGCGATCGCGACCTGCGAATTCTCGGGGCAGTTGGTGAAGCTCGATCTCGCATCGCAGTCCGTGGTGGGTTACCTGACGCTCGATCCGGACAAGTGGAGCAACTACCTCCCGCGCCAGATCTCTCGACTCTGGAATCGCCGGAAGCGGGCGAATGCTGCGATGGCGGCTCTGATGAATATTCCGTCGATGCCGCAGGACATTCGGTCATCGGCTGACGGCACCAAATTCTACGTCGCCGACATGAAGGAAAACGGAGTGTTCGTCATCGACCCGCAGAAATTCGAGAAGATCGGATTCGTCCACACCGGAAGGGGTGCGCACGGGATTTATCCAAGCAGAGATGGGCGTGACCTATATGTGACGAACCGCGGCTGGAACACGATTGCCGGTGGGCGTCGTGGTCCCGGCTCGATCACAGTGCTCGATCCACAAAAGGACAGCGTGTTGGCGACGTGGCCGATTCCCGGGGGCGGAAGTCCCGACATGGGCGATGTCACCGCTGATGGAAAAGAGTTGTGGGTGTCGGGGCGATACGATGATGAGGTATATGTGTTCGATACGTCGACTGGGAAATTGACGCATCGGATTCCGGTGGGGCGAGAGCCGCACGGGCTCGCTGTTTGGCCGCAGCCGGGGCGGTACTCTCTGGGACATACTGGGAACATGAGGTAGATGCCCTGAAGTGCGCGCTTGGAGCTGTCCGTTATCCGTGCCCGTGCCCGTAACCCGTAACCCGTAACCCGTTACCCGTTACCCGTAACCCGTAACCCGTAACCCGCTACCCGTGACCCGATACCCGTTACCCGATTCCCGCTTCCCGCCTCCCGCTTCCCGCCTCCCGCTTCCCGGTCACCTTGCCCTGATGGCGATGCTCTTCTTCGCGACTCCGGCGTTCGCGCAGCAGTCGGTCTACATCGAGGACCTCACGTGGCCCGAGGTGCGGCAGGCGATCGCGGCGGGAAAAACGAGCGCCATCATCTACACCGGCAGCACCGAGCAGAACGGTCCGCACATGGCGATCGGGAAGCACAACTTCATCGCACGCTGGGTTGCCGGTGCGATTGCGATCAAGCTCGGGAACGCTCTCGTCTATCCGACGCTTCCCTTTGCACCCACCGGCGACGCGGTGACGCGCACGGCGCACATGCGCTTCCCCGGCTCCGTCTCGCTGACTTCGCAGACTTACGCCGCCGTCGTGCACGATATCGCGCTGAGCGCGCTCGATGCCGGATTCAAGGACGTCTTCATCATGGGCGATCACGGCGATGGCCAGGACGTACTCGCGTCGGTCGCGAAATCTCTCGACGCCCAGTGGAAGTCCAGAGGCGCGCGCGTGTTCTATGTGCCCGATATCTACTTCAAGGAAAAACAGCAGGCCCACGCCTACGAGGCCGCGCACGGACTACCGACGCACGACGCTCACGCCGGAACCGACGACACCTCCGAGCTCCTGGCCCTCGACGCGCAGCATCGCTGGATTCGCCCCGACAAACTCGCACCGAGCGAGGGAGCCCAGACATCCCGCACAGGTGTAGACGGCGATCCGACAAAAGCCTCAGCCGGTCTGGGAGACATCTTTCTCCAGTACAAGATCGACGACGCGGTGGCGCAAATTCTCCGCCTTCAGCAAATCAAACCGTAGCGCTATTTCCCAAATTCGATTTGCGCCGCGATGACTCCCATTGCGACGACCAACCCGAAGAGCACGCCCAGGTAGATTTTCCACGCAAGCCGGACCCACGACGGCGTCCCGTCCATCCTCACTTCCACGGCCTTCACGTCGGTTCGCGCTACGCCCGTGTGTCGCTCAAGCCGAGAATCCAACCCGACAATACTGTCGTTGGTAAATGAGACAGCCCGCATCGTGAGGGTGTCTCCATCGTACGTGATGACCCGGACCAACCTGTGGCGCCCGACACCGGCGTTAGTATCCGGTTGGACCGGCTTCTCGATCCATGCTCGGCAAGCCGTCTCAAACGTGAGTACGAACGCGAGAAGAATTCCGAGTGCCCGAAATGACCATCTGTATGGCATGCCAGGGACGCTAAAGTCCCCTCGCTCCGCCACAAATACGTCGAATTACGTAGGCATTCATTAGATCGCGACGCAGTTGAGTTAGCAGCGGCCAGTTAGTCTCCCAATCCGCAGTTAGTCTCCCAATCCGCAATTAGTCAGCAGTCCGCAATGCCGTTGGTGCGCAGTGCGCAGTCTCCCCGATGCAAAAACGCCGCGGATTCTCATCCGCGGCGTTTTCACGTGCCCTCAAAAAAAAGCTACTGACAGCTATCGACGGTATGCGTATCAAGGTGCAGCACGCAGTTCAGCGTGCCAATCTGCAGCCCCGCCGCGGTAGTACCATTGAACGTCACCACGACGCGCCTCTGCACATCCTTGGTCACTGTTCCCGTCGCGCCCTGCAGCGACGCCGTGTATTTCACGGCAACGACGATCGTCCCGCTCAGCGGAACCTGACTAGTCGCAGCCTTGCCCGGCATTACGACATTGGTAACAGTGTCCGCCGCCGTGCCGGCCAGAGTTCTGATGCCATCGAGGCCGATGTGCGAGATCGTATCCGCGCCAGCGCCGACACCGTTCCACGTCCGCTGCGGCTTCTGGCTGATCAGACCGCTGACGGTGGCGTTGCGCGTTCTGTGCACGCCCGCGTTCCAGACCAGATCACGCGAGAAGTTTCCATCGACCTGCGCCTGGAAGTTCACGGACTCGACAACCGTCGAATCCCAGGTCTGCACCGTCTGACCCTGCGCGTTGTAGAACGCGAACGATCTGGTGACGGTCAGGCCCTGCTCCGTCGTCGCCGAGCAGGTGTAGCGGCCCGAAGCGTATGTGCAGCTGGGGGAGATTCCGTTCAGGCTCGGCTTCGTGCCGTTTCCAACGCTGACGCTGAAACTCGGCGCCACCATCGAGAACGATCCTGCTGCGGCGACATCGTCACCAAAGCTGGTGACCTGCGACGCAACGGCGTCACCGGAGGTCGCGGCAATGTCGGCGTTGATTTGCGCGTCGTTTAGCGCCGGCGGACCAGCGATATCGCTGCTGCAAGCAACGGCTCCTACCGTCAGAAACAACGCGGCGGCAGTGAGCAGTGGATTTCTGAAGTTCATAAAAGCGTGGGCTCCTTGAATTGTGTGCGCCGCACAGCGCGGCATTACCCATGACACGAGGGAGCCCGCGAAAAGGAAACCCTTACGCCAACCTGACACGAGTAACAGCGGGAAGCGGGAAGCGGGAAGCGGGAAGCGGGTAACGGGTAACGGGTAACGCGTAACGGGTAGCGGGTAACGGGTAACGGGTTACGGGTTACGGGTAACGGGTTACGGGTACGGGTACGGGTAACGGATAGCGCGCCTTTCGACGACGGCTTAACGCGTACGATGTCCTCGCGTCTAAATCGTTGGCGCCCGATTTTCCACGCTGGCGGGCGCAATGACACATGCAACGGAGGACCACGATGTTCCGCTCCACTCTCGCGGCTGCTACACTGGCGCTCTTCGCCATTGCCGGAACTGCCACCGCACAATCCACCACGTCGACGGCTGCTGCACAACACCGCTTTCGCCACGGCGAGCTGTTCGAAGGAATCAATCTCACCGCCGCCCAGAAATCGCAGATCGAGGCGATTCGCGCCAAGTATCATCCCGAGCTCGAGGCGGCACGCGATTCGATCAAGCCCGATCGGGCAGCGCTGAAGAACGCGCGCACCGCCAAGGATTCGGCGGCGATCAGAGCGGCGCGTCAGGACATCCGCAGCGATCGCAAAGAGCGCGGCGAAATTCTGAAGGACGAGCACGACGAGCTGCTCAAAGTGCTCGGCCCCGAGCAGCGCGAGAAATTCGAGAGGAATCTCAAGGAGTGGAACGCCGACCGACGCGACCGTCGCGCCGATCGTCGCGAAACCCGCTCCGACACGCGCGAGATCCGCAGCGACAGAAAGGAAGTCGCCGCCGATAAAGCCGAGATCGCCAGCGACAAGAAGGAAGGCGAGAAGGGCGAGCTGAAATCAGATCGCAAAGAGCTGAAAGGCGACCAGAAAGATCTGAAAAAGGATCTGAAGGATCGCAAACACGACGCACGGGACCTGAAGCGCGATCGGAAGGACAAGTAAAACCACTGAGAATCATCCTTTACAACGAAAGGGAGAGGCAGGAATGCCTCTCCCTTTTTTGTGACATTTCATAGGGTTTCCCCCCGAAATGATAGAAAAACGACAGTAGATGATAGAAAATCGACATCTCTGCGCTTACCTCACGTGACGGGTGACTGACAAGACCGTTTTATAGAGACACGGGTGGTCACAAACCCCTCTATAGAGACCAATCCCCCCTCGCCTGGCGGAATTTCCTTGCTCCACTTACCCCGTCGTCAATCCATCTCGGTCAAGCTTCCCGCGCTGATTTCGGCGCTGCTCGTTGTCGCAATCATCATCTTTTCGATCGTCGCGCATCTGCAACTGAAGCGCGTCCTGCTGGCAACAGCAGCCGGTCGCGTCACCAGCGCATCGCACGTTCTCGGCGGACTCATGGAGGATTCGGAGCGCCGACTTCGCACCGAGTCTGAAAAGGTTTCGTCGGATTCTGCGGTCAAGCGCTTCGCCAGCAATCCAACTGCTGCCAACCGGAGCGCAGCACAAAAGTCCGTGGCTAAACTCGCTACTGCCGTCCCGCAGACAATCGGTATCGAGCTGCGCGACAAGCAGTTGCATCGGACGCTGTGGGTCGATGGCAAATCCGCAGACAGCGCCACTTTCATTCGCGACGGACTCGAACGCGCCATTCCGGCGAGCGCGACACCGGTCGGTCCGCTGCAGTCGGAAAAGAATAACATCTTCTACGACGTCCTCGCTCCGGTGCTCAGGGCCAACACGGCGGATACAGCGGGTTACATCGTGATTTACAAACGAGTTTCGTCGGCCAACGGTGCGCAGCTAATCGGAAAATTGATCGGATCCGAAGCGTCGATGCTGATGGGCAACGCCGACGGAAAAATGTGGACCGATCTTTCGAGCGTTGTGCACGGGCCCACCCCGTATCGTGCGCAAAAGAACGTTCTCATCTACAACGGTCCTGACGGATCAAAGCGAATCGGCGCGGCAACCAGGATTGCACGCACCCCATGGGTGCTGTGGGTTGGACTGCCGTTTGATGTCGCCATGGCTCCCGCCAACGACTTCCTGCGTGACATGATCATCGCCGCGCTTCTGCTGGCACTCGTGGGCGGATTCGGGGCGCTGCTGATTACCCGCGAGATCGCGCAGCCGCTGCGTGACATCACACTTGCCGCCCAGGGAATCGAGTCGGGCGACTACTCCCGCCGCGTGAAGACGAACCGACACGACGAGCTCGGCATTCTGGCGAGGACGTTCAACGGGATGGCGATGCAGGTGCAGAGCGCACGCCAGGAGCTCGAATTGCGCGTTAAGGATCGCACCAGCGAGCTGCAAGCGGCCCTCGGCGAGCTCCACTCGGCGCAGGAGTCGCTCGTCCGCCGCGAGAAGCTCGCCATACTCGGCCAGCTGGCGGGCGGCGTCGGCCACGAGCTGCGCAACCCTCTCGGTGTCATGACCAACGCACTCTACTACCTGGGCATGGTGCTGAAAGACGCCACTCCCGATGTCAAGGAATACCTCGGCATCCTGCGCACGCAGATCGGGCTCTCCGAAAAAATCGTCGGTGATTTGCTCGACTTTGCGCGACTGAAGCCCCCGACGCGCGAGACAGTCACCGTCGAGCGCATCGTGAAGGAGCAGCTCGAGCGACTTGGCCCGGCTGAGAACGTGCATGTGAAGCACGATTTTCCGGCGGATCTGCCGCCGGTGAAGGTCGACAGAATTCAGATCGGACAGGTCGTGCTCAATCTTCTCACCAATGCGCTGCAAGCCATGGAAGGAAAGGCCGGCACGCTCACTCTGCGCGCGCGCCACAACGGCAATGGCAGCGTCAAGCTCGACGTCATCGACACCGGCGTCGGCATGACACGCGAGCAGCTCGACAAGATGTTCGAGCCGCTGTACACGACGAAAGCGCGTGGCATCGGACTCGGTCTCGCCGTTTCCCGCAACCTGGCCGAGGCCAACGGCGGCGGTATTTCAGCTGCAAGCGAGCCGGGTAAAGGCTCGACGGTCTCGGTCGAGCTCCCGATGGCCAAGGCGGAAGCGGCATGACTCGTCGGATTCTGATTGTCGACGATGATCGACAGATGGTACGGACGCTGTCCGATATCGTCCGCATGCATGGCTGGCAGCCCTCGGGCGCCTACAGCGGCGAAGCGGCGGTTGAAGAAGTTCGCAAGGAGTCGTACAACGCCGTGCTGATGGATGTGAAGATGGCCGGCATCAACGGCGTGACGGCTTTTCGGGAGATGAAACGTTTTCGCCCGAACATCCGCGTGGTGTTGATGACTGCCTACACCGCGGCAGACATCATCGCCGAAGCGGAGCGTGAGGGGGCACTCAAGGTACTCGCCAAGCCGGTGGTTCTCTCCGGACTCATCGAGATGCTGGACCAGACGACGAAGCAGATGCCACCAGTGCTGCTGGTGGGGGACGACGTTTCACTGTTGCGGGACCTCTGCCGGCGACTGGAGGAGTGCGGATACGAAACACTCGAGGCCACGAGTCTGGAGAAAGCGCTCGACACACTCGAGAAAACCTCTCCCGCCGCAGTGGTACTCGATCTTCGTCTCGACGGCATCGCCAACGAAGAATCGATCCTGGCGATCAAACGAGTGAGTCCAAGTGTGGCGTTGATTCTCTGCAAGGGACGGTCATCCAGCAACGGCAATGGCAAGCGCGATGAGAGGCGATTGATTCACGCCACGATCGAGAAGCCGTTCGCTCCGGAAAAACTCATAAAAATACTGGATGACATTTTCGCAAGCTGAAGTCCACCCACTCCAGGTTCTGATCGTCGATGACGATCCGCAGATGCTGCGGACCATCACCGACATTCTGCGCCTGAACGGCTATGCGCCGTCGGGCGCGACGACCGGACTGGGAGGGCTGGAGCTGGCGGCGAAGATGGAGAATTCACCGGCGATAGCGTTGGTCGACCTGAGTTTGCCGGACATGGATGGAATCGAGGTCGTGTCGCGGCTGCACGCGCTCTCGGCGCTTACTCAGGTGGTCATTCTCACAGGTAACGCGTCAGTCGACAGCGCAGTTCGCGCGCTGCGGGAGCAGAGCTACGACTATCTGATCAAGCCGGTCCAACCGGATCATCTGCTGGCCACGCTGGAGCGCGCGGGTGAGCGGTCCTACCGCCGCCGCGCCGAGGAGGGCATGCGCGAGAGCGAAGAGCGGATGCGGCAGATCTTCGCCCATGTGAGCGACGCGCTGTTCATCGTCGACGACTCAGGAATCATTGTCGATGTCAATCCGGCGGCAACTACTCTCACTGGTCGTTCGCTCGAGGAGTTGCATTCAACCCCACTGAGCGACGTGCTGCCGGAGGTCAACTCCGTCCCCGACGACACAGCCGACGGACGTTCGCGCCTGGCGACGCTGGCGACGGGCAGCACGGCGACAAGAGTGCTCGACATTCAATCCGCCCGGTTCGCGCCGGGCGTCCGTGTTTACACGGTGCGCGATCTGACGAAGCAGCGGCAACTGGAGGAAGAGCTGGCGCAGTCGCGCAAGATGGACGCGATCGGACAGCTAGCCGGCGGTGTCGCGCACGACTTCAACAATCTCCTCACTGTCATCATGAGCTACAGCTCGCTGTTGCTGGGCGACATCGAGCCGACCGATCCCAGACGGCAGGACGTGCAGGAAATCAGCGATGCCGCGGAGCGAGCCGCGGCTTTAACCGGGCAGCTGCTCGCATTCAGTCGCAAGCAGGTGATGCATACCCGGCCGATCAGCATCAATACAGTCGTCTCCGGACTCGAGAAGATGCTGCGGCGCCTGATCGGTGAAGACATTGAGCTGACAATCTCGCTCGGCGATCCGTTGCACCTGGTGAATGCAGATCCGGGGCAGCTGGAGCAGGTAATCATCAACCTCGCCGTCAACGCACGCGACGCGATGCGCAACGGCGGCAAGCTGCACATTACGACGTCCAACGCCGTTCTGCCGCCCGATTCCCGGGGCAAGCGCGCCGAGCCGTCGGCGAAAGGTCACGTGATGGTCGAGGTCAAGGACACCGGTATCGGGATGACGCGCGAGATTCAGCAGCGCATCTTCGAACCCTTCTTCACGACCAAGGAACAGGGCAAGGGTACCGGACTGGGATTGGCAACCGTCTACGGAATCGTGACGCAGTCGCGTGGCGAGGTTCGACTGCACTCGGAGCCGAATCGTGGAACGACGTTCCGCATTTTCTTCCCTGCCCTGGCGACGGCGGTGGAGTCGGTCCCGGCGGTGGCGGAGACACACAACGTTCCCCGTGGTGACGAGACAGTGCTGATCGTGGAGGACGACGCTTCACTGCGCGCTCTTGCCGCGCGTGTCCTCGAGGCCAGCGGCTACAAGGTTCTGCTGGCGCGAAACGGTGTGGAAGCGCTGGCGCTGTGCGCCGGCTACGATGGCAGAATCGATCTCGTCGCCAGCGATGTCGTGATGCCCGAGATGAGCGGGCGCCCACTGGTCGAGAAACTCGCCGAAACTCGCGCCGAGACGAGGGTGCTGTTCATGTCAGGCTACACAGATGACGACGTGATGCGGCGCGGCGTGCTCGATGGCAGGACGGCGTTCATCCAGAAGCCGTTCACGGCGACCCAGTTCGCAACGAAGGTTCGTGACGTGCTGGATCAGCCGCGCCGAGGCGGGACCAACTAGCTTGGTGTTCAGGCAGCGAGCGGTACGGAACCTTCCTTGCAGACTTTCTCTTGGCTCGAGTACGGCGAGGATAGGTTGAACCGGATTCTGATCAAGTGCCCGAACACCGGCAAAATGATCTACACGGGTTACTCGATGGACCCGCAAACGTTCGAGGCATCTCCGATCGAGGAAATGGATCCGATCGAGTGTCCTGCGTGTCACCAGATGCACCGCTGGTCGAAGAGAGACGCACGGTTCGAGCGTGACCCGAACGAGTAGCCGGTAGAAGCGTCGAGCCCCGACCCAAAAAAATTATTTAACCTCGACCGCGCTCGCCGGTCAAATTCTTGCAGCCAAAAGCTGGATTTAAATCCAGAGCTGGCTCTCCCCTGCAGATGAGTAACAGACGGAAAGCAGAGGCAATAGCGGCCGCGCGAAACGAAATCGCCAGACGAATCGCCCGGTTCTGCACGTCTCTGTCACCACAAGAATTCGAGCGCCTGCTCGATCGCATGGCGCACATCCAGTGGAAGTACGACGTGCTTCCGCACATCGACTTTTCAGTCGAGGAAGAAGAGGACACCGAGCAGTATCTGCGACCGAACTGATCTCCTAGTTCGCGGCCAGCTTTTTCGGCGGCCTCACCACGATTATCATCGGGACGTACCAGCCCGCCAGGCGAGTGTGCATGTACAGTCGCTCGACGCCAGGCTTCCGCGGAGTATAAAGGAAGTCGCCCGTTTCTCCAGCTCCCATTGTAGTTGACGCCGATCGCTCAGTTGATTGCTCGGGTGGAAGATCTGCCCCGTCTTTCGCAACGGGCGTCCAGCGAGACGTGGTTGAATCGTTCCCAAGGCGGAAAACGACCACGGCTTGCGGATGGATCTGGATGATGCGTAGCCGGTAGGTGGTGCCCGCTTCGAGATCCGCCTGGGGAAACGCGGTGCCATTCACCATCCCCGTCGATCGCATCTCGATGTTGCCGGGCCCGCCACCTCCGACGAGTACGATCTTGTCGACACCGGGATCGAAGGGGTGCGTCGAGTCAGTGACGATCAGCGCACCGTACATGCCGGAATTCGTTTGAATCAGCTCGTTGATGTGCGAGTGATAAATGAATGTGCCGGCGCGCGGCGGAGTGAACTCCGCAATGAATGAGTCGTCGGGCTGAATCGCCGGCGCGATTCTCCCCGGAACTCCACTCCAACCAGCGACGCCGTCCGGGTAACTCTCGATCTCCAGCCCGTGCCAGTGTACGGAAGTCGGAACATTGAGCCTGTTGACGACTGTGATTCGAGCGGGTCTCCCGCGCTCGAGTAACAGGGTTGGTCCGGGAAGCATCACCGAATCTTTGGGCGGAGGGGAGCCCTGCTGCAGCACGAACCCGATCGCCGGCTTGTTGCTATAACCCTTTGCCGCGCTCTGGATGACGAGGCGGAGCCGCTTGGGCTCCAGGCCTTCCGCCACTGAGAGTTCGCCACGCGGAAGAACGTGAATTCCCAGAATCAAACCTGCCATTTCATTGATACCGTGGGCGGCATGCATGTGCTCGCGCTCCATCTCCGCCAACGGGCGAACCTGGATGATGTTGGCAAGCTTGCTCATTCCATCGACGTGGAGTGCAAGATGGCAATGGAACAGCCAGTTCCCCGGCCGCTCCGCAACGAATCTGATTGCCATCGTACCACCCGGAAAAACCAATCTGGTGTTGGCCTGACTGATTGCCGTCGGCGGCAGAGCGGTGTCGGCGAGGAATGTGCCCGATCGCTCTGCCTGGAAGTAAAAACCGTGGAGGTGCATCGGATGGGGCGCGGCACTCGCATCAATCACTCGCCAGCGCACCGTGTCGCCCTGCGTGAACGTAAAACGCTCGGTATAGGGCCACGATTTGCCGTTGAAAACGGCGATCTCGCGCGGGTGGGGAGTCAATCCGGTCATGCTGTCCTTGTCTTCACTAAATAAACCGACCACGAAGACGCGATCTACTGGCTGAGCCAGGCCAACAGGATCGACGACGAAAGCGCCAGTGAGCTGGGAATCGTATGCGACGCGGTAGAGGAGCGGAGTGTTGGTGGTCGAAGCCCAGTAGAAGTAAGTGCCCGCCGCGCCCGCTTGAAACGTCACCTCACGGGCGGCACCCGCAGGAATCTTCAGCGCATTGTCGGTGCTGGATGGGCGCGTAACAAGCCCGTGCACGACTGCGTCCAGGGCGAGGGAATTTCGAATAGTGACATGAATCTCCGTTCCTTCTGGAACGCGAATCATCGGCCCCGGAATTTCAGGCGCGCGTCCCTCCTCAGCGAACGCCTGCATGGCGATGCTCGGCCCCGATTCGTCCTCGGGGAACCACTGCGCGTTCACGATATCGAGCTTGAGCTCGAGCTTGCCGTTGCGGAGAGCTCCAGCCGATCGACGATTGTCGTTGGTAGTCGCCCGCGCGAGCGGGTTGGAGTCGCTGCGATTCGCCGGGTTCGGGAACGCGGCTGCAAGCGATACCAGGAGACTGGAGAGCAGCACGGCGGATGGCGGGTTCATCGTCCGTCCGATCGTTTGAGCGAGAGCCCAATATGTAGTGATATCGTGTAAGAGCAACGGCGAACTGCACCGCTAGTCGCTGTCAGCCGCTGCGCTGAGAGCCTGGCGCTGCCTACATCTGGACAGATCTCCGTAACATTGCGAGAAACTGCTCTTGTTTCCTCAACGCCGGCGCCATCTGTCCCGTCGCCTGCAGCGCCGAGCTCCTGGCTCTAAAGCTGACAGCGACCAGCGGTGTAGTTTCTTTTTTGAATTTAGCTCGCGAGCTCCGCCAACTTATTTGACAGAGCAACCATGGCAGCGGTATCCCGCTTACAGTACTCGAGCAGCGCCTGACGAATCTCCTCTCTCTCCTCCGGATGGATGCTGGTTCCACCGAGGACCACCCGCGCCAGCTGCACACTCGCCGTCTCCGCTTCGGCAATCGGCAGATCGTCGTAGCCGAGTCCGGGCACCAGCGCGGGAAGCACCTTCTTGATGCTGAAGCTGCCGCCGAATTTTTCGTCGTAGACGTTCTCGCGCACGATCGGCTGCAGATCGACGAGATTGTCGGCGATTCCCTTGAGCAGCGCCGCCTTGTCGGGGCACGCGTCCGCCACCAGCTCGATGCAGCCGCGCTCGAACTGCGCGTTGTAGGCGGTAACCGTCGCCGCCGGCGTGCAGGCGTCGAGTATCGCTTGCGCAATCGCCGGCCGCGGGTCGCCCTTGCCGTCGAACAGCCACTGGGTGTGTGATTCGCTGTGATCCGATCGCACCAGATGGCAGCTCAATTGAACCGGTATCTGATCGTAAGGACGGCAGCCAGTCCAAATCGGAATTGCCGGCTGCACCGTCTCAAAATCAATATGCGCAACAGGGTATGTCAGTAAGTTCATAGCTTCGAGCAACGCATCACGCTCGACGACGATGTGTCCTTCCCGCAGCGCGCGCCGTTGGCGGGCAGCGATCGCGCCCAGCTTGACGTCGTCGGGTAAGTCACGAATTCGTTCCCAACCGGAAGCCTCGAATTCTGCCAGCATCTTCTCGGTCACCTTGTACAGCGTGCTGATGTGATCGGTGGGCGGCTCCGGCCAGCAGCGATCGATGAACGGACACGGATCGGGCCGCTTGCAATGCGAGCCGATCGCAATGTTGGGCGCGATCGGTAGTCGCGCCGTGATCATCTCCAGCCGCATCTCCTCGGCGATCGTCGCGAGACGAGCTTCGACGAGCTCGGTGACGTCGACGCGGGTGAAGAGATTCGAGAGATCGGGATACACGCAGTCCCGATTGAGGTGCATGATCTCGCAGCGGACGATCGGCACGCCGGCGGCGCGCAGCACATGCGCCTGGATGGCGAGATCGGGAATGTGTTTGAGCTCGCTGACCGATGTCTTCGACTTCACCTCGATGAGCAGGAAGCCATCATCGACCCGCTCGAGGATGTCGGGGAAGACGAGAGTATCGTTGGCGATGACTGCCGCCTCGTAAATAGCCGGCACCGACTCCTCGGCGATTGCCTGGCGGCTCTCCTCGAGGATCGCGTTGAGGCTGCGCCCGCCGCGCTTGATCAGCTTTCCGCCCGGCACATAGGTTCGGGCTATCATGCCGACTCTGGCGCCTTCCTCCATCCTGAATCGCGACGTCAGCGTCGGACGCATCTCAGGCGCGGATGGATCGTACATCTCCCACCACATGCGCTTCAGGCACTGCGCACCGGCGAGAAATGTTTTCTTGGTGAGAGTGTAGTGGCTGATCACGCGTCCAAGGTAGGAACGCCAGTGATAGCGAGCAACCGAAATCCGCCGGCTGACGATTTGGCAGTTCGTCGAGCCAGCCGTTAAGCGATCAATTCAGTTGTCGTGTCGGATCGGCTGATGCAATTATCTCGCGCATTTCACCTGCGCTTTCACCGCCATGGTCTGCGGATCGCCCGACATTTCGTTCGAAACAACGAAGTGGTACGTGCCTTCGCCCGGCAAATCGTAGCTGAGAGTGTTTTCGGACCCCCTGAACGTCGCCCATGACGATTGAGCGATCGCCGCGGGGTTGGCGTGCCAGAAGACATACTCGTCGTCGGTAAGCAGGAACACTTCGATATTGCGACCGAACCCGCTGACGCCCCTCGTCGATCCAGTCATCTTGCATTTCTGATCAGTTTCTGGGAGCGCAAACGCGTACTGCAGCGCGTCGCGCGGCGGAATGGTGGCGCTCTTGACGTCCGCGACCTTGATGCTGATCAGAGCCGAGGGTTTGGCGGGAGCAGCTGGTGTCGATGCGACCGCGACCGGTAGTGTGCCCAGCGCAACCGGGGCTTCCGCGACAGGTTGTGTCTCTGCTTCGGCGGCGGCTCGGGTCGGAAGTCGCATTGATAGCGACAGAACTTCCGCCGGGGCGGACTGGACCATTGACCACAACGTCGCGTAGGCGACAACGAGTCCTGCCGCTACGCCAATTCGTGCCTTACGATCGCCTGGATCCGTGGACGGCGGGGCGTCGTTGGATACATCCCAGCCGCACTGCTTGCACTCTTTCGCGTCCGGCAGCATCGGCTCGCCACAGAAATTGCAATATTTTCTCACGCTATCGTCCTTTTCATAGTCACGAGGCTGCGCGAATGCACCACGCAGCCCTTTACTATGAGGACGAACTAGTGTCTTGGTGGGAACAGCGTTTTTCTACCTTACCGCCGGACTGACAAAGCTAGAATTGCTGTTGCATCGCCTCCGCTTCGGATTGGCCGCCATTCCCCCGTGGCCGGGGCGGATGCGCCGGCTCCGAGATCTGCTCCAGCACCAGCGCGATCTCCTCCTCGCTGACCGAGCTGTCTCTGCCGGCCGCCCGTGCGATGTCGGCTTGCGAGATGATGCCGAGGCAGCGTCCACCGGCGTCGACGATCGGGATGCGACGCACCTGGAGCTCCGCCATTTTTCGTTCTACGTCGCGCAGATCATCGTCGGCGGCGCAGGATCTGACCGACGGGGTCATCACGTCGCCGAGCCTGGTCTCCGGGCTCTTGCCGTAGCCGATCACGCGGATAGCGAGATCACGGTCTGTTACCATGCCAATCACGCGGCGCGCGTCGTCGATGACGGGCACGACTCCGCAATCCTTGTCGCGCATTACTTCCGCCGCTCGGCGCGCAGTGTCTTCCCGCCGCAAACATTCAGGGTCCTTCGTCATGATATCTCTTGCTCTCATTTGGGCGCTCCGTGGCGGGATGGAACTTGAGAATGGTGCAAGGAACTAAAGGGGGCAAGAGACGTGCTAAGCCTGAGGTTGCCAGACTGGCCGCTCTTTGGGGAAACCGGATTGCGAATCGCTAACTGACTCCGAAGTGCGAACCTGCTTCGAAGTGCGAGCCGACTACGAGCCTAAAGAACCAGTTCTTAATCAGTTCGCAGTCGGTTCTTAACTCGCAGCGCGTTCGTAGTTCGCACTCAGTTAGCGATTCGCAATCCGGGTTTCCGCGCTTCGAACTCGTATTTAGGCCGCCGCGGATGGTGGCGGTACCCACCCCGCTGGCCTCTCGAGGGCGGCTCGATCCCACTTCGCCAGGGTCGCCCCCGCCTCGTACGAACTCTGCAAGAAATCGAGTATCGCCTGATCCGGGTCGGGCGATGAACGAACGACCTCGTAGGGGAGGAACCACTCGCGCATCTGCGTGTGATAGTACGCGCCTCTCGGCCCCACCGGCGCCACGTCGAATCCCGGCGGTTCGGGATATGAGTAGGCGTAATACGATGGCTCGGTCACCGGGGAGTCGACAGAGCCCGGCCACCATCCCGCGCTGATGCACTCGTGCGAGTACGCCTCTTTCATCACGTAGCTGGGACAGTTGGGAACGGCGCCCGTGTACTCGGGCCCGCGGCGTCCGGAGAAGCGCGTGCACGCCAGATCGAAACCGCCCCACCAGAAATGGGACGGGCTCGATTTGCCGAGGAATCGACCGCGAAACGCCCGGAATACTCGATCGGAGTTGAGGAGAATCCGCCAGCATCTATGCGCAGCGTCTGCGTCGTATGACGAGTGCGCGTTGTCGTCGGCGAACGGCGTCGCGTCGGCAACCTCTACCGGTTTACCGTAAAGGCGAATCTCGATGTCGAGCGAGCGAAGCATCGCCATGTACTCGCGGTAGAAATCGGCGACTGACATCGGCGCCAGAGCAATGCTGCGCTCGTCTCCCTCGCTGGTGACCGCAAGCAGGCGATGATCGACGAAATCGAAACTCACGTCGAAGGTGCGGCCGTTATGAGGTATGGGCGATGTCGTGAGTCCCCGGTCGGTCAAATACAAAACGACCTGCCACCAATGGTTCTGCATCGGGGCCAGGGCGAGGCGCGTCTTCCCCACCATCTGAGTCCAGCGATGAAGAGTCGTCTGGGTGGGTGCCCATTCGTCAAACGCCAGCGTCGGCCAGGCTGTTTCTGTTTTCAGCATGCTAGTTCACCTCACCTAAACGTATTCGATTTGTCAATGCTAGATTCCACATCGATCTAAAGAGGCGACGCGGTTGGATTTCTCCGGGCCTACCACCGACGAGCAATCGGAGCTGACGCGCATCGCGGGCGCGCTCGATCCCGATTTCAGAATACTAGGCGAGCTCGGCCGCGGCGGAATGGGCGTCGTCTATCTGGCAGTCGACGTCAATCTCGATCGCGAGGTCGCGATCAAGGTGTTGCCGCCGTATCTGGCGCGGGAACCTGGAGTGCGCGACCGATTCCTGCGCGAAGCGCGCACCGCCGCCAAGCTCACGCATCCGAATATCGTTCCCGTGTATCGCGCCGATGAAATGGGCGGTGTTGTCTTTTTCGTCATGCGCCACGTCGATGGCGAGTCGCTGGCCGATCGGCTGGCTGCGTCACGCACTCTTTCGCCACTCGAAGTCACGCGCGTGCTCAAACCCGTCGCGCTTGCCCTGGATTACGCGCATGGGCGCGGAGTCATTCATCGCGACATCAAGCCGGAGAATATTCTCCTCGAGCGCGGCAGTGACACGCCGGTCGTAACCGATTTCGGTATCGCCCGCCTGATGGAGTCGGCGCCGCAAACGGCTACCGGTCAGATCCTCGGCACGGTTCTCTACATGAGTCCGGAGCAGGTGATGGCCGAGCGCGTCGATGGGAGGAGTGACGTCTATTCACTTGGTGTCGTTGGCTACAAAGCGCTGACTGCGACACTCCCGTTTGAGAATAGAACGGCGACAGCGGTGCTCGTCGATCGGGTAACCAGGGACGCGCCAAAGGTTCGGAGTGTCGGACCAGACGTACCGGAACCGCTGGCCACGGTGATAGATCGCTGCCTGGCGAGAGAAGCTGACGCGCGCTACCAGACGGCTGCCGCACTGGCCGCCGCCCTCGACGACGTCGCGCACACGATTGAAAGCTCGAGCCCGCCGGTGCGATATCCGGCAAGCAAGCCCGACATGATTCCCTTGCTCGACACACCACCGGAAATTATTTCCGAACGCGAAGCAAAAGCGCTCTGGTCGCGCGCCGCGCAGCTGGAGGCCGAGACCGGTGTGCAACCGGCGCTGCGCAGTCTTCCGGCGTCGCTTGGGCCGCCGACCGCCTCGGACAGGCGCAGTGTGACCAGCGGCTACCGACTGAGCGACGTTCGCGAAGCGGCGAGCGAAGTCGGCATTCCTGAGAAATACGTGGCACGCGCACAACAGGAGCTCGGCCTAGCGGCCCCCGACAACACGCGAGTCGCGACGCGGGCGCCGGGCGCGAAGCTCGTCCCGGTAAGCGCGCCGCGCAGGAATTTCTGGGTCGGTGCTCCAACAGCCATCATCTACGAGATCGAAGTTCCCGCCGAAGTGCGCCCGGACAGCTTCGAGATTCTCGTCAACATCATGCAACGCGAGCTGGGCGATCCGGGACACGTCAGCACCCTCGGCCGCAGCCTGCACTGGGCGAGTGTGCACCAGCAGCGACGCTTGCAGATAAGCATGGTTCCGCGCGGCGGACGCACCACCATACGCGTCGATGAGAGGCTCCAGCCGCTGGTGGGCGGTCTTTTCGGAGGAATAGTCGGCGGAGGTGGCGGCGGCGTCGGTGGTGGCGCTGCGCTCCCCATCGCCCTCGGTCTCTCGCATTCGGCGGCGGTCGGGTTCGCTGCGTTTGGCGCGACTGCGTTGGCGGCGTATCTGACAGCGCGGACGATTTTTCGTCAGATTCGGTCGGCGCGCGAGCGCGATCTGATCAATCTCGTAAACGAGCTGGCTGCGCAGATTACCAGCGGACAATAGCGGGCGCCGGCAGCCCGGCCACGTTTGAGGAGCCCCAGATGAAGACTTCACTTCCCGTTCGTCAGCTGGGCACCACCGACATGAACATCACGCGCGTTGGAGTCGGCGCGTGGGCGATGGGCGGCGGCGGCTGGTCATTCGCGTGGGGACCACAGGACGACAACGACTCGATCGCAGCCATGAATCACGCCGTCGAGCTCGGCATCAACTGGATAGATACTGCGCCGATCTACGGGCTAGGTCACTCGGAGGAAGTAGTCGCCCGATTTCTCCAGGGGAAGAGCGAGAGCGAGCGCCCTTACGTTTTCACCAAATGCGGTATGGTTTGGGATTCGAACAAGCCAATGGACGAGCCGAAGCGCATTCTGAGTCCCGAATCCATCCGGCGGGAATGCGAGGCATCGCTGCGGCGGCTCAAGGTCGATCGCATCGATCTGTATCAGTTTCACTGGCCGGACGACGCGAGTGGCACTCCCGTCGAGGCATCCTGGCGCGCGATGGAGCAGCTGGAGAGGGAAGGCAAAGTGCGCGCGATTGGCGTCTCGAACTTCGACGTCTCACTGCTGAGAAAGATCGAACCGCTCAAGCACGTTCAATCGTTGCAGCCGCCATTTTCGCTGATTCGTCGCGACGTCGCTGCCGCGGAGATTCCATGGTGCAACGCCAATCGCACTGGCGTCATCGTGTACAGTCCGATGCAGGCGGGAATTCTCACAGAAACGTTCTCCGTCGAGAAAGTGAAGAACATGAGTGTCAACGATTGGCGGAAGAGGTCAGCCAACTTTCAGACCCCGCGCGTCGAGAAGAACATCCAGCTGCGTGACGCGCTCAGGCCGATCGCGAGACGGCACGACACGACAGTCTCCGCGATTGCGGTCGCCTGGACGCTCGCCTGGCCCGGTGTGACGGGAGCGATCGTCGGCGCGCGCTCGCCGAGGCAGATCGACGGCTGGATCGACGCCGCTTCTCTCACTTTGAGTCCGGGTGACCTGGACGAAATCGCGGGCGCGATCGACAAAATAGGTGTGGGTACCGGGCCAACGCGTCCGCCGTCGCATCGAAAAGAGAGGATAGCAGAGGCGCCCGCTGAAGCGCGGTAGGACTGCGGACTACGCATTTCGGACCAACGGCAGTTCGGACTGCTGACTAACTACGCATTGGGGGACCTACTGCGCACTGCGAGACTAGTCCGAACTTCGCAGCCCGCACCAGTCATCAATCCGGAGTCGGTCTCCCAATCCGAAATTAGTCAGCAGTCCGCAATGCACTTGGTCCGCAATGCGCAGTTTCGTATTGGCAAGCATTTCGCAGCGGAATTGCCTGTCTCCACGATGACGCAAGAAATCCGGTGACTCACCGAACATTCAAAGATCGACAAGGCAGAATCTGGGATGTCTGGCAAGTCCATCCCTCCGCCGCTGAGCGCCGTTTCGTTCAGCGCAGAACCAAGGAAGAAGACAGGACCGACTCCGCCGAGCGGCGCAGCGGCAACGAGCGCCGGACCGGCGCGACCAAGAAGGCAAGAGCCAACATCGCCGAAGAGTTCACGTACGGCTGGCTCTGCTTCGAGTGCGCCGACGAGAAGCGTCGGCTCGCTCCCGTTCCCGAAGGATGGGATAGGGCCGACGACGAAACCATCGAGCAGTGGTGCTGTGTCGCCAAGCCGGTGGTGCGTCGCAAGACCGACCCGCAACGGCCGGCCGACGGCCCACGAAAAATCGGCTAGGCGAATCGGTCGCGCACGGACCGCTCCTCGCGGCGATCTTTATTTCGCCGGCGCCGGTCCCCCCTTCTCGAAAGCGCTCGGATATGGAACCGCCGGGTACGGCCCGATGGCCTTTACCGTATAAGAGCCCGCCCAGAAGTCCGGCGGCCCATCGCTGTCTTTAACTTTGTGGCTGACCGGCTTCACGCCGTTTTTCAGGTAGGCGGCAATCGCCCAAAGATCCTGGTCGGGCATGTGGCGCCATGACGGCCACGGCATTGGAACCGCCAGATAGTGCGGGTGGAGCGGGAAATTGCCCTGCCCCGGGACAGTCGACGTGATATCGACGTCGGGAGTCTCCTCCGGCCTCAATCCATAGCGCAACGCGTTGAACAGCTGCCGCTCGGTGAAGCTGCCGATTCCGGTCGCAACGTCCGGCGTGATGTTCTTCGGGCGAGTGATAAATGGACCAATGCGGAACTCCTGCGTAGAATCCCGCACGCCATCAAGCCAACCGAATGCCGCCGGATTCGACCCCCCACCGTGACAGTCCCCGCAAGCGTGGCTCACGACTAGAAAGCGGCCGTGGGCGATTTGATCCTGCCGTGCCTGACCCGCCTGCATGTTGCCGGCGCTCGCGCCGCTAAAGGACGCGGGAGCCGGTGCGGTGCACTCGCTCACGACGAAGACAATGGGAAGTAGCGACATCAATAAGCGCTGACCATCAGTCATTCGTCGCGTCACGTTTTGCTCCTTGTCGGAATGTTCAGGGCTTGACCTCGAGGACTCCCATCATGCCGTGGTCTTCGTGATCGAGGATGTGGCAGTGGAACATCCACTTTCCCGGATAGTCGTCGTAGCGGACGATGATCCGCGCCGTCGAGTGCTTCGGGATGTTGAGCATGTCCTTCCAGGCGAGATACGGCTCCTTCACGCCGTCCCGATCGAGGACCTGGAATTGGAAACCATGCAGGTGGAACGGGTGATCCATGCCGACGATGTTGGTGATCTCCCAGATCTCCGTTGCACCGACGTGCGTGCTGACATCGACGCGCGCCATGTCCATCGTGTGGCCGTTGATGATGCCCTGGCCGAAGATGATTGTGCGCACGGCGGTCGCTTTGGCGGTGTCGAGGGGAACGATCTTCGTCAGCGTCACTGGAATTACAGGAGGCGTCACCGGCTGCTCGTTTGTGGTCTCGAGAGTGAGCAGGTCGCGCGTGACGTTCCAGTCGGCGGGCCGAGTTTGTGGCGAGTAGCGATCGTACGGAAGATTCTGCAGGACAGCGGTGGTGCCCCTTGCTCCACCACGCACCAGTAGCTCGACTCGCTCTCCAGTCGTGAGCAGCACGTCCTTCACTTCAACCGGCTTCTCGAGCAGCCCGCCATCCGTGCCGACCTGCACCATCGTCTGCCCGGGAATCGCGATGCGGAAGATGCGGCCCGCCGAGGTGTTGACGACGCGCCAGCGCTGGACCTCGCCGCTTCGTATCTGGATCCTCGGCAGCACTTGACCATTCACGAACAACACCGGCCCTTCGCGGCCGTTTTCCTCGTCGATCCCGCCATGATGAGATGCCGGATCAGGAAAATCGATGGTGCCGTCCTGAAGGAACCGATTATCGGAAAGGACGAGCAACTTCTCAGTCAAGCCCGGGAGCGGATCGTCCGCGGCGTGCACAATGATGGCGCCGAATAGTCCCTTGCCGATCGCGAAGCCGGCGCGATGGTCGGGGTGCGGGTGATACCAGTACGTGCCGGCCGTTCCTGGCCGAACGGTGAAGACGTAGTCCTTTGACTCCCCCGGCTTGATTGGGTGGAACGGACTGCCGTCCGACTCGAATGGCAGATGGATGCCGTGCCAGTGAACGGTGGTTGGCTCCGGCAGCTCGTTCTTGAAGTGGATAATGACGCGATCGCCCTCGCGCACGTCGAGCGTCGGACCCGGTACGTGTCCGTTGTAAGCAAAGACTTCGCTCACCACGCCGGGTTGCAATGAGAGCTTCGTCACCGCCGCAGTGAGATTCACCTCCACTGTCTTCGGCCGTTTGGAGATGTTGACGAGCAACGGCGGATTCGAGGCGAGATCGCCCGTGGGCGATGCATTTGCGCGCGCGCCAAACGTCTCTCGTGGACTAGAGGGCGCCACGAGAGTGGCGGACAATACGAACACCGTCAGTAGCATGAGCGTTTTGCTCATCCCGCCGGCTCTGTTTTAGACGCGCCAATATCAGCACGACTGGTCAAAGGGGCAATACTATCTTGTGTTTGCTTGTGTTGGGCATTGCGTGACACGACAACCATCTGCGGAGCAACGAACCATGTCGCCGACTTCCCTCTCACACGCATTTCTCTTCGTGGCGTGGCTCCTTGGTAATGCAGCGTGTGCGCAGCAAGTCCAATCAGCGGCCGGTGATCAAAGGCTCCTCATTCTTTCCAAGAACGAGCAGCAACTTTCGATCGTCGATCCGGCGATGCTCAAGATCATCGGCAAAGTCCCCACCGGTCCGGATCCACACGAAGTCGTGGCATCGAGTGACGGAACGCGGGCTTACGTCTCGAATTACGGCGGCGGGGCGTACAACACCCTCACCGTCATCGACCTCCTGAACCAGAAGTCGCTCGGCACCATCGACCTCGGCGCGCTGCGAGGCCCGCATGGACTCCACTTCGTGGGCGGCAAAGTCTGGTTCACCGCCGAGGCGGCCAAGGCAATCGGGAGCTACGATCCGCCGACGAACAAGATCGATTTGATTCTCGGCAGTGGACAGGATGGAACGCACATGATCTACGCGTTCCCCGATTTATCCAGGTTGGTGACGACGAATGTCGGATCTGGCAGCGTCACCGTTTTCGAGAAGCGAGCCGGACCACGTCCCAACTGGAGCGCGACGACGATTCCGGCCGGGGGCAGAGTGGAGGGCTTCGATGTTTCGCCGGATGGAAAGCAGATTTGGGCGGCGAATGCGCAGGACGGCACGATCACCGTCATCGACGTCGCCACCAAAACTGCGACATCGTTTGCGGCGAACGTGCGAGGCGCCAATCGACTGAAGTTCACCCCGGACGGCGCTCTGGTTCTGGTGTCGACACTCGGAGGGCCCGACCTCCACATCATCCGCACATCGGATCGCTCGGAGGTGAAGCGAATCCCGGTCGGCACGGGCGCGGCCGGAATCCAGATTCAGCCCGACGGCGCACGCGCTTACGTTGCCTGTTCGCCGGACAATTATGTGGCGGTGGTCGATTTGAAATCGATGCAGGTCGTCGGAAGGATCGACGCCGGGAAGAATCCCGACGGTCTGGCGTGGGCGCGAATCACGCGACCTTGACGCCCAGGTTGATCACCCCGGCGTAGCCATCGCTGTCGTCGAAGGCTTTCGGGATCGAGGCCAGCGCTTCTCGTCCGAAGCCGGATCGCATCTTAACAATTTCTTAGCGGTCTGCACGCGTTTCCGCGCCCTTGTCGCCAAGTCATCTGGGCAAGGCCGCGCAATCACCGGATCTCGGTGGCCGGGGACGTCCTCCAGCGTCCCCGCGGCCCGCTCACAACGCAGCCCCCAAAGCTGCTAATCACAATCAGTTCTGAAACACTTTCCTCTCACGGAGCCTCTGATGCGGTTCGGCCTGAAAACGCTTTTCGTACTCACTCTTCCCATATCCGGCCTCTTGGCGTGCCACGGCAGTGATTCGCCAACGGGTCCCTCCGGTCCGCCGGTTGTCACCTTCATCAACGGCGCCACGCTTCCGACCGGCCAGGTTGGTAGCACAGTCATCATCGAAGGCTCGAGCTTCGGAGCCACTCAAGGATCCGGTCAGGTCTTGTTCTCGACTGCCAGCGGGACGGTGAGTGCCGTCATCGCTAGCGCCAGTGACTGGTCAGACGGATTCATCGTGACGTCGGTTCCATCCGGAACGGTCACCGGCAACGTCGAGGTTAAAACCGCAGGTGGTACGAGCACACCGGTAGTGTTCACCGTTACCTCGAGCGCGGCGTTCAGCCCCTCTACCGTAGCTTGGACGTCCACCAGTCAGCTGCCCGTAGCTCTGAGCGGCCATGCCGTCGCGTTCGCCGAGGTCGGCTCCACGTCGATCGTCCGCGTCGTGTATGCGATTGGTGGTGAAGACAACAGCAATACTCCGCAGAGCACGGTTTATTATGCGACGGTCGGCGCGACCGGCACGGTCGGCGCCTGGACCGCCACCAGTGCCCTTCCAGCAGCGATCGCGTTTCACAGAGCGGTTGTAGCGACCCCTGCCAACTCAAAGGTCACATCGCTGGGTTATGTCTATGCGCTCGGCGGAGCAACCGACGCCGCGGGAACGCAGGCGTCGTCGAATATCTATCGCGCAACAATCGCCGCCGATGGGACCCTCAGCGGCTGGACCCAGGCGGGAACTCTGCCCGCTGCGCTTCACTCATTTGGAGCGGCAATCTTCCTCGGCAATCTCTACATCTGGGGCGGCGCGACGACGAACAACGCACCGGTTGCTACTGTTTATCGCACGACGATTGATGCCAGCGGAAACATCGGCGCATGGAAGGCGCAGCCGTCGTTGCCGTCGGCGCGCGCGTACTTCGGCTACGGCTCTTTCGCCGGTTTCCTGTATTCGTTCGGGGGTAACACCGGCACAGTGGCTCCCAACGATGGCAACACGTTGAGCGCGACGTCCGTTGGCGATGTGCTGTACGCACAGATCGACCTGCGCTCTCGAGACATTATGGCGGCCGGCTGGACGACGAACGCGAACGCGCTGAATAAGGCGCGAATGAAGCACACCGCGGTAGTTGCCGGCGGTAATGTTCTGATCACCGCCGGCTTGTACGCCGGCGCCAGCACTGGTTCGAGTGAAGAGAGCTTCGCCCAGCTCAATGCAGACGGTAGCGTCGGCAGCTTCAATGGCGCTACGGGATCCAACACGATTTCATTCAATGGCGGCGGGAACGTCTTCAACCAGGCCGCCGCCGGCTACGTCGACGGTGCTGGAGCGTTTCATGTGATTGTCGTCGGCGGAGACGATGTGAACAACCCCGGCACGAAACACAAAACGGTGTTCTTCTATTAGAAAGCAGTCACCGGATAATAGAAAGCAGCCGAACAATCTCCAAAAAGAAACCGCAAGCCCAGAGGCTTGCGGTTTTTTTTTCGACGCCAGCGCGAAATCTCAGAGCGAAGAGGACACCAGCGCCGACCCCAACATAGATCCGTCTACTTCACGAGCTCCGCGGTCGCCACAGCACCGTTCATTTGCGGCAGAACAGTCACCGATTTCACAGGCCGGCGCGTGGCTTTGTCCACCCACAGAGTCGTCGACTCGCCGGTGCTTCCATCCGCGGGCGTGATCTCGACCTTCCACGCGTCGAACGTCCCTGCCGGCACCGTGACCTTGTCGGTGCCGACCACCTTCAGCTGACGCGGCTGCACCTTCTGCCCCATGATGTCGAAGTTGCGGAAGGTCGTGGTGTAGCCATCAGCGAGCGGCAACGCCGCGACGACATCGCCCGCTCCAGGACCATCGGCGAAGAGGACGCCCCCAAGATCTGCCGCGATGGGCCGATCTTGTCCGTTCATCGACATCTTGCCGGTTGCCTTGTTGTCGGCGAACGAGACCTCGACGACCGCCGGCCCCTGATGAATCACACGCTTGCGCAGAAGCAGCGTTCCCTTGTCGATCGTCGCTTCGTCGCTCATGCTGCCCATCGGCATCTCCGCCGACTCGGTCACTAACCATACTCCGCCAGAATCTCTGACAGTGCGTGTGAGGTCCATCGGCATCGTCTGGCCACCCGCTTCGAGCCGAGCCTTATAGGTGGCCGTACCAGGCGTCAATCCAGTCGCCGGCTTTGGTGCCGTAATCGGTGCGTCGACCTTCTTCGCCAGCACCACCGTCTTCGGATCCACCGTCAGCACCGCCATCCGATCAGTGATCGCGGGCGTCATGCTCTCCTGATATCTGCCGCCGAGGTGTTTGGCCAGGAATTTTTCCGCCGTCGTGAACAGCACGAGGTTGTTGATCGGGCGCGCAAAGCCGTGGCCCTCGTCAGGTGCGAGGATGTACTCCACCGGGAATCCGCGATCACGCAGTGCGATCACGATCTGCTCGCTCTCGGCTCTATTGACGCGTGGATCGTTGGCGCCCTGCACGACGAGCAGCGGCGCTTTGATCTTGTTGGCGGAATTGAGCGGCGATTGTCTCTCCAGCTGAGCGCGACCGGCTGGCGTCGCCGGATTTCCCATCCGCTCGTTGAAGACCGTGCGAATCGATTCCCAATAGGGTGGAATCGAATTGAGCAGCGTGATCAGATTGGACGGCCCGACGATCGACACGCCGGCCGCGTAGACATCGGGAGTGAAGGCAAGCCCGGCGAGCGTTGCGTAGCCGCCGTACGATCCGCCCATGATGCCGACACGCTTTGGGTCGACAATTCCCTCGGCGACGAGATACCGGACGCCGTAGGTGATGTCGTCCTGCATCTTTTGGCCCCACTCGTTGTTGCCGGCGTTGAGGAATTTCTTGCCGTAGCCGGTGGAGGCTCTGAAGTTCGGTTGCAGCACGGCGTAGCCGCGATTGGCAAGGAATTGCGCGATCGAGCTGTAGCCCCAGGTGTCGCGGCCCCACGGTCCGCCGTGCGGGAAAGCAACGAGGGGAAGATTTTTCGGCGCGACGCCGACGGGGAGAGTCAGGTACGCTGGAATCACCAAGCCGTCGGACGACTTATACGTAATGGCTTTCACCGGGGCGAGCGCGGAACGCGGCAATTTGTCGAAAACACTGTATTGATAAGTCAGCTGCTTGGTGTTGCGGTCGAACAGGTAGCGCGCGCCGGGCTCTCTGTCGCTGTTGGCGACGATCATCCACAACCTCTCGTCCCTGGTGGTGGAAGCCACGTTGAGCTCTTTGTCCGGCAGCTTGCTCTTGATGATCTTGTAGTCGTTCTCCCAGTCGGGATTCTTCCAGTAGATGCGAACGCGATCGTCGACGTAAGCCGTGGCGACCAGCTCGTTGGTGACGTCGGAGAAGCTGGCGTTGCCAAAGTCGACACGATTGAGCGGATCCGACTCGACCAGCTGCTCCTGCTGCGTCGCGGGATCGAACAGCACGAGGCGCGTCAGGTCGGCCGCCCCCTTGTTCGTCTCCATGTAGACTTTCGTATTGTCCTTGTTGTAGCGAACAGGGTTGCACGTCTCGAAGACGTTGCACGAGTAGACCTGGGTGAACCCCGTCGGATCGACGCGCAGAATCTCGGTGTCGCCCTTTTCCGTCGTGCGCACGGCGAGACGGAGATTCCCCGCGTTGTCGAACTGCCACCCGGCGATGCGCTCGGTGTTCTTGCGCAGCAGCGTCTTCTCGCCGGTGGAGATGCGCACCTTGTAGAGATCGTGCCACGCCTTGTCGCGATCGTTGATGCCGACGTACATGATGTCGGGATCATTCCTCGGGACGTCGTATATAACGGCACGGACGCCGGTGGCGGCGGTGAGATTTCGCGCCGATGGGACTTCCTGGCCCGCCGGTACCGATGCGGCGGGATCGACCGCGTAGACGTTGAAGTTCTCGTCGCCGAGGTGATCCTGCGCGAACAGGATGTACTTGCCGTCCCTGCTCCAGAAATACTGCGTCACGGGACGCTTGGTGTCATTCGTGATCAGCTTCGCCGCAGAATAAGGATCGCCCACGCGCTTGACCCAGACGTTGCGCGTATCCTTGTACGGTTTGAGGAAGGAGACATAGCGACCGTCGGGAGAAATCTGCGCGCCGGAGATCTCCGGATTGCCGAAGAAAAGTTCACGATCGAGGAGCGGTGCGACTTTTCCGGTTTGCGCCGATGCAAGGAGCGGAGCGCTGAATGTGATGGCCAGCGCGATGGACCAGCGCCTGACGAACAAGCTCATGTATTCCTCTGAGAGCGGGAGTGGCAGTAGAATTAGCCCGACAAACGTAAGACCGGGGGAAATTTGCCACCAGCACGAAAATGACCTATCGCACACGCGTCTTTGGCGCCGGTGCCGCGGTAGCAGCGATCGCGCTGGTGATTCTGATTGGATTCGGCTACTGCACCAGCCGTGTGACGATCGGCTCGCTGCTGGGGCGCGGCGGCACGACGATCAGTCACGACGTCGTCGTGGAACAGGTCAAGGCCGTCGCCAAGCTCGTCTCCAGCGAAGCGACCGTGCGCGACGTAATCGTCTACGAGAATACGTGGTACGGATCGACGAAGCGATCACTCGTCGTGGTGACGGGACGATTGCTGGCGGGGATCGATCTGCGTGACAATCCCGACGTGGCGATCGATCACGCCAACAGGGTGATAAAAATCCGAATTCCACCCGCGAAGCTGATCGCGGTCGAGATCCGCGACATGCAGACCTACGACGAGCGCGGCGGATTGTGGAATCCGTTCACGCCCGAAGATCGGGACGCAATCCGGCGGCAGGCGAGAACCCAGTTGCTGGCGGCCGGTACTCAGCTTGAGTTGTTGCGGCACGCGAATGAGAGCGCGACGGAAATGCTGCGCATGCTGCTGGCGAAGGATGGCTATAGGGTTGATGTCGCGGTTCGAGGTGCGTGACGGCAAATGCAACTGCGCAGGCATCGGGGTCACTTACAAGTGACGGGTTGCGGGGTACCGGTAGCACGGTTGCCTGTTCCCGGTTACTACCGCAAGACCGTCCTACTGGCGTGAGAGCAAAAGCAAATGCTTGCCTGTAAGTCCATGGTCGGCGGGGAGAAAAATTCGCAGCGTAGTTTACCGGCAACCGGGAACGGTGCTACCCGTACCCCGCAACGCGTTACTTGTAGGTGATCGCGACGCTTAAGCACTTGCAGTTACCAAAAATTTCAGGGGGCCGTGATGTCCGACCGCATTCCTGCCACGATAGCCGCGATATCCTCCGTCGCGATTCTGATTTACGCGTGCGCGACTGCGCCGACGACTAATCCGAACGCGCCAGCGAGACCGATAACCCCGCCGGCGCCGATCGCCGGCGGTGCGCAGAGCGGACCCGGCGGCCCGCGAGTTCCGCTCACCGATTCAGCGCGCCGAGTGCGAGACAGTGTCACCGAGGCACGACGCGACAGTGGGGCGGCGATGGTTCTCCGCTCGATCGCCGGGCGCGAGACTCAGCCCGCCGAGAGCGTTTTCAAGAACATCAAGATCTTCAAGGGCATCCCCGCCGGCCGTCTCGTCAACATCATGAACTTGGGCTTCGGCCGCTCACTCGGGGTGAGCTGCGGATTCTGTCACGTGATCGACAAGTGGGATCTGGACGACAAGGAAGAGAAGACCACGGCCCGGCTGATGTTCGCGATGGTGCAGACGATCAACAAAGACTACATGTCGAAGGTCCCCAACGATCGCGGTGAGCAACCGGTCGTGAACTGCTTCACTTGCCATCGCGGGAATCCGCGGCCCATCGGACCAGACGGGCAGCCCCAGAGAGTGAGAGCTCCCGCGGGAGAGTGAATCCGGGGTGCGAGCGCTTAGGGCCCCGCTTTGTCCGAGTTGCTGATTTCTGCGACGATCTTCCAGTGCCCGCCAACCTTCCTCCACACGTTCAAAAAGTTGCCGGATGATTTGACGGGCTTTCCTTTGGCGTCGTTCGCGGTGGAGCTGTACGTCCCGTAGTCCCAGGCCATCGTTCCATCGTCTGAGAAATTCACTCCTCCGCTCTGGAACGTCAGGTTGCTCGGATTCGCTTTGACTGCCTGGCTGTACGAAGCGCGAACATCGGCGAGTCCCTTCACCGCCTTGCCGCCCTCGGACATCGACACCACGTTCTCGTCGTAATACGGCATCAACGAGTCGACGTTCTTCGCCATCATCGCCCTCACGAATGCCGAATCGGCGCCGAGTATCTCAGCACGCGCCGCGTTCTTGTCGAATGTCGCGCTCGCCGTGCTTGACGCCGTCGCCGACGAATCCGCGGTCGCCGATGTGCCCTTGCCGCAACCAGACAAGCAGAGGCCCGCGATTCCCACGAGAACAATCCCGCCAGTACGCATAACGCCTCCTACGGGTGTAGTCGAATCTCTCTGGCGCCGAATGGGCGAGCGAACGACAACCCGCTACCAGCCCGTTGGGCGAGGGCCGCCACTCTGTTCACCGTCTGGCGGACGTTGTCCGTGATACGGTCGAACTGGCCGCCCGCGATCCAATCGGCCGGCGCCATCCAGCTCCCGCCGACTGCTACCACGTTTTTCATCGCCAGATACTGGGGGAACGTGGCGCCGGTAATGCCGCCGCTCGGATTGAACTGCACCCCGTGGAACGGCCCCGCCAGGAGCTCCAGGTAATCGAGTCCGCCGAGTGTAGTGATCGGCCAGAGCTTCATAAGGTTTAGGCCCGTCTCGAGGACGGCTTCGATTTCAGTGGCCGTGGCGACGCCGGGATAGGTCGGCAGATTCTGCTCGAGACAGTAATCGACGACCGCTCGATTGAACCCGGGCGAGATCACGAACTCGGCGCCGGCAGCTTTCGCCTGCTTTGCCTGCTCGACGTTGAGCACCGTTCCGCACCCCGCGAACATCTCCGGCTGCTCACCCTTGATGCGACGTAGTGCTTCGAGTGCCTTGGGAGTGCGCAGCGTGATTTCGGCGATCGGCAGTCCGCCGCTCAATAGCGCGGTCGCCAGCGGCAGCGCGTTCTTCGGATCTTCGATGACGATGACCGGGATGATGCGCCACCTGCGCAGGGCCTCGGTCATGGATGTTTCCTGCACGTTCACTTTTTCCCCGTGATCTGACGTTTAATAAAACTGCACTATGCTCACCCGGCAAAAAAGGGCAGATGCCGTACGCCAAATGAATTTCGCCCCGCGGGCGTGAATAGTGGCCTCCCTGGTGTTATCCTCTAGGCGATGATTTCCGGCATTGCGACCCGAATCGTTGCTGCCTCTTTCGCGATGGTGTTTGCCTTCGTGACGGAGGCGCCTGCCTTCGGATCACCCTGCCCGTTTCACGATCCGGCGTTCGCCAACTTGTCGACTGGCTCAGGTCACGCCGGTCGCGCTGTTGGATCTGGCGAAGTTGTTGATCGTCACTCGTTGGCGCAACACCACCAACATGGCGTTCCGGGCGGCGACACCCATCATCAGCAGAAGTCGCACAGCTGCACCTGCATCGGTTGCGGGTGCTGTTCGTCCCCTGTCACGCTTTCGCCAGCGGCGCTGAGTTTCACACCGGCGACAATTTCGACCGGGGCGACGACGCCCCTGCCGCCGATCCAAAAGCACGCTTGCTCGATTCCCGAGCACGCGCTGCCGTTCTCCACCGCTCCTCCGCAAAACCTGATCGGCTGAAGTAGCCTCGCCGCGCGTGGGCAATCCGCGCGGTCCCCCCCCCGCCCGACGGCGGGATCGGCTCATTCGATCATCAGTTCAATTGCTCCGCGGAGGAGCTGCCATCATGCGTCTTAAAGATCAGTGCTTGCGATTGCTTGCTGCAGCATCGCTGATAAGCGTTTCACTCAACGCGCAACAACCGACTCCATCGCCCGACACGGTTTCGCCCGACACAGCTCGACGATCGGTTCAACTGCGGGCGGTCACCGTTACTGCTGCACCTTCGGATCGACAAGAGGCGTCGACGGCGACGCGAGTCAACCAGGCCCAGATTCAGCAGACGCCGGCGACGAGTCCGTGGGACCTGCTGCGACAGACCGCCGGCGTCGAAGTTCATCTGCAGGGACAGGGTCCAGGCTTCGCCAGCGATGCATCGGTGCGCGGATTCAGCAGCGACCACTCGACCGATCTCGCCCTCTGGATCGACGGCGTTCCCATCAACGAACCGGTGAACGGCCACGCCGAAGGCTATAACGACTGGAGTCTGATCTTTCCCGCCGCAGTGCGCGACGTCGATGTGATCAAGGGTCCGACGAGCGCGCTGTTCGGAAATTTTGCGCTGTCGGGAACGGTCAACGTGCGCACCCTCGAGAGAATGACGGGAACGCAGGCCGATGTCAGCGGCGGGAATTTCGGCCGCGGCCAGGCGTCGTTCATAACCGGCTTCGATCACGGTTCGGAGGGCGGCGGCGTTTTTGGATTGCGCGGTCAGCACGAGGGCGGATTCCGCCCGAACTCGAAGAATGATCTGGTGCAGGGGCACGGACGCGTCGTCCGCGATCTCACGCCTTCGGCGACGATAGATGCGGGAGTCGAGCTGTACGGTGCGCGCTGGGATTCACCCGGATATCTGAGCGAGCAGGAATTCGCCGACAAGCAGTACGACATCATCTCCAATCCGACCGACGGCGGTTACAAGCAGCACGCCCAGGAGCGATTGAGCCTGCGGGTGACGCACGGCGACAATCTTCTCTGGAGAACGACCGGCTACGCGACGCAGGGGCGGTGGCAGTTGTACCTCACGATTCCTCCCGCCGGTGGAAAGTTCGAGGGCACCGGCAGTCAGACTGAAGAAGAGGACCGGCGCTACGGCTACGGTCTCACCGGCGCGCTTACCTGGCGGACGTCGACCTCCGACGTGACGCTCGGTGGCGAAGGTCGGTTCGATCACTCGAATTACGAGAACTGGTTCACCACGGCGAGGAATCGCGACTCGGTCAACGCGCTGTTGACAGGTCGTCAGCTATCGGGCGGAGTCTTCGTGCAATCCGCGCTCGACGTCGGCAGTTACCTCCGCGTTGATCTGGGTGCCCGATACGATGCGATGAGGACGACTTCACTGCCGGGCGATCCCACTGCACCGACGATCGCCGCGACGCACGGCATTTTCTCACCAAAGGCAGGAGCGCTCGTGCACGTGATGCCGTGGCTCGGATTATATGGCAACGCGTCGAGAGGATTTCGCTCGACCGACGGCGTGCTCGCCGATCCGACGCTCGTTCCTGTTACTGCCTGGGCGTACGAGACGGGAATCAAAGTCGATACCGCCGGCATCAGTGCATCTCTCGCTGCGTTTCGCATGAACGTCAGCAACGAGCAGACGTTCAATCCGCTGACGTCGGGCTCGTTCAGCGGCGGCTCGAGCAGACGACAGGGATTCGAGCTCGACGTTCGCGCCCCGGTCGCGCGCATCGGTACGCTGACGACCGAGTGGACGCTCAACGACGCGCGCTACACGCATCTGATCATCCAGCCTGAGGATCCTGCCGCGCCGCCGGGGGATGTGAGCGGGTTGCGCGTCTACAACACGGCGCGCTACATCGGCGCCGCCGCGCTCGAGATCGTGACCGACGACGGTGTAACGCCGGGCAAATGGAATTTCCGGGTGGGCAGCAATTTCGTCGGGCCGTACTCTCCCTTCGATGAGCCCGGCATCGTACTCGGCTCGTACGGCCTGATGCATTTGAGCGGGCGGGTGCGGCTCAATCGCGGCGTGGTATTCGACGGCGGAATTCGCAATGTGTTCGATCGGGCGTACCCTGAACTGGTCGCGGGACATATTGTTGCGCCGGGGGAGCCCCGGTCGGCGTATCTGAGTCTGAGGTATCGGTTATAGGGGAAGCGGGAAGCGGGAAGCGGGAAGCGGGTAACGGGTTACTGGTTACGGGTAGCGGGTAGCGGGTACGGTATACGGGTGACGGACCACGCGTCTCGGTCGCAATTTCCGCTGCCCGATATGCGCTGCCCGTACGCGTACCCGATGCCAGTCGTCCGAACGTCCGTTACCCGCTACCAGTAACCCGTAATCCGTAACCAGTTACCCGCTACCCGTTTCCCGTTACCCGTCACCCGTTACCCGTTACCCGTCACCCGTTACCCGTCACCCGTTACCCGTTACCCGTCGCCCGCCACCCGTTGCCAGCAAGGGCGGATTTGGTGTCAATGGATTGACATCTTGTCAACGTACTGACACTTTGGGACAGGGTCAGTCGTTCGGTAAACGCTGCGAGGTAATCGATGCACCGAATCGGCGTTCGTCTATCATGGCTTCTGCTCTTCCTCTGCCCCGTCGGTGCTTCGGGGCAGGAGCTCCCTTTTAAAGCCGAGTCAATAGGCTCGGACACGGCGGCGGCGATGTCGGCGCTCGCGGCGCAGGCGATGGCGGTGTACCGCGACACGAATCGGGACCGCTATCTCGACAACCTTTTCCGCCTCCAGATGCTATCCGGTCGATACAGCGATGCGAGCCGGACGCTGGATTCTCTCCGCATCCGTCGCGGAAATCGGGTGTCACTTTCAGCGACCGCGACCAACACTCTCTACCAGGCTCTTGCTACGGCCAAAGCGCGGTCGAGCGGGGCGCAGTTCGACGACGCGTTCCGACAGACTTACCACGGTGCGCTCGCGCGTCTCGACGATCGCACCTCCGCGCTCGTCGTGCGCAACAGCAACGTCAGTCACTTCGTTCTCGATGGCGCGGTGTTTCGCGCGTTCCGACCGTTAGCCGGAAAAACGTCGATCTCACTCGCCGACGCGCTCACTCTTCTCAAAGCCTACCAGGCGCAGCAGGCATTCCGCGTCATCGTTCCGCTCGCTGCTACAGTCGACGCCGAGGACGATCGGCGACGCTACGTCATCGACGACAACGTCAAAGTGCCGACGCCCGGCAGCGGGACGGTGTGTGCGATGGTCGTTCGCCCGCGCTCGGCCACACGTCCACTTCCAACTCTGCTCAACTTTACGATCTACGCGGATTCCGAGAGCAACGTCAGCGACGCCCGCCGCGCGGCATCGAACGGTTACGTCGGAGCGGTCGGCCTCACCCGAGGCAAACGCTGCAGTCCGGACACTCCCGTCCCGTACGAGTACGACGGCATCGATGCCGCCGCCGTAATCGACTGGATCGCCAAGCAACCGTGGAGCGACGGTCGGGTGGGGATGTTTGGTGGCAGCTACGAGGGATTCACGCAGTGGGCGGCAGCCAAGCAGCTGCCGAAAGCGCTGAAGACGATCATCCCCGCCGTCGCCGTCGGACCAGGAATCGATGTGCCGATGGACGGCAATCTTTTGTTGAGTTTCGTCTATCCGTGGCCGTTTTATACTCTCGACAACAAGGAGCTCGACGACACCACCTACTTCAACTTCGATCGCTGGAACAAACTGAATCACACCTGGTACACGAGCGGCCGCGCGTATCGCGATCTGGACAAGATCGACGGCAAGCCGAATCCGATCTTCGATCGATGGATCGATCATCCCACCTACGACGCGTACTGGCAGCGGATGATTCCGTACAAGGAAGATTTCGCCCGCATCAATATTCCAGTGCTGCAGACGGCGGGTTACTACTTCGGGGGACCGGGCGCCGCCGTCTATTACCTCACCGAGCACTACCGATACAATCCGAAGGCCAATAGTTATCTGGTGATCGGCCCCTACGACCACGTCCTTGGTCAGCGCGGTCTCGTCAGTCTGCTGGGCGACACATCGTACGTGATGGGCGGATATCGCGTCGATCCGGTCGCGCTCACGGATTTGGGCGAGCTCCGTTATCAGTGGTTCGACTGGATCTTCAAGGGTGGACCCAAGCCGGCCTTGCTCAAAGACAAAGTGAATTATCAGGTGATGGGTGCGAACGCCTGGAAGCACGCGCCCTCTGTCGAGGCCATGGCCGACCAGAGATTACGGTTCTACTTGTCACCGATTCGCGTGGACAGTGGTTATCGCCTGACTCAGAGCGGGTACAGCGGCGGCACGCATGTGGAGCAAAACGTCGACTTCGCCGATCGCAGCGATAGCAATCGCGTCGCTCCGGGCGGTGGCGTGGTGGCCCGAGCGATCGATACCTGGAACGGAATCCAATTCGTCAGCCCTCCGCTCGCCGGTCCGTTCGAGTTGAGCGGTCTCTTCTCGGGGCAGCTCGATTTCATCTGCAACAAGCAGGACTTCGACTTTCAGATCTCGCTCTACGAGCTGACGTCCAATGGCGATTACGTATTGCTGTCGACGTACTGGACGCGGGCGAGCGCGGTCCGTGATCTCTCGCACCGCACCCTATTGCGGCCAGGGATCCGCGAGCACGTCGACTATCAGAGCGTTCGTCTGACCAGTCGTCTGATTCAAAACGGAAGTCGATTGGTAGTGCTGATCAACATCATCAAGCAGCCGGACATGCAGATCAATTACGGGACGGGCAAAGACGTGAGCGATGAGACGATCTCCGACGCCCAGGAACCGCTGAAAATCAGCTGGTATGGGGATAGCTACATCGAGCTGCCCGTTAAAGGTCATTAGCGCAGTTCTGAACAGGCTTCTACTGGCGTCCAACCGTAACGCGTTGCGGGTTGCGGGTAGCACCGTTCCCTGTTGCCGGTAAACTGCGGTGCGAACCTTTCTGCCCGCCGTCTATGGGAAACCAACTGCGGTTGCTTGTACCATCACGCCAGTAGTGAGGTTCGTGCGGTAGTCACCGGGAACAGGCAACAGTGCTACCGGCAACGCGCAACGCGTTACGGTAGAATGCGAGTAGACGCCTGACGGTTTTTGAACTGGTGTTACAGACAAGAGCTAGCGCCAGTCCTCTAAGGATATGTCCCCCGCCGCCGCGAGCACCGACCACCAGATCCGCACCATCACTGCTGACGGGCAGAAATACTTCGTCTGCCTGCGCGTCGGCTATGACGGGATCGAGCACGTCGGGCGACTGCGTTTCACCGACGCCAATACCGAGATCACCTACCAGGATCACGCCGCCATCCCCGGCATCAGCGCGCTGGATGCGGTGCGGAAGGCCAAGGAGCTCTCGCCCAAGGAGATGGAAGCCCGCTGTCATCGTGCGCTCTCCGAGAAGCGGCGCTTCGGCAAGCTGCGCAGCGCGACCGACAGGATGATCGAGAAGATCAAGTACCTGAACCGCGTCGCGATCGATCTAGAGAAGGGCCGCCTCGACAAAGAGGGCGGCCAACAGGAGCTGGAATTGGTTCAGGAGCAGCTCATCGAGATCGTCCGGACACTCAAGCACCACGCGGGAGTCGAGGACGAGTCGGACGAGCCTGGTTCAAGCGTCTGAATTCAGTATCGGGTGTCTGGCTATTGGCGCGTGGTAAGGGATTGCGAATCGCAAACTGACTACGAAGTACGAACCTGCTCCGAAGTCCGAACCGACTGCGAATTGCGATAAACGCGCGTCCCGGCCGGCCGGTCATTGGTTTACAACTGTAGTTAGCTGGCGCTTCGCAGTTCTCACCTCGTAGTCGGCTCGCAGTTCGCAGCGGGTTCGTAACTCGCAATCAGTTAGCGATTCGCAATCCGCTTTCGCCGCCAATAACCGGTCCTCGGCCCTACCCCCTTCCCGTAGGTGCTGAAACTTTCCAACCCTTTTGGCCGAACGAGTATCAAAGAGGTGTTGATCCATAAAACCCTTACCACCCCTTTGGCTCCGGACTGTCGTATGATCGTCTCCGTTTCTGCCCTGCCCCTCCTCAGCCTTGCCGTTAATCTCCAGGTCGTCGCCCAGACCCCTCAGCCGCCGAAGCCGGTGGACGGGCAGGCAACGAAGTCTGTGATGATCGCCTTGCCAACCGATACCAGCGCGACGGCGCTGCGGGCGGGTGGCGAGATCACCATTGATGGCCGGGACAACGAGGCGGCGTGGCAAAGTGCGCCGCCCATAACGCAGTTCCAGGAATGGCGGCCGAACGAAGGTAAAGCGGCGCGTTTCAAGACTGAAGCGAAGATCATTTACGACGCGTCGAACCTGTACGTTTTCATCAGAGCGTTCGACCCCCACCCAGATAGTATCAAGAAGCTCCTCGAGCGTCGTGACAGTTTCACCTCGTCCGACATGTTTTGGCTCTTCATCGACTCCTACCACGACAAGCGCACCGGCTACGAGTTCGGTGTCAACGCCGCCGGCGTGAAGATCGACGCTGCTATCTACGACGACGGCAACGAGGACTTCGCCTGGGACGCGGTCTGGGATGTCGCAACGCGCATCGACTCACTGGGATGGACCGCCGAGTTCCGGATCCCGCTCAGTCAGATGCGTTACAGCAGGGACCGAGCACATACCTTCGGCATCATCATCGATAGAGACGTTTATCGGTACAACGAGCGCTACAGCTGGCCGCTGCTCAGACAGTCGAAGCCTGGCTTTGTGTCCCAGTTTGGATCGTTGCACGGGATGGATGATCTCGAAACTCCGCGCCGGCTCGAAGCGATGCCTTACGTCGTCACCAAGAACGCATCGACGATTACCAACAATTCATTCGCGCAGAAGTCGAACCTGGCAGCGGGCGGCGACATCAAGTACCGCATCGCTTCCAACGTGACCCTCGATGCCACGATCAATCCCGACTTCGGCCAGGTCGAGTCGGATCCGTCGGTGCTCAACCTTTCGGCGTACGAGAGCTTCTTCGACGAGCGTCGGCCCTTCTTCGTCGCCGGTCGCGGACTCTTCCGTGCCGACGTCAACTGCAGCGCCGTGAACTGCTGGGGCGAGAGTCTATACTATAGTAGACGCATCGGCCGCACTCCCGAGCTGGCCGGCATTTACGGTGACACCGTCCCGCAACAGCCGATCACCATCCTCGGCGCGGCAAAGCTGCTGGCAAGATTCCCCAAGGGAACCACCATTGGCGTTCTCGAGGCCGCGACGCGACGCGAGAAGAGTCCTGGCGACACTACGTTCTCCCCATCGACCAATTACGCGGTGGTGCGTGCGACGCAGGACTTCCGCGGCGGCAGCAGCGGCATCGGCGCCATGCTCACTGCCGTCGACCGCAACATGGACCGGTGGTCTTCGCCTTATCTCGCGTCCAGCGCTTACGTGGGATCCATGGATTTCCGTCACCGCTTCTTCAAGAACAACTACGAAATTTCCGGCACTTTCGATAAGAGCCTGGTGCGTGGCTCGACGGCGATGATCGCCTCACTGCAGAACAACGGCGTGCACCAGTTCCAGCGTCCGGACGCCAATCTGCCGCTCGACAGCAGCCGCACATCTCTTGGCGGCGACGCCGAAGAATTCAGATTCGGCAAGATCGGCGGCCAGCACTTGATGTTCGAGTCCGCCTACTCACGCCGCTCACCCGCCTTCGAGGTCAACGACCTGGGCTATCTGCGCCGAGCCGACCAGCAATCGTGGAGCACCTGGGCCGGATTCTTCGATCGCCAGTCGCGGTTCTTCTACAATCGCTTCCAGTTGAACAACAACTGGTGGCAGTGGTGGACCACCGACGGTCTCCCGCTCGAAAGAGCCTACAACACCAACACCCACATCACCTTCAAGAACTACTGGGGTTGGCACATGGGTGGCACCGTCGGACAACTCGGTAAGACATACGACGATCGGCAGCTCCGCGGCGGTCCGGCTGTTCGCCAGGACAGCTACATCGCTCCGTGGTGGTTCGTGAATGGCGACGATCGCAAATCGATAGTCCCTTACTTCAACGCCAACTACTTCGAGAGCTCGAACAAGAGAAACTGGTCGACGTCCTTTGGCCCCGAGCTCGACTTCAAGGCGATGGGTCGCTTCAGCTCCGCGATATCAATGAACTTCTCGCACAACGTGTCCGACAACCAGTTCTATGGGAAGTTCACCGATGCGAGCAACGTCCTGCACTACACTATCGCGCACCTCGATCAGAAGACGACATCGCTGACGGCGCGTCTCAACTACACCTTCACTCCAAACCTGTCGCTGCAAACCTACGCCCAGCCGTTCGTCTCGAAGGGGACCTACAGCAACGTTCGCCAGGTCTCGTCGACGCCGCGCGCCGATAAATACGACGATCGCTACGCGCCGTACAGCAATCCGTCGGTGACGAGCAACCCGGGCGGCTTCAATTTCAAGGCTTTGCAGTCGAACGTCGTGCTGCGCTGGGAATACAACCCGGGTTCGACTCTGTTCGTGGTGTGGAACCAGGGCCGGCAGGGATTCAACAACATCGAGGGCAACCGCGACTTCAACGGTGACATGCGAGATCTTTTCCGGTTGCACCCGGCCAATACGTTCCTGGTGAAGCTGTCATACTGGCTTAACCGGTAACGAGTTCGCTGCCTGGCCGGCACGCGACGGCGGATCGTTATCCGCCGTCGCGTTTGTCTTTTGTTACGGCAACTCTAAGCGGTGCCGACACTTGCGAAAATGATCATCCGTGGAGTGCGGGTAAAACCCCGAAGGCGAATTGCAACTGGTCTTGTATTTTGCCGCTTTTTTTGAGGGCACGGACGGAGAGCGCTGGGTCCGATCTCTAAGGTCCCGGAGTTTTATCGGGCGTTCGGGGTGAAGCTGGGGCAGCCGACGTACCGGGCGGACTCGGTGCGAGTGCAGATCTGGTAGCCGAGCCGAGCTTCTCCAAACCGAGCATGTAGACCTCCAGTCCCATGCTGGGGAGCGTGCGTGAATAGCCGGCGACGAGCTGCTCCTTATACCGATCGAGATCGAAGTTGAAGAAACCCGTCGGCTTACTATCGACAATCTCCATCTCGGCGTCGAGCATCACCAGCTTGCCGAAGTGGAGCGTCCCGCCCTTGTAGTACATGTATGCGGGCACCGCCGTGTCGGGCGGAGTGAGCTCCGGCGCGTCAGCGGGAGTGCCGAAGGTCTGAACCAGCTCGTCACCTTCGATTCGAATGGCGGTGGCGTGCCCCTCGATCGCCGGCGGCGGCAGAATCTTCGTCGGATCGAGGAACAGGTCGTTCCCCTTCACCGTCACGCCTACAGCTTTCCTCAGGTCGAGAATCTTCTCCAGACTGAGATGGAACGCGCGCATGAGAGCGTCGCCATCGACGCCAAGGATGCGCGTCTTGACTGGATGAAGGCGAATGAGCCCTTCCGGTGTGACCGACAAATCCGCGGTGATCGTGAACGGAATGTCGAGGATCTTGTGCATGATCCCACTCTGCACCAATTGTGATCCCTGCGTGTGCACCTTCAAATTCTTGAGCGGTGCGCCGGGATAGGCGAAGATGTGGTGATTCATCAGCATGCTGATGTCGTTGCCGTTGAGGCCGATCTCGGCGTACGAGAGATGAATCAGGAACGCGTGCTTGTCGTCGAAGAGAATGGGCCCACCGCGCAGCGATCGCATTGAGCCGCGCATGGTGCGAATGCGGAGTGCGGCGCCGGGGATGATCCAGAAGTTGACCTTGCGCATCGACGCGCGGGTGACGCTGTCAGTCTCTCCAAGAGCGCTCCGATCATTTGCGGGGGCTGTGGGGTGGGCGTCAGTTAGAGGCGCCTGACTAAATCCGACGGCAATTGCCGCGAGAGCCGCGACCGCGATCGACGGCGCGACTAGCTTGACCGGGATCATAACCAAAATCAGAGCAAATTACTTTCCAACTGCCGCCGCTATGGGTGGGAGTATCCGTAAACGGTGTCGGCGGCGAGAATATGGCGGCGAAATCTCACATCCGCGGCGCGATTGTGCCCGGTGGGTGCCTACGATCGCGAGGACTATGATGATGTTCAAAACGGTGACCCGGGCGCAGCAGGCAGTACCGCTTGGGGCTGACATCAGAATTGGTTCAATTTTTCAGAGAAATTTGAACCAATTTTCAAATCGACCTACGAGCACTCACCGATCGCCACGCCAGCTCAAGACCGGCATCCCCAGTCTTGCCGGAAAGCGGATCCGGTTTTCGACCCGCACTGCTGACGGAGAGACCCAATTCGCATAACCTCTGTCTCGCAGATTCGCGCGCTCGCCTCGCCCGTAAGGCACGATATCCTAAACGCGGCGGCCGCAATGGGACCGATATCCATCGCAGAGCTCGCACGCATTCTGGGCCGCGCGCCGACTGCCCTCTATTTCCACATCGCCAAGCTCGAGCGACAGGGCATGCTGGTCCGATGTGAAAGCGCATCAAAGCGAGCCCCACGGTCGGCCCTCTATCCGGAAAGGGCGTCAGCACTGTTTTCCGTGCCGACCCGTCCCCTGACGGTCGTGTATCAGCCTGAACTCGCGAAAACGCAACAACCCATCGGCAAGCTCGTTCGGTCAATGACGGCGACGGCAACGCGCAACTTCCTCGAAGCCTATCGTCCCGGCGCGGTAGTCGAAGGATCGCACCGAACTCTGTGGGCATCCAGATCGAAGCGACGTCTCTCGGCGCGCGAGCTCGAGTTATTGAACAGACAGCTTCACGGCATTGTGCGTTTGCTCAGTCAGTCGGATCGTAACAGAGCAGGACCGCGTCAACCCGTCGAGCTCACATTCATACTCACACCCGGGCCGGTCAGACCGCGTCTAAGTCGCCGGCGTCGAGGCTAGATACTCGTGAACGTTCTTAGCCAGCTGCTTCGACGCCCGATTCGCCTCGAACAGGTGGCCGCGCAGGCTATGCACAAAACCGATAAAGAAGAGCCCGGGATGCGACGTCGGGGTCCCGGACTCGGCGATCGGTTCTTCTGATTCGTTCAGGACGCCGCCGACTTCGAGCAGATCGCTGAGCCCGGTGCCGAATCCCGTCGCCGCAATGACCATGTCGAACGGCTCCGAAGCGCCATCGGCGTAGACCGCTCCCGTTTCGGTCAACCGTACCAGGGCGGGGCGAACCTGCACCAGTCCTCGTTTGACAGCACTGACGAAACCGACATCGATCAGCGGAATCCGTCGCGCCGAGAACGGTCCCCACGCCGGCGCCGGAATCTTGTACGCGGTGAGATCGCCGAGGACCACTCGCGCGGTGAGTCGTCCGATTTTGTCGGCGATCCTGGCCGGCAGGACGCTCAACATGATCCCGGTGCGCTGAACCGGCATCCCGAAAGGATCGCGGGGGACGATCGCCGGCGGCGTCCTGATGCTCAGCGCCACGAACTTTCCGCCATTCTCGGCGATATCGGTCGCGATCTCGGCGCCGCTGTTGCCGGCGCCGACGACGAGCACACGCTTGCCGATGAACGGCGTCGGATTGGAGTAGCTCGCCGAGTGCGACAGCTCGCCGCCAAAGATTTCCGCGCCCGGCCATTCGGGTTTGATCGGAATTCGGTATTGCCCGCTGGCGATCACGACGGCGTTGCATCTCCACGTGTCACCAGAGCCGGTGACGATTTTCCACTGATTGCTCTGGGGATCGCGGGAGATTTTCTCCACTTCGCATCGAGTAACGACGTTCAGTCCGAAATGATCGGCGTACTCGCGCAGGTACGAGACGAACTGATCGCGGGAGAGATAGGCGGGATAGCGCCGTGGAATGCCGAAATGAGCGAGGCCGGAAAATCCGCGCACGGTGTGGAGGTGCAGGCGGTCGTAGCGGCGCGACCAGGTTCCGCCAATCCTCGCATCTTGCTCGAGCACCGTAGCGTCGATTCCCTTCTGCTTGAGCGCGGCGGCGGCAGATAATCCCGCTGCCCCTGCTCCAACCACCACAACATTCGCGTCCAAGATTACTCCCACCTGACACGTTTGCCAATCGAGGTTAAAGAAGCGGATTGACGCACCTATGTTGATCTGTCAATCGCGGACGGCACTTCGCTAACAGTCTCGATCACCGGCTCACTGGTTTCGAGCAGCATCGTCTCCAGATCCAGATCGCGCTGAATCCGCCGCATCACATCGTCGCCGATCACTCCGCGATCCCGAAGATCGGTCACTGCCTTCTGCTCCGCCTCCACCATCGCGGAACGTACGCGCCGGTATTCCTCCGCACGCCGCTCGTCGATCACCGCCGCTTCGTGCGACGGCGCGACGGTGAAGTGCTCATGGGTGATCTCGTCCGGAGCACTGGCGCGGTGAGCGTCCTCGTCCTCCTCCCGCGCTGCCCAGCGTCGCGCGCGCTGTCGATGCCGCTGCTTCAGGTAGCGCACGACCTCGGGATATCGCGTGCTGGCGATCGCTGGATCCTCCAGCGTTTTCAGCCCCTCCTCGGCCGCCGCCAGACGGGCGTGCGCTTCCTCCGCGCTCTCCTCGCTTTCACTACCAGTGCCGATGCGCAGCCAGCGCGCGACCGGAGCCAGCGTCGGTCCCTGCAGTACCAGGGTGATGAAAATCACGGAGAAGGTGATGAAGATGATTTGCTCGCGCGCCGGGAATCTTGCCCCTGACGCAATCGTCAGCGGCAGCGCCAGGGCGAGCACCAGCGAATCTCCACCACGCAATCCCGCCCAGGCGATGAACAGCACCGTGCGCCACGGGGGCAGCGGCTCGTCACCGCGACGCAGCCATCTGAAAAATGTTCGGAAGAGATAAGTGCTCGGCATCACCCAGGCAATCCGCACCCCGACGACGACGAGGCTCACAATCGCCGCTTCTCCAAGGAGCGTGGAGAGTGGCAGCCGGTCGAGTGCGCGCAACACATACGGCAGCTCGAGGCCCACCAGAATGAAGATGAGACTCTCGAGCATGAAGGTGACGACCGTCCACATGCCGGCGATCTGCACCCGCGCTTCCGCGCCAATGATCTTGGGAACCTTCCGCGCCGCGTACAATCCGGTCGTCACCACTGAAATGACGCCCGACGAGCCAAGCATGTCCGCCAGCAGAAACGATGCGAACGGCGTCAGCAGCGAGACGGTGTTCGATACGACCGGTACGACGCGCACCACGCGATGCACCCGCGCCACCACGAAGCCCACCAGAACTCCGATGGCGACGCCAGCGGCTCCGCCGATGAAGAATCGCAATACTGCCTGCGTTGGAGAGAACACGCCGGTCACGGCGGCTGCGATCGCAAAGCGATAGATGACGATCGCCGTCGCGTCGTTGACCATGCCTTCGCCCTCGAGAATGGTCTGGACTTCTCGCGGCATTCGCAACGAGCGCATCACCGACAGCACCGCCACCGGATCCGGCGGCGAGATGATGGCGCCGAGTGCGAACGCGGCCGGCCAGGTGAACGCGGGGTGCAGTGCGTGCGCGACGACGGCAACCGCCACCGTCGACACGAGTACCATCACCACAGACAATCGGACGATCGGGCCGATTTCGCGCTGAAACTCACGCAAAGGGAAGGAGATCGCGCCCGAATACAGCAATGGTGGAATGAAGACGAGAAACAGTACTTCCGGGGCGATATTGACTTCCGGCAGTCCCGGTATGAGCGCAAGCAGCAGCCCCCCGAACACCAGAATCGCGGCGTACGGAATCTTCAACCGCTCGGCGACGATACGCAGCGCGGCGGAGACGGCTAGACACAGCAGGATGAGCTCGAGACCAGTCACGACGGCTCGCTATCGTGCGAAGCGCGCTTCGATCAGGAGATGTGAGCTCCGCCGGCGCGGAGGAAGTGAATGGCGATCGCGATGATGGCGATGATGAGCAGGATGTGAATAAGCGCACCGACGGTCTTCTTGAGTAGAACGAAGCCGAGCAGCCAAAGCACGAGCAGAACGCAGCCGATTACAAACAGCATGGACGCCTCCTAATGAACTGGTGGGTTTTTGCCCCGCGGCCAAACATTGTTGGTCCGATCTACATCGGGGAGCGCATTGCGTGGATCCACCTCGGCACGTCCAACACGTTTTCGCTGCGGGACACGGTAGACGAACTCCGCGCCGAGGTTCCACATCTCGATCGGCAGCTTCACCGTCAACTGCGATCCGTCGGCGAAACCTATCGACAGTTCTGCCGGCATCACCATCGTCAAACGATTGCTGAGATAGATATTGGAGCCGCCATCGGACCGCGTGCCGACGGAATCAATCGCCTGATCGAGACGCGCCGTCGTGTATATCCAGCTGCGCCAGAACCAGTCGAGATCCATCCCCGATTCATCGCGCATCACGCGGAAGAAATCGGCGGGAGTGGGATGCTTGAACGCCCACGCCTTGATGTACTCGCGGAACGCAGCGTCGAAGCGCTCCTTGCCGAGCACCTGGTAGCGCAGCATCTGCATCATGAGTGCGGGCTTCTGGTATCCGACCCAGAACAGATCGTGCACCTGCGTCGGGTTGGTGATCAGCGGCTGTTCCTCGCCGGGCCGGGCGTGGTCTGCGTACAAGTGTAGCGGATGCACTTCGATCGAGTCACCGTATGGAGTGCCGCTGAAATATTTCGCCGCGTTGGCGAGATCGATGAAGGTGTTGAAGCCTTCGTCCATCCATGGATAAAGTCGCTCGTTCGACCCAACGATCATCGGGAACCATTGGTGCCCGAACTCGTGCGCGATCACCCATTGCTCGTCCTCACGGGACGGACCGTTGGGCGTGAAAGTCAGCATGGGGTACTCCATCCCCTCGATCGGACCTTCGACCGTCGTCGCGTGCGACCATGGATAGCGATACCACTGCTCGCTGAAGTACTTGATGGCTTCCCTTCCCATGCGATTGACTTCGGGCCACTTGTCGGCCGCCGGTCGATACAAACTCTCGATAAGAATTCCGTCGTACCCGCTGGCATCCCAACGGAAATTCGGACCGGCGGCGAATGCGAAGTCGCGCACGTTGGTCGCCGTGAAATGCCACGTCAGCGACGGAACGGCAGGCAGCCCGTCCCTCGTATACTCGCGTGGGCGAGTGCGCTCCATCTTTCCGACTTCGTCGGCGCGAATGATGGCAATGGCGGTGTCTGATTTGCGCGCCGCCGCGAGACGCGTGCGCTGCGTCGGCGTCAACACCTGCTCGGAATTCACCAGCTCGCCCGTGGCGGCGACGATATAGGACGCCGGCACGATCAGCGAGACATCGAAGTTGCCGTACTCCAGATAGAACTCGCCGGCGCCGATGTACGGCTCGTGATTCCAGCCGTGCACGTCGTCATAGACGGCGAGGCGCGGATACCACTGGGCGATCTCGTAGAGCGGACCGTCGTGTCCCATCCGTCCCCCGCCCTGGGGCGGAACGTTGAATCGCCACGCCGCTTCGACCTCGATGGCAGCCCCCGGAGCCAGCGGTGTCGCCAGATCGACCCTCATCGTCGTCCCGAAAATGGTGTGTTTGGCGTTGACGCCGCCGATTCGCAGCGACTCCAGTGTCAATCCGCCATTGAATCCCTGGCAGGAGAAGTCGAAAGTGGCGCCGAGGAAAACCAGCGGTGGCTGGTTCAACGCGTTCGTCACGCTGTTGGGAGCGCAGAGATTCTGCTCCACGAACATCCACAGGTAAGGCAGGCCGTCGGGTGAGCGATTCACATAGTGGATCGTTTCGCGCCCGCGAACCTCGTTCTTCGCCGGATCGAGGGTCGCATTGATCCTGTAATTCACTTGCTGCTGCCAGTACTTCGGCCCCGGTCGGCCGCTGCCGGTTCGCAATTCGTTCGGGGTGGGGAGGACCAAGGCTCTGAAAGGATCCGGAGCCGGAGTTGGCGACTGGGCGTGGGCGGGTTTTTGGGCTGTCCAGAGAAGGAATGCGGTGAGGAAAGGGATTGCGAATCGCAAACTGATTGCGAAGTACGAACCTGCTGCGAACTGCGAGCCGACTGCGAAGTTCGAACCTGCTGGGTTGGCGTTCATGGGGTCGGGTGGGTGGTCCTCAAGCTGCAGAGATTACAACCGATTGACCGATAAATATGTCCAACCGGTAGTGATCGGCCACGCCGGAACTTTCTCGGCGTTCGCCGCGTAGGGGAGTTTGGAGGTCGCTCGATGACGTACCCTCATCATTCGATGGGTGATCCGACCGACGCACCGGTTCGTCCCGGGACGAGCGATGCGCTTACGGCACGGACCATCGACGCGACGGTTCATCCGCCGCTGGTGAGGGCCCAGGAAACCATCGTTGCACTCGGCCCCCGTGTCGCCGAGTCGGTCGCCCCCCTCGCTTCCCCCGTCCTCATCGGCCTGCTGATGGTCACGCTCGTCTTCGCCTGGGTCGCCCATCGTCTCCGGTATCGGCCGAGCGCTCTCGTATTGTCGTCGCTGCTGGTGATGGGACTGACGTCGTTTCGCCCAATGGAAAAATGGGAGCAGCCGCGCAGCCGCACCGCGCTGGCCAAGGTCAGACCACGAACCTTGCCCCAGGGCGCACGCAATCTCGATGGAAGCCAATACCAGCCGCAGCCGGTGGACCGCTATCAGGTACCGACGCCGATCGCTCCGGAGATGCCGAGCTCTCCGCCGGACGACTATGGTCGGCCCGAGCCGGTTCAGGTCGTGATTCCTCCCGACTTGGGCGACCGACTGCCCGAATGGAGCCGGGACGCGATGCAATCCGCCGAGCGGATCGTGCGGCAGAACGAACAGCTGCGGCAGATAATGAAGGAGCTGCGGATCCGTATGCGCGAAGAGGCTCGGCGTGAGCGCTGGCGGCAGATGAGAGCCAGGTACAAGGCCCACGAAAATTTCGATCCGATGCAGCTCGTCTTGACGCGCTAGTTCCCCGCGTCTAAGCTGGCGGGTGCGCTCACGCGCCTGATTCTTCCCACCCGAAGCCGCATCCCAGCAGGAGCTGTAATGAGACCGTTGTCCACACTTCGTAGCATTGCCGTTTTCACGGCGATGGCGATCGCGGCGCTATCGCAAACCGCAGCCAGTCAGACGAAAGATCAACGAGCGATTCGCGAAGCCGGTGACATGTGGCAGCGCGACATCGCTGCCGACAACGTCGATGCCATCGTCGCACTGCACACGTCCGACGCCGTGTTGATGTTCTCCAACGCGCCGCTCGTCAAAGGCTCTCAGGCGGTGCGGGCGATCTATGACGAGATGGTGAAAGTGCCCGGGCTGCTGCTGCACTGGATTCCAACCAAGATCGACGTGACGAGCCCGACGACCGCGACCGAATACGGGACGTACACTGAATCGTATGACTCGCCGGGCGGCAAGCTGCGCGACGCAGGGAACTATGTCGTGCTCTGGAAGAAGATCGACGGCAAGTGGCGGGTTGCACTCGACGCGCCGAGCACGACGACGCCGTTGCCGGCGACGCTGCCGGCGGAGCAATCGGGGATGGTAACGCGAGCGGGTAGTGCGCTCACCTGGAGCGATTTTGCTCCGCCAGGATTTCCGCCCGGCGGGAAGATCAGCGTGCTGCACGGCGATCCGTTCAGTCCCGGACAGTTCGTGCTGCGGCTCAAGTTGCCGGACGGATACCAGATTCCGTTGCACTGGCATCCTACTGGTGAGTATGTCACGGTGATTTCCGGCGTGTTCGTGTTCGGGATGGGAAACAGCCTGGATTCGAGCACAAGCCGCGCGTTCAATCCGGGAGATTTTGTGTATATCCCGCTGCGTCAGCCGCATTTTGCGCAGGCGCGCGGGGAGGCGGTCGTTCAGATCACGGGGAACGGGCCGTTTCAGTTGAATCTCGGGGTTCCGAAGTAACTGAACAGACCCGCTACCCGTTGACCGTACCCGTACCCGCTGCCCGTAACCCGTAACCCGTAACCCGTTAACCGTTGCCCGTTGCCCGCTACCCGCTACCCGCTTCCCGCTTCCCGCTTCCCGCTTCCCGCTTCCCACTTCCCGCTTCCCGATGACAACGCTCTCTAAGAGTGTAGCTGTGGCAATTCTACTCGCCAACGCACCGCTCCATGCGCAGGGGTACCCTTTCAGTCAGCGCGGGAGCGTCACGCAGTCGGTGGCGTACACGAATATTTCGGTTACGTACGGTCGCCCGGTTGCGCGCGGGCGCGCGTTGTTCGGCGCACTCGTTCCCTGGGACAGCGTCTGGCATCCCGGCGCCGACTCGGCGACGTTGATGAAATTCAATCACGACATTGTCGTCGAAGGAAAGCCACTACGCACGGGCGAGTATTCACTGTGGCTGATCCCGCGCGAGCACGCGCCATGGACCGTCATCTTCAGCCGCGCCGCTCACGTCTTTCACAAACCCTACCCCGGCGAGCGGTTCGATGTAATGCGAGTGGACGTGACCCCCGAGCAAGCATCACAAATCGAATCCTTCGCGATCTACTTCCCAATGGTGCTGCGAGACGAAGCCATAATGCGTCTTCACTGGGGCACTACTGCCATTCCAATTCACATTAAAGCCCCGTTCGCACCTCGCAGTTAGCTCGCACTTCGCAGCTAGCTCGTAACTCGCAATCAGCTCGCAGTTCGGAATCCGATCGGACGCGCCACTCTCTCTCCAGTCACCCCGAAATCAGTCACAAATCGCGTGGCGTGACCCCTGTCTGACGCGTCAATCCTTGAAGGATTTGCACCCCGAAAAAAGCGCGTTTGATGCGGGAGCTCTCCATGCGCAAAGCACTCATAACCTCTCTCCTGTCTGCGTTAGTCATCAGCAGTCAGGTGCAGTCTCAGCAGAACACCTCCCAGGACATCCCCAAAATCGTGGCGTCCGCCCACGGCGCCGTCGTCCTGCTCAAGACCTTCGACCGTCAGGGAGGGGCCATCGGCCTCGGCAGCGGATTCAGAGTCTCCGATGGTCGGTTCGTCACCAATGCGCACGTGGTCGCCGGCGCCAGCCGAGTCGAAATCTTCGACGACAGCGGCAAACTCCTCGGCGTCGCCCGCTCGGCGGACATGCTCAGCACCAGCGTCGATCTCGCCATTCTTCCATCACTGGGCTCGCGCGCTCCGTACCTGCCGCTCGCTGGGGGCATCCCCTCGGTTGGCGAGCCGGTCGTCGTGATTGGCGCGCCGGAAGGACTGACCAACACCGTCTCCGACGGAATCGTCAGCGCGCTGCGCAAACTCGAGACGCGCCAGCTGCTGCAGATCACAGCTCCGATTTCACCGGGCAGCTCCGGCGGTCCCGTGCTCAATCGTCGCGGCGAAGTCGTCGGTGTCAGCGTCTCGATTTACCGCGAAGGCCAGAACCTGAACTTTGCCGTGCCTGTCACCGATCTACTCGCGCTGACAGCAAGCCGTCCCGGCCAGTTCGACTTCCCTGGTTCGATGGACGCCGCGGATAGATCGGCTTCTCCCCGCTCGGCCACTCGCGCGGCGCCACTGATGCTGACGATCGGCAGCACCATCAGGGGCGATTTGACCGAGGAAGATCGTTTGCCCAGCGGAGTCTATGTCGATTACTACCGGCTGATGGGAACGCAGGGCGCGTCGGCGTCCGTCTCAGTGAGCTCCGGTGATTTTGAGCCGTTCGTCGCCATCTTCCGCCGCGTTGGCGATAGTCTCGTCACGTTGGCGGCGGACAGGGGGACGAACGGCGGACCCGCTACGACGCCCCTCACGTTCACCGAAGGCGTCGTCTACATCGTCGCCATCGGCGCGTCTGATCAGAGTCGCTCCAAGATGGGTGGCTACTCGCTGCGCATCCTCCCCGGATCGTCAGCACCCGCTGCGTCGTCCGGAGCATCGCCATCGTTCGGAGACGACAACCGCTGGGTCGGCGCGGCGATCACCAACAACTCCACCGTGCGCTTCGATCGCACGAGGATCGCCAGCACGGGGAACGGCACCTTCAGCGTCTGGGAACGCGCCATCTATCGCGAACCGGTGAAGACCCAGCGCGGCCGGCTCTACGACAGCGCGATGATTCAGTACGAGATGATGTGCCCCAGCGATCGCATCCGCGTGCTGTCGACCGCACTCTACCTTCAGGGTCTGCTGGTACTGTCGGCCAACGAACCCGGACCGTGGGCGCCGGTGATTCCGGAGAGCGTGGCTGAGTACTCGGGGAAGGCGGTATGCCAGTACATCAAAGAGCACGGAGTTCAGAGCAACTGAACTGCAACTGAACGGGGAGCAACTGCAACTGAACGGGTGCGAGGTGTGAGTAGCTTAGCTGCCAGTTCTTAGTTCACGACGCCCTGACTTTTCGGCGTGGGTGAAACCGATAAATCGCGACAGGAAATGGTGAGCGTGGGCGGCAGATGATCTGCCTACTCTGCGGCGTGAGCGATTTCAAGAAACTGAAGGTCTGGCGGAAGAGTCACGCGTTGACGCTCAACGTCGCACGGGTTGCGACGTTAATACACGGTCGGGCGCAGGCCTCGCTTCGCGATCAGATGGTGCGAGCGGCCGCGTCGATTCCCACCAACATCGTGGAAGGAACTGGGCAGGAAAGCGGTAAAGAGTTCTGCCGTTTCATCTCCATCGCCCTTAAGTCGGCTTCAGAGCTCGAGTACCAATTAATTCTTGCACACGACCTGCGCGTCATCAGCCGAAGCGATTTCGAATCGCTTTCAGCGCAGGTGGTTGAAGTGCGCAAGATGATGTATGGGTTGCGAACCCGCGTGCTTGCGTCGACCCGATCCGCGGAGAGAAAAGTCACGGCGTAGTAAACTAGCTGCTCGTAACTATGCTACTCACACCTCGCACCCGTTCAGTTGCATTTGTCTTACTGCACGTCGTACACAGTGGTGGCCTGATGCTGGAGATACTTGTCGAACCACCCCACGATGTGCCGCAGTCTCTCCACCCGATGCCATGGCTTCCCTGAACGCGACAGTTCGTGCGTTTCATCCGGGAACCTCACCATCACCGTCGGCTTGTGGAGGTACTTCAGCGCGCGGAACATCTGCTCGCCACCAAGCGCCGGTGGTGTGCGCATATCTGACTCTCCCTCGATCAACATCAGCGGCGTCTGCACGTTCTTGATGTAGGTGATCGGCGACAGCTCCTCGAATTGTTTCGGATTCTCCCACGGCGCACCTGAGAACCACGTCGGATTAAACAGAGTGAAGTCGGCGGAGTACCAGAAGCCGGACCAGTCGGCGATCGAGCGCTGCGAGACCGCGGCGGCGAAGCGGTGAGTGTGGCCGACGATCCAGTTGGTGAGCACTCCGCCGCCGCTGCCGCCGGTGACCCCCATGCGAGTGGAATCGACGTATCCGCGCTTGAGGACTTCGTCGACTCCTGCCATCAGATCCTTGTAGTCGTCCCCCGGATAGTGGTACTGGATGATGTTGGCGAAATCCTGACCGTACGACGTGCTGCCGCGAGGATTCGTGTAGACGACGACGTAGCCCTTGGCCGCCATCCAATCGAACTCGTGGGTGAAAGTGTAGCCGTAGGCAGCGTTGGGTCCGCCGTGGATCTCGAGGATCATCGGATATTTTTTCGACGCGTCGAACCGCGGCGGCTTGAGGATCCAGCCCTGGACACGTTTGCCGTCGAAGCTGTTATACCAGAATTCCTCGGGGGCGCTGAGATCGAGAGCGCTGAGTAGGCCCTCGTTTACTCTGGTTATCTGGCGGGACGCGGGAAGCGGGACGCGGGAAGCGGGGCCGGCGTCGACGATGAACAGGTCGCCGATGTTAACCGGCGTGGAGATCAGCGTGACGATCTTCGATCCGTCGGAGCTCGAAGTGTAGGAGACGACATCGTGAGGGCCTGTTGTGACCGAATCAATTTTCCCATCTGTGGAAATACGTTTCAGGTTAGCGCTGCCATGTTCCGTAGTCACGACGATGATGCTGCGACCATCCTTGCTCCAGATGACACCACCACCGGCGCCCGCGCGCGGAGGATGCTGGTCGCCTGTCAGTCCGCCTTCCACATCGTAGTCGTAGCCGGTGGTGAGATTGCGCGGTTTCGCACCGGCAGTCGCATCCATCACGTACAAATCTTCTTCATTGTAGAACCGTAGCGGCTTCGCGTTTTCAATGCCGGTGAACGCGATCTGCTTTCCATCGGGCGATATCGCATAAGATCCGATCTGACCATTCAGGCTCGCGACCTTGGTGATCGCACCGCCGTTCGCGGCCACCGAGTACAGCTCGGCGCCGGCCTCGTCGTAGTACGGCTCGAGACGCCTGTTGGATGTGAAGTAGAGACGCGACCCATCGGGCGACCACACCGGCTCACCTTCGTTGAATGTGCCCGACGTGATTTGCTTCACGCTCGGCAACGCGCCCGTTGCGGTAAAGGACGAAGGCACCGTCCAAATGTGAGAATGCGCCGTGACATCGGTGTAGCCGCCACCGTTCCAGCGATACTGCGCCCGCGTGATTACCCGCACATCGCTGACGTACTTCTTTGTAGTGTCCGCTGATTTCTTCGACGAGTCAGCTTTCGCCGTGTCCGGCGTGGAGAGAAAAGCAATCGTGCGTCCGTCGGGCGACCACACCGGATTCGACGCGCCCTTCGGCGAATTGGTGAGCGCCCGCGCCTCGCCGCCATCCATCGAGATGAGATAGATCTGCGATGGAGTCTGCTTTCCGTCGACAGGTTCCGGCGTGCGCACGAACGCCATCTCCCGCCCGTTCGGTGACCAACGCGGCGACCGATCGTTGCGACCCGATGTCAGCGGCCGCGGTGGGGCGATCCCATCAGCAGGAACGACAAAGATCTGCGTCTCGTACCGATCCTTGTCCTCGTTGACGTTGACGCGCACGAAGGCGACCTGAGATCCGTTGGGAGATATCTGCGGATCAGCGGCCCAGACGAATTTGAAGAGATCTGTCTCAGTAATCAGGCGGCGAGCCTGCGCGATGCCCGCCACGGGCGTGGCGAGAAAGAAGACGACGACAAATGCAAATTCGACGCGGTACGAGCGATTCATCGGATCATCCGGAAAGGTCCCGCCTAACCTACGTTGCGGAGAAATTCAGCACCAGCTAAGGCAGGTTACCGATCCTGTCCAAGGCCAACGCATTCAGGGCAGACGCCAGATATTGAGAACTCCGGTCGTGCGATGGCTGTTGGAATTTCCTTCCGGAAGCGCGATGCGACCGTCGACGATGATGGGGCTGTTCCAGTGACCGCCCCCACTTTCGAGAGACGCCACCTGTCGTCCAGATTCCGGCTCGTAGACGCGTAATCCGCCGCCGGGGTCGTACACATAAAGCAGACCGCCCGCGATCACCGGGCTGGTACCGCCATTTCCGTTGCGCCACATCTGCCGCAATCGACCGCCGCTGTAAGTCCACGCCGCGGTCGCACCGCCGTCGGCAGCGAAAACCCAGGTGGTCGATCCACGTAGCACCGCGGGCGCCGTCAAGAGATCGTCGCCCGATGGCGTCTTAACGACCCGCGTCTCGCCGCCTCGGCGCGGCGTTGCGCCACGCCTGCCGCTGAACTCGAGCAATCGAATCGATCCGTCCTTCCCGCCCTGCACCACGTAACCGTCGCCGAGTAGCGCTGGAGATGTCGAGCCCAGATCAGCGTCCCGCGAGTTGAGCTCCTCGGTATTGGTTGGCGTGTAGTTGTCGACGATCTTCGTGGCGCTCGAATCGATGGCGATCGCGGCATCGCCCCAGTTGATGCGACCGTCCCAGCGGGCATTGCCGGTGGCGACGTAGATGTTGCCGGTGGTGGTGTCGATCACCGCCCCCGCGCGGCCCCAGATCGCCGATCCACTCTCGTCGCACGACGAGGGATTGAGCAGCTCACGCCTGTCGCTGCAGATGGAATTCCATACATGGAGAAGTCGACCGCTCGCTGCGTCGAGGACAGCGACGTGACCCTGATATGGCGGCGCGTCCCCGATGTACCCGCCCGTCGTCGCTACGACTCGTCCGCGGAAATAGTTGAGCGACGACGCGATCTTCTCGCGCTCTGGAAGAAGCGTGATGGCAGTGCTCCAGGCCGGGCGTCCGTCGGCGACAGAAAGCTTCTGGATGCGGCCGTCGGGTGATGCAGCGTAGATATGGGTCCTGCTCGGATCTGCGACAGGCGTCGCGGTTGTGATGCGACGGGATCCCGCCCAGCTGTCGTATCCCGGCGGGGTGTAGCGCCAGAACACGGAGCCATCGTTGGCGTCGATCGCCAGGGTCTTGCCGTAGGTCGTGGTCACGAAGAAGACATCGCGATCGGCGCCGTTCACGCGCACGCCATGCAGATAGATCGGCGATGCGTCGACCGTTCCGTCGAGTGCGATTTGCTGCCGTCGCATCGCGCTGATGTTCGCCACAGTTATCCCGGTCGAGTCAGGCGACGCGTTCGAGCGACCGGCATCCCATCCGAATCGGGTCCAGTCATGAGTGCCGGCGCGACGTTGCACGCCCACCCGCGGTGTCGTACTGCTAGCGCTGTCGCTCGATTCCCGCGACGAGCCAGCGCCGCACGCCCAGAGGACGAACGCACAAAGGAAACTGAAGATCGCTTGCATGCGCTCGAACCTACGCCAAAAGAGGCATTACACTGCTTCTAAGGCGCAGCCGGCGGCTCCTCGTCGGCTGATCTTCCGTAACTCCACGGCACGGGCGTGTCCAGCATCCTGAGATAAACTCCGAGCTGCGCGCGATGATGCGCCGAGTGCGTGACGAACACGGTGCGTATGACCTGAGTGCGCGGCGCACTGAGAACGACTTTGGCTCCGAGTCGGAGCTTCCACGGCGTTCTCGCCTGCTCCCACGTCATCTGCTGCAGGACTTTTCGCAGCTGCCCACTCAATTCATCGAAGAAGCGTACGCGTTCCTCACTACTCGTGAACCTCGGCTCGGGGGGACGTGGGCCGAGGCCGTCGAATTCCTCGCGCGTCGCCATCATCAGTCCGAAGCCGGGCAGCTGCGCGAGGTGGGTGGCGAGCTCGCCGAGTGTGCGCGACTTGGCGTGCGGGCGCCAGTCGTTGTTGCCCTCGGGGACACGCGCCAGCATGCGTCGCGTCGTCGACAGCTCCGACTCGAGATCGGGGAAAAGGAGTGCGATCGGGGGCTGGGCGTTCGATTTGGCGGCTGACTTACTGGCTGATTTCCTGACCGATTTCTTCGCCGACTTCTTCGCTGAACGGGTCGGCTTTCTCGACGACTTTGAGCGCGCGGATGCTTTGGCCATGGATTGACTTCGGGTGAAAGGGACTCCGAAGAATCTAGCGCCCGCCTATCCGCGTGTCCCGCTTCCCGCCTTACGGATGCGCCGCGGCGGATTGCAGAGTGTCGTCGAGCAACCCCATCAATTTCCCGAATCCGCGTTCAGCGTTTTCCGGGTCGTGCATGCCACCGCCGGGAATCATCCAGCCGTGTCTGGCCTCGTACAGCTCGCTCTCGTAGCTGCCGCCCCACGAGTGGAGCGCCCATTCGAATTTCTCGATTGCCTCAGTGTTCATTCCCGGATCGTGCGAGGCGTGGCCGAAATAGAGCCGGCCCTTCGCTCGCGGCAGAACGAGATGCGGGCTGTCGATGGTGTCGGTGAACAGGCCAGCCCCGTGAAACGAAGCGGCGGCAGCGATCCGATCCGGACGGGCGGCGGCGGCAAGCAGCGCGAATTTACCGGCGAAGCAGAAGCCGATGACACCCATCGGCCCGCTGTCGACGAACGGCTGTGACGCCAGGAAGTCGACGTACGCTGAGCCGTCGCGCTCCATTGCCACTGGCGTGAGCGGGGCCTTGAGCTCAGCAAATCGCTCCCTCGTGCGGTCGTTCGCAAAGTCGGGCTCGAACGGAAAGACCGGCGATTTCGAGACGCGGTAGAAAATGTTGGGGGTGAGCACGACGTAGCCGCGCTCGGCGATCCGCTTCGATTGCTCGGCGAACGCGGGCCGGAAGCCGAGTCCGTCGGTGAGATTGATGACTGCCGGGAGCGGATCGCTGGAGTCGGGGCGCACGAGGAGCGCCTCCGTAACTCCGTCGCCGGCAGTAATCTCGAGATTTTCTTCGATCATTCTGGGCCCTCGATTTGGAGTGAACCTGGGACGGGGAAGACTATTCTACTGGCAAGTATCCTGCTTGCACCAGTCCGGACCCCTGCTCCGCGAGGTCGGTATGCTGCTCATCATCATCATAGTGCTGTTGATTCTGTGGGCGCCAGGGTATTACGGCTATGGGCGTAATCGGTGGGGAATGGGCTACGGCGGCGACATCCTAACGCTGCTGTTGATCATCATCCTGTTGTGGGTGATCTTCGGCGGACGACTATAAGGCCGGGAAGCGGGAGGCGGGAGGCGGGAGGCGGGAGGCGGGAGACGGGAGGCGGGAGGCGGGAGGCGGGAGGCGGGAAACGGGAAACGGCAAACGGG